>Ga0075163_10010694_pt1 | contig 11992 bp, 9 predicted proteins | sample JI1023141ADNA_FD_71478 | JGI IMG/M metagenome (GOLD analysis project Ga0075163, IMG submission 71478) | Wastewater effluent complex algal communities from Wisconsin, to seasonally profile nutrient transformation and Carbon sequestration -... | ecosystem: Engineered > WWTP > Effluent > Algae...
AAGGCATTTACTGGTCAGGTTACATTATTATCGTTGATGGCCATCGTTCTGGGGCATAAAAATGGTTCACTAAGTAATTCATATTATCACCAGTTAATTGCCGAGTTGGCCCAAATTCCTGAAAAAGTTTCCCAAGTACTTTATGCCAACGATGATATAACCAGACTGGCCGAAAAATTCAAGAATACCAACAATGCTCTTTATCTAGGCAGAGGATACAATTTTCCAGTAGCTCTGGAAGGAGCACTTAAATTAAAAGAGATCTCTTACATACATGCAGAAGGTTACCCAGCTGCAGAGATGAAACATGGACCAATAGCACTTATTGATGAGAATATGCCTGTTATAGTGATAGCAACCAATAAAAGTGCTTATGAAAAAATCGTTTCCAACATTATGGAGGTAAAAGCCCGAAAGGGTGTAGTTATTGCCATTGTTGCAAGCGGCGATCACGAAATTAAAAAAATCGCAGATTTTTGTATTGAAATTCCAGCTACCATAGAGCCCCTAACTCCATTACTTTCAGTAATACCACTTCAACTTTTATCTTATCATATTGCAGTTTTGAGAGGTTGTGATGTGGATCAACCAAGAAACCTTGCCAAATCAGTAACTGTAGAATAAAGAAATTAATTATGCAAGATGTGAATTTTGTTTATAACACCTCCCTAGACGAGCTCATAATGCCAGAATATGGTCGAATGGTTCAAGACTTAGTTCTTCATTGTAAAGCCATAGAAGATCCAAAATATCGTCAATCATTTGCTGAAACAGTAATTGAACTCATGCAGATTATGACTCCATATAACAGGAATTTTGAAGAACATCGAAAAAAACTATGGCATCATTTTTTCCGCATAGCTCAATATAAAATTGATGTTATTCCTCCTACTGGCATTATTCCAACACCTGAAAACGATATCATTGTTCCTGAAAAAATTGAGTACCCTGGTGCTCTGGAAAGAAACCGTCATTATGGGAATTATGTAAATGCCATGATCCAAAAGGCAGTTACCTTAGAGGACCCCAAAAAGAAGATGGCATTTGCTGTGATCATTGCAAGTTATATGAAAATGGCTTTTAAAAACTGGAACAAGGAACATTACGTCAGTGATGAAATCATTAAAGAGGATTTGTTTAATATGAGTAAAGGGATCCTGGAAATTCCCGAAGAGACTATTCTTGAAGTGGCGACAAACTATACCAGACACCAAAAAATCAGGCCCAATAATTATAAGGGTGGAGGGAAGAACCAAAAACACTACAATAAACCTAGAAATAAAAGCAATTTCAAAAGTCGAAGACCCCAATAGTATTAAAAGGAAAATTTATTTCTAATACCTTCAAAAAATAAGTATGTGTAAAGTTCCCGGCAAAATTTCCCTAGTTACTGGTGGCAGTAGGGGCATTGGTTCGGCAATTGTTGAAAAGCTTGCCAAAAATGGATCCAATGTCGCTTTTACATATTTGAGTTCTCCAGACAAAGCACAAGAACTGATTTCACGATTGGAAATGTATCCAGTAAAAATTAAGGCTTACGCTTCAGATGCGTCTAATCATCAGGCAAGTAAAGACTTGATTGCACAAGTGGTTGCTGATTTTGGAGGCTTGGATATTTTAGTGAACAATGCTGGAATAACTAAGGACAATCTTCTTATGAGAATGACAGAAGAGCAGTGGGATCAGGTTATGAATGTAAATCTTAAATCTACATTTAACCTAACCAAATTTGCAGTTACTCAAATGATGAGACAACGAAGTGGAAGCATTATAAATATTACTTCAGTTGTGGGCATGTTTGGTAATGCAGGTCAGGCAAATTATGCTGCTTCAAAAGCAGGGATGATTGGATTTACCAAATCAGTTGCAAAAGAAGTTGCCAGCAGAAATATTAGATGTAATGCCATCGCTCCTGGTTTTATTGAGACAGAGATGACACACGTTCTGGATGAAAAAACCAAAGAAAATTTCCTCAAAAATATACCTCTTGGAAGATTGGCCCAGGCTTCAGAGGTAGCTGATGTAGTGACATTTTTGGCATCTGATCAATCAAGTTATGTAACAGGTCAGGTGATCAGTGTATGTGGTGGGCTTAACATGTAAGTTTATTGCCTCTTAATAAGATTATAGCTAGTCTCATAGTTAGATTTATGAATAAAGAAGCATTTTTACGAAATGAATTTTCCAAACATTTAAGAGGACTTTCACCAATCTTGAAAGGAAAATGGGGAGTTATGAACGCTCATGAAATGGTTGAGCATATGATTAGTTCTTTCAGGGTTGCAAATGGAAAAATCAGGCATAAAGAAATTATTACACCTATAGAAAAATTGGATAAAATGCAGGCATTTATAATGTCTGATATTCCATTTAAAGAAAACACCAAAAACATTTTATTAGGGGATCGTCCCGAACCAATTGAACATTTAAATTATGAAGATGCCATTCTAGAGTTAGAAAAGGAGATCATAGATTTGTTTGAAGTTTACCATGGTAAACCAGATTTAAGGATTCGCAACCCTATTTTTGGAGATTTAAATTTCGAGCAAAACCTGGCCTTGCTTTACAAACATGCTCTTCATCACTTGAAGCAATTTGGTATTTAGATATAATTAGGGCTTTCTAAGTTTGCTATTTTAAAAGGAATTTTTGTATTGGACTGAATTGCGGTCCATTTATATTTGTCGCATAATTAAATTTAAGTTAGATGAAACTGAAAAACTACAGTCTGGGAAAATGGATTGAAGGCGATGGAGAAGGAATCCCATTGATTAATGCAGTAAATGATGAAATAATATCCTATGCAAGCTCAGATGGATTGGATTTTAATGCAATATTGAATTATGCCAGAACATACGGTGGACCGGCATTAAGAAAAATGACCTTTCAAGAAAGAGGAAGGATGTTAAAGGCGTTAGCCCTTTATCTGACAAATAAAAAAGCCGACTACTATTCAGTAAGTTATAAAACGGGTGCGACTAAAGCGGATAGCTGGATAGACATTGATGGAGGAATAGGCACTTTGTTTGCTTATGCTAGTTTGCGACGCAAGTTGCCTAATCAATCATTCTGTTTGGATGGAGAAGTAGCCCCATTGTCAAAGTCAAATACATTTATTGGGCACCATTTATTGGTACCGAAAGAAGGCGTAGCCATCCATATAAATGCCTTTAACTTTCCTGTTTGGGGTATGTTGGAAAAAATATCGGTGAACTTGCTTGCCGGTATGCCAGCGGTGGTTAAACCTGCTACAGTAAGTTGTTATCTGGCAGAAGTTGTGGTAAAAGATATTATAGCTTCCGGAATTTTGCCAGAAGGGGCACTACAATTGATTTGTGGTTCTGCAAGAAATTTATTAGACTTTGTCACCAGTCAAGATGTAGTCACTTTTACGGGATCTGCTTCGACAGGTAGAATGTTGCGGTCCAACCGTAGAATGATTGAAGAATCAGTACCTTTTAATATGGAAGCTGATTCTTTGAATTGTTCTGTTTTAGGTATAGATGCCAAACCAGGAACTCCGGATTTTGATATTTTTATCAAGGAAGTACATCGTGAAATGACCGCTAAGTGTGGACAAAAATGTACGGCAATACGACGACTTATCATTCCTGAATCTTATGTAGAAGATGTTAAGAATGCCCTTGGACAAAGACTTTCAAAAACTGTGATAGGGGATCCCCACAAAGAAGAAGTTAGAATGGGGGCATTAGTCGGAAAGACTCAAATGACTGAAGTCAAAGAAAAAGTTGCTGAACTTTCAAAATTTACCCCAATTGTTTACGGTGACTTGCACAGTGTGAATTTGGTAGGTGTGGATTCAAATTCAGGTTCATTTATGTCTCCAATATTAATGTTGAATGAGCGACCTTTTGATTACCTACAGTCACATGAAGTGGAGGTATTTGGTCCTGTGAGTACTTTGATTCCATATAAGGACATAGAGGAGGCTATTTCAATTTCTAAGTTAGGAAAAGGATCGCTTGTAAGTTCAATCATAACTTCAAATTCGGAGATTGCATCAAATTATGTGATTGGTTCAGCTGCTTACCATGGAAGAATATTGGTGTTGAACGAGTCATGTGCCAAAGAAAGTACAGGTCATGGATCACCAATGCCCTTGTTGGTTCACGGGGGGCCTGGTCGGGCAGGAGGAGGAGAAGAGATGGGTGGACTTCGCGGTATCAAGCATTATATGCAAAGAACAGCCATACAGGGATCGCCGAGTATGTTAACCTCCATCAGCAAGACATTTCAAACTGGAGCAGAGACCTTTGAAAGTGAAATTCATTTATTCAGGAAACATTTTGAAGAATTACAAATAGGGGATACCTGGATCACTGCAAAACACACAGTGACTGAAGCTGACATTACCAATTTTGCGAATCTTAGTGGCGATCACTTTTATGCACATATGGACATTACCTCTTTAGAAGGAACTATTTTCACGGGAAGAGTAGCACATGGATATTATATATTGTCAAAGGCAGCAGGCATGTTTGTGGATGCCAAAAAGGGACCGGTTCTACTCAATTACGGAATTGACGAATGTCGTTTTATCAAACCAGTATATCCAGGAATGACGATAGGTGTAAAATTAATTGTAAAGGAAAAAGTAGAGCAGGAGAAAAAAAGTGAAGAAGACATTGCCAAGGGAATTGTAAAGTGGGTAGTTGATATTTATGATGAAACAGGAGAGTCAGTTGCTATTGCAACGATACTTACAATGGTAAAGAAAAAGGAAAATAATTAACCTTGCAAAAAAGCAAACATGATAAATTTAAATGTTGCACAACAGGATTTATATGTTAATGGATTTCTAGATGTAGAATTAGATCCAGAAATGGATTTATTTGAAGAAATCAGAAAGCTCAAGAAAGAGAAGAATGCTGTCATTCTCGCGCATTATTATCAAGATTCGGACATCCAGGATATTGCAGATTTTGTTGGAGATAGTTTGCAATTGTCGCAAGAAGCTGCCAGGACAAAGGCTGATATGATTGCTTTTGCTGGCGTACATTTTATGGCAGAAACTGCAAAAATTTTATCCCCGCAAAAAAAAGTGGTTATACCGGATTTAAAAGCCGGATGCTCTTTATCAGATTCATGTCCTGCACCTGTTTTTGCAAAATTCAAGGAAAAATTTCCAGACCATATCGTTGTAAGTTATGTGAATTGTACTGCAGAACTAAAAACTTTGACAGACATCTGTTGCACATCTTCTAATGCAAAACATATTATCAACAGCATTCCAAAGGATAAAGGGATCATTTTCGCACCGGATAAAAATCTTGGTGCCTATTTAGAGAAAGAGACCGGTCGAAAAATGATATTGTGGAATGGTGCATGTATGGTTCATGAAATATTTTCACACGAGAAAATAGTAAAACTGAAACATCAACATCCAGAAGCAAAGATTATAGCACACCCAGAGTGTGAAGAAATTGTTTTAAAGCTTGCTGATTATATTGGATCGACAAGCGGTTTGTTGAAATTTGTACAACAAGATTCTTGTAAAACCTTCATTGTGGCAACCGAAGCCGGAATCCTTCATCAGATGCATAAGGCTTGCCCTGAAAAAGTTTTTATTCCAGCCCCACCAAATAATCTTTGTGCTTGTAACGAGTGCCCACATATGAAACGAAATACATTGGAAAAACTGTATTTATGTATGAAATATGAACTTCCTGAAGTGACATTATCCGAACAAGTTATCAGAGATGCAAGGTCATCGATTGACCGAATGCTTGATATCAGTGCACAAGTTGGATTAAAATAGAATGGAAAGATCTAACTTTAAATCAACCTTGTAAATTTGAAAATTAAGTTAAGCGTATTTACTTCTATCCTTTTAGTATTTTATTCCTGCACTCCGTCAACAAATATTTATTTGGTACGGCATGCGGAAAAATTAAATCAGGAAAGAGAAAGTCCACTATCAGAAGCTGGCAAATTGCGGGTAATGGAACTAACCAGTATTATGCAATCAAAGAAAATTGATCATATATATTCCAGTGATTACTTAAGGACCACAGAAACCGTAAAACCATTGGCTAATATATTGCACAAAGAAATTGAATTATATAAAACTGATTCAACCAGTCTAATTTTGTTGTCCAATAAATTATCTGCCTCAAGAGGAAAAAACTATCTGGTGGTTGGACATTCAAACACAATTCCGCTCATGATTAAACAGCTTACCAATAAAAATGTAAGTATAAAAGACGATGAATATGACAAGTTATTTAAAATTACTTTCAAATACGGGAAAACTCAGAGGGTTAATTTAAAAACCAAACAATTTGGAAATTCAAATAAAAGACAATGAATTGTGGATTGGTAATTTGACCTCTCTTAATGGATGTTCAATAGATCTCCATCCTAAATTAAGAGGATTTTTTATAGAAAGTTTTGCAATTAATTTGGCAGATCTATTATCAATCCCTTCAGAACTGATGAAATAATTTACTGTCTCTAATTATTGATTCTTACTTTTTAGTATGAGTTTTTTTTTGCAGGGAAAGAGCAATAATATTTTTTAACTAAGATTGTGAAAACAAAGGTACCTATCTGAATAAATTTTAAACGGTATAGCCTTAACAAAAAAACAATCTGGAATCAATTGCTGAAATTCTAGGTACTTTTTATATTAAACTTTCAGTTAACAAAACAGGATCTATTCTTTCTTCCAATAAGTCAATCAGACATTATTCAGGAGAACTTACTTTTGATTTTTTAAGTAGCTAGATTATAATTTTTTTATTCTGCATGAAACTACTTTATACTCCGGGCACATGGCTATTTCATCGCTCACATCAGAAGTCACGACATTTAGCATGAGTTCAGGAAAGTGAAATGTAGTGCTTAAAATACCTGGTTTGACTTCATCTGTGATATGTGCCTTAATGGTTACATTCCCCCTTGCTGATTCCAAATAAACCATGTCTTCTTCCAGTATATTTAATCTATTCGCATCATTGGGATTAATCATCAAAATGTCTTCTGTAATAATATTTGCATTTCCAGTCCGGCGAGTCATGGTTCCTGCGTTGTAATGTTCCAATACTCGGTTGGTGGTTAGTATAAATGGAAATTCATCCGCATGGTTCAATATTTCAGGACTTTCAACATAACCTTTGAAAACGAATTTTCCTTTTCCACGTTTGAATTCATCTTTGTGAAGAATTTTTGTATCCGTTCCATCAGGGAGGACGGGCCATTGTTTTCCATTGGCACCTAATTCATCCCACTTTACACCAGCAAAGAATGGGACAATTTGGCTAATTTCTTCCAGCAAATTTTTAGCTGAGTAATCTGGTTGTGAATAACCCATTCTGTTCATGATGTCGACAACTATTTGGCCATCAACTTTTGCTTCACCAATTGGCTTTACCACTTGATTAACCCGCTGGATTCTTCTTTCCCCATTAGTAAAAGTTCCTTCTTTTTCTAAGAAAGATGCTCCGGGTAAGACCACATGAGCATATTTTGCAGTTTCGGTCATAAAAAGTTCCTGAACAACTAATAGTTCCAGAGATTCAAGTGCTTTTATTACTTTGTGTGTATTCGGATCTGATTGCGCCATGTCTTCACCCATGACCCAAAGTGCTTTAAAATCTCCTGCAATTGCTGCATTGTACATTTCAGGAATTTTTAACCCAATTTCCTGAGGCATTTCAGCACCATAAAATTTGGAATACTTATCTCTTATTTCAGGTTGGGTTAGATCAAGATAGCCAGCTCCCTGATAAGGTTGCACGCCCATATCTGCCATACCTTGAACATTGTTCTGACCTCTCAGAGGGTTAACACCGACCCCTCTTCTTCCTATGTTTCCTGTTATCATAGCAAGATCAGCGATCAACATGACCGTATATGTTCCTTGATAATGTTCAGTTACACCAAGTCCATGGAAAGACATGGCATTACCTGCTGAAGCGTAGGCAATGGCTGCTTCACGGGCCTGTTCTCTTGGCACACCGGAAACCGTTTCTAATTCATCCAAATTCAGATTAAGGATGTTTTCTTTGAAATCTTCAAATCCTTCCGTTCTGGTATCGATAAAATCCTTAGCAACCAATCCTTCCTTGATAATGTAATACAACATCATGTTAAGTACAGCAACATTAGTCCCAGGCCTCAACTGAAGGTGATGAGTAGCCAATCTGGCAATCTCTGTTCTACGTGGATCGATAACAATGGTTGTTTTACCTTTTAAAGCATGTTGTCTCAATTTTGATCCGGTAACTGGGTGCCCGTCAGTTGGATTTGCACCAATTACCATAATTGCATTGGTATACTTAAGATCTTCAATGGAGTTAGTTGCAGCGCCAGTTCCGAAAGTCCTTTGCATTCCAAGTGCTGTAGGAGAGTGGCATACTCTTGCGCATCCATCAATATTATTTGTTCCAATAACAGCCCGGATGAATTTCTGCATCAGGTAGTTTTCTTCATTGGTACACCTTGCAGAGGAGATACCACCTATGGCATCTGGTCCATATTTACTTTTAACTTCATTTAATTTTTTAGCAATAAAGTCATAAGCTTCTTCCCAACTCACCCTTTCCAGTTCCCCTTTTTTTCGAATCATTGGATATTGAAGCCGTTCCGGATGTTTATAGAACTTAAAGGCATACCGACCCTTGAGACAGGTGTGTCCGCTGTTTACTTCGGCATTATAAGGGGCCTGAATACTCAGGATTTCCCCATTTTTTACACTAACTTCCAGGTTACAACCAACTCCGCAATAAGTACAAATGGTCCTAACTTTATCCTGTCCCACAAGAGCTTTGGATTGAAAAACATCAGAAATAGCAGAAGTTGGGCATGCTTGGGCACATGCTCCACAGCTTACGCAATCTGAATCAAAGAAACTTTCGTTTTTGCCTTTGATGATCTGGCTGTCGAAACCGCGACCCATAACACTTAGTACAAGTTGACCCTGTACTTCATCGCAAGCCCTGACGCATCTATAACACATAATACATTTTGAAAGATCAGAAGTCATATAGGGATGACTTAGGTCTTTCTGGCGATCGAGGTGATTCTTTCCTTCCGGGTATCTAACTTTTCGGATACCTACCCTGGCAGCTGTGTCCTGCAATTCACAATTTCCGTTCACCTCACAAGTCAAGCAGTCTAAGGGATGGTCTGTCAGAACCAACTCTATGATATTTTTTCTCAGTTTTTGGATGGACTCAGTTTCTGTAAAAATGATCATATTCTCCTCTACCGGGGTATGGCAAGAAGCAACAGTTCTCAACCCTCCATTTCCTGGTCGGCCTACCTCCACACTACAAACCCTGCAAGAGCCAAAAGTTTCCAGATTGGGGGCATCACAAAGAGTTGGCACATAATCCTTCCCAAAATGTCGTCGGATAAAAGAAAGTATTGTCTCACCTTCAATTAAAGTGTAAGACTTTCCATTTATTTCGGCAGTCTTGGTTCTTATTTCGGTAGTTTGAAATTCAGTTAATAAGCTTGGAAATTTCATAAGCTATATTATTTGGAGATAAAAATACATTAAAATAGGCTTGTTCGGAGCACAAATAAGATAAATACTGTTAAAGCCTGAAAGTTTATAAGTTAACATTAGAATTAGATAGAATAATAAACCGATGGCTAATTCAAAGAACCGACTGACGAAAGTAAATATTATAACCCCTTTGACTTTTAGCTTATTTTATTTTGTTATCCATCCGATAGAGGAATTAATAAAATTTCAAAGTAGAACCTTGATGATTGAATTACCAAAACTATTTGAAATAAGGAGAAAGTTCTTCTTTAAAATATTTCATTGCATTTGTAAACGGGAGAGGAATTCCACCACCTAAGGCACAAAGAGACCCACGTTTCATTGTATCTAACAGGTCATCCATTAGTTTTAAATCAATTTTATAGGTATGGTCATTTTGGGCTTTTTGTATTAATTCTTTTCCTCTTGTGGAACCAAGGCGACAAGGAAAACATTTTCCACAGCTTTCATGAGCTGTAAAAGAAAATAGGTGTTCCAGATATTCAATCATGGGAAATTCTTCCGGGACACTGACGACAGATGCATGACCCATCATAAAACCATTCTGGGCAAAAGATTCAAAATCCAAGGTTAGGTCAGGTATTTTGGAAACCGGAACCAATCCACCTAATGGCCCACCGATATGTACCGCTTTAACCGGTCTTTTAAAACCCGACCCAAGCTCTTGAAAAACCGTTTTTAAAGGTGTGCCCATGTCGGCTTCAAAAATTCCGGGCGAAAAAAACGCACTGTCCAAAGAAACTAATTTTGTTCCGGTTGATTTAGGTGTTCCAATTGCTGCATAAGCCTCTCCACCCATACTGCAAATAAACAAGAGATTTGCAACAGTCTCTACATTATTGACAACAGTAGGTTTTCTAAATAATCCTTCTTGAACCGGAAAGGGTGGCCTAACTCTTACCTCAGGTCTTTGACCCTCAATTGAAGAAAGCAGAGCTGTTTCTTCTCCACAGATATATGCACCCTGTGCTTTTATAATCTTAAAATCAAAATTAAAATTACTGCCAAAAATTGCTTTGCCAACAAATCCCTGGTTTCTAAAATCCTGCACTGCCTGATTCATGATTCTTACAGATTCAGGATATTCAGCCCGTATGTAAACTACAGCTTTGTTTGCACCGGTTATATATGCCGAGATCCATAATCCGATTAGAACAAGATATGGTTGATGTTCCAGTAAATATCTGTCGGAATAAGAACCGGGATCCCCTTCATCCGCATTACAAACGATAAATTTTTGAGTAGCTAAAGCTTTGGCGCACCCTTCCAACTTTATTGCCATTGGAAATCCGGCACCTCCTCTACCACGGATTCCTGAAATTTTAACTTTTTCAAGCAATACTTCTGGCTTTTGAGATAGAAAATCCTTTAAGTGTTTAGAAATGGTGTCTAGGGAAAGTTGCGCTCCAGTAAGAATTTGATGACCTATGTGTTTTACGGAATAATTGTCCTTTTCTAATGTTTCACCTTTAAGAATAGAATCTAATTTATGAATAGAATCTCCTGAATAATTATGTCCTTCAAAGTGAAAAGCTTTGTTTTCATGACATCGTCCAAGACAACACATTTCACCAATTTCTGATTTATCAAAATGAGCCTCAAGGGCTGATTGTACGGCATTTTGCGTCCCTGCAGTAAGACAAGCAGAGCCATTACAGAGATAAATTTTTTTACCAGCATTCTCCTGGCGGGTAAAATCATAAAAGCTTGCTGTGCCGAAAATGTTGGCAGTACCCATAAGGAATTCTTCAGCTATTGAGCTTATTTCTTCTTTTGAAAGTTGACCATTTTCTTCCGCAACCCTGCCTATATATTCAAAGAGGTTTTTTTCTATCCCTTTTCTCCCGGAAAGATGACTTAAGTTTTTTGACATGCCCGTATTTAACTGAATGACCAGGGGTGAAGTTAGCGATAATTTTGTTTTTAAATGATGTACCAAACTAAAGATACAAGACATGTACCAAAAATTCCTGCACAAGTTTCTTAAAGAGAGTTGGCTATGGATACATAAGTCTTTTGAGTTTTTTCTGGTAGTATATTGAGATTATTTATTGCTCATTACCCTTCAAAGTTTATTTAGCATTCAGAATAAAATATCATTTATATAAAAATATCCATTCAAACAGTAAGTTATCTTACCTTGTACTTGATAAATATTCTTTAAACTTTAAAACAAACGAAACATGGAAGCTATTTTACCTTATTTGATTAACACCTTAGTCGGCGCGGGAGGAGGTTGGCTTGGAAATATGCTTAAGAAAAACGGATTAGGGATGGTGGGCAATCTAATTGCAGGGGCAGCAGGAGGAAATATCCTACCATTGATTTTGAATCAATTTATGAATTCAGGAGGAACAGATGGGGGTTTTGATTGGATGGGTATTTTAGTTTCTTTAATTGGTGGAACAGGAGGTTCACTAATTGGCGGAATGTTCAAAAAAGCATAAATTACCATTC
>Ga0075163_10010695_pt1 | contig 11991 bp, 12 predicted proteins | sample JI1023141ADNA_FD_71478 | JGI IMG/M metagenome (GOLD analysis project Ga0075163, IMG submission 71478) | Wastewater effluent complex algal communities from Wisconsin, to seasonally profile nutrient transformation and Carbon sequestration -... | ecosystem: Engineered > WWTP > Effluent > Algae...
GCCGATGTGCGGGCCACACCGGACATCATGGCCCCTGTTGCCGCAGCTTCCCGCGGCACTGTGGCCTGGCTGGAAGACGGCATGCCTCGCCTCAGCAAAGCCCGCGCAGGCGCCTTGATGGGCGGCTCAGGCTGGCTGGCACTCACTGACAACCAGCAGTTCCGCGTACTGTCAGTGCGCGAAACACCACTGTTCTCAACGCTCGCCAGCCTGGGAGTGCTGCTCTTGGCGCTGTCGTTCATGTGGTATCGCGAAGGTCGCTAGTAAGCGCCTGCCAAATAGCGGTTTTCCCCCAAGACCAAGCCTTTGGCGGCAGACAGGGACCCGGCCCGGAGTTCAAGGAACATCAAGCGTTTGGGATCGACCGGCCCGGGCAGCAGCAATTGTCCCTCCGGCACCTGCATGAAACCAAGCCGCGCATAATAGGGGGCGTCCCCCACCAGGATCACCAAGGCATGGCCCTGCTCCGACGCCTTGGCCAGTGTGGTGCGCATCAACGCCATGCCGATGCCCTGGTTCTGCCGCTCCGGGTGAATGGCGATAGGGCCGAGCAGGATGGCTTTCGTGCCGTCCGTGCCAATGCGTAACGGCCAGTAGCTGATGGTGCCGGAAAGACCCAGTTGCGGATCACGCACCACCATGGAGAGCCCGGGAACAGCCATGTTGCCCTCGCGCAGGCGATAGGAGGTCTTGCTGCGGCGGGACAGGCCAAAGGCAAGATCAAGCAAGGCTTCGATGGCAGGTTCGTCAGCGGTCATGGCCGCTTCAGTCAGATGATGGATGGTCACAGGATACACCGGAGAAATGAGGGGAGCATGGACCCTGCCCCGGCAAAGTGTTCGGAGCCAGCAGTCAGCGGACGACGCAGAGGACCGGGGTTCCTCGTCGCAGGCGCAGCAATATTGTCCGAAGCATTGACATGGTTGGCGCGCTTAGCGGCGGTGCCCCCTCACGTCAAGCCTTACCAATCGGCAGAAAGCGGCGCCTTGCCGAGAATTTCATTGATGCGGCGCAAGGTGGAACCCATGGTGTCGGTCGGCAAAGCGTCTGGCGCAAAGAACTCTGCCGAAATGATCTCACGCGTCGGCGTGAAGCCATTCCAACTGAACTCCCGCAATGTGTAGATCACCAGATGGTCGCCCGGGAATTTGCTGTGGTTGGAGAAAACGCCATGCAGCGCCAAGGGCCCGTTAGGCGTCACTTCGGCCTCTTCATGCAATTCACGCAAGGCGGCTTGTTCGCAGGTTTCACCAAACTCCACGCCACCACCGGGAAAAAGCCAGCCCGGCGCATAGCTCTGCTTGACCAACAGGAAGCGCCCTTCGCCATCGATCACAGCAACCCGGGCCCCCAGCGTCAGGCTGCGCTTCCAGCGCAGCAGGCGTTGCCCCAAGGTTCGTTGAAAAACGCCAAAAGCGGCGTGGCGTGCATTCATGTTGAGTCTCTCTTGCCGGGGCTTTATGGGAGAGCGCAACGCAAACGTCCAGACGGAACCCACCTGCCCCATGCGGCAAGTCCTCAAGATCTTCTTCACGGCCGAAGGCACCCGCCCGCTTCTCGTGTTGTTCTGCCTGTTGGTGGGAGGCACGCTGGAAGCAATTGGCGTGGGCACACTGCTTCCTGCCATCGGCACGTTGATGAACTCAACCCATGTGGGACAAAGTTCATTCGAATCGAGCCTGCGCGCTGGCATGGAATGGCTTGGCCTCGGCAGCGATTTCGGCACTTTGCTGACGGTCGCCGTGTGCTTTCTTGTTCTCCGTGCCGTTCTGCTGTTCGGTGCCATGACCTACTCCGGCATCACCGGTGCGCGCGTTGCCAACCGACTGCGCACCCGGCTCATCAAGGCGGTGTTTGACGCGCGGTGGAGCTACTACGCCGACCAGAGTAGCGGCCGCATTGCCAGTGTCATCAGCAACGATGCGACGCGGGCCGGAGACGCCTACAATCTTTCCGCCATTGCCGCTGCCAACTGCATCCAGATCATTGCCTACACACTGGTTGCCGTTCTCATCAACTGGCGCGTGGCAGTGGTGGCCATTCTAGGCGGCCTGGTCATCGCGGCAGCCTCACACAAGATCATCATGATATCCCGCAAGGCGGGCTACAAACAGTCTGACCGCACCGCCACGCTGACCTCCGATATGGTCGACCTTGTGCAGAACATGAAATCCCTCAAGGCCATGCACCGCTACGATCCCATGATCGCTGGACTGTCTGCATTGGTGAAGCGGCTGCGGCGCTCACTCTACGTGCAGAATGTCGCCCGCTTCGGTCTGGTCTATGGCAACGACATCCTGATGGTCGCGATCCTCGCTGCAGCTGCTTGGTTTGCCGTCAAAGCAGCTGGCGTCCCGGTGGAGCAGTTGCTGGTCATCGGCATCCTGTTCTTCCAGGTCATGTCTTACATGTCCAAGTTCCTCAAGCAGGTGCAGGTGGCAGGCCAAGTGGAAGCCAGCTATGTCCGGACCAAGCAAATGATTGCCGAGGCGGAATCACTGAAGGAACCCGCATTCGGCCAACGCGCTCCGACTGACCATGCCGATTTCCATTTCAAGAATGTCAATTTCGCCCACGGTGAAAAGGCGATCTTGCGAGACGTCTCCCTGACCATTCCGGCCAACCGGATCACCGTGCTGCAGGGGTCATCAGGGGCAGGCAAGACCACACTGATCGACCTGTTGATCGGACTGCACAGGCCAACATCAGGCAGCATTCTCGTGGGCGAACAGCCATTGCAAGATACCGACATCACGGCTTTGCGCCGCAAGTTGGGATATGTGCCGCAGGAACTGGCGTTGTTCCACGATACAATCCGCGAAAACATTTCCCTGTCTGAGCCAGGCATTTCTGACGAGGACATTCTGGAAGCGCTGCAGCTTGCCGGCGCCAGTGGCTTCATCTCCTCACTACCTCATGGCCTCGACACCGATGTCGGAGAGTTCGGCGGCAAACTTTCCGGCGGTCAACGCCAGCGCATCTCGTTGGCCCGCGCCCTCGTGCGTAAACCCGATGTACTGATTCTTGACGAGGTCACCAGTGCCCTCGACCCTGAGACTGAAACTGCCATTGTTGACAACATCGCCAGCCTGCGGGGCCGTTACACCATCATCGCCATCACCCACCGACCAGCATGGACACGCATCGCCGATGTCGTCTACAGTTTTGCGGAAGGACGCGTAAGCAAGACCCCGAAGGTCAAGGCGGCGGGAAGGAGAAAATGAGCGAAGTCATCGTCACCCCGGTCTCCGACAAGAAGAGCCTGCGTGATTTCCTGGACGTGTCTTTTGCGCTCTATCGCAACGATCCATATTGGGTTGCGCCACTCTACCTTGAGCGTTTCGATCACCTGAACCCCAAGAAGAACCCCTACTTTCAACACGCCGATGCACAGTTGTTTGTGGCACGGCGGAACGGCAAACCCGTGGGGCGCATTTCAGCCCAGCATGACCACCTCCGTCTCGCGCACCACAAAGACGCCACGGGACAGTTCGGCTTCTTTGAATGCGAGAACGACAGCGAAACAGCCCGCCAGCTGTTGAATGCAGCCGAGGTTTGGCTGAAGCAACGGAAGCTGTCAGGCATGCAGGGTCCCTTCAATTTCTCGATCAACGATGAAGTGGGCCTGCTGGTGGACGGCTTTGATCACCGGCCCAACATGATGATGGGACACGCGCTGCCTTTCTATGACGGCCTGCTCGCCGCACAGGGTTTGCGCAAGGCCAAGGATGTGATTGCCTACCACATCGATAATACCACGCCATTTCCCCCTCTCCTGCAGCGTGTTGCCAAGCGCGCCATGGCGTCCGGCGAGATTGCCATCCGCCCCCTGGACAAAAAGCACATCAAACGCGACATCACCATCATCATGGATATTTTCAATGATGCTTGGTCGCATAATTGGGGGTTTGTGCCATTCACGCAGGCCGAGTTGGACAAGCTGGCTGGCGATCTCAAGATGCTGGTACACGGTGACTATGTCGCCATCGCTACTTACAAGGGCGAGCCTGCAGCCATGGCAGTCACACTGCCCAATCTCAATGACTGGATTGCCGGATTCAACGGCCGGCTCTTGCCGTTCAATTGGGCGAAGCTGGCGAAGTCCGTAATCACCAAGCGCCCAGCCTCAATCCGCATGCCGCTTCTGGGTGTGCGCAAGAAGTTCCAGGACGGTCTGGTCGGCTCTGCGCTCGCGGTGTCCGTGATCGACAAGGTCCGCACCTATCACGTCAACCGGGGCGTCACCTCTGCGGAGATGTCCTGGGTGCTGGAAGACAACACGCGCATGCGCCACATCATCGAGGAACTGGGGGCTAAGCCCTACAAGACATATCGCATCTACGAGAAGGCCCTGTGATCTCCTGGCGTGCCGTCGTGTTGGCAGCTGGCCGTGGACCGGATGATCCCATGGCCAAGGCCTTTGGCGTTGCCCATAAATGCATCTTGCCCGTGGCTGGCGTGCCGATGCTGCAACGGGTTCTGACTGCACTTGTCGATGCGCAACTGAAACTGCCGGTTCTTGTTTCGATTGATGATGCATCCGTCGGGGCAGAGGCCGCAGGGCCAAGTGCTGCACATATCCGGATATTGGCTTCCGCATCCTCAGCGCCTGCATCCGCGAAGGAAGCGGTGCTTGCGGCCAACAGTTTTCCCGTTCTGGTAACAACTGGCGATCACGCGCTGTTGACAGTCGAAATGGTGCACGATTTCGTAAAGCAGTCTCAGACAAGTAAAGCTGATTTTTGCGTGGGACTGGCAACGGCAGAAACAATTCTCGCCACCTACCCCGAAACCAAGCGCACCTTTTTCAAACTCGGACCGGACCGCGTTTCCGGCTGCAATCTCTTTGCCGTTCTTTCGCCTGCTGGATTGAAGTTGTTCGATGTCTGGTCCGACATGGAGAAGAACCGGAAAAAGCCATGGAAGCTTGTGGCGGCTTTCGGCATCATGCCATTGCTGAAGTTCCTGCTGGGCAAGATGACGCTGCAATCAGCATTTGCCGAAATGTCGCGGCGTTTAGGCTTCCAGATTTCGCCCATTCTGCTGCCCTTTGCCGAAGCGGCAATCGACGTGGACAAGCCGAGCGATCATGCCTTGGCTGAGTTGATCATCCGCAAACGGATGACCCCTTAGGCCACATCCCAGTCTGCCACCAACTGGCGGGCATGGGCAAGATCGGCGGGAAAATCCACTTCAGCCCAACGCAGGCCGGTACACTCGATCGTTGAAATGGCAATCTTCTTGGCAAGTGATCCGACTGCGGAAGGGAACCAGCGCTTCAGACCATTGGGATCGCGCATGGCAAGCTCCAACTCATCGCGATAGGCTTTCACGCCGTCGCCGCGGAACATGTAGAAGCCGATGGCCTCGCCGTTCACCGTGTCCACAGGCAAGGTCTTGCCTACTTCGGTGAGGCGGCCGCGGTCCATCATGACCTTCATGTCGTCAGCATCGAAACTTGACTTCACATTGATAGCCACGCTGGCATTGGCCTTGGGGGCGGCCAGCAGACGTTCCACGAGATCGCTGCGGAACACGTTGTCGCCGTTCACCTGGATGAAATCACCCGACATTTCACTGCGGGCCAACCAGCAGGACGCAAGATTGTCTGCCACTGCATAGAACGGGTTGTAGAGACATTTGACGGCCACGCCATAGCGCCCGGCAATGGCCTGCAGCGCTTCTTCCATGCGGGCCGAGGCATACCCCGTGATCACCACGAAGTCCTTCACCCCACAGGCGGCAAACGCCTCGATTTGGCGTTCAATCAATGGCTTGCCGCCAATATCGAGCAGCGCCTTGGGAACATCGGCAGTAAGCGGCAAAAGGCGTTTGCCCTGCCCGGCAGCGAGAATGATGACACGCACGAGACTTGAACCTGCTGGTTTGAAAGGAATAAGACTGCGGCTCCATCGCACCCGATTCACGGGAAGTCAACGGAAGCCCGAAACACCCCATGTCCTTTACCTTGGCCCATTTCTCTGATGTCCACCTCGGGCCGGTTTCGCTTGCTGATGTGTTCGGGGACTTCCGGATGAAACGGATCATTGGCGGCGCATCCTGGCACTTTCGCCGGAAGGGCCTGCACCTCAATGACAATGCCGGCATGCTGCGGACCGATGTGCTGGCCGCGGGCGTAAACCACATCTGCTTCACAGGTGATCTCGTCAATATCGCGGCAAAGGCGGAGTTTACCCGTGCTGCCGCGTGGCTGGCACAGTGTGGCCGCGCGGCAGACGTCAGCATGGTGCCAGGCAATCATGATGCTTACGTGAAAGTACCCGATGAGACAGGGCTTGGCCTGTTCCAAAATCACATGCAAGGCGACGGCATAGCCAGTGAACAGCAGTTCCCGTATGTTCGCTTGCGCCGCAACATCGCTCTGATCGGCCTGAACAGCGCCGTCCCCCAGTCCCTGCGCATGGCCGGTGGCACGCTGGGCGAGGCACAGATAAACGCGCTTTCCGCCCGCCTGGCTGACCTTGGCGCCCGCGGGTTCTATCGCGTGGTGATGATCCACCATCCACCGCTGCCAGGCCTTGCAAAGCCACGCAAGGCACTGACGGATGCCGCGGCCTTGCAACACGTGCTGGAAGAGCATGGCGCTGAACTGGTGCTTCACGGCCACAATCACACGACGATGATCAACTGCCTGAAAACCAAGACCGGCACCACTCACATTATCGGTGTGCCTTCTGCCAGCATGGCTGATGTTCCCGGCCACACAAGCGCCCAGTGGCATGCCTACCAGGTAGGCCGCGCCAAGGGCCAATGGCAGACCCGCCTGTCGATCCGCCGACTCGACGGCGCGGCTGGGCGGTTTGTTGATGGCCGCTCCGGCATTTTGGGCCAGGACTTGTGAGGACGTTATGCACGCAACATTGCTTAAATTCGGCTATCCCGGCACCCTGTTGCACGAAAGTGACCAGTGGTGCGTGCTGTTGCGCCCGCAACAGGTGACATTGGCGGCACTGGTCCTCTGCGCCAAAAGCGAGGCTGCATCTTTCGCCGCGCTCCCTGCCCCGGCCTTTGCAGAATTGGCAGCCGTCACCGGACAAATCGAGTCGTCGCTTCGCCGTTTCCGCGCCTTCGACAAGATCAACTACCTCGCCTTGATGATGGTTGACCCGCATGTGCATTTCCATGTCCTGCCGCGCTTCGCCTCGACACAGGAATTTGGCGGCGTGTCGTTTGCTGACTCTGGCTGGCCGGGCTTGCCAGACCTGAAACAGGCGGCTGAAGTCGCGCCCAGCGTGCGAGCGGGACTTCATGCTGAACTTCTGGACGCGTTCAGCCGCAACGGCTAAACCCCGCGCAGAGAAAATCGTGCTGAACATCATTGACAGATATGTGCTGCGGCAGGTGCTGCTGCCGCTGGGTGCAAGTCTCGCCATTGGCCTCTTGATGCTGCTGGCCGAGAGGCTTGTGCGCCTGCTTGACACGACGCTGGGCAAGAACAACTCCTTTGGCGCGGCATTTGAACTTCTCGCCTATCTGGTCCCGCATTATCTGGGGAGTGCCGTACCGGCGGCCTTGTTCATTGGCCTGCTCTTTGGTTTCAGCAAACTCTCCAAGAGCAATGAACTCGACGCCATGCTGGCGTCAGGTATAGGATTGCATCGCCTCGCCTGGCCTGTGTTTCTGTTGGCAATTGTATTTAGCCTCGCCTCACTGATGATTTTTGGCTGGCTGCAACCCATGACGCGCTACGCCTATCGTTCTGTCATTTTTGACATCGTGAGCGTTGATGCGTTCTATCTGGCCGAGGAAGGCGTTTTTATGCAGTCCGGCTCGCGAACCTTCATCCTCGATGAATTGAACCGCAGCGATAGCACTTTCAAACGTATATTCCTGTTTGATTTTCAGGGCCCCAATGGCGCAGAAACACTGACTGCTTCCAATGGAGTGCTCATTCCCATACCAGGTCAAACACGCCCTGTGTTACGCTTGAACAACGGCCATCGCTTATTGGTGGAGCGCTGGCCGACGCGGTCAGATGGTGCAGCCACCATCCCTGCAGGTGTTGCAGAGTTCACCACGACTGATACCCCTTTGGGCAAGGTGTCCAAGGACATCTTTCGGCCAAGAGGAGCCGATGAAGAAGAGCTTTTCATTCATGAATTGTTTGGAGCGCCACCTGAGCCGGCAGCAAAAGGCATATCGGCCGAGGGTATGAGGGGAGAGTTGCACCGCCGCGTCGTCAGTATTCTCTCCATGCTGTTGCTGCCCTTCCTCGCCGTGCCCTTTGCCATCGGACGGGCCCGCAGTCCGCGCGCCTATCGCATTGTCGTGGCACTTGCCTTGCTGGTGGCCTTCCACGAAATCATCCAACAGGGGGCGCTCGCCACCAAATCCAGCGGCTTTTCGCCCTGGTTGACACAGTGGTTGCCGCTGGCCGTTCTGGCAGCCTTTGCCTTCCACCGCTTCTACTCGGCCAGCTTCAAATTGGGTGCCGACGGCCTGGACCGGGTTCTCCTGCCTGTCCAGGAGTTCACCTCCCGGATCGCTGCACGCATCATGGCCCTGCTCGGATTGAGGAACAGCACATGAATGTCGTCGCGCTCATGATCAGCCGCATGGTCTTCGTGCGCTTCATCGCCATTGTCGTGGGGCTCTCATTCTTTGTCCTGACATTGGAAGTGGTCGCCTATTCGAAGGACATTCTTGCTCTCACGGAAGGCACAAACAGCAGCAACCTTGGGGCCGTCGCCCATTATGTGCTCTTCCGCATGCCCCTGACATTGGCAACCTTCCTGCCTATGAGCCTGTTGCTGGCATTGTTGCTGACACTGACCGAGCTCAGCTACCGCAACGAGTTGGTGGCCATCTGGTCCAGCGGCGTGTCGCCGGCACGTCTCATTCTGATGTTGTTGCCGCTGGCTCTGGTCATCGGCGCCATTCACTTTGCCTTGTTGGACAGAGGCGTTCCCGCAACGGCACCGACACTGCGTACCTGGGCTATTGGTGATTATGGCGAGAAAAAACTCAAGGTCGGAGAGAAAGACCCGATCTGGCTGCGCTCCGGCAATGACATCATGCGCGCCGCCAGCGCCAGCCGCGATTCACGCAAGCTGGATGACGTGGTGATCTTCAAGCGCGATCCTGAAGGCCTGCTCATTGAACAGCTGTTTGTCGAACATGCGGAATTGAAAGATGGCGTCTGGAAACTCGAGAACGTCACCACATATTTCCGCGGCAACAAGCCACCCCAGAAGTCTGCCACAGCACAGTATGCGGGAAGCATGCGTCCTGCTGCAGCAGGCTCCCGGTCCGGCGATCCGGAGGAAATGACATTCTCGGACCTCAACTACTTTATCGCCAATGATGGTTTCGGTATCCGTCCGGCCTACGTCTATGAGACCTGGCGGCACAAGCGCATGACGCCGATCATCATTGCCATTGTCATGGTGGCTCTCTGTGTGCCCATGGCCGCGCGCTTTCGCCGGGGCGGCGGGTTGGGCCTGCTTTTTGCACTCGGCATTGGCATGGGCTTTTCCTTCTTCGTGCTGGATGGCATCGCCCAATCGGTGGGTGAGTTGGGCTTTGTTTCCCCTTGGCTGGCAGCGTGGACGCCGGTGCTGGTCTTTGCCGCCGTCGCGGCCTATCTCACTATGCAGACAGAACGAGTCTGAGGCCCACACTTCCCATGGCAAAATCCGCTCCTCCCGGCACTTCGCCCGCACTCTGCATTCTGGGAACCTCAGACCTGCAGTTGTTCGGCAGAACCCTTCCGGACCGCATCGCTTTGCAGTTTGCCCGTGCCGGCGTGACAAAGCTCATGACAGCAAGCCAAGGACTACAACATGATGGTCCGGTCATATTCGTGCGGGCCGATGCCGTGCTGGACCAACCCCTTGTTGCAGGGTTGATTGCACAGCCCAACCTCTTGCTCCTGGCCAGCGATGGCTCACCGGTCGTGGTTGCTGGCCATGTGCTTTCCCAACAGCTCTCAACTGTTCAGTTGGCCATCACTGAAAAACGCATTCCCGCACTGGACGGCGTGGAGGTTCGAACTCCGGCCCAGCTCGACGTCAGTTTCTGGAAATCGCTGCGAAAACGTGAGACCCCCTATGCCCTGCTGGTCACCGCTGAGAACAGTGCGGCCATCGCTTGGCGCATGTTCATGGGAACCTACAAGGGTGCCACCGATCTGGTGACCAAGCACGTCTGGCCTGTACCGGCCTTTCATACCACGCAATTTCTGGCGGCCCGCGGCGTCACACCAAACATGGTGACCTCTGTGGCAGCCATAGCCACTGTCGCTGCCTTCTTCCTGTTCTGGCAGGGCAATTATGGCTGGGGCCTTCTTGCCGCGTGGTTGATGACCTTCCTCGACACCGTCGATGGCAAGCTGGCTCGCACCACGCTCACCTCCAGCAAATGGGGTGATGTCTTCGACCACGGCATCGATCTGGTGCATCCACCATTTTGGTATGTTGCCTGGGCGCTGGGACTTGCGGCCTGGGGCCTTGCTCTCAGCGATCACACATTCTGGTGGGTCATGGCCGTGATCTTCGGTGGTTACGTCGTTCAGCGGCTCATGGAAGGCATCAGCATCAAGTGGCTGGGACTTGAGATCCACATTTGGCGTCCCATCGACACATTCTTCCGCCAGATCACGGCGCGGCGAAACCCCAATCTCATCCTGCTCAGCCTATCGTGGAGCGTGGGGCACCCCGACTGGGGGCTCTACGCGGTTGCCGCATGGACAGCCATTTGCCTTGTGCTGCACGGTTTGCAGCTGATGCAAGGCCTCGCAGCGAAACGTGCGGCAGGTGGCACGCTGACGTCTTGGATGGCCAAGCCGTGAGCCTGTCTGGCGTCCTCATCAACCCGAAATCGGGCCGGGGAAACGGCAAGGGCGTGGCATTGGCGGAGGCTGTTGGCAAGACGGGCGGCGTGCGCCTCCATATGCTCAATGCCTTTGGTGATCTTGAAGGCGCCCTGCGTGGTTTCGCCCAATCTGGTGTTACCAACCTCTTCATCTCTTCGGGTGATGGCACCGTGCAGGCCATCCAGACGCTGCTGGCAGAGAAAAAACTCTTCGCCCAAGTGCCGCGCATTTGCCTCCTGCCACATGGCACCACCAACATGACGGCCGCGGATATCGGCTATCGCACCCGTTCCATTGCTGCCCAGGCCGCATTCATTGCCAATCCAGCAGCACAAGAACTCCACACCCGCCCAACTGTCCGCGTCGCCAATCCACGCGATGGCAATCCGCGTCACGGCATGTTCCTCGGTACCGGTGCCATCAGTGCCGCGACGCGCTACACGCAGGTCTCGCTCAATGACAAGGGTGTCAAAGGCAACTTTGCCACATTCGCGGCACTGGCCACAGCCGTTGGCAAGAGCCTGTTCAGCAAGGCCAACGCTCTTGATCCCGACCGCTTCGACCGGCCCTTCCCCATCACGGTGCGGGCCCACGACAAAATCATCGCAACCGGCACGCAGCTGATGGCCCTGGCCACTACGCTGGACAAGCTCATCCTCGGTACGAGGCCGTTCTGGGGAGGGAAAACCGGACCTATCCGGGTCAGCACTTTCCCCTACCCTGTGCCTAACCTGGCCCGCTGGTTCCTGCCGGCGATAGTGGGCGGCGAGAGCCGCACTCCAGTTCCGGGCGCCAGCAGCGTGGCCGTCTCATCCTGCACCATCGAAACCCCAGTGGACTACGTGATCGACGGCGAGTTTTTCGACGCCCCAACCAGCGAGGCCTTGCGCATTGAGACAGGTCCCGAATTCACTTACATCATCCGCTGATGGATGATCTCTCCGCCTTTCTGAACGAGCACACGGCGCGATCCGTGCATCCACTGGTATCTGAATTTGCCACAGCCTTGGCACATCTCCAGCCAGGCGCGCTGGCCGTACTTGCCTATGGCTCGGCGCTGCGGGATTCGTCTCCTGCAGAAACACTGATTGATTACTACGTGCTTGTAGAGCGGCCGGAGCACATCAGCGGCAATCCGCTGCTCCGCTGGCTGGGCA
>Ga0075163_10010696_pt1 | contig 11991 bp, 7 predicted proteins | sample JI1023141ADNA_FD_71478 | JGI IMG/M metagenome (GOLD analysis project Ga0075163, IMG submission 71478) | Wastewater effluent complex algal communities from Wisconsin, to seasonally profile nutrient transformation and Carbon sequestration -... | ecosystem: Engineered > WWTP > Effluent > Algae...
GAGCTCTGCGAGGAGCCCGAGGTGCTGGTCATCCGCGACCGCCGAGGCGCGGCGCAGCGCGTGCCGTGGAGAGAGATCGCGATCGAGAAGCAAACGCACAGCGTGAGCTCGCGCGTCGGCACGTTCTCGATGCCGGTGCTGATCCTGACCGTGCCGGACCGCAAGCCGTTGCGGCTCGGCGCCTGGGACACCCAGCTCGCGTGGCCGGGGGCGCCGGCGAAGACGTGGCGCGCGCCGAGCTGGGTGGTCGGCTCCGCGCAGTGGCCGGCGTTCCTCGACGCGCTGAAACGTCACGGTCGGCTTTGAAGATCCTCGACCGTCGTCGAGGACGTTGCGTTCGGCAACGGCGACCGCGCGGCCGACGTGCAACCCCGTGCCGCCGCTCGTCACGCCGTCGGCACGACCCTTGATGCCCTCGCGCGCGTGCGCGCGTACTGGGTGATCTTCGTGATCGGGTGTGGTTCCGCGGTCCCGGCCGACTCGGACGATCCGCTGCCCGCGCGGTGTGCGGGACCGCTGCCCGCGTTCGCGACGCGCGAGGCCGGCACGCTGACGACGCGCTGCGGCGACCTCGAGGTCTCGGCGCGACCGCTCGCCGGTGGGATCATCCAGCTGCGCTACGGCTCGGTGGTCGAGCGCTCGTGGGCGGTGGTCGAGGCGCCGGTCGATGATCCCGAGGCGACGCTCGGTGGCGATGGCGATCGCGCCGTCGCGTGCACCGCCGCGATGACCGTCGCGATCGACACGCAGTGCCGCGTGCGCGCGACCCTCGCCGACGGCACGGTGATCGTCGACGACGTCGAGCTCGCGGCCGGCGATCGACTGCGCCTGGTGCGCGCCGCGCAACCCGATCGCGTGTACGGGCTCGGCGAGCGCACCGGCGGCCTCGACAAGCGCGGGCGCGCGTGGACGTTCTGGAACACCGACGCCTACGACCCCGCGCATGGGGGCTGGGCACCGGATCAGGATCCGCTCTACCAGAGCATCCCGTTCGCGGTGCACGTCAACGCCGGCGTCGCGCACGGGCTGTTCGTCGATCAGCCGCGCCGGATGGTGTTCGACTACACGGATCCGGGTCGCGACGTGATCGACGCGGAGGCGCGCTCGCTCGAGCAGTACCTGATCGCGGGACCGCGGATGGCCGAGGTCGTCGAGCGCTACACGCGGCTGACCGGCCGGCCCGCGCTACCCCCGCGCTGGGCGCTCGGCTTTCACCAGAGCCGGTGGGGCTATCCCGATGGCGGCACGCTCGAGGCGATCGCCGAGCGGTTCCGGCGCGACGGGATCCCCGCCGACGCGCTGTGGCTCGACATCCAGCACCTACGCGGCTTCCGGACGTTCACCGTCGACGACGCGTTCTCGCAGGCCTCGCTCGATCGCGTGCGCGCGCTCGGCTTCAAGGTGGTCGCGATCGCGGACCCCGGTATCAAGATCGATCCGGGCTACGACGTCTACGAGTCCGGTGTGGCGGGCGGCCACTTCCTGCGCGACGCGAGCGGCGTGTTCTCCGGCACCGCGTGGCCGGGCGCCTCGGCGTTCCCCGATTTCTCGCGCGCCGCGACGCGAGTGTGGTGGGGCGGGCACGTCACCGGCTTGCGCGCGCGCGGCATCGACGGCATCTGGCTCGACGTCAACGAGCCGACCACGTTCCCCGAGGGTGGCGGTGGTAACACGGTGCCCGACGAGCTGGTGGTCGACGGTGATGGCGAGCCCACCACGATGGCCGCGTTCCACAACGCCTACGCGCTCGAGGAGAGCCGGGCGACGTTCGAGGCGATCGCGGAGACCGGCGAGCGCCCGTTCGTGCTGTCGCGCGCGGGCTATGCCGGGATCCAGCGCTACGCCGCGGTGTGGACCGGCGACACGCCGTCGACGTGGAGCGGCCTCGCGCAGACGCTGCCGATGCTGCTCGGCCTCGGCGTCTCGGGCGTGCCGATCGTCGGCTCCGACATCGGCGGGTATTCGGGGCACGCGAGCCCGGAGCTCTACGCGCGCTGGATGGCGCTCGGCTCGATCAGCCCGTTCGCACGCGCCCACGTCACCGACGGCGTGCCCGGCCAGGAGCCGTGGATGTTCACCGACGAGGTCACCGAGCTGTCGCGCGACCTGCTCGTCGAGCGCTACCGGCTGCTGCCGTATCTCTACTCGCTCGCCGACGAGGCCGCGCGGACCGGCGCGCCGATCCTCCGACCGCTGATCTGGGAGTTCAGCGACGATCCCGCGGTGGCCGAGCTCGGCGATCAAGCGATGCTCGGGCCGTCGATCCTGGTCGCGCCGATCGTCCAGCCGGGCACGACCACGCGCGAGGTCTACCTGCCGGCGGGGCGTTGGTTCGAGCTGCACTCGGGGGCGATCCACGAAGGCCCGGCGACGATCACCGTGTCGACCACGCTCGCGGCGCTGCCGATGTTCGTGCGCGAGGGCGCGATCCTGCCGGCGCTCGAGGCGGGCCAGCTCGTCCTCGACGTCTACCCCGGCGCGCCGTCGAGCTTCACGCTGTACGACGACACCGGCCGCACGACGATCTCGCTGACCGCGGAGGCCGACGGTGCGTCGGTGTCGATCGCACGCTCGCGACCGTCACCGATCCAGGTCCGCGTGCATCGCGTCGACACCGCGCTCGTCGGGGTCGACGGTGCCACCGGGCATGCCTACGACGCCGATGCGCGGATCGCGACCGCGACCGTCGAGGCCGCGAACGCCGCGGTGCGGTTTCACTACGATCCCGCGATCACCGAGCTCGCGCCGCCGATCACGGTCGCGTTCGAGGTCGAGGTCCCGGCCGACACGCCGGGCCAGGTGTTCATCGCCTCGTCGGCCACCGGCTGGACGCACGAGCCGCTGACGCGCGTCTCGGCGAGCCTCGCGCGCGGTTCGCTCACCGTGCCGCGGGGCGAGTGGTTCGACTACAAGGTGACGCGCGGCTCGTTCGACACCGTCGAGAAGCTCGCGGATTGCAGCGAGCGCGCGAATCGCTATCGGTTCGGCGCGCCGAGTTCGAAGACGATCACCGTCGCGACCTGGCGAGATCGCTGCAACTAGCGATACGGGCCGACGGTCAACGCATCGCCGGCCCAGTGGGCGGCGAGCTCGATCGCCGCACCGAGCCGGTCGCGCTCGACGAGCCCGCCGTCGAACGCGATCTCGACATCGTGGCGGCGCACCATCGTGGTGCTCGGCTTCGCGGCGTCGAGCAGCTTGCGGGCGCGGGCGTCGATCGGCAGCGTGCCGGGGCTCTGATCGCTCGGCGGCGGCCACGCGGCGCGAGGCAGGCCCTCGGTGATCAGCGACAGCGTCTCGCCGCTCGAGCCCTGGCGATGTGCCGAGACGATCGTGCGCAACCGGCCCGGATCGCCGGGGCCGAGCCGCCGCACCACGCGCACCACCACGTCGATCGCGCCGCGGCGGACGCGCAGCACCGGCTTGCCGCCGACGTCGATCCGGTTCGACGGTTCGCCACCGAGCGCGCGCCCGTGGGCGGCGAACGCCTTCGCCCAGCGCAGGGGCCGACTGGCGAGCAGCAGCGACACCAGCAGCATGTCGACCATGCGCTCGACGGACGGCTCGGGATCCTTGCGGCGCGCGCTGATCTCGTCGTTGCTGACCTCGTGCAGCCACGCGCCGTCGCGGATCAGCAGCGCCGTGTCGCGCTCGGCGTTCTTCGACGACACGTAGCGCGACGCGAGCAGGGCGTCGCGGCAGTGCGCGTCGAGCCACACCCCGGCGAGGGCGAGATCGTTGGTCTCGACGAGGAAGCTGTCGTCGAAGCTCGGCGCGCGCGGGCCATCGTTGGTGTGGCGATCGTTCCACCGCAGCAACAGCTCGAAGCCGTCGGTCGACGGGATGCTGACCACCACGCGACCGATCGGCTCCATCTCGAGCCGCACCCGGTACATCGATCCATCCCAGGTGACCTCGGCGTGCGTGCGGGTGCCGTGCTCGGCGACCCGGGCGCCGGGGAACCGGTCCTCGATCTCGGCGCGGAGCAACGACTGCACGGAGGCCTAGTCTAGCGTGCCCGTGTGGTTGCGGCTCGCCACCGCCCGGCGTAAGCCTTGCGCGACGATGTCCAATCGCCTCGCCGCCGAGAGCTCGCCCTATCTGCGGCAACACGCCGACAACCCGGTCGACTGGTGGCCGTGGGGCGAGGAGGCCTTCGCCGAGGCCAAGCGCCGCGACGTGCCGGTGTTCGTCTCGATCGGCTACGCCGCGTGCCACTGGTGTCACGTGATGGCGCACGAGAGCTTCGAGGACGCCGCCACCGCGAAGCTGATGAACGAGCTGTTCGTCAACATCAAGATCGACCGCGAGGAGCGCCCCGACGTCGACGCGATCTTCATGAACGCGATCATGGTGCAGGGAGAGGGCGGGGGCTGGCCGCTCTCCGCGTTTTGCTTGCCCGATGGCCGGCCGTACTTCCTCGGCACCTACTTCCCGAAGGTCGCGCGGTTCAACCGGCCGAGCTTCAAGGATCTGCTCGGGGCGATGGCCGATGCGTTCAAGAGCCGGCGCGCCGACGCCGAGGACAACGCGCTCGCGCTGATCGACGGCCTGCAGCGCGTCGACGAGCACTATCGCCGGGGTGCGATCGGCGCGGACCGCGAGAAGCTGACCGGATCGCTGCTCGTGATGGCGGGCCGCCAGCTCGCGGAGCGTTGCGACAAGGAGCGCGGCGGGCTCGGCGGCGCGCCGAAGTTTCCGTCGAGCTCGTCGCACGATCTGCTCGCGCGCGCGGGGCGGTTCGCGTTCGGCGAGCCCGCGCGCGAGATGTTCGACGCGTGGGCGTGGGGCATGTCCGAGGGCGGCATCTACGATCACCTCGGCGGTGGGTTCGCGAGGTACTCCGTCGACGCGAAGTGGCTGGTGCCGCACTTCGAGAAGATGCTGTACGACCAGGCGCAGCTGCTCTCGATCTACGCCGCCTCCGCAGCGATGGCCGGCCAGTTCTCGCATCGCGCGCACGAGGTGATCCGCGAGACCGTCGGCTTCCTCGAGCGCGAGCTGTCGGACAAGCAGGGCGGGTTGTGGTCGTCACTCGATGCCGACAGCGAGGGCGAAGAGGGCAAGTTCTATGTGTGGACGCCGGCGCAGCTCAAGGCGGCGCTCGGTGCGGTCGATGCGGTGGTGTTCGCGCACGCGTACGGCGTCACCGATCAGGGCAACTTCGAGCACGCCACCAGCGTGCTGTCGCGGATCACCGAGCGCTCGTCGCCGCTCGAGGAGGAGCACCTCTCCGAGCTGCGCGCGAAGCTGCTCGCCGAGCGTGCGAAGCGCCCGCGCCCCGGCACCGATGACAAGGTGCTCGCCGGCTGGAACGGGCTCGCGATCAGCGGCCTGGTCGCCGCGTGGCGCGCGACGCTCCACGAGCCGGCGCTGGCGCTCGCCCTCCGGGTCGCGACGTTCCTCCGCGAGACCATGATCGACGGTGCACGGATCGCGCGCGTGTTCCACGAGGGCAAGACCAAGTCGCTCGATGGCACGCTCGACGACTACGCGTTCGTCGCGGTCGCGTTCCTCGAGCTCGCCGAGGCCACCGGCGATCGCGCGTGGTGGGACCTCGCGGTGAAGCTGGTCGGGACCATCCGCGACCGCTTCGTCACCGAGCGCGACGGCATCGTGCTGTTCTTCCTCGCGCCCGACGACGACAAGCTGCTCGTCCATCGCCCCGAGTCCACCCACGACGGGGCGATTCCCGCGGGCTCCGCGCTCGCCGTCCAGGCGCTGCTCCGCATCGGGCTGATCGGTGGCGATGCCTCCGCGCTCGAGCTCGCCGAGAAGTACCTGGTGCAGCGGCTCGCCGGGGTGACGGGGCCGAACGCCTGGTCCACCTCCGCACTGCTCGCCGCACTCGACTTCTATCTCAAGCCGCGGATCGTCGTGGTCACCGAGGGGAAGAGCCGCGACCTGCTGCTCGCCACCGCGCGCGGGGCGTACGCGCCGACGCTCGCGATCGCCGGACCGTGGGCGGCCCCGTCGTTCCTCGACGGCAAGACCCCGTCGCCCGAGGGCACCGCGCGCGCCTACGTGTGCAGCGCGACGGCCTGCTCACCGCCGACGTCGAACCCCGATCAGCTCGAGCAGTTCCTCGACTAGCGCGTGCGACGGCGCGCGGGATCGACGGATTTGCAGCGGCGACCCGAACGCATGGATCCCGGTGATCACCAGGAGCAGCCCGAGGCATCCGCGTGCGTCGAGCCGCCGCATCGTCAGACGCTGCGCTTCATCGCGTAGATCAGCAGCAGCGCGAACGTCAGGATCGGGATCAAGTACGGCAGCACGACGATGCCGCCGAGATCGAACCGCGACCACCCGATGATGAACTCGCCCCAGGTGACGGCGAGCGTGATCATGAAGGCGCCGATGCCCTCGGGCCAGTCGGTCTCCATCTTGAGCCCGAGCCAGAAGATGATCGTGCCGACGAGGAACAGCACGAGCGCGAGCGTGTAGCTCGGCAGCCCGAAGAACGAGGACATGCCATTGCGGGCGGTCGCGGGGTCGTTCCACACCACGTTGACGACCACGGCGATGATCACCAGGAGGACCATGAAGATGAGATAGGTCCAGACCTTGCTCCGGCCCTTTCCCATGAACTCCTTCTCGACCGCTTCGGACATGCGCTGATGATAACGCGGATGGCGGGCAGTCAGCGGCCGAGACGAGCGCGTTCCAGCAGCGGCTTGCGCATCGCGTAGAGCCGCCCCGCCTTCGCGAGCGGCTCGAGCAGATCGCGGACGGCCTTCCATTCGGCGGCGGCGTTGCGCGGATCGACCTCGGCGAGCCCGCCGTGGATCTCGGCGAGGAACACCGGCCACTGCGCGTTGTGGGGAGCCGCGGCGGCGGTCTGGGTGGCGATCGCGAGCGCCTCGGTGAGTGCCGCCTTGCGCGCGGCCGGATCGCCGGTGAGCTTCGCGACCTCGGCGGTGGCGAGCAGGCCCTGCGTCACCGTCTCCTTCCACTCGTGGTTGATCGGATCGGCGGCGACCAGCAGGCGCGCGCGAGCGAGACCGGAGCGCACGAGCTCGATACCCGCTTTCGGATTCTTCGTCGCGGTCAGCTTGCCGAGCGCGATCTCCGTCGAGGCGAGCTCGTTGCGGAACCCGGTGTGCTTCGGCGCTTCGTTGACGAGCGCGACGCGTAGCGCGAGGGCCTGGTCGTGTGCGGTGGTCGCCTTCGCGAGCTCGTTCTTGAGCGCGTACGCGTTGCCGAGCTTGGCCTGCGACCACGCGAGCGAGCGCCGGTAGGGCACGCTCTTGGGCATCTGCTCGGCGAGCCGGTTGCGTAGCTCGAGGGCGGTGCCGTAGCTCGCGATGCCGCGGTCGAGATCACCGAGGTAGATGTAGCCGTCGCCGGCGCGCGTGTACGAGCGCGACAGGTCGACCTGCCACGACGTGTTCTCCGGATCGCGCTCGACCAGCTCGTGCTGGATGCTGATCGCCGCCTCGAGCTCGGCGAGCCCGGACTGGAACGCGCCGTCGTCGAGCTCCGTGAAGCCGAGGTCGGCCATCATGATCCCGTACATCCGCTTCCACGCGGTGTTCGATGGATCGCGGCGCAGCATGCCCTCGAGGATCGGCAGCGCCATCTGGTAGGACCTGATCGCGCTCTGATCGTCGCCGGTCTGGCGCTGGAGATCGGCGACGGTGTTCTGGACGTCGATCACCCGCTCCTGGATCTCGACGTTGTCGGGCTGGCTCTCGAGCAGGGTCTCGCGCAGGCGCAGCGCGGTCTGGTACTCGCCGAACGCGATCTTGGTGTCGCCGCGCGCCTGCGCGATCGAGCCGAGCTTGAGGTGACTGGTCGACACGGCGAGCACCTCCTCGCTCGGGTTGTCCGCCGCGAGCGCCATCGCGCGCTGCCGCAGCACCTTGCCGTGCGTGTACTCGTCGAACGCCGCGTCGAGCTTGCCGTCGTTGCGCGACAGATCGCCGAGCCGGTCCTGGTTCTCGCCGGCGTGGAGCAGCGCCTGCCGGAGGTTCGGGGCCTCCGCGATCACCTTCGCGAACCCGGAGCGCGCCGTCTGGTACGCATCGAGCGCGGCACCGAGCTTGCCGCGGCCCTGCAGGATCGTGCCGATCTGGTAGTCGAGCCGCGCGAGCATCGCGCGTGCGCCGAGCGAGTCGGGGCCGGTATCGCCGTCGATCAACGCGGCGACCTGCGCGCGTACGTCGGTCCACGTCTTGAGCGCGCGCTCGGTCTTGCCGGAGTCGCGCTCGGCGCGGCCGATCAGCTCGACCGCGACCGCCATCCGCGACACGTCGCCACTCGGCATCCCGCCGGGGATGGTCGCGAGGGTCACGTAGTACTCGCGGATCTGCGAGCCGAGGTTCGCGAGCAGATCCAGCCGCCCGATCTGCACGAGCCGGACCTTGACGTCCGACAGCATCTTGTCGATCAGCGTCTCCGCTGCCTGGCGCCGGGTATCCGCGAGCGTCCGCTCGTACTCCGCGGAGTCCCGCTCGTAGACGATCTGGCGGATCGCGAGGGTGCCCGCGACGCCGATGATCGCGATCGACAGCGCGCCGATCGTGACGGCCGCGCGGTGCTTCTTGATCCAGCGCCGGAGCTTCTGCGCGGTGGTGTAGCGGTGCGCGGAGACCAGCTGACCGGTCTGGAACCGGCGGAGCTCCTCGGCGAGCTCCTTCGCCGTCGGGTAGCGCCTGGCCGGAATCGGATCCATCGCGCGCTCGACGATCGCCACCAGATCGAGCGGGGCGCCTTCCTCGCGCTCGTGCAGCGGGACCACCTTGCCGAGTGCCGCGGCGGCGATCACCTCGGTGGCGGTGCGCGCGTTGTACGGCGGAATGCCCGCGAGCAGGTGATAGAGCATCGCCCCGAGCGCGAACACGTCGGCGCGCTCGTCGACGGGCTCGCCGCGCGCTTGCTCGGGCGCCATGTACGCGGGCGTGCCCATCACCGCGCCGGCGACGGTCAGCATCGAGCGATCGATGGTCTTCCGCTGCGTCACGCTCGGCGCATCGGGGTCGATCGACTCCATCGCCTTGACGGTCTTGCGCTCGGGGATGCGCTCCACGGAGTCTTCGCCGGCATCGAGATCCTTCGCGAGGCCCCAGTCGATCACCACGGTCTCGCCGAACTCGCCGATCAGCACGTTGCCGGGCTTGAGATCGCGGTGGACGATCCGCTGGCTGTGCGCGTACGCGATCGCGTCGGCGGCGGCGGCGATCCGCGGCAAGATCGCGAGCCGATCCTCGAGGGTGCGGAGCTCGCCGATCACCTTGTCGAGCGGGCGCCCGGCGACGTGCTTCATCGAGAAGAACGGCTCGCCCGACGGCCAGCGCCCGGCCTCGTAGACCGGGATGATGCCGGGGTGCTGGAGCCGCGCGGTGATCAGCGCCTCGCGCTCGAACCGACCGAGCGCATCACCGGCGGGCTCGAGCAACACCTTGAGCGCGACCGGCCGACCGAGCCGGCGATCCTCGGCCGCGACGATCTTGCCCATCCCGCCGCGCGCGATCTCCGACTGGTTGATGTAGTGCGCGTCGTCGACGGTGGGGAGCTTCGGCGGCTCGGTCGCCTCGAGGTGCGCGAGCGGCGCGTCGAGCGTGAGCTGGTTCTCGAGCTCGGACATCGCGCGTGGCCGTGGCGTGCCCAGCACCGGTGGGGTGGGCCGCTGCGACGGGGCGATCGGCGCCATCGTCGCCGCGAAGGCCTCCTCGGGCGAAGGCTTGTTGCGAGGCTTGTCCACCAGTTCTCGGCCCTCTACGGTGAGACTACTGTCATGGCGGCCGCGCTGCACGTCGTAACCGCCGGAGTCGGTCCTCGCATCGTGTTCGTTCACGGCAGCGCGACCGACGCCGCGACCTGGTCGATCCAGCTCGCACCCCGCAGCACGCTGCGCGAGCACTTCACGTTGGTCTCGTACACGCGGCGGAGTACCGGCTCGGTCGAGGACCATGCGGCGGATGCGATCGAGCTGATCGGCGCGGAACCTTCGTTGATCGTGGGCTCGAGCTTCGGCGCGGTCGTCGCCCTGGAGGTGCTGCGCAGGAAGCTCCCCGCGGTCCGGGGGGCCGTGCTGATCGAGCCGCCGATGGCTGCCGACGATGCAACGCCGGCGGCCCCGCTCGCATTCCTCGCCGAGTTCGATCGCCGGGTCGCGGAGCAGGGCGGGGCGGCCGCGGGCGAGTTCTTCCTCCGCACCGTGCTCGGGGATGTCGCGTTCGACCGCATCCCCGAGGCGTTCCGCGAGCGCTCGATCCAGCGCTGGGCGGAGATCCGTGCGGACTCGCACGCGCTGATCGCCTACCGGCCGCGCTACGCGGAGCTGTCATCGATCGCGACGCCGGTGCTCCTCCTCGGCGGCGACCGCTCCGCCGCGTACTTTCGCCCGACCCTCGAGGCGCTGCGTCGGGCTCTCCCGACCGCACAGCTCGAGTTGATCCGCGGTGCCGGGCACATGCTGCACGCCGAGGCACATCGTCAGTTTGCCGAGCTGGTGAGCGCGTTCGCCGCTCGCTGCGGGCTTGCGCCCGCCTAGGCGATGGTCCAAGGTGCGCCTCCATGTTGAAGGGCTTCCCGCAGACCGATGATCGGCCCCCGGCCGTCGTCGTCGCCGTGCAGCTGCCCGGCACCACGGATGGCGAGCTCGAGTCGTCGCTGGAGGAGCTCGAGCGGCTCGCCCGCACGCTCGGCCTCGACCCGATCGCGCGGATCACGCAGCGGCGCGCGAAGCTCGCTCCCGGTGTCGTGCTCGGCGCCGGCAAGCTGGTGGAGCTCGCGAACTGGACCGGCGGCTCCGGCGAGGTGCCCACATACGTCAAGCCGGGCTCGCGCGACACCGCCGCGGAGGATGCCGAGCTGTCGGCCGATCTCGACGAGCCCGAGGCCGAGGACGACGCCTCCGGCGAGAAGCCCACGGCGCGAGCCAAGGTCGTGCTGGTCGATCACGATCTGTCGCCGACCCAGCACATGAACCTCGAGCGGGCGACGGGCGTCGACGTCCTCGACCGCACCAGCGTCATCCTCGAGATCTTTCACCGCCACGCAAAGACCCGCGAGGCGCGCCTGCAGGTCGAGGTCGCGCGCCTCAAGTACCTCGCACCGCGCCTCCGCGCGAACGCCGGTGGCGGCGATCGCGTGCGCGGCGGCATCGGCGGCAAGGGTGCAGGCGAGAGCTCGCTCGAGCTCGATCGCCGCCGGATCCGCGACCGGATCGCGGAGCTCCGTGCCGAGCTCGCGCAGATCGAGGGCGGCTCCAAGACCCGCCGCGAGCGCCGCAGCGAGCTGCCCACGGTGGCGCTGGTCGGCTACACCAACGCCGGCAAGTCGTCGCTGATGCGCATGCTGACCTCCACCGAGGTCTACATCGCCGACAAGCTGTTCGCGACGCTCGACACCACGGTCCGCCGGCTCCAGCCACCGAGCGAGCCCGAGATCCTGGTCAGCGACACCGTCGGCTTCATCAAGAAGCTGCCGCACGATCTCGTGGCGTCCTTCCGCTCCACCCTCGAGGAAGCGGCCGGCGCGGATCTGCTGCTCCACGTCGTCGATGCCGCGGACGCCGCGCTGTCCGATCACATCGCGGTGACCACCGAGGTGCTTCGCGAGATCGGGGCCGACGATGTCCCGACCTGGCTGATCCTCAACAAGATCGATCGCGTCGACACGGTCGGCCGCAACCTCCTCAAGCTGCAGTACCCGGGCGCGGTTCAGCTCTCGGCCAAGGATCGCGGCGACGTCGCGATGCTCCGCGAGAAGTTGATCGCCGAGTTCGCGGGCGAGATCGAGGAGGCCGAGCTGGTCGTCCCGTGGGATGCCCAGCGCATGGTCAACCAGATCCACGAGCGCACGAGGGTGCTCGAGGAGCAGCACGACGAGGCAGGCACCAAGCTCCGCGTGCGAGCGCCGGTGACGGTGCTCGACGCGATTCGCAAGCAGCTCTAGAACCGCGCTGCGAACCCGGCCACGGCACCGCCGCTGGTCGGCACCAGGTACGCGGTCTGCGCCTTCCCGCTGCCGCCAGCGCGGACG
>Ga0075163_10010697_pt1 | contig 11991 bp, 9 predicted proteins | sample JI1023141ADNA_FD_71478 | JGI IMG/M metagenome (GOLD analysis project Ga0075163, IMG submission 71478) | Wastewater effluent complex algal communities from Wisconsin, to seasonally profile nutrient transformation and Carbon sequestration -... | ecosystem: Engineered > WWTP > Effluent > Algae...
CTCAAACAAATTGGAATGGATTGCCAATTCTGAATCGGGTGCCCATTTTGAATCGCGACTAGCACACGTTCACGGAAATTTATTTGCCGTACTCAATATCTTCATCGGATATTTAATGTTACAATTAAATATCAAAGCAAAATCACTTCAATGGATTTCCATTTTTTTACTCGGTGGTATGTTAATGCCATTAGGAATTTTAGCAGAATTGTTATTTAAAGCTCCGCCGATATTTGTCCTTTTGGGCGCAATAAGTATTATTATATCAATAGTATGGCTTGGGATTGAAGTGATCAAAAAGCCAAAATAAAAAATTTGAATGTCCTTAAAAATATAACTAAAACGTACGTTATTCCATACTTAAACCGTTAATTGATTGTTTTTTTGGACATTCTTTTTTCACCTTTTAAACTTAAATAGAATGAGAATCTTTACCATTATTCTGTTAATTGCTTTTGGATTGTTAACCTTGTTTTTGAGTAGCTCAGTACTATTTGACTGGTTTGGAATAAGAGCCTTGGAAGGAAACTTTGTCCCTTTTGTTGTGTGGATAAATCTATTTAGTGCTATACTCTATTTAGCAGCGGCTTATCTATTAATAATGAAAAAGAAAATGGCTTTTACGGCTTTGATTATTAGTTTGATATTGTTAATTATTGGCAATATTGTTTTACAATTCTACATTAAAAATGGTGGATTATACGAGTTGAAAACCCCTAAAGCATTACTTTTTAGAACAATAATTACAGTAATTCTTACAAGTTTGTCTTATGTCATTTTATTTAGAAAAAAATCAATTTAAGCAAAATGAATTTGGTTTATAAAATAGGGATTTTCACATTTGTTATTTTCAATGTTATTGAAATTTTTTCTCAGGAAACAAGTAATCCTAAATTTGAATTATCAACGATTGCACAAGCTAATCAAGGGAATAGTTATATTACTTTCCCAACTGATATTGGCAATATGGAACCGCTAATATTTGAAGCTAATTTGATCCCCAATTTTATAATTAGAGAAAACAGCAACTCTAAATTGATAGGAGTACTGACACCACAGATTATTATCCGAATGTACAATCAATATTCCTATCCTGTAAAAACACCCAGTTATCGTCCACAAGTAACATTGTATTATAATTTTAAAGAATCGTCAACATTTAAAAAAGTTATTTTTGGGAGATTAGCGCATCATTCTAACGGTCAAAACGACTCACTGATATATTACAATGGATTGCTAAACATAGATTCAGGTGATTTTTCAACAGATTATATTGAAGCCGGCTATATCTTTACCAATTTGGCGCCCAAAACAAATGCTGTTCGATTTTTTAAATCCTCATTGGAATTTCATCCTAAAAATTCGACTCATGAACTTTTAAACAACAGCTATCAACGTTGGCGCTGGCACAACGAATTTTCTGCTTTTAAGGTTCCCATTAATGGCCAAAATAAAAAAGCAAGAATGTCTTTGGACATAAAAACGACAGTTTTTTTAGGAAATATCAACGATATACCCACATTTTCAACCGATAGATTCCAAATGAGCGTTACATACAGTTATTTTCCGAAGTTTTTAGAAGATATTGGCTTTTTTGTTCAATTTTATCAAGGTAAAGATTTTTACAATGTTTATTACAATCAAGATAGAACAATGTTGCGTTTCGGCTTAATGACCGACAAGTTACGTTTTTAATTGAATTCAATCCGGTGCGGTACTTCATCGAAGTCATCAGAATGGTCATGTTGAAAGGTTCGGGGTTTGGAGATGTGAAAATGCAATTCTTTAAAATCGGAATTTATGCTGTCACTATGAATGTTTTGGCCATCATTAGTTATCATAAAACCAATTAAAATGTTATTTTTGTCCGCATAACATTTATTACCAACTAAAATGCCAACTAAATTTTTATTCAACCTACTGGTTTTTGTATGCCTTACGGGAACCTTATTTGCTCAGGAAAAAGACAATACCCAACCCACTTATACCGGTACGGTGACTTCAATGACTCATGTTCCTTCTATTGCGTCTAGGACGGATTTATTACCTGCCAAAACCAAAGAAATCCAAATGATGGATGGTAGAGCTTCCAAAAACATCATTGTTCCTTACAAAGATCCTCAAAAGGAAGATGATTTTTTTGTTAAAAATCCAAATCTTTTAAGTCAAAAAGTTTCCGGTAGAGTACCAGATGTAGTTTGGGATGCCTATACTTCTAGTTCCCAACCTACCGACCCAGATTTAGCCGTAGGTCCCAATCACGTATTTGTAGTTTTTAATACAGGTTTTATCATTTATGATAAAAATGGGGTTGCTTTAACCGGACAATTGGCTCCCGAACCTGCTATTTTTCCTACTAGTGGCTGTTGTGATTTAACTGTATCTTACGACAAACCTGCAAATCGTTGGGTCGTTACCTATTTGACTTATTCAGACGGAGCACAAATTGCCGTATCTGACGGTCCTGATCCTGTCAATGATGGTTGGTATGTGTATACCATTTCACAAATAACAGATTACCAAAAACTATCTATCTGGAGTGACGGTTATTACATGACTGACAATACCAGTGCTACCAATAAAGTTTGGGCATTAGAGAGAGAACAAATGTTATTGGGCAATGCAGCTTCAAAAGTCGTCGGATTTAATTTACCGGGTATTACAACCAGTGGTTTTTACAGCCCACAAGCATTGAATGTGAGCAATAACAATATGCCGGCTGCAGGAAATGCTCCCATTGTGTATTTACAAGATAATGCATGGAGTGGTGTGGCACAAGATCATATTAAAGTGTGGTTAATCAATGTCAATTGGACCACCACTTCTTTATCCACCATTTCAAATCCTCAAGAAATTGTGACCACTCCATTTATATCGGTATTTGACAATGGTAGTTTTTCCAATCTTACCCAACCCGGAGGCGGTACAGCTCTTGATGCTTTACAAGCCACCGTTATGAATCAAGCGCAATTTAGAAAGTTTTCCGACCACAATTCGGCTGTATTTGACTTTGTAGTAGATACCGATGCAACCACCGGTGAAATGGCAGGAATCAGATGGATTGAATTGAGACAATCTGCCGATGGTCAACCTTGGTCTTTGTATCAAGAAGGAACCTATACCGCTCCCGATGGCAAACATGCTTGGAGCGGCAGCATCATGATGGATGGACAAGGCAATATGGGTATGGGTTATACCGCCATGTCGGGACCTACTACTTCTTCAACTGTTAGAGTAAGTTCTTACTATACCGGAAGATATGCCAATGACCCGTTGGGAACTATGACTATTGCAGAAGAAGTGATTGCCAATGGCACCGGAAACATTCCCGGAACCCGTTACGGTGACTACAATAAAATTGACATAGACCCCAATAATGATAAAACCTTTTATTTTATCAATGAATATTATAAAACTTCGAGAAAAGGAGTTGTAGGTAGATTTCAAATTGCACCCAATTTCAGCAATGATATAGGTGTTGTTTCCATTGATACACCCAATGATGGAATGTTAACTAGTTCAGAAAGTGTTTCGGTAACGATATTTAATTATGGTTTAAATGCGGCGAGTAATTTCCCTGTTTCCTTTCAAATCGATGGTGGAAGTATTATTACAGAAACCTATACCGGAACGATTGCCTCGGCAGGTTATGGGACTTATACGTTTACAACTACGGGCAACTTTGCCACTGAAGGACATACATATTCCATTTTAGCTTATACTTCTCTGTCGGGAGATGAAAACAATGACAACAATAGTGCAACCAAAAATGTATTGCATAAATTTGGAAAAGACATGGGCGTTACGGCTTTTATTTCACCGGAAGATGGTAACAATTTAGGTGTACTTCCAGTTACCGTAACCATTTCCAATTTTGGGGGACTCGCTCAAAGTAATTTTAATGTTTCTTATACGTTGGATGCAAATACGCCTGTTGTGGAACTAGTGACCGCTACGGTCAATCCGGGAGCGAGTATTGATTATACTTTTACTAGTAACGTTGATTTGAGTTTGTTTCAGACCTATAATTTAACTGCAACTACCTTATTGACTGCTGATGCTGTACCATCTAATGATATATTTAGCACAACAATTACCAATTCGTCTTGTTCTGCATCGGCCAATGAAACGGATTACAGTATTGGACCCAATGCCAATACTACGACCAATTCGGTCATCAATATTGCAGAAGATCAAACGATTACCAAAGTAACCGCCACCATCAATTTGACTCATACTTGGAATTCAGATTTGGACATTTACTTAAAAGCCCCCAATAATACGCAAGTAGAATTGACTACTGACAATGGTAGCGATGGAGATAATTATAACAATACCATTTTTGATGATGCAGCAACAACGTCCATAACCTTAGGGTCTGCTCCATATACGGGCACATATAGACCGGAAGGTTTATTATCAACTTTCAATGGTCTTTCCATGATGGGAGATTGGACTTTGATTATTACAGATGATGCAAATCAAGACGGAGGTACTTTATTAAACTGGGGATTGAATATTTGCTACAATGCACCTGTAGGAATAGATGATGAAGTCATGAATGCAAGCGATTTGGTCGTGGCAGAAACCGCTCCTAATCAATATACAATCTCTTGGACTCCTGATGCTTCCTTCAGAGAAAGAATGAATTTTACCGTTTACAATACTTTGGGTCAGCAAATTGTATTTCACAGATTGAATAATATGGATGGAAAATATACCTATCCCTTGGATATGACCTATGCGCCTACCGGTGTTTACATCATCAAATTGGGAAATAGTAATTTTGCCAAAATGACGAGAATTATTGTAAAATAATCATCCATTAAAACACAAAAAAAACCTCGCAATTTAATTTGCGAGGTTTTTTTATTTTACCAGTCTTTCTCCTTGGGTTGAGGTTGACCTTTTACTTGTTGCGCTTTGACTTTGTCTTGGGTTTTCTTTTCTTCATTATTCAGTGCTTCCAGCATTTGTTTCATCTGTTGTTCCGACATTTTTCCAGGCTGAGGTTTGGGTTTGCCTTTTGATTCATCTTCTTTAGGGTCATCTTGTTTCGGTTGATCTTGATCTTTTTTAGAATCCTGATCGCCCTCATCGGGTTTGGGTTTGTTTTTCTGATCGTCTTTTTTAGGGTCTTTTTGGTCGTCCTTATTTTTTTGATCTTGGTCTTGTTGGTCGTCTTTGTTTTTTTGATCTTGATTGTTTTGAGGAGGATTATCTTTCAAAAACTTTTGCGCCAATGCCAGATTATATCGGGTTTCTTCATCATCGGGATTGATTCGCAAACTATTCTTATAGGAATCAATGGCTTTTTGATAATCCTTTAATCCCATTTGGGCATTCCCCATATTGTGAAAAGACTGTGATTTCAATTGCTTATCTTGGGTATTTTTACTCAAATCCTCAAACTGTTTGTATGCTTCTTTGTAACGTTTTTGTTGCATCATGGCGTTACCAAGGTTAAAGGCATTCTTTTCATCTCCGGGCACCGTTGCCATAGATTTTTTATAAGAAACTTCTGCATCGGCATACTTGGCATCATGGTATTGCTTATTTCCTTCTCTCATTTCAGCATTTGCCAATCGTTGCGTTGCCGGTTTTACTTCCTTGGTTTTTTGTGCCAAAACCGGATGTACGCCTATTAAGGTCATTAAACCTAGCGTGATGTGTAAGATGTATTTATGGATTAACATTATAGATTTTAGATTTGGACTCTTGTACCTTAAACTTTGAACTTTAAACTTTAAACTAGCCTCGCCGATAGGCGAGCTTTAAGCTTTTCCTTCATTAAACAAATTGAGCTTTTGCAACCATACAGTTTTCTTTTCCAATAAAAATATTTCTAAAATGATGAACAGTAAACCCAAGGCGATGAACCATTGAAACTGATCTTTAAAATCAGTGAATTCACGGGCATCAAAATCCTTTTTATCGGCATTACCCAATGCTTTTCCTACTGCTTCAATGGCTTCTTTGGTTCGGTTGCCATCTATGTAGGTTCCCTTTCCGGCATCGGCTATTTTTCGAAGGATTTCTTCGTGTAACTGCGTAATCACCATATTTCCTTCTTGATCTTTTTTGTATTTGATGCCACCTACTTTACTGATGGGAATCGGACCACCTTGTGCAGTTCCCAATCCAATGGTAAAGGTTCTGATGTCGGCTCCTTGAATGTAATCGGATAAAGTTGCTGCCTTTTCTTCGTGGTCTTCGCCATCTGATAGAATAACCAAGTACTTCCCCGTTTCTTCATCGGCATCATAAAATTTTTGGGCTAGTTTTAAGGCTTCTCCAATAGCGGTTCCCTGACTGGAAACCAAATCGGGATGGGCATTGTCCAAAAACATTTTGGCAGCGGCGTGATCGGTTGTAATGGGTAATAACGGATAAGCGCTACCGGCATATACAATAATACCTACTCTATCGCCTCCCAATTTATCGATGATGCCACTCACGATGAGTTTGGCCTTTTCCAAACGACTGGGCGCAATATCTTCTGCCAACATACTTTTGGAAACATCTATGGCAAAAACTACATCCACGCCACTACTCTGCACTTTTTTGAGTGAAGTCCCTATCTTTGGATTGACCAAAGCAATGATGAGAAATGTAATTCCCAGACTCCAAAAAACCATTTTCAAAACCGATTTAAAAACGGATTTTTCGGGAGTCAAATGGGCCAATAATGGAGATTCGGCAAACTTTTCTTGGGTGCGCTTTTGCCACCACAAATAAGTGAAATACAAAACCCATACAATCGGTAATAGGACCAACCAATAAAAATATTCGGGATGTTCTAGTTTGTACATGGATGATGTATAAGTTTAAAGCCCGCCTATCGGCGAGGCAAGTTTAAGATTAGAAATGATTACACAAAACTCTTGAAAATGGTTTTTCTCAATAAAAATTCCAATAACAACAAACCCAACGCCAGAAAAACCCATTTTCTGTATAATTCATCAAAGTTTTCATACTTTAATTCTTGGGTTACGGTTGTTTCCATTTGATTGATTTCATCGTAAATGGCCTTTAACTTGGAATTACTGGTAGCCCTGAAATACTTGCCTCCGGTTACTTTGGCTATTTGACGCAACAAAGCTTCATCTATTTCAACCGGTTGGTTTTGGAAAACCAAACTCCCATCATCTCTTCTGGCTACCGGAAACAAAGCCATTCCATTGGTTCCCAATCCTATGGTGTATACTTTAATTCCCATTTCTTTAGCGATTTCTGCCGCAGTAATGGGATCTACAAATCCTGAATTGTTCACCCCATCGGTCAATAATATGATTACTTTGCTTTTGGCTTTACTGTCTTTGATGCGATTGATGGCCGAACCCAATCCCATTCCAATGGCAGTTCCTCCTTCCAATTCTCCCCAATTCAACTCTTTGATGTTTCTGATGACAATCTCATGGTCACTGGTTATGGGTGTTTTGGTAAAACTTTCTCCGGCATAGGCTACCAATCCAAATCGATCATCGGGTCTTTGATTGACAAAATTGACCGCTACCTTTTTCAGTGATTCCAAACGATTGGGACTTAAATCTTTCGCCAACATACTGGCCGAAATATCAATTGCCATCACGATGTCTATTCCATTACTGGTCTTGGTCTTTTTAGTAACCGAATGCGAAACCGGTCTAGCCATTCCTATAATCAAAGCAGCAATAGCCATTAATCTAAAAATGGGCAATGCTTTCACCAAAGAAGTCTTCCAACTCTTTACTTGAAGTAAACCGGCTGTATTTCCTACTTTTAAACGGGTTTTGGATTTGGTTTGAATATAGAAATACCAAACCACCAATATCGGAAGGATACTGAGTAACCATAAAAAATAAGGATGTAAAAATTTAAATTCGGGCATGTTTCTTTTGATTACCTACTTAAATTACTTATTCTTCAATTCGTTCCAATTTAATGGATTCAACCATTCTCTTTTCAATTTTTTCTGCATAAGAATCTCCTCGAGTTCTCACTACCACAATTTGCTGTATATCATTACCGTTGTTAAACATGTATTGGTGATAGATCATGTCTTTTCCATTAGCTTTTAAGGTGCCAACAATTTCCTTACCAGCCATTCCGTCTAGTTGCGTATCGACAAAATCGTATTTCATATCCGTAACGCCTTTATTCATTTGAATAGTACTTACTGCACCTTGTAGACCTTTTTCCATATCAAACTCTATTTGGGGATTAAATTCCATGGTCATGACAAGGATGTAAAAATCACTCATCAGGCTTCCATAGGCAAAGTTGGAAAGGGATAGGGCCTGTTGCTTTACTTGTTCAGGAAACGGTAATTCAATGGCTTTCAACACAACCGGGCTTTCCATGCTGACAGCCGGATATCCATACGAATTGCGATACCAATTACCTTCCAACAACTCTTTACTAGGATGACCGACAATCGTGTCTTTGACGTATTGAATGCCGTAATACCACACCGTAGCTCCTCCAACGAAAAACAAAATCGCAAGTCCTATAGCGACTCCTGTCAAGCGACGTTTTCGGGTCGTTTTTACTTGAATCTCTTCCATTTGCATTTGTATGATAGGATTGCCATTTTCGTCCAATTCGGGTTTGCTAACTACCGTTTTCAACTCTTTTAATACAATCTCGGCAAAAGATCTGTCGCTCTTCAACGTTTCCAATTCGGGTTTAGCTTTGGCAAATTTGACCAAATCGGCATTGTGTAAGAACAATTCCAAATGGTTGATTTGATCTCTGGATATCCCTAATTTTTTATACTTATTGGTTTTCTTTAAAATTCGGATTAACTCGTCTGAGGTAATCTCCATCGCCGAAATCTTCACATCTTGTTCGATGTAGTTTCTGACGATATCTGTCAATTCCGTGTAATATTCCTTGATTTTTTGTTGGCCAATGAGGTTTTTCTCATCCAATACTTTTAATTGATTTAGCGCAATATCAAAAGGGGTAAGTACTACTTTGGGTTTCCATTGAATCATCTTCTTGCTGCGGAATGCCAACCACCATATCAAACCTATGAGCAACAATATTCCCAATAGCCACCACAAAAGATACAGGTATTCATGCCAAGTTTTGGGTGGAGCTTTGTAAATGGGTTTGATGGGAAACAAACCTTGTTTGGTAGTATCAACCGCTACGGTTCCAACTTGAATCAAAATGGAATCGGTGAGGAAACGTTGGTTGCTGATGAATACTTCTTGAGCCGGAATGGTGTATTGTCCGCTGTCAAAACTGGTCAACAAGTATTTTTTATACAAGCGGTTTTTCAAAGTGTCTATGGGAAAATCCTGAACGATTTCGATATGTTTCAGCGAATCCAATTTGAGCTGAGGAAACTGTACTTTGGATTGAGATGGCGTAGATATTTCATATAAAATTTGCTCTCCAATCCTAATTTGGGTTGTATCTACCTTCCATTGCACCTGAGCAAACAGAAGGGTTGTGCTGAAGAATACCACCACACTCCAGAAATGTTTCTGTTTTATAAAATTTGATATGTAAAGACGCAAAGTTGACAAAATGATTGAGTTTATAACTTTATAAAAAAGGATGAATGATTAATTTCTCTTAAAATAACCCAGCAAGTTTTTGACGTAATCCTCATCGGTACGGTTGTGAATGATGCCGGCTCCGCTACGGGTAAATTGGGTTTTAAAATAATCGATTTGTTTCAAATAATGGGCTTTATAAGCCAATCGCACCCGTGCCGATGAAGTATCAACGGTATGAGTCAATCCGGTTTCCATGTCCCAAACCGGTATCAAACCCAAATTGGGAATTTCCACTTCTTTGGGGTCAAATACCCGAATGGCGGTCACATCGTGTTTTTTGGCTACAATTTTCAAAGGCTTTTCGTATCCCTGATCCATAAAATCGGACAACATAAAGACAATGGCTTTTTTCTTCATCACATCTGTTAGAAACTCCAAAGCTTTTTTGATATCCGTTTGGTGGTGTTTGGGTTGGAATTCGAGTAATTCTCTGATGATTCTCAGTACATGACTCCTGCCTTTTTTGGGTGGAATGTACAATTCAATTTCATTGGAAAACAAAAGCAAACCCACTTTATCATTATTTTGGATAGCTGAAAATGCTAAAGTCGCCGCAATTTCAGTTAACGTATCTTTCTTAAACTGGTTTTTGGTTCCAAAGAACTCCGATCCGCTCACATCCACCATCAATAACATCGTTAACTCGCGTTCTTCTTCAAATACTTTGACAAACGGTTCGTTGTACCTTGCCGTAACATTCCAATCGATGCTGCGTACATCATCCCCATATTGATAAGGGCGAACTTCCGAAAAAGTCATACCCCTGCCCTTAAAATGGCTGTGATACTCGCCACTGAAGATATGATCCGACAAACGTCGGGTCTTGATCTCAATTTTACGGACTTTTTTTAGAATATCACTGGTTTGCATTTGAGTTTGTAAAGTTTAAATTATTGAATTCTGAATTCTGAATTTTTAAGGAACTTCAACTTCATTGATTATCTTCTGAATAATATCTTCCGAGGTGAGGTTTTCGGCTTCGGCTTCATAAGTGATGCCTATTCTGTGACGCAATACATCCATTACTACGGCTCTAACGTCTTCGGGAACTACGTATCCTCTACGTTTGATAAAGGCATAACACTTGGCGGCTGTTGCCAAATTGATGCTACCCCGTGGAGAAGCACCAAAACTGATCAAACCTTTGAGGGAAGCCAATTTGTATTTTTCGGGATAACGGGTAGCAAATATGATATCGAGAATGTATTTTTCAATTTTTTCGTCCATGTACACTTCCTTGACCGCATCACGAGCGCGCATGATTTGCGCCAAACTCACTACCGGTTTTACTTTGTCAGATAAGCCTAAGATATTCTGACGCATAATGAGGCGTTCGTCGTCCATATTGGGATATTCGATAACTGTTTTCAGCATAAAACGGTCTACTTGGGCTTCGGGAAGGGGATAGGTTCCTTCCTGTTCAATAGGATTTTGAGTAGCCATAACCAAAAAAGGTTCTTCCAATTTGAAGGTAGTATCCCCAATGGTAATCTGACGTTCCTGCATGGCTTCCAAGAGTGCCGATTGTACTTTGGCAGGTGCTCGGTTGATCTCGTCTGCCAGCACAAAATTGGCAAAAATAGGTCCCTTCTTAATGCTGAAATCATTGGCTTTGATGTTGTACACCATGGTTCCCACCACATCAGCGGGTAGTAAATCGGGTGTAAATTGGATGCGGCTAAAGTTACCATCCACAGCTTTAGCCAGGGTATTGATGGCGAGGGTTTTGGCCAAACCGGGAACCCCTTCCAACAGAATGTGACCATTACCCAACAAACCGATCATCAAGCGTTCGACCATGTGTTTTTGTCCCACAATGACTTTACTCATTTCCATCGTAAGCAAATCGATAAAAGCACTTTCGGCGGCTATTCTATCATTCAATGCTCTGATGTCGACATTTACGGAATTTTCCATTTTTTAATCTGAATTTAAATGCTGATTATGTTTATCCTATTTGGTTTTGAGATCCGAGAATAGGCATTTTAAAAAGTGACGCAAAATAGCAAAAACAAAAGAAATATAATTGTTAAAATGGGGTTAAAACATAAGGCTACTCTAAAGAATAGCTTGAAAGAGATTGATTAGGCATTAAAACCACTTCTGGAATATTTCAATTTTGAAGGAAATGGGTTCTTTTCGCAATGCTTACTAGGAGTCATCCGATGACTAGAGTTCATCGGACGACTAACTTTGAACGAAGTAAATTCTTCATTATGACAAATTAGATTTTTAACAATTGAGATTTATTTTGAACCACATAAGGACACTTGAGGACACTTTAGTTTTTTTCGCTGCGCTCAAAGGGGTTTGCCACGAATTCACTAATGAACACTAAATCTTCTATGAAGGTGTAAATAGGAAAATGGAACTGTAGAATGAACACTATTTCTTTTTCGCTGCGCTCAAAAGGGATTTTCACCACTTAGTCACATAGTAC
>Ga0075163_10010698_pt1 | contig 11989 bp, 6 predicted proteins | sample JI1023141ADNA_FD_71478 | JGI IMG/M metagenome (GOLD analysis project Ga0075163, IMG submission 71478) | Wastewater effluent complex algal communities from Wisconsin, to seasonally profile nutrient transformation and Carbon sequestration -... | ecosystem: Engineered > WWTP > Effluent > Algae...
GAATTTAATTCAGGTATTACCAATTTTATCAAACAACTATCTAACATGAAAAAAGCTTTACAACTAACGCTTTTGTTTGCATTGTTTGCTGCTGCAGGCTTTGCTCAATCTGGCAAATATTGGTCAGATAACGTGCAAAACCGTGGATCTATCAACAAAGACAAAGCAATTGCCAGACTTTCCTTTCCTACGGAATTCAAATTGTTCAACCTGAACATTGAGCCACTTCGCCAGGAACTATTTACACTTGCTGGCAGAACGCCTTCTAAACATTCGACCATCATCTCCCTTCCCAATACAGCCGGACAGGTAGAAGATTTTGAAGTATTTGAAGCATCGAATTTTGAACCAGCCTTGCAGGAACAATTTCCCAATATCAGGGCTTATTCCGGAAAAGGGATCACCGATCGTTCGGCTACCCTTAAACTGAGTATCTCACCACAGGGTATTCAAACCATGATCTTCAGAACTGAAAAAGAAAATGAATTCATTGAACCATATTCACAGGATCATAAAGTGTACGCAGTTTTTAATTCACAAAGAAAGCCTGGCCAATTACCATGGACCTGTTCTACTGAAGATAAAAAACTCGTTACCGATATTAACTCACAGATCGGACAAACCAACCTGGCTGCTAGATCAGGTGGCGATCTGAAGACTATACGCCTTGCACAGTCCTGCAATGCAGAATATTCCAATTATTTTGGCGCCACAAGTGCTGCCCAGGTTGGCCTGGTGTTAGCAGCTTTCAATGCAACCCTCACCCGTTGCAACGGCGTGTATGAAAAAGACCTGGCGCTTCACCTGAACCTGATCGCCAATACTACCAGTGTTATTTATTATACAGCATCTTCCGATCCTTATACAACCATGGGCAGCTGGAACGGCCAACTGCAATCAACCCTTACTTCTGTAATTGGTGAGGCCAATTATGATATCGGCCACATGTTTGGCGCTTCAGGCGGCGGCGGTAACGCAGGTTGTATCGGTTGCGTATGTACGAACGGATCAAAAGGAAGCGGCATCACTTCTCCTGCGGATGGAATTCCACAAGGAGATAATTTCGATATTGATTATGTAGTGCATGAAGTAGGACATCAATTGGGCGGTAACCATACATTCTCTCATGCACTGGAAAGTGCCGGTGTAAATAAAGAAGTAGGTTCGGGAATCACCATTATGGGTTATGCCGGTATTACCAGTCAGGATGTTGCCCCTCACTCCATCGATATTTATCATGAAGCTACCATTGCACAGATCCAGGCAAACCTTTTAACGAAAACCTGCCCTGTAACTACAAGCATTACCGCAACCAATGCAACACCTGTTGTTGCTGCGGTACCAAATTATACTATCCCTCGAAGTACGCCATTTGCCCTCACTGGTTCAGCAACTGATGCAAATGCTGGTGATGTGCTTACTTATTGCTGGGAACAAAATGACAACTCCACCGTATCGGGAGCAAACAGCGTAGCAAGTGCTACCAAAGCTTCCGGACCAAACTGGATATCTTTTAGTCCAACTACTTCTCCCACCAGGTACTTCCCTAAATTGGCCACCATCTTAGCTGGTGCCCTTATCAGCGGACCTTTACCAGGCGGCGATGCGAGTGCCAATACTGAGGCCTTAAGCTCAGTTGCCCGCACGCTTAATTTCAGGCTAACGGTAAGGGATAACGCTATATTCAGATCTACGGCACCTGTTTCTGTTGGACAAACATCTTTTACAGATATGACCGTTACCGTTAATGCGGCCTCTGGTCCTTTTGCGGTAAGTGCTCCTAATACAGCCGTATCATGGGTTGGCGGATCTTCACAAACCATTACCTGGGCAGTTGCCAGTACAACGGCTGCTCCGGTGAGTTGTGCCAATGTAAAAATTTCTTTGTCAACGGATGGTGGACAGACTTTCTCAACCGTGTTAGCTGCCAGCACTGCAAATGATGGAACAGAAACATTGGTTATCCCAAATACGCCATCAACTACTGCCAGGATCAAGATCGAAGCTGTAGGAAATATCTTCTTCGATATTTCAAATACCAATTTTACCATCACAGCAGGTGGTAGCTTTTCTACCATCAATACATCGGCAATTGCGCCTACAGTCTACTGTGCAGGCAATGCAGTGAGTGTTCCTTTTACTACGAATGGTGCTGCCAATGCAGGCAATGTATTTACTGCTCAATTATCCAATGCGGCTGGTTCATTTGCTAGCCCCATATCTATTGGTACTTTAACAGGTACCGGTTCTGGTACAATAGCCGCTACCATCCCTGCAAATACAACTGCGGATAGTGGTTACCGTATACGGGTAGTTAGCAGCAACCCTGTTGTAACCGGTTCTGATAATAATTTTGGACTTAAAGTAAACAGGATCCCAACTGCTTCTACGATCGTAGCTGCCGGACCTACTTCTTTCTGTGCAGGCAGCAATGTTGTGTTAAATGGTAATGTAGGCGGCACATGGAATACAGGAGCAACTACTGCATCCATCACCGTATCGGCAGCCGGAAATTATTTTGTAACCAATACGAATAGTTGCGGATCTGTTCAGTCTAATAGTATAACCGTTACCGTTAATCCCCTGCCAACTGCATCAGTTGTTACGGCGAGCGGCTCAACCGAATTTTGCGCAGGTGGAAGTGTAGTATTGAGTGGTAATGTAGGTGGAACCTGGAACACAGGTGCGACAACACCAAGCATTACGGCAACAACTTCGGGTGCATATTTCGTTACCAATACAAATGGTTGCGGATCTGTACAATCAAACTCCTACGCGGTATTTGTTTATGGTTTGCCAACTGTTTCGGCCGGTAACCTCACCACCTGTTTGGGTAACCCGGTTAACCTGGTAGGTTCACCTGCAGGTGGAACCTTTAGTATACCAAACCCATATTCAGGACCTAGTACTTCTTATACCTATACGTATACTAACATAAATGGCTGTACGAATACAGCTACGGGTAGTGTAACAGTAGTTCCTTTACCTACCGTAAATGCCGGAACCTATGGTCCTCTTACAACAGCGAGCGCTGCCATAACCCTGGCAGGCACTCCAGCCGGTGGTACTTTCAGCGGTACAGGCGTTAGCGGTAACAGCTTTAACCCGGCAGTATCTGGTGCAGGCACCTTTACCATCACTTATACATATACCAATGGAAGTGGTTGTACGAACAGTGCAACTACCAGCATCGTGGTAAATCCCGTGGCTTGCAGCTTTACAGCAGGTACGATCACCGGGCCAAACAACGGTTGTCCGTTCATGGGCCCGCTCGACGGCAATGCCACGTACAGCATTAATTCTGTGAATGCATCCGGTTATGTATGGACCGTTCCATCTAATGCAGTGATCGTATCCGGACAAGGAACCAATTCAATTGTAGTGGATTATTCACCTGTCTTTGTTTCAGGTTATGTAAGCGTAACCGTTAGCAACGGCTGCGGAGGCGCTTCTACACTGGTTAGATTATCTATCAGGAGCAGTATCCCAGGTACAGCAGGTGTGATCACCGGGCCAACCAATGCCTGCCTGTTCATCGGCACGGCAAATGAAGCCACTTATACAATTCGTAAACTGGCAAACACCAGTTCTTACCAATGGACAGTACCAGCTGGTGCAGTTATTTCAGGTCACCCAGGCGGTACAGGTGCCAATGATACTATCATCAAAGTACAATATAACAGCGGTTTTGTAACTGGAACAGCCATTTCAGTAAAAGGCGTTTCTTTCTGTGGTACAAGCACCACTGCTCGTTCACTGGCCATCACCCGGACAAATCCATCCACACCAGGTGCCATTGCAGGACCTACGGATGTTTGTCCGTTTATCACCAGCGCAACCGTGGCAACCTATTCTATTGCCTCACAGGCCAATGCTACTTCATATATCTGGGCCGTACCAGCCGGAGCAACCATCACTTCACATCCGGGCGGTGTGGGAACGGCGAATGACCTAAGCATTACCGTTAGCTTTGCCAGCAATTTCACCACTGGGGCCATTACGGTAACAGCAGTGAACAATTGCGCCAATTCATCCGTACGTTCTTTGACAGTGAAAAGAACACCGGCTACACCGAGTGTGATCACTGGTAACATTACCCCTTGTCCTTCTACAACTGGAGCTTATTCGGTAACGAATGTGCCGGGTAATACCTATACCTGGACCAGCACGACGCCAACAACTGTTTCCATCGTATCCGGACAAGGAACGAATGCAGTGCAAATTCAATTCCAGGGAACATTTGTCAGCAGCTCTATCAGGGTTACCACCACAACGGCATGCGGAACCAGCTCTACCAGGTCATTGGCAGTAACCAACTGTTTACCTTTGCCTAAGAATATGATCAGCACGATCGTTTCGTCAGCTAAACAGGAAGCTGTTTATCCAAATCCATCTAATGGTGATTTCAAACTCTTCATCCAGGAAGAAAGCAGGTACAGCGGTATCGTTAAAGTTGAAGTGAAAAATCAATTGGGTCAACCCGTTTACCAGGGCAATGAAACCATTGAAAATGGATTGATCAGTCTCAACCTGCGCAGCCAGTTAACGACAGGTATATACCTGGTTAAATCGCTTGTAAACGGACGTTCTTATGTTCAGAAAGTGATCATCAACCGATAAGAATCATTAATACATTCAACACAACACCCGTTCAGAAATGAATGGGTGTTTTTTTTTACAGGCATGGAGGCCTAACGGAAAGGATTATGCGATAGTTCTGAAAATAGCAGGTTTGAAATTATGAGCGCTTGATGTAGATGTCTCGTTTCACCAAACCCCATTTTTGTAAACGGTGCATCATCGCCACTTTTAATACCCCCATGCCATAAGTAACACTGTTGGCAAAATTAATAGAAGATGCTTCTGGAAAATATTTTGTAGGACAAGTAATTTCTGCGATTTGGAAATCATGATAGATGATCTGTGAGAGCACCTGGTTATCAAAAACAAAATTATCGGAGCTGGCCGGGAAATTGATCGTTTCAAGCACTTCTCTTGAATAGGCACGATAACCGGTATGATATTCGGAGAGTTTTTCGCTAAGTAAAATGTTTTCTATAAAAGTAAGTACCCTGTTGGAAAAATATTTATGCAGCGGCATGCCACCTTTGAGTGCTCCTTTACCCAGTATCCTGGAGCCAAGCACTACCGAATACAACCCGCTGCTGATTAGGGTTGCCATTGCCGGTATCAATTTGGGTGTATACTGGTAATCGGGATGTAACATGATCACGATATCGGCACCAAGTTCCAGCGCTTTATGATAACAGGTTTTTTGATTGCCTCCGTAGCCCTTATTTTGCTCATGACGTACCAGGTGTTTGATACCAAGTCGCCTGCCCACTTCCAGTGTATCATCACTGCTTGCATCATCCACCAGGATCACTTCATCCACGATGTCGTGAGGGATCTCGTGGTACGTACGTTCAAGTGTAAGCGCAGCATTATAAGCCGGCAATACAACCACGATCTTTTTATTCTGGAACATGTTGCTAAAGATAATCTTTTGAAAATAGCCTCTTATTTTATGGGGGTTGGCGGACCTGAAATACGGTCAAGCCATCCCTTGATCATTTTATTGCCCGGTTCAATGGCCAATGCTTTTTGCCATACATCTCTTGCTTTATCTACCCGCTGCAAGGTTAGGTAATATCCACCCAGGTTATACAGCATATTTACACTCAATGGATCGCAATCCAGCGAAAGATTGGCAAGCCGGATCGCTTCTTCAGTATTCTTTTCTGCAAAAGTTTTGATGGCCTTCGCTTCATACAACTGTGCTACATACTTAAGGTTATTCAGCATGACGCTGTTGCCGGGATAGATCGATTTTGCTTTCAACAGGTTTTCGCGGGCAATATCAAGTTTTCCCTGCTGGGAATAGATATTGCCGAGATTGATATATGGATCGGAAAACCCGGGATATATCTCCAGCGACCTTTTCAGGTATGGAATGGCCTGGTTAAATATAGCGTCCTTTTTAAGAGAATCTTTTTCCAGTTCCGATTTCCTGATAAGGGTGATACCTGCAAAATTATTTGTCTTGGCACTGTTGGGTGCATGTTTCACATCGGTCATGAACAAGGTCTCATTGTTTTTCCAATCGCGGTTACGCGAGATCGTTAGTACACTTCCGGCTGCTGTCAATCCGATTGAAACAACAGCAGCCATTGACATAGCAGGCTTTCCTCCTCCCATTTGTTTAACAAGGTAAGTTATACAAAAAGCAAGGGCGATGCAAAAACCAATGGAAGGCTGAAACAGGAAACGTTCGTTAAAAGGTGATCCTACCTCGAAAACGAAATTAGAAACGATCGATATCGTAATAAAGTAAAACAGGATGGCAAAGGAGATAACATGACGGCGTGAAAATAATTTTATCGCAATGAAAACGAGGAGTGCATTCACCAATAGTGAAACAATGGTTTTCCAGTTGGTAAAATGAACATAAGGGATCTGGTTGTAAGAATAATCGTATGATAATGGATGCGGCCAAACCATCATCCACAGGTATTTGCCCATGATCATCACCTTGGTGGCCAGTACCTCATCCCCTACCGCCTTAATAAAGGGTGCGTTCATTACTTCATTCGTTTCTCCCTGGGGTAGTCCAACGATTGACAAACGGATGAAAAAATAAATCATAAAAACTGCAACAAACGGCCATACCGACAATAAAGCATTTTTAATGGTCTTATTAAAGAAGAAATACAGCAACAGCGGAATCACTGCTATAAAAGTGATCCCGTTCTCCTTAGCAAGGAGTGAAAAAAAGTAAGCCGCCAAAGAAATGACCAGCTGGCCAAATTTCCTTTCGGATACATATCGCAGGTAGTAAATGATGCAAACCAGCAACAATAACAGACAGAGTATCTCATCCCTACCCTTGATGTTCGCAACCACATCGGTATGCAATGGGTGAACCACAAACAATAAGGCGGCTATGAGCGCTGCCGTGAGATCTGTTTTAAATACATATTGTTTCAACAGGTAAAAAAGCAATACGCACATCAAGGCATACATCAACACATTGATGAAATGATTCACACCCGGGTTGGCCCCGAAAAACTGGTATTCGATGGCTAACATGGCAATCGAAAGCGGGCGGTATCTACCACCCGACAGTTCCGCATTCTGATCGGCAATATTGGAAAATGTTTCGTGTGAAAAAATATCACTGATGCCGGTAAATCCCTGCTTGGTATATGGATTCTCCGTAATCACGATCCCATCATCCAAGGCATAACCATTGAATCCGCTATTAAAATAAATGCCAGCCGCCAGGATAAAAACCAGCATGGCCCACAAACGGTAATTGCCAATCCCAAATGGCTGGGTTTGTATAATGGGTGCTGCAACCGGAATCACGACCGGTTCCTGTTTAAACCGTTCAGTAACTTGTTTATTTTTCCTCGCCATGCAATTAGAATTGATCCAGCTAAAAATATGAATATTATTTAAAATATTAAACTACAATGTTTTAGAAAAAAATCCCGGTTCACATCATATGAACCGGGATCAAAATTATCTTGTATTAAGTAAATTAATTGCCGCCTTTCTTATCCCTCACAACCCTGGTAGGTCTTGTATTCTCTTGCTGCACCTGGCGAACAGGTTCTTGCCTGACCGGCCTGCTTGGTTCTGATTGTACTTGTCTGACCGGCTGCTGGCGTACAGGTCGCACGGGCTCTTGTCTTACAGGTTCCTGCCTTACAGGTGGACGAACAGGTTCCTGGCGTATAGGCGCCTGTTTTACCGGACTCTGTTGGATGGGCTTAATTGGTTCCTGCCTTGTCGGACGATCAGGTTGTTGCTTGATCGGGCGAATGGGTTCCTGTTTCGTTGGCCTCACTGTTCCTTCTTTAACTGGTTTGATCGTGCCTGGATTGGTCGGCCGTATTGTTCCCTGTTTATCTGGTCGAATCGTTCCTTCTTTTGTTGGTCGAACGGTTCCCTGTTTATCCGGGCGTATGGTTCCTTCCTTAACAGGCCTGGTATTCTTATCGGTACGGATTGGCCTGATGCCTGCACTTGGTTTTATTGGCCTCGTACCGGGTGCTGTTCTGATCGGTGTACCTGATTGATCGAAAGAAGGCAATTGATATTGAGCCGAAGGTGCCTGCGGATAATTCTGTTTGAATCGTTGAGCTCCTCTATTGGCTAACCAGGGCCTGCTATAGGTATTCCGGTAAGCGCCCTGCCTGAAACGGTTTTCGAAGTATGGTGAGCGGGAACGATAACGACCTCCGTAATAACGATCTCTCCATCCTGGAAACCGGTAAGAGTTGCAATGGCGATATCGACTATAATAATAATAATCCCAGTGAAAATGATATCCATAATAGTTATGCCAGTAAAAAGGCCTCCAGGGACGCCAGTATGTTGGGTAATAACCCCAATACCATGGTGAACTCCATCCTGTATAAGAAGGCACATATATATATTCAATCACCGGCCATTCGGCAATCTGGTAAGTGGTGGTGGTTTGCACGGTTACTGTTTCTCCATTGGCCAAAGTACTGGTGGCAGAGTAGCCTGGATTGGGTGTTTGGCCCGCTGCTGCTACATCATCGCCCATATTGGGTTCGATGATATAATCTTTTCCATACAGGTCTTCATCCCCGACCAACTGTATTTGTACTTTTTTATCCGCCTGCTTTTGCACAACGAACACCGCTACATTCTGCTCTTCTGTTTTATTGATCGCGATCTTCAGGGAAATATTATGCAGGTCTCCATCCGGATTATCCACTACCCTGATGTAATCGATCTTACCGTCACCATCAAGGTCGAGGTTGTTTACATTGGATGAAGAATCATTTAATTTCTTTTCAAAGGTTTCCAGCGTGGGTGATTCCTGGAATAGTTTGAGTACGGCATAGAGATTCAGGTTATCACCAGGCAAATTGAGTCTTTCGGGCTCAGTTTGTGCCGATGCGCTGAATCCGTAACAGCAACATATAGTGAATAACAGGTACAAGAATCGTTTCATGATATCGCTTTTAATATGAAGGTATATTGTTATGAAGTATTAGACTGGAATAATACCCCAAAAGTCATGCGGGATTTTCGTTTTAACTTATTTTTATAAAGTGACGGTTAAACGCAGGGATTCATTATGACCAACGTTCACGGTTGATTTGATCATGATCAGGATTTTTTATAACTAATGAGAGGTTCCAAACCTCTGTAGCAATAGAATACAACTCCGATTATATAACCGATTTTACTTCGGTTAAACTAGACCAATCAATTTGTATGTAAATGCGACAATCACTTGTTTCAACAAAATAAGTACACGGAAAAAAAACAACATTTCATGAGTTAATAACCTTGGATGAGTGATAGCGCCAGACTATTTTACACCTGTTAACAAAAAGCTGATAATTTGTGTAAGCTTAAAAGTGTGCATGATCTGTGATTTCCGGAATAAGCATGAACTGTACTCAATCGTGGGGCTTGAATTATTTCTGACAGCTTTGCCCTTAAAAAAGCGAGGTAAGACGCAGGGTTGAACTGTGTTTGTGAAATTCAACATTCATCTTTAATTTATATACAATGAAATACGTTTTTCTTTTAATCTTAGTAGCAGGTAGTTTTTTATCCAAAGCCCAGGTCAATAATAAAACGACCGGATCTAACTGTACCTGCCTCCCTGGAAATTCTATTTGCTCCGCTGATGCAACCTTTATGAGTTGTTGCATCTGTTGCCAGGCAGGTAGTTCCTGCGGCTCCTGGACTGCATTTGGGTTCTGTGCTTGTAAATGTGAAAATACCGGAACAGGAAGTGGAAGCACAACATCGTCTACCATCAGGAACATTCGCTTTTATGGCGGGAAGTATTCCGAATTTATTAATTACCTGGATTTAAACAAAGTGCCTACCAGTAAACTAAAAGAGCTGGCTAAAAATGTCACAGAAGGTAAGATCCTGAATAAAACAAATGTGGAAAATGGAAAAGATTTTTATATTTTGTCCGACGATGATAATCCGTTTATCGATGCATATGTTGCAGAAATGAAAATACTCACGAAAAATGCAACCTATGCCTCACTGGTAGAAGCATTTTTAAAATCAAATAAATAACAATGAAAATTCCTTTCTTATTATCTGTACCTGGAAATCAATTTTGGATATTCCTGGTGCTTGGTATTATTTTACTTGGCTTTGTTATTCAAAGGCTACTTAGGAAAAAATAATTTTCATAAAAAGCTAACATCGGGATATTCAGGCAAAACTTCTGTTTATTCCGCACCATTGCAGTTTTTTAGCCTTCATTCATTTTTATACAATAGTTAAGCACTTCTTTACAAGTGCTTAACTATTGTTTGTCCATTATCGTTATCCATCGGATAAAAAGACCCATTATCCGCCTGTTTAAACAAGCTGATCCCCGTATTAAAATGTTCCAGGATATACACCTGCACCGCTTCATGGGCTGCATCGAGCTCGGCCAGGCTTGGATTTTGGGGATCGATGCTTTTTGAAAGTAACCCCGCGGCAAAAGTCTGCATACTTAGATATAATTTGCTTCCCGGGTTATAACCTGCTCCCAGACCCGCGTTACCGGCACTGTCGGCAGCAATTTGCTGCTGTTGCGGATATGCATCCAGGAAAGTTGACAACCGAAGTGCATCGGTAACTGCCAGCACATAATTGGCCCCATTGGCGGCAAGAACATAATATAGAAAATCCGGGTGACTGCGGGCATAGTTTCCAAAAGCATAGAGATCGCCGGCAGATGGTGCAGGGAAAACATTGTCAGGGTGTGTATGAGCTATGGCGGTAACCTCCAGCCCGGAAGGATTCCCATTAAGAGATACAGAATTACCTGACATGGTACTGATCCTGGGTAAAGCTCTTGGTAAACCAGTTTGCTTATCAATGCCAAAAACAGTTGCATATTCAATACCTGCCCCAGGCTTATTTATACGGATCAGTTCACGGAATCCATCCTGGTATTGCTCATTGAAATAAAATTGCGTAATCAATTGAGCCTTTGAAACCGGTTCAAATAATTTGCGATTAGTCATTGACGTGACATTGTTTTGAGCATTCTTAATATCGAACTGTAGCTTGAATGATGCCGAATAAGTCTCAGCTTCTAAATCGTTAGTCAAAACGCCGGTTTCCGGTAAAGCCGGTGGAATATTTGAAAAAAAATAATTAATAGTAAAAAATTTGGTGGGCACATTTGCAGGACCCGGTCTGGCGTCCATTAGCCTATGGAAATAATGAGGTTGAGTATTTTCTTTGGCAGGTGGAAGCCGGAGGGCTGATAAGCCCAGGCTGATACACAACACGGAGATGATAGTTTGCTTTTGCATGGCTGGTGGTTATACTTTGTAAATGAATGGCAATTCAATTAGTAAGTAAACACCCGGCGGAGGCCTGCTATTAAAGAAGTATCCTGGCTGAAACCAGTACACTTCAGGATATATTAAGCAGATAACAATAGATACAACTTTGCTGTACATACTATGAATTTTATCTCATAGTTACTACATGAAATCACCTACAGGCCTGTATTTGGGACGAATGGTAGTGAAGTAAATCTTAATTTGTACTGAAGTATGAAATCGGGAGTTTGAATGATGAAAATGTTCATCCAGGTTGATGGCATAAATGCATACTGTTTACAATTGATGAGGGAAAATGAAGAGGACTGACCTGGAAACTAAGTTAATACAGGCATAAAAAATCCATAGATCGTTTTTGCAAACAACCTATGGAATTAAATTTTGTATGATCACCTAAACGGAAACGCGTATCCGCAATTATTCGCAGATCTTAAGTGTGGCCGGGCTCTTGCTGCTTAGTAGCAGCCTGTTGATCTTACCGGCGCCGTCAAAAAATACAACCAGCATCCCGTGCCTGATCTGGTAAGCTTCCCATGAAAAATCTTTGGCCTGGGGTAGTCCGAACCATTTGAACAAACTGCTGCGGTCGGCTCCCATCAAGGGAAGGCTCATTGCACCTTTGTATTGAT
>Ga0075163_10010699_pt1 | contig 11987 bp, 14 predicted proteins | sample JI1023141ADNA_FD_71478 | JGI IMG/M metagenome (GOLD analysis project Ga0075163, IMG submission 71478) | Wastewater effluent complex algal communities from Wisconsin, to seasonally profile nutrient transformation and Carbon sequestration -... | ecosystem: Engineered > WWTP > Effluent > Algae...
TCAAAGTCATATTTGGCTGCAAAATACTCAACTCCTCCCGGTCTTGCAAATATATCGGCCCTCAAGTCTTTGATTTCCTGACAAAGTTTGTTGTTTTCAAGTTCAATTGTTTGGTAAGTTCTTCAAAAACTGTCTAACTTGATTGTCATTGCCTGAAAATATCCCATGACTTCCCTTGTTGATTCTGTCATCTTGATAAGTTGTAAATTGCCAAATATTTCTTGTTTACCCAATCATGTCCTTCTTGATAAGTTCTGTTTTTCCTATCAGAAACGAGGAACCGCTCATTGAATTTTAATTCTTTTTAATTCTCTTTATGGCACTCTCCTCAGAGCACATTTGTAAGCTTATTCACTCGGGTATTCGTTTGACGTGTTTAACTCCCATCAGGCAAAGACCTTCCTCTGATTGAAGGAAGACAATTTCTGATAGGATGTTTTGAATGTAATCAAAAACAATACAGAGAAAGAGTTGAAGCATGGATTGAATGTGGAAAAAGAATGGGACTTTACAAAGACGTCATTAACTGCATAGCTTCGAAGATTCCAAGATGTTATTTAAATCCAGTTCAGGATGTTTTAATCAAAGAAAATGTGTTTTGCACAATCCTTGTTTGTTCTGACAGATTTTCACTGGAAGCATTTTATGAATGGAGATCATTCATTTTAGATGATGTTGGAGTTGGAAAGCGTGTTGATTACAACGAGTGTGTCAACTTTGGAACTCCGAATGCCATGTTGATGAACAGCACCTTGTTACTGCCATTTTGGATAACAATCGTAAAAGAGCAAGCAGATAATCAGGATACTTTAGATATCATCTTATCATCGAACACAATGTCGACTGCAAGTCGTTGCTTAATTGTTTGCACTTTCATTCCTGATCCATCAAGAATCGGTCCTGCCTTCTTTCGTGTGGTGAATATTACGTCCTTGTTAAAAGAGATGGATTTGGGAGATGAGAACAAATACTTATCGTTTGAAAGATACTTGTGAAACAACATCAAAGGTCAGTTCTGAATTTACGATAAACCCATGTATCTGTCACAGGGTCCTGAAGAACAAACTTAGCTGCCTCTCCGAGTCTCACTCCTGGATCTTCACGTTCAAGTGCACACAGAGAAGCACCACTAAACGATCTGATTGACTGGATATCAGAGCTGAGGTTCCAGATTTCAAGGCAGCTTCCAACACTAAAGTCTTTAGTATCTTGAAGGATGATTCTGGCTGACGTCCTTCCGATCAGCATGACAACTCCTGGTCCAACATCTGTCAAATTCAGATCTCCGTTATCAGTGTCATAAACTAATCCCAGTGCAGTGTTTCTCTGCTGGACTGCAACATCTCCGTTCACTGAGTATCCTATTGCGTCTCTCTTTAATTCATTTCTCGTTACCCTGAATGCAATTGGATGTGCTTCATCTACCACACTTGCCTCTTGTCCGAATGCCATGGTCTGTGGGTATTTGGTGCTTGCAGCATGACCGATGACAATTCCAGCTGTTCCAGATACAGTGGCTTCAGCTCCCACTGCCACTGCCCAGTCCTCTTGAACGTTTGCAAAATATCCAATTGAAACTCCACCTGTTCTCTTTTGTGCAACTGCTCCATTTCCAACAGCCACACATCCTTCTCCTGTTGCAGAAGCTTCATTTCCGAGTGCAACACTTCTGCTGTTCACGTTTGCTTTGGTGTTGTTTCCATACCAAACTCCACCACTTGTTGTTTGAGGATACCTTGGGTCAGCCGAATCGTCCATCACAAGGTCAGTTGAGATTGTAACTGCTCCAGTTGCTCCAGAGAGAACGATACCAGCTCCAGCTCCCAATGACAAAACACCAGTGTTGTTCACTGTCACAGTTCCTGTCGAAGCACTGACTCCGATTCCCGATCCTGCATTCAGCCCAGTCACTCCTGTGTTTGTTACCGTGATTGCTCCTGTTGACCCACTCACACTTATTGCCGTTCCTGCCGTTAATGTTCTCACACCTACGTTACTTAATGTGACCACTCCTGTGGACGAATTGGCACTTATTCCGGTTCCAGCTGAAATTCCTGTGACACCAGTGTTTGTCAGAGTGATTGCTCCCGTCGAACCACTGGCACTAATACCAGTTCCACCTGTTATCGAAGCAACCGGTCCTGTTGAAGCAATTGTGACAACTCCCGTCGATCCAGAGATGGTCATGAAAGCTCCTGCTGAAAGTCCAGTGACTCCGGTGTTTATCAAAGTCACAGTCCCAGTTGAGGATGAAGCACTGATTCCGGTTCCCGATGAAAGTCCAGTGACTCCGGTGTTTGTCAAGGTGATTGCTCCCGTCGATGCTGAAGCACTTATTCCAGTTCCACCTGCGACTGATGCAACAGGTCCTGTCGATGCAATAGTTACAACTCCAGTTGATCCTGAGATCGTCATGAAAGCCCCTGCTGAAACTCCAGTGACTCCTGTGTTTGTCAGAGTGATTGCTCCAGTTGAAGCTGAAGCACTTATTCCAGTTCCTGATGAAACTCCGGTCACTCCTGTGTTTGTCAAGGTGATTGTTCCTGCCCCATTCAGAACGCTCACTCCTGTTCCTGATGACATGTTACTTAGCGTGTATCCAGTGCCGTTTCCGATCAATACTTGACCATTAGCAGGGGTAGCACTTAATCCAGTTCCTCCGTTTGGCACAGTCAGAGTTCCTGATAGAACCACGGGGCCCAGAGTAGGTGTGTTTGGTAACAGACCGGTTGTTCCTGCACTGAATGATGAAACTCCCATTCCACCTCCACCTCCAGAGATGTTGCCTCCGATGATGTTCCCAAAGAAACGAACGTCTCCATAGACATCAATTCCTTCACCGTCGATGAGTTCTTCAATTGTTCCTACTGAAATCAGGCTTGATTCGAGATTACCCTCGACATTCAAACCTCTACCGATGATTGCCCCTCCTTTAACCCACAAGTCAGGGTTCTGATAACTGTTTGACTTTCCTGGAGAAGGCTCTCTTCCTCCATTGATCACCACAGAAGTAAATGTTGCTGACATTGCAATAGCTTAATAGACACGATTTTTATTTTTTTTATTGTTGTTGCTGTTGCAAAGTGTTTAATGCCATCTGATAAATAGTGGGTTGTCCATCGGGGACATGAAAACGATTAACAGGAGCACAAATACTGTTTATGTGGGCTGCACATAACAAAAATAGGTCTTTGTCCATGTATCTTGCCTTTATTGGGAGTATTTCAGCAATCTTTTGATAGAGAGCAGGCATGTTTGAGTTATTGAAGATGCATTTCTTGTAAATAAAGTTGTGTTCTCGCATGAATTCCTCTGATGTGATTGTACCGTTTCTGGCTTCCAGCTCGTTCCACAACGCCTCGATGTGATTTGTGCACTCTGATGTTGGATCAGACATTTCTTCTTCTATTGTAAGACCAAACGATATTTTTAATTTTCATCCTTCTTGGTCTTCTTGGTGTCAGGCTCCTTCTCTTTGTAGCAAGCAGCGATCATTTGGTCGTCGTGAGAAATGTTCGAGAAAAAGAGCTCGAAATTCTCCTTTTCTTGCTCAAGTCCTTTTCTGACATCTGTAGAAATGTCCTCCTCTCGCAACTGAAGCAAGACTTCGCCGTAAGCCTCCATCCTTTGTTGTAGAAGCTTGTAGTCCACCTCTGCCTTGACTTCTTCAAGATCGGCAATCGTAGAAGGCGTAGTAAGAAACTCGATTGACATTTTTGAGAACACCTCCTCTTTTTTTTTAATTTGTGGTTTTCATTTTCTTGGATTCGTCATTTTCCAGCTCGAGATCAGATTCACGCTTGCTGCCGGCTGTCGTAAACTTCAACCATTCTTGATGTAGATGATTATTGTTACGTTTCCAGTGGTACGTTGCATCTCTGAGACTCTTTTGTTTCTTCTCACAAAAATCTTCTGACTTCGTTGCGTTGTAGTTGTCAGCAATCCAATCCCATTTCAGTTCGCCAAAGTTACTCCAGCATTCCTTCATGGACTGCAAGATAAGATCATGGTCCACCATCTTCCAAATATCCGTCCTTCCCCTCCAACCATCCTTGATTTTCTTCTCTTCGTGTTGTACTTTCTCTTTTTCCACAACCACGTTCAATAATGGAGGAAAAGAACGACAAGTATCATGCAAAACAAGTCTCTCTCCGTCGTCAAGCAGAACCTTGCATGTTCTCCAGACAACCTTCTCCGTCTGGGAAGGATATGTGTAGCTCTGCATGACAACTGCCGGACGCCAGACATCACATCCATTCACATCTTTGCACTTCACCTCGATGCTCTGTCCGATTGAGAAAGTCTCTTTCACTGGTTGTAGAAATGGATCTACGTTTGCGTAGAACTCATCCACAGTGAAGAACATGTCTCCATATCCTGACACAAAGACACGAAACGAGTTTTCACACGGATAGATAACCGTGTAGACGGTTGAAGGATCAGACTTTTCCAACAAGAATGCAACTTTCTTTGTATCGAGCTCCATCAGTTGCTTATTCACGTAGACTTGTCGTTGCATTGTGTGAGAGACCCTCTCTGTCAACACAAAAAAGCTAATTTTGTTCTTTCTTCATATGCTCCTCCAAAAAAGACAAGATCTTGTTCAAGTTTGGGATACAAGAGATGTCTTTCTCTAAATCAACCAACTTCTTGTTTGCCTCTTCAGTTAAGTTTGGCAAAGATGTGGCTCACTTCATTTACATGATAGAGTGGAAGTCGAAGATGATTTATGTTAACAACGAGTGAGACTTAATTTTGCTTGTGTGAAGAACATAAAATATTTCGATCAGATACACAAAGTTTTTCAAGCTTGCAGATGAAATTCTTATTGTTCACAGTCGTGACAATTCACGGTACACCCAAACTTTGTTTTGGCTAGTCTAATCTAACTGTGTTGATTAGGTACACCCAAAACTTTTGTTTTGTGTTCGGACCTTAAACGAAGTTTAGGCACACCGAAACCCGTTTCGGTGAAAACCTTTGCTAACGTTTTGAAAAGGTACACCTTTTGTGTTTAAACGCTAGTCTAAAGCCTAAACTGAGTTTGTGTTCATTAGATACAGCATCACAATGAACGATAGAGCTTATTATAATCATTGTGGTATCATAAACATTATAAGTTATAAGCGAATGGCAACAATTCCAAAGAATTACTGGACCATACGTGAATTGTATTAAGTGCGTTTCAAACGGCATTAATAAATGTATGTTAAGCGTTTTCGATAAAAGAAATGTCATTCATCAAGGTTGTGGCTGTGGCATTCGCTGTTTACATAGGCAGCTGCGTTTACTTTGAACGTGTTAGATCTGATTTTCCAGACAAATCTATTCAACCAAACGAAGATCAGTTGAGCGATACACAACGAGATTCAACCATGCAAACGGCAATCACAAATCTCATTATTGGTGGACTGCTGTTTGCCATGATATCGAGATGGGTGCGATTAGACAAATCGTGTGGTCTGATGTTTGTCGAATTGCTCAAACTCGCTGTCATGCTGTTCATGGCAGACACCATGTTTTACTGGTCGCATCGAATGCTTCACATACCAGAGATTTATCGTGTGGCTCATGCACAACATCACTCACATCATGAACCTATCGCATGGACATCTCTTTACGTCCATCCGATTGAGTTTGTAGTGGCGTTCGTTGGCATTTTTGCGGTACCATTGCTGATGTTTCGAATGCATCCTCTCACGGCAACAATGTTTTTGAGTCTGATTATGCTGTCTTTGACCAGCTCTCACAGTGGGCTAAAATGTGGGGTGTACCAAATATTTGATGCAACACATCATGATTTACATCATCAACGTCGACGTGGCAATTATGGATCTGACGTAGGAGTTTGGGATCGCATTTGTGGAACCCGACTCGAGATGTCAACACTTTGACTTCCACAAGAAAACAACAGCATCAACAGGAGGCGGCAACACCATGGACGCTAACACAGCCCAACCCGATCTCGTCTTTGATGCTTTAGATAGCACGAAACTCTTCCAAATGATCAGAGCAACCACAATGATTGCGACAATCAACATTTCAACTTCTTCCCGATTCATGATTAACCTGATTAGACTGATAAGATTTTTATTTCTTATTAGAAACGACACGAGTGATGTCATCACTGCTTCCGCTCGAATAACGTGTCAAATCGTACCTGCTTAATGTTATCGTTTGCAAAATCAAAACGTACGGAGAGATAACGTACCACAGTTGATTTGGCATCCAACGTGTTGTTGGAACAGTAATGTTGTGTTTGTTTTCCATCAACACACGGCATATCTTGGCAATGTTTCGACAATCATCAATTCCGCTATGATGATGTCCATCTAACACATATGTGCAAGTGAAAACTTTTTAAAGTTTTCTCTTCGTGATTCTCACCTAACGATAACTTGAGATAGTCAAGCATGTTATCCATCCCCATCGGTTTAGTCCGATACGCAATGGAAAATGCGGTCTTGATATTAGTCCACGACGAAAGCAATTCCTTAAGATAACTTGTGAGCTTCGTCTTTGTCAATGCAAGCTGATTAGGCAACATGGTCTTCAAATCCCAATCACCACAAGTCACGATCGCACAATTAGAAGTTGTTAAGCCGTGTTTCTTACACCACAATTCAAACTCATGCAAACACTTGCCCCACTCTAAGCCCTGATTAACTTGTTCATCCGTAATGTGGGTGAGCTGCTTAATAAAATCTGAAAGCTTCGAGTGCTTAACGAGCCGAACAAAAGTTCTAAACTCATCTATGATTGCGTGAGTATCCGTTTTCACCAGAACAGCTGGAAACTCAATGATTTCGTGATCTTTTGTGTTCTCGCCAGAACAATTGGCTTCAAAGTCTAAAACTAAATAAAACGCCTTTGCCTTCATTCTTATAATTTTGCAATTTGCGAAAAACAAACAAATAATAAGCTGTAAAGTGCAGTCATCATCGGATTTCCGAATGTGGGTAACGTGATTGTTTCGTTGCCGATTTGTGTTTCAAACAGGGGAGGATGTGATGGCAAGTCTTCCGAAGCAATCTCATCGGGGTCTCTTTCCGCGTTAGCTGCTATCAGAGCTTCAAATGCAGCACGAATGTAAATGCCAGGATCGCGCCTGACTTTGTCTAATAACATGTCTATCATTGCTGGGTAAACTGGTTCCTTAAACACTGGATACCTGCCAATTGTGTTAGCAACGGTTCTCGTTGGCAAAAGCAAATGTACTTGTTAATAAAAACCACTATTTGCTTCACCATGCGAGATGCATCATTAGGGATGCCTTGTATGAGCCTATTCATGTGTTGTTCATATCTAATAACGAGTTAGACAACGAGACAACGAGACGACAAATCGATTAGTGTAAGATTACGTTTCTGGAAAACCAATCTCTTCTTGAATGCGCTGATAGTTATCTGCCGTTAACAGAGTGCAATTGTTCATGTAATACTCCCATCCCTTTTGGTAAAGTGTTTCTGCGATTTCCCAATCGGATCGAATTGTCTCATCAAGCTCCATGATTAGTAAAATCAAAAATTGAATTATTACGTTTAAGCTGTTGCAACTAAAAATCTTTGCTAAAACTAAAGAAAGAAATGACGTGGTGCCGAACATTAACTCTTGTGTTTGCAATCATTGGAGCGTGGTTCGCCATCATCGGAACACCAATCACAAGGTATATGATTCTGTTAGCAGCAATCATGTCCATGGCATGGGTATGCTGGTATAATTATGATTACAATTCACACGATCAAATCAAAATAGGACGACTTAACCTTATGACTTGGGTTGCATGGACATGCGGTCTGCTAGCGGTGGGCATGTTTTGGTTTTACTTAGCGGAGACAACAGAACTCTCATTCGTTCAACGATTGGCCATAACAGCTGGACTATGGTTCATTGCAATGATCGTGATTGAATGGATCGGTTACAACGTACTTAACATTAGACTAAAATCTAACTACCCTGGTCTCTTCAATTGGGAACTCATGCATGGACCTCCGTACCTAAAGGTCTATTATTTGTCAGCATGGGCAATTTATCTGTTTTTGCTGAATTTATCATATCCGCTCGTTTAACTCGACTGCCGTCGTCTCAATTATATCCCTGACTAGCGAACGGCTGTGATGGTCTTGGTCGGGGTTGAAAACTTGACATTCGAGGTCTTGCTGAGTAACCGTACCCTCCATCAAAGTCGTTACCCCCTCCAGTGCTACGTTTAGACGATATGAAGGTCCATAAACTCAATAGACCAGCGCAAAAGGCCATGGACTTTAGATAACCAAGCACGGTGCCTTTCGTGTCAGACATCCGATTGTCAACGAGGCGTGCCACAAAACCGATGACTGCTCCAATGATGGCAGCATACATCGGGTCGCTAAACATTTCTGATATGCTCTTCATTACTTAAAGTTTAGTTTTTACAGGCAAAAGATTTTTAATTCATTAACGATTTCAAGTTTCTGACGCGCGGTGATTCCACTAACTTTGCTGTTGTGTTATGCGGCACAGGTCTCATTTCTAACACGATCTCATGTCCCATGAACTTGATTGATGCACTATCAACCAGTTGTGCCACCGACTTCATCAACACTAACAGCATTTTACGTTCTAATGGTCGCTCAATCATGTCTGGAACGTATGCAACGTTTGTTTCAGGGTCAGCTAACAAACCTTCAACAAACTCATCTATTGCCGTTGACGACACTACCGACTTGTCGGCAGCCTTAGTAGTAACGTCACGATTTGCACGCAATTTGTTTCTTAAATCATCATTGTCCTGTTTCAAAGATTGAATTTCATTCTGTAACGCACGAATAGCAAGCTGATGCTCGACACTAATGGCAACACGTTCGTCAAAACTTCTTGCGTTTCCCATTTTTTAATTTAGCTTAGTTTAAACAAATGAGATTAAATTTTATTTTTACAAATCAGAATGAGTGTGAGCGGTGACGAAAGCGAGGAAAGTAATTGCAATGATGTCGTTAACGACGATGTGGACGTTGAAGAAGAGATGGACGAAAAGCAGAGTGACTTGCTCCGGTATCATGAACGCAAGTGGAAAACCATGCTTACAAAGACGAAACAATGTGATTCACCAAATGGTCTTCCAACACAGTGTCGATTATGGACTGCTGGTAAAACAACAAATGGATATGGTGCTGTTAATTATCGTGGAAAGAAACGTCAAAGAAGGGCTCATCGTGTTAGTTGGATGATTGCTCATAATGTCGATGAAGTTCCTAAAAAGAACGCTGATGGCGACGTTTTAGAAATTCGACACTTATGTAACGTACCTCTCTGCATTGAGCCAACGCATTTACAATTAGGCACAATTGCCGAAAATGCTAACGACAAAGTCATAAACCCAAACGCAAAGGCTAAAGGTGAAAAGCATTACAACACATCAATTACTGAAGACATTGCAAAAGCAATCAAATTGTCAAAAGGAAATAAGTCACAACGTGTGAGAGCAACAGAATTTAATGTTTCGATCAGTATAGTCCGCGACATTGATGCTGGAACTACATGGGCACACATACCTGACAAGTATGGGAAAACAAGTGAAGACAAAGCAGCCAAGATGAAAGCCAACAAAAAGCGATTACGTGATGAAGCAAAATCAAAGCCTTGGACTGATAAACAATGGGAACAAGTTCGCGAAAAACTAACTAACACTGAGTACGTCAAAGTTAGTGACACGAAGTCTTTTGAGAACACACCGTGTGTGGAATGGATTCGTCGAGTGGAACATAATTATGGGAGAATGACCATGTTTGGTATTCCTGGACTGAAAGTGCATATTTTAGCATGTACACTTGGAAACGGAAACGTTAGGCCGGAAGGAAAAGAAGCAGCACACAAGTGTGGAAATTCAATTTGCGTGGAGCCGAAACATTTGTATTTTGCCACGCCATTAGAAAACGCTAAAGATAAGATCAAACATGGAACTTTGAAAACAAAGTTATCGGAAGCACAAGTTACAGAAATAAGAGAGCTCAAAAAGAAAGGCATGTCACAAACAGCACTTGCCAAGAAGTTTCAAGTTAGTGAAGCACAAATTTCAAGAGTGGTCAATAAAAAGATGTGGACGCATGTTTGACGCAAACAGAATTTATTTTCTTTTGATCTGTGATTTGTAACAAAAATGGCAAACGAAGGAACTGCTCGATTAAATATCAAGAAGTTTAACATGAACGAAATGCAACTGAATTCCCGCCTAGCTGTTATAGGGCGCCCAGGCACCGGAAAAAGTAGTCTAATGAAAGATTTGCTGTACAATCATCGTGAAAAATTTCCAGTTGGTTTGATTATGAGTGAGACGAGCAAAGATTCCGGTGACTTCAAAGGCATGGTGCCAGATCTGTTTATGCACGACACTTACAATCAAGAAGCGCTCGATAACATGGTCATCAGACAGAAGCGAATGGTTAGAGCTAACGGAGAATTACATCCGAAAAACTTTGCTTTTGTCATTTTAGATGATTGTATGGACGACACAAGTTGGGTCAATCATCCAACAATAAAAGGAATCTTTAAGAATGGGCGTCATTGGGACTTGTTTTTTCTGTTAGCCATGCAATACTGTTTAGACATTCCACCTGCACTACGTACTTCACTAGACTATATTTTCATTTTACGTGAACCAAATTTGCGTAACAGAAAATTACTGTGGGAGAATTACGCTTCCATCTTTCCAACATTCAACATGTTTTGTGATGCTCTTGACGATTTGACACAAAATTACCATTGTATGGTCATCAAAAACCGAGTGTTGTCGAACAAAATTGAAGACGTTGTGTTTTGGTACAAAGCTCGTATTCATAAGCCATTTCGTATCGGAACTCAGGAATGGTGGAAATGGTCAGAAATGCATTACAATGCAAAGTATGAACAAGAAGAAGAAGAAAGACGTTTAGCGGCACGTAACAACAATTCAGGCTTAGATCAGCGTCGTGGTAGAAACACTGTAAAAGTGAGAGTGAAAATGGAAGATTAGACAACTTGAGAAGTTCGACAAAAACTTCAAGGGTTGAACAATCTTTTCGGAAAACACTTTCACTTCATTGTTTTGCACATCACACTCTTGGCATAGTAAACTCCATTCTCACGGAATGATCCACCGCTGACAAAGATGTGATCGCTAAACTTTCCAAGCGGCATCTTCTTTTCACATTGTAAACACTCAGCAACGCAAGTTAGATGATGTTGCCTTTTGATTTGTTCATAAATATCTCGATGCGAGCACGGCGCTAACAAATGATTAAGCTTGTAAAAACGGCCTCGGGCATAAAGATCTGAGCAATTCCAAACTGACAAAGGACAAGGTGTATCCATGTTAACCCATGTTCTTTGTTCTGTCGAATGCGCTTCGTGCTTGCAATACCTAATTTGACATATTTGCTTAAATCGGGAGATTCGGGCGTTTAGACGTACATTTGACAACAATCGCACCACGATGAGAATTGCGGTACCTTTCAAAAAACTGTTAGTTTTGCTTTTGCAGCTTTTGCAGCTTTCGTACGGTGCAATTATGAGTGTCTAAGTCAACTTCAAACATGTGTGTTTCACAAACTTTACAAAACACAATCGGTTTGCTCATCCAATGTTTGATCAATTTTTTGTTGCCTTTCAGTTCTCGTTTCACACGCTCTGTTAAAGTGTTCAACTCGTTGTCCCCACTCTTTGAGGGAGCTCACCTTGAATCTTAGATCTGCCGTAACTGTTAACACGTCGTTCCATCATTTCGCGAACACAACCACGTTCTGCCGCTTTTTGTGCTTCAAACGTGACACAACTTCTTGTGAACTTGCTTACTCGAAGACACTTGATCACTGTTGCGTGATCAAAGTATTCATGAATCAACAGTCTAAGAATGTCCTTGCTGACCCTCGGCATTTCATAAAAAAACTTTATCAACCGAATAGGTCGTTTCAGTGAATCACCACAAGATGTGTTGTGGCTGATTGTTCGTCATGAGATAACAATCTGAAAAA
>Ga0075163_10010700_pt1 | contig 11986 bp, 9 predicted proteins | sample JI1023141ADNA_FD_71478 | JGI IMG/M metagenome (GOLD analysis project Ga0075163, IMG submission 71478) | Wastewater effluent complex algal communities from Wisconsin, to seasonally profile nutrient transformation and Carbon sequestration -... | ecosystem: Engineered > WWTP > Effluent > Algae...
CCAGCCGCCGCTCAAGCAGTCGCTGCTGGTCTGCAACGGCTACAAGGACCGCGAGTTCATGCGCATGGCGTTCCACGCGGCGGAGCTCGGGCACCACGTGATCATCGTGCTGGAGAGCACCCGCGAGGTCCGCCGCTATCTCGACGTGTTCAACGAGCAGGACTGGATCGCCAAGCCCGAGGTCGGCGTGCGCGCCAAGCTGTACAGCCGCGGCAGCGGGCGCTGGCAGTCGAGCGGCGGCGAGAGCAGCAAGTTCGGCCTGACCACCAACGAGATCCTCGCCGTCGTCCGCGAGCTCAAGGCCGCCGGCCTGCACGGCCAGCTCTCGCTCCTCCACTTCCACATCGGCTCGCAGATCACCCAGATCAAGCGCATCAAGACCGCCGTCCGCGAGGGCGCCCGCATCTACGCCGACCTCCAGGAGCACTGCCCGCAGCTGCGCTACCTCGACCTCGGCGGCGGCATCGGCGTCGACTACGACGGCAGCCGCACCTCGTACCCGTCGTCGGCCAACTACACCCTCGACGAGTACGCCTCGCAGGTCGTGTTCGAGGTCGCGGAGGCGTGCGCGGAGGTCAACGCCCGCCAGCCGACGCTGCTGACCGAGAGCGGCCGCGTCGTCGTCGCCAACCACGCGGTGACGGTCGCCGACCTGCGCGAGGTCCAGGGCGAGCTGCTGCCGGTCCCGGAGGCGAGCGACGACGAGCACCGCCTGGTCGCGGAGCTGCGCGAGACGCTCGACAACATCAACGTCAAGAACGTCGACGAGTACTTCCACGACGCGATCGACTTCCGCGACGAGTGCCTGCAATTGTTCTCGCGCGGCTACCTCTCGCTCGAGGAGCGCGCCTCGGCCGAGGGCCTGTTCAACCGCATCCGCGTCAAGGTCGAGAAGATCGTCGAGAGCCTGCAAAACCCGTCGGAGGAGATCACCGACTTCCTGAGCAAGGCCCAGCAGAAGTACCTCGTCAACTTCTCGATCTTCCAGTCGATCCCCGACGCGTGGAGCATCGACCAGGTGTTCCCGGCCGCGCCGCTGTCGCGCCACGCCGAGAAGCCGACGCTGCACGCCCAGATCGTCGACATCACCTGCGACAGCGACGGCTGCGTCGAGACCTTCGCCCACCCCGACGAGAACATGCACTACCTGCCGCTCCACGAGCACCGCGGGCCCGACGAGAAGTACTACCTCGGCTTCTTCATGACCGGCGCCTACCAGGACAGCCTCTCGAACGTCCACAACCTGTTCGGCCGCTGCCACGAGGTGATCCTCCGCAACCCCGACGACGACATGGTCCTCCCGGGCAGCGAGCGCGTCGAGCTCAGCCCCAGCCTGACGTTCGAGATCAAGATGGGCGCGACCTGCGAGGACACGCTCTCGGCGATGGACTTCGACGTCGAACGCATCAACAAGTGGCTGCGCGACCGGCACCTGGCGGTCGAGACCACGCTCGGCGAGTCGTGGGCGATGGGGCTGCTGCAGAGCTATCCGTACCTGTCGCGCTGAGCGGGCGGGTCGCGGGCGCTCGGGGAGCGCGACGCGGGCGCTCGGGGAGCGCGACGCGGGCGCTCGGGGAGCGCGACGCGGGCCGCGTGGCACGGTCCGGTGCGGGTCCGGCGAAACGCCCGCGCAACCTGGCGCAGCCGGGTGTCCGAAGGGGGCTCGGCCCTCAAACACGGCGGGCGCACCGTATCGCGTCCGACTTCATCGGTCCCGCCGGACTCGGTCCGAGCCCCCTTCGGCCCCCCGGCACCCAGGCCTGCGCCAAGGGACGAGGCGGTCGGCGCAGCCGAGGCCGGACCCGCACCGGCCCTGAAACCACCGATATGTCTCCACGAACATGTCCTCCGAGACATGTCTCTAGCGCACCTGCCTCATGTCTCCGCGGACATGTCCTCCGAGACATGTCTCGTGCGCTCGAGTCAGGTCACCGCGCAGGACATGCCCGCGTCACCCGTGAGCACCCCGAGGGTCGGCGGGGTCCGGCTCTCGGCTCCGCCGACCGCACGGTCCTTCAGCGCAAGCCTGGGTGCCGGGGGGCCGAAGGGGGTTTGGACCGAGTCCGGCGGGACCCTTGAAGCCGGACGCGATACGGTGCGCCCGCCGTGTTTGAGGGCCAAACCCCCTTCGGTCACCCGGCTGCGCCCAGTTGCGCGGGCTACTCAGCCGGACCCCGCCGGCCCGCGCGACGTCGTCCGCGTCACCCACCCGCAGCCCGCCGGCCCGCGCGACGTCGTCCGCGTCGCCCACCCGAAGCCCGCGCACGACCCCGAGGGACGCACCCTAGATGTACGCGACCGCTTCGATCTCGACCTTGAAGTTGAAGGGCAGCCGCGAGACCTCGACGCAGGTGCGCGCCGGGACGCGGGGCCCCGGGAAGAACCTGGCGTATACGCTGTTGAACACGGCGAACTGGTTCATGTCCGTGATGTACGCGGTGACCTTCAGGACCTTGTCCAGGCTCGAGCCGGCGCGCTCGAGCGTGCGCTTGAGGTTGCCGAGCGTCGCGGTCGTCTCGCTGGCGAGGTCGCCGAGCGTGATGCTCAGGCTGTCGACCTCGACGGCCGCGTGACCCGAGGTGAAGATGAAGCCGTTGTGGTCCCGGGACCAGGAGAAGATCGGCCCGTGCTCGAGCTGGGAGTTGCTTGGGCGGTGACTCGACATACGCACCCCGATCTATACCCGGGCCCGCCGCGCCCGTCACGTTCGCCACATCGCCCGAGACTATTTGTTCTTGCGGTTAAATTGTTGCAGGTCGCGGTAGCGGTCGCGCAGCAGGGTCTGGCGCGTCACCCCCGGGACCGCCGCGCCGCGCACATAGACCTGCACCGGCGCGCTCGAGAATTCGAAGGGGTCGCCGGTCCAGACCACGAGGTTGGCGACCTTGCCGACCGCGACGCTGCCGTGCGTGCGCTCGACGCCGTAGGCGCGCGCCGGGCCGAGGGTGACGGCCGTCAGCGCGGCCTCCCACGGCAGGCCGTTGGCGACGGCGATGCCGGCCTCCTGGGTCAGGTTGCGCAGGTTGTGGACGCCGCCCAGCACGGCGACGACCACGGGCGCGCCGGCGCGGTGGAGCAGCGCGGCGTTGTCGAGGCGGGCGCCCATGCTGTCGAAGCTGGCGGGGAGGTTCTGGGTCGGCTGTAAGATGACCGGGACCTTCGCGCGCGCGAGCTCGTCGGCGACCTTCCACGCCTCGGCGCCGCCGACGATCGTCAGGCGCAGGCGGAACTCGGCGGCGAGGTCGAGCGCGGCGAGGATGTCGGAGGCGCGGTCGGCGGTCAGCGTGAAGACGGCCTGCTGGCGCAGCGCCGGCTGCAGCGCCTCGAGGTCGAGCGGGTGGGCCGCGAGCTCGCGCGACTGGGCGCGGTCGTAGGCGGCGCGGCGGGCCGGGAACGAGCGCGCGTCGCTGAGCACCTCGCGCAGCTTGGCCAGAGTGGCCGCGCGCGAGCCGGCGTGGGCGTGCCCGAGGTGCGCGGCCGTGGCCACGCGCGGGCTCGCGACGATGCCGCGGTGGTCGCCGTGGACGAGGTCGATGAGCGCGACCTGGCCGGAGATGAGGCCGCCGGTCGGCGCCACGGCGGCGGACGTGACGCCGTCGACGACCTGCACGGGGATCAGGCTCGACTCGGCGTTGAGCGCGGTCGCGGCCTCGTGCGCGGCGCGGACCGGGTGGTCGGTGGCCTTGCCGTCGTCCCGCGTGCTGCTCTCGAGGTCGATCTCTATCAGGCCGAGCTGGGTGTCGGCCGCGAACAGGCCCGGCGTGATCGTGCGGCCGCGGGCGTCGACCAGCGTCGCACCGGCCGGGAGTTTGTTTCGCGCCTCCGGGCCGCCGACCACCGTGAACACGCCGCGGTCCATCGCGATCACCGCGTCCTGCACGACCGTGCCGTCGCCGACGTGCAGCTCGCCGCCGACCAGATACACCGGGCCGAGCCGCGCGGGCGTCGGCGCCGGCGCGGCCGCGCGGGCGACCGCGGGCGCGGCTGCTGCCGGTTGCGTCGGCGCTGTGGGCTGCGTCGCCGGCGGAGCTGCCTCGACGGACATGCCCCAAAGGACAGACAGGAGCGCGACGGCCGGGGCGAGGCGACGGGCGCGACGTGGGCGCGGGGGCGTGGTGTGCGTGCTCATCGGGTTGCTCCGGGCTCGGTGGAGATGTCGCCGGGTTTGTAGCCGAGCTCGAAGTCGGTGCGGGGCTCGAGCGAGCCGCGGGCGTAGACGAGCTCGCCGGCGATGAAGACCTGTTCGGCGACGGTGTAGACGCTGAAGGGGTCGCCGCTCCAGACCACGAGGTCGGCGAGCTTGCCGGGCTCGAGGGTGCCGGTCTTCTCGGCGATGCCGAGGGCCCACGCGGGGTTGGCGGTGATCCAGCGCAGGGCCTGGTCGTCGGTGACGGTGAGGCCGGCGCGGCGTCCGGCGTGCATCGCCTTCGCGGCCTCTTGATTCAATCGCTGGATGCCGACCGGCGAGTCGGAGTGGATGATCGCGCGGGCGCCGGCCTGGGTCAGCAGCGCCGCGTTCTCGCGGATGCCGTCGAAGGACTCCGCTTTGAAGCCCCACCAGTCGGCCCACACCGAGGCCGAGGTGCCGGCGGCGGCGAGGCGGTCGGCGATCTTGTAGGCCTCGGTCGCGTGGTGAAAGCTGCGGATCGTGAAGCCGTAGGTGGCCGCGAGCTCGAGCATCCCCGACATCTCGTCGGCGCGATAACAGTGATTGTGCACGAGGATCTCGCCGCGCAGCACGCCGCTCAGGGTCTCCATCGCGAAGTCCCGCGCCGGCGGCGTCGGCTCCTCGCGCTTCTTGCCCTTCTTGCCGTCCTTGCCGTCGTCGCTGTCCTCGGCGGGCTCGTCCTTCTTGGCTGTCCATTCGGACAGGTCCTTGCGGTACTTGGCCCACGTGCGCTGATACTCGACCGCCTTCTGGAAGGCGTCGCGGTAGCCGGCGACGTTGCCCATGCGCGTCGAGGGGCCGGACTTGTTGCCGTAGACGCGCTTGGGGTTCTCGCCGCAGGCCATCTTCAGGCCGTCGGGGGCGCCGGGGAAGCGCGCGTCGGTGACCGAGCGGGCGCCGGGCACCAGGCGGACCGTCACCGAGCGGCCGCCGAAGAGGTTGGCCGAGCCGGGGAGGACCTGCATCGTCGTGATGCCGCCGGCGCGGGCGCGGTCGATCTGCGGGTCCTGGGGGAAGTAAGCGTCGCCGGCGCGCACGCCCGCGGTGTTCGGCGCGGTCGACTCGTTGCCGTCCGAGTGGCCGACGAGGCCCGGCGCCGCGTAGACGCCGATGTGCGAGTGCGTGTCGATGATGCCCGGGGTGACGGTCTTGCCGGCGAGGTCGACGACGGTCGCGCCGGCGGGCACGGGCAGGTCGACGCCGACCGCGGCGATCTTGCTGCCGTCGACCAGCACGTCGGCGCGCGTGTAGATCTGCCCGGCGGCGGTCATGACGGCGCCGCCGCGCAGCAGCGTCTGCTTCCTCGGCCCGGTCTCCTCGGGCTCGCTCGCGGGCCCGGCCGGCTGCTCCGCGGCCGCGGACGGGGGGCCCGGCGGCGGCGCCGGACCGCGCTTGCCGCAGGCGAGGGCGGCGCTGAGACCGAGGAGCAGCAGGACCGGGCGGCGCTTCGTCACGGCGCCAAGCTACGCCAAACCCGGGCGCGCCCGGAAGCTTTTTGCAGCGAGCGCCGGCCGTGCGCGACCCGGGGGCTCGACGCGCGCGCCGACTATTCCCGGGTCACGCTCGCGGGGGTGCGTGCGAAAGCTTGTCGCGGGCGGGCGCGGAGGGCCGTCGCGGAGGGGCCCTGGTGGTGGCGGGGCGCGGCGCGGCCGGATATTCTTCGCGCCCGCATGACTCGCTTCTCCGTCCGTTCCCCGGCGCTGTGCGCCGTCCTCCTGTTGTCCGCCGCATGCCTGCCGGAGCGCGGCACGGCCCCGGCAAAGCCGGTGACGGCCGCGGCCGGGGCGATCGCCAAGGACGGGAAGACCGCGGAGAAGAAGACGCCGCCGGTCGCCGCGGTCGCGCCCGCCGGCTCGGCCAGCGGCTGCGGCGGCGCTGCGCTGACGCTGCCGCCGGGCACGGTGGTCGCGCGCATGGACGGCAAGGACATCAAGGTCGAGGACCTCGGCGCCGACCTCGCGAGCGCGGAGAGCAAGGCCCTGCGCACCTACTGCCAGGAGGTCACCCAGACCCGCGAGATGATCCTCGACAACTTCCTGCAGCAGCGCCTCCTCACCGCGGCCGCCGAGGCCGAGGGCAAGGACATCTCGACCTTCGTGCAGGCCAAGGTCGACGCCGAGGTCCCGACCCCCGACGACGCCGCCATCGCCGCGTTCTACGAGGCCAACAAGTCGCCCTCCGCGCCCGCGCTCGAGCTCGTGCGCGACCAGGTCATCCAGGCCATGAAGGGCGAGGGCGGCGAGCGCGTGCTCACCAAGCTGCTCGACGAGCTGCGCGCCAAGGCCAAGGTCGAGCGCCTGCTGCCCGACGTAAGCCCCCCGCCGCTCGACCTCAGCAATCCTCCGCACGCCGCGTTCGTCGGGCCCGAGGACGCGCTGGTGCGCGTGGTCGAGTTCTCCGACTTCGAGTGCCCGTACTGCTCGCGCGCGGCGGAGACGTTCCGCGGGCTCAAGGACAAGTACGCGGGCAAGCCGGTGCAGTTCGTGTACCGTCACTTCCCGCTGAGCTTCCACCCGAACGCGCGGCCGGCGGCGGAGTACGCCCAGTGCGCGCAGGAGCAGGGCAAGTTCTGGGCGATGCACGACGGCATCTTCGCGGCGCAGAGCCAGCTGTCGGTGGAGAAGTTGAAGGAGGTCGCGGCGCAGGCGGGGGTCGACACGGCGAAGCTCGACGAGTGCCTGGCGTCGGGACGCATCGGCCAGCAGATCGACGAGGACATGCGCAAGGCCCAGGAGGTCGGGGTCCAGGGCACGCCGAGCTTCTACGTCAACGGCCAGAGCTTCGCCGGCAACCCGACGGTCGACGGCCTGAGCCAGGCGATCGACGCGCAGCTGGCCAGGCTGCAGGGCTAGCATGCACCCGGCGTTCCTCCCGCTGCCGCGCCGGTTCCTGTACGCGCTCAAGCCGGCGAGCTGGCCGAAGCTGCTGGTGCCCGCGACGGTGGGACAGGTCCTCGGGGCCATGTCGCAGGGGACATGGTCGTGGAGCGGCGCGGCGGTCGGGCTCGGCTTCACCGCGGCGGCGCTGGTCTACGTGGTGCTGCTCAACGACTGGTTCGACGCCCGCGTCGACGCGATCAAGCGCCAGATGTTCCCCGACGCCGGCGCGCCCAAGACGATCCCCGACGCCATCCTCCACGCCCAGACGGTGCTGCTCGCGGGCGTCGGCGCCGGCCTGTGCGCCGCGTCGATCGGGCTGTGCGGCGAGGTCATCGTCGGCCGCCCCGGCCTCACCCTCGCGGCCCTGCTGGCGCTCGCGATGCTGCTGGTCTACAGCGCCCCGCCGCTGCGCTTCAACGACCGCGGCCTCGGCGAATTCGTCGAGGCGTTCGGCGTCGGCGCGCTGCTGCCGTGGCTCAACGCCTACGCGCAGGGCGGCGACGCGGCCCCGCGCGAGTTGCTGCTCGTGCTCCCCGGCCTGACCGCGCTCGCCCTCGCCTCGGCGATCGCCAGCGGCCTGTCCGACGAGGAGAGCGACCGCGCCGGCGCCAAGTCGACGTTGACCACGCAGCTCGGGAATCCGGCCGCGCGCGAGGCGGTCGAGTACTCGGTGCTCGCGGCGGCGCTGCTGTGGGCGCTCGCCGCCCGCGTCGGCCAGCACCTGCTGTCGCCGTTCGCGTTCAGCGCGGCGCTCGCGGTGCTGCTGTGGCAGTGGCGCGCCGTGGTGGCGATCAGCCCGCGCGCCGTCACCAACGCGTTCGCGGAGATCTCCAGCTACAAGGACGCCCTGCACCGGGCGGTCTGGGGCAGCGCGCTGACGCTCGCGTTGACGCTCGCGCTGCTGCGCGGCCTCGGGGTCGGCGCGTGAGCGCGGGGGTCCGGTGAGCGACCCCCTGCCCGCCGCGGCGCGATCGACCCTGTCCGCGGCCGACGCGGCGCTGCGCGGCTGGGGTCGGCGCTCGCTGGCGCCGGGCCGCGAGCAGGCGCGCCCGCTGGTGGCCGTGTGCGAGGCGCTGGCAGGGCCGTCCGACCCGCCGGAGCTGCTCGTCGCGCTCGCCCGCGGCCTCGCGGACATCGCCGCGGCCCAGCGCGAGAGCTTCCCCGACAACCTGTGCTGCGACTTCGATCTCCTCGCGGCCGACCTGCTGCGCGCCGCCCGTGCGGCCGTCGACCCGGCCTCGCAGGTGACCGCGCGGTGTCGACAGATCGCCGGGCTGCAGCAGCTCTACGGCCGCGACACCGCGATCCGCTTCCGCTACGTGCACGACTTCGTGTACGGCTTCGACTGGGCCAAGTGGGTCGCCCGCGACCCCGACCTGCGGGCGCACATCGGGCCGTTCGCGCCGGCGTTCCTCGATCACCTCGAGCGCCGCGCCCACGCGATGCTGGACCTGATCGCCGCGGACGACCCGGTCTACGGCGTGTTGCCCGACGAGCAGGCGCGCAACCCGTTCCCGTTCTCGCGCGAGCCGGCCGCGGAGCTGACCCTGCACCGCGACCTCGCCGCCCGCGGCCTGATCCCCGTCGCCGCGTGGGACCCCGACGCGTTGCCGGTGTGGCACCGACCGTTCGCGGCGCTGCGCGTCGAGCGGGCCGCGGCCCTCGGCCTGGGCCCGGGCTGACCGGCTGTCCTCGCGGACATGCCCGAACGCGCATGTCCGCAGGGACATGTCCAGACGCGCATGTCCCCGCGGACAGGTTCGGACGCCGCGCGAGGGCACGAGCCCGCGACGGCGACGGGCCGCTCAGATCGGCTTGCGCTCGCGCAGCCCCTTGACCTTCTTCTCGAGCTCCTCGACGCGGAGGCGGGCGGAGTCGTAGTTTTTTTGCACGATCTTCGCGCGGGCGGCGTTGCGCTCGTCCTCCGCGGCGCTCTTGCCCTGCGCCTCGATCTTTCGCATGCGCTCGAGGAAGGTCGCGCGCATGTCGAGGTCCTTGCGGGCGTCCTCGAGCTTCTTCTCGAAGTAGGCCAGCTCCTCGGCGTTGCTGGCGAAGCTGGTGCGCTCCGGCGTGGGCGGCGGGACCGGGGCCATGCCGCGGGTCGGGGCGAGCAGGCCCGGGGTCACGCGCGCCTCGCTGCGCTGCTGGCCGCGGGCGGGGTCGACCTCGCGCGCCTCGATGCCCTGGGCCAGGCCGCCGCCGCCGCTGCGACCGTCCTCCGCGGCGCTGTTGGCCTGCTGCGCCGCGGCGCCGGCCTTTCCGCCGGCACCGCCGCCGCCGGGGCTGGCGGTCTCGCTCGCCGGCCAAAAGATGAAGAGGCCGGCGATCAGGAGGATTGCCCCGCCGATCAGCACGGCGCCGAGCGAGCCCTGAGGGTCGTCCGCGGGCGGGGGTGTGGTCGGCGCGGGTGGTGTCATCGCCGGGACGTTATAGCATGCCGGCGTGGACCCGGAAGACGGCGAGCAGGTCGGCGAGGAGGCCGGGGAAGTGGTCGCGGACGAAGCCGCGGGCGCACCGATCTTCATCCCGCTGGTGGTCGACACCGGGCGCGACGGCTTTCGCCTCGACAGGTTCCTGGCCAGCCGCATCGCCCGGCTGTCGCGCACGCGGGTCCAGCAGATCGTCGCGGCGGGTCGGGTCCGCCGCGCCGACACCGGCGAGGTGCTGCTGCGCCCGGCCCAGCGCCTGCGCGCCGGCGAGGCGCTGATCCTCGAGCGGCCCGCGCCGCGCGAGCCCCCGGTCGTCCTCGACTACGCCGAGGTCCATCGCGACCCCGACCTGCTCGTGCTCGACAAGCCGGCCGGGCTGCCGGTCCACCCGTCCGCCCGCTACCACCGCCACACCCTCACCGCGCTGATGCGCGAGCGCCTCGGCGCCGGGCACGGCTGGGAGATGGCCCACCGCCTCGACCGCGAGACCTCGGGCCTGCTGCTGCTCGGTCGCCACGGCGCCTCGGCGAGCGCGCTCAAGCGCGCCTTCTTCGCCCGCGCGGTCGACAAGCGCTACTGGGCGCTGTGTCACGGCTGTATCGAGGGACATGTCCGTATCGACATGTCTCTCGGGCCAGCAGAGGGCTCGGCGATCCGGATCAAGATGGGGCCGCGGCGGGTCGGCGACGGCGGCGTCACGGCGGCGACGCAGGTCCGTCCGCTCGCGCACGGCGAGTTTCGCGGCCGGCCGATCACGCTGATCGAGGCGCGCCCGGAGACGGGCCGGCAGCACCAGATCCGCGTGCACCTGGCCGAGCTCGGGCACCCGCTGCTCGGCGACAAGCTCTACGGCGTCGACGAGGCGAAGTTCCTGGCGATCGTCGACGGCGGGCGTCCGCTCGCCGAGCTCGAGGCGGAGCTCGGCCTGGCCCGCCACGCGCTGCACGCCGTGTCGCTCGAGCTCGAGCACCCCACAGGTGGCCAGCGCGTCCGCTTCACCGCGCCGTGGCCCGCGGACCTCGCCGCGATCCTGCCGGCGCCGGCGTGATGTCCGACGTCACTTCTTTACTACCAGAGGCTCCGCGCCGGCGCCGAGCTCCTCGACGACCTCGCCGAACAGCACCTTGAGCGCGACGGTCTTGCCCTCGCGGACCTCGAGCTGGAGCTGGGCCTGGTCGCTGCCGTCGGCGAGCCGCAGCGTGCGGTCGGGCAGCTCGATCGCCAGCACGCCCGGCGGCTGACGGTCGAGGCCGAGGCGGGCCTTGCCGCCCGTCCAGACCATCACGCGCGGCCGGCCCTCGAGGTCGCTGCCGGCGGGGAGCTGATACTGCTCCGGGTGCGCCGGCGGCCGGTTGCGGGCCCACCACGCGACGACGAGCGCCCCCGCGACGACGAGCACGACGGTGAGCGCCAGCAAGATCTTTCGCGCGCCCGCGCCGGCGCTGTATCCGGCGAGGCGACCGCGGTGATAGTCGGCCGCGGGCGGGTGGGCCATCAGCTCGTCGTCTCGCTCGCGCACGGGGATCGGCGCCGGCGGGGCGAGCTCGGGCCGCTTCCCGTCCGTCAGCGGGTCCACCATCGGGTCCGCCATCCGCGGCTCGTCGAGCAGCCCCCTCGCCAGCGGCGGCGCGACGGCCGGCTCGCCCGCGCGAGCCTCGTCGCCCTCGCGGCTCTCCTCTTCGTCGGATGCACGGTCGGACACGGCCTCGAGGGTAAACCATGGCCGCCGCGCGCCACGCCGCCGCGACCGCGAAATCGTCGCGCGCCCGAATAACCGCGTACGCGCGGCGCTGGGGCGATCTCGACGCGCCCAGTGCGGGTCGCCCGCGTGGTGAGGTCGACAGACCCCGGCCTCGACCAGCCCTCGCGTCCGGCTGCTCGTGGACCATCTTGGACCGTGCGCGGCTGCTCGTGGAGCGAGGCGCGGCTGCTCGTGGACCGTGCGCGGCTGCTCGGACCGTGCGCGGCTGCTCGTGGACCGTGCGCGGCTGCTCGTGGACCGTGCGCGGGCGCCCTGGCACGGTCCGGCGCGGGTCCGGCGAGACGCCCGCGCAACCTGGCGCAGCCGGGTGTCCGAAGGGGGCTTTGCCCTCAAACACGGCGCACCCACCGTATCCCGTCCGACGACCCGGGTCCCGCCGGACTCGGTCAAAGCCCCCTTCGGCCCCCCGGCACCCAGGCCTGCGCCAAGGGACGAGGCGGTCGGCGCAGCCGAGGCCGGACCCGCGCCGGCCCTGAAACCACCACCATGTCCCCGCGGACATGTCCGTATGGACATGCTTGCACGGACATGTGCCGAGGGACATGTTCATGAAGCCATGTCGTACGAGCACGCGGGTCAGGTCACCGCCGAGCTCCCCCGCGCAGCACATGCGCGCGTGACCGGTGTGCGCCCCGAGGGTCGGCGGGGTCCGGCTCTCGGCTCCGCCGACCGTACGGTCCTTCAGCGCGAGCCTGGGTGCCGGGGGGCCGAAGGGGGTTTGGACCGAGTCCGGCGGGACCGATGAAGG
>Ga0075163_10010701_pt1 | contig 11985 bp, 9 predicted proteins | sample JI1023141ADNA_FD_71478 | JGI IMG/M metagenome (GOLD analysis project Ga0075163, IMG submission 71478) | Wastewater effluent complex algal communities from Wisconsin, to seasonally profile nutrient transformation and Carbon sequestration -... | ecosystem: Engineered > WWTP > Effluent > Algae...
CGACGACGACGTAGCCCCGGCCGCGACGGCCTTGGTTGTCAAGATCGGGCATGGTCCCTCAGGGGGTGCCTGCTCTTCTCGGCCACAGGGCGAAGGCGACCATCGCGGCCAGGAGCGTTCCAAGGGAAACAACGCGTCCCACGAGGAAAGATGAAGGCCGGAAGATGAACTCGACGCGATGCGAGCCTCCATCGAGCGCTACCGCCCGGACGACGTGGTTGGCCACCAGGATCTCTTGAGGTTCGCCATCCACAAGAACCCGCCAGCCTGGATAGTAGGCATCCCCCAGGACGAGCAGTCCCGGTTGGGACAGATGCGCGTCCACCACGATTCGCTCGGGCTCATAGGAGGCTATGCGTACCTCCGCCTTTCCCGGCTCCTCCGACGGCGTCAGGCCGGGAGCCCGCTCGAGCAGCGCCTCGTTTGCCAGGTCGACGGATCCACCCCGAAGAGCCGTCAGGACGGCGGCAGCGCTGGGCATGATTCGGTAGCGCCACACGACGAACGCCCTCGGCAGAGCGCTTTTTCGCTCGTACACGCGGGCGGCTCCCTCGTAGCGCAACATCAACTGCGGATCCGAGAGAACCTGGTCCGTGAGAATGAACCTCAGATTGAGCACGTCGAGTAGAGGAGAGTCGAAGCGTGAGAGAAGGACTCCGTGATAGTTCGGGTCAGCTCCCACGTTCGGGTCCGCCGCAGCCATGAAATCCCGATACCGACCGTTGAAGAGGGACTCGTACCCCTCGACACTTTCGAGGCCGTAGGCCATTCCACTGTCGGGCGGCAACACGCCCGGAGTGCTGGCCACCCGCCATTTCCCCGGGATCCTCTTGAGGAACTCGATGGCGTCGTTCCGAGGATAGACGAGGCTCTCATCGACCATGGTCAGGTGCCGGCGGCCAAAATGCAGCAGGTCGAAAGCGCTCAGGACGAACAAGGCGACGACGCCGGTCCGAAGCCACAACCGTCGTTGTGCCTGCTCCCAAATCCGGTCGAAACCGATCGCAGCGAGGCCCGACGCCGCAAAAGTGAAGAGGCAGATTATCCGGGTCGAGCCGATGCCCAGGCTATAACCAGGCACCACGGACCAGAGCGCAGTGTTGAGTGGGGTCTCGAGATACACGAGCAGCGCCCCGAGGCCCAGGGTCGCGAAGTAAGCGGCGCCCCTCCGTCGCAACCGTGCCAGGGCGAACAGACCCAGAGCCAAGGGCACCACGCCCACGTATCCGCACAACTCGGTGTAGTTGAGGGCGCCCCTGTAGCTGCCGCCCACCGGGCTGCCAAAATAGTTGGGCGCGACAAGCGTGACCAGGTGGCGAAGATGGTCCAGATTGACCAGAGCCCAGTCTGGCTGGGTGCCCACACGGTGCGAGCGCTGGATGAGCTCCAGGTGAGGCAGAAGTTGCGCGGTCGAAAGCCCCGCGCCGAGGAGGGTCATCCCCCCGAGCTCCAGCAACGCCCTCCACCTCCGCGGCGCCCGAAAGATGGCGTACACCATCGTGGCCACGATCAGGTAGAGGGAAACCTGCAAGAACCCCACGAGAAACTGCAGGCACATGACCGTGACGAACAAAGCGGCGGCGGCGCGGCTTCGGTGCTCGATCCACAGATCGGCGGCCAGCACGGCGAGAGGAATCCAGAGGGCAACGCCCACCAGATTGAGCATCTCGAGCCACACGATGAAGAAGCCGTTCAGCATGAAGACGAGGCCGCCGAAGGTGGAGCCTGCGCGACCGACGCCCATGCGTCGGAGCAAGAGGAACATGAAGGCGCCGGCAAGGAAGAGCTGGAGGGCCGCGGAGTAGCCGAACGCGCGGGGGGCGCTGAACAGAAAGAAGAAGGCATTCAGGGGAGAGAACAGCCCCGATTCACCGCTCGCCAGGAAGGGCGTCCCTGAGAAGAGATAGGGGTTCCACAGCGGCAGCCGACCCTCGCGGAACGACGAGGCGGCATACTCGCGCACGGGAAGGTAGTAGAGGATGTTGTCGCTCAGGTCGAGGTTGTGGACGGGTGTGCCGTCTCCGAGGCCCGCCGCCCAGGGGGGCCAGTACTTGAGAAAGTCGGCTGCGACCAACACCGACGAGCCCCAGAGCACGGGCCACAGGAGCGCGGCAACGACAACGGACAGAACCGCCAGACAGAGCCCGGTTCGAACGACCTGCGCCACGTTCAGCCGCCGGCCCTGGTCGTCACACGGATCTCGTCCACGCGAACCAGACAGTAGTCAATCGACTCCTGCCCCTCCGGGATCGTCGCCAGCAGCGCCAGAGGGCGTCCTTCGGGGACGTTCACCGCGGCAACGAACGTGGCGGGCAGCGTTCCAGGGCGGCTCATGATCGAGGTGGCGTCTTCGACACCACCAAGCGCCATCGATCCGATGCGCAACTCGACGCCCTGGCAGCGTGGGTTGAAGAAGGTCAGGGCGCCGCGTACCTCGAGCGGCCCGTCGTCCTGTCCAAGATGGACCGCCACCGTCGCTGCGCCGGCGTCGCGAGGCGTCGGGTGGAGCACGATACGAGTCGCGGAGTCGGCCAGTGCAGTCACCCAGGCGGGGAAGCTCCCGCCAACCATGACCCAGCGCGGCTGCGTCGGTGGAGGCTCGGGAATCGCGCTCTCGAACAAGCGCAACGTCTCGAGTCCATGCTCAGGAGGCGTCGGACGGACGCGGCGGAACACCTCCACCTGGACGCCCCAGCGCAACTCGAGGGTCCCTGGGTCCCGCTCGAAATCCCGAGCGACGCCGACTCGATCCCGGAACATCGCATGGCTGACCGAGAGGAGGTCTTGCTCGTCGGCCGCGAGGTGGAGCTGAAGGGGAATGGCGACAACCGCGCACTGAGCGGCAATCAGCCGCGAGACCGGGTAGGAATCGCGGGTGTCGACCTCCGCGGTCGGCACCACCGTCAGCCGCGTGTTCGCCCGTCCGTAGAACTGCCGCTCCGCCTGCACAAGAAGGTCCGAGTTGAGCGTATATGACGAAGAGACGACGAGGATCGGTTGATCCGGGCCGCACGTCATGCGCAGTCGATCGACCAGGGAGCGCAGGGCCTCGAGGTCGTCTCGGTGGAAAGGAGCGGCGTCGGCCGGGAGCAGGGCCTTGAGCCAGGCCGAATCGGTCTGCGGCGGAAACCCCAGGCTGACGCCGAAGGTGATCACGATGTAAACGAGACCGAGGATCAACCCCGCGCGGGCGCGTCGAGAACCATTCCAGAGCGTCCAACCGAGGGCCACAAGACCGACGACGATGGCGGGCGCGATGTGGAAGGCATACTGCATGCCGACCTGACGGATGAGGAGGCTCCACACCGCGACGGCGAGCAAACCCTCGGTCGCCACAAACAGCGCCGCGGACCCTCGCAGAAGGCCCGAACGGAAGCCCAGCGCGAGACCGGCGGCGGCCGCGAGCGCGATCGGGATGCCGAACGGCGCGACAAAGGAATAGGCCACATCGGGAACGGGGAGCATGTAGCCTCGATAGAGTTCGTAGTAGTCGCGCGTGAGGACGAGCCTCACGAAGGGGGCCGCGACGATGAGGGCGAACGCGAGGCCCGCCGCGCCGGTGAGGGCGGCGAGCCACGCGGTCCGTGCGGCCACCCGGCGCGCGGCCACAGCGGGTTCGAGGAGGCGGCGTTCCCGGTAGCACACGACCGCCATCGCGAGAAGGAAGGCGGGCACGGTCACGAGAAAGTGCCGACGCAAGAGAACGGCGCTCGCGAGACAAACCCCGATAGCCGCCGGCTGCCACCGCCGCGAGAGCGCGGGGTCGGCCAGGTAGGCCAGGATGGCAAGAGCGAACAGGAGAGCCGCGGCGCTGTCCGGGAATCCACGCAGCACGGGAACCCACAGGCCCGGCAGCAACAACGCGACCGTAGTGGTCGCCCACAGCGCCCAGCGTCGGGGAGCGTGCACGGTGCAGGCGGCGATCCCGCCCAGCACCGCCACATACGGGACGTGGTACACGAGAGCCACGGACAACACGTAGGTGAGTCGCGACGATCCGAAGACCGCGTGCAGTGGCGCCAGGGGAATGGCGAAAAGAGCGTTGTAGCTCAGCCCGAGCGTCTGGTGGACGAACGCGATGCCGGCGGCGGCCGATTCTCGGAAAGCGCTGAGCGTGCGCCAAACGAGGTTGTGATAGCCCGCGTAGTCCCACCAGTAGACCGTGCGTTCAGCGCCCACGTAGAGGGCGCAGAGCGCGACCGCAAACAGCATGGCGCCGACGTAGCCGAGCAAAGGTTCGGCTCGTTTCCAGTTGCGAGGAGAGCGGGCCACCTTTTAGATGATACGAGCCGGTCTCCGAAAGCGAAAGCTGAGACAGCGTGGGCGCCCTGACCTGGATCCTCAGCCCCGGAAGGCCGCGTCCCGCGCGCGGAGGCGGTGCTGGACCATCAACCCCAGAAACTCCCGCGTTCCGATCCTCCGCCGGATTCGGTGGCGCCACCGCTCTCCAAGAACATGGGGCAGCTTGGCCAGAGCCGACCCGTAGGCGCGGAGGGTTACGCCGATCAGGTGGAACAGGCTGGTTTGGGAGGCCAGTTGCGCGGAGGCGCCCCGACCGGTCAAAGCAGCCCAGGTTTGCAGAGCCAGTCTCAAGACCGTGAAAGCGGGACTTGTGGCGATGAGCGACAAAGGGAATGTCCGGAAGAGCACGAGAACCCGGTTCCGCTCCACATAGAAGGCTTTCTGGCTCGAGTAGGCGCCGACGCTTCGTGAGTAGTGGTGATAGGCGACGGCACGCGGGGCAAAAGCACAGCCCCATCCCGCAAGCCGCCCGCGCAGCCCCAGCTCCGTATCGTCGCCGTAGAGAAAGAAGGACTCATCGAACAGGCCGATGTCGTCCAGCATTCGGCGGGTGTAGAGCGCCGCGGCGCCGCTTGGAAAAAGGGCAGTGGCGCAGTGGTCGTATTGCCCCTCATCTTTCTCCAGCCGGCCTCGGCCACGGTTGAGTCCGTCCGGGTAGAGAAGGTGCCCCGTGGTATCGATCCGATCGGGTTGCGAAAACAGGAGCACCTTCGGCGCGACCATGCCGATGGTGATGTCAGCCTCCGCGGCCTTGACCATCTCCGCGACGAACGCGGGAGTGGCGACCGCGTCGTTGTTCAGCAGCACGATATGGCGCCCGCGAGCCTCACGGATGGCAAGATTATTCCCCGCCCCAAACCCCAGATTGCGGGGAGCGCGCACGAGGCGCACGCGGCCGCCGAACGTCGCCTCGATCTCCTCCGCTGATCCATCGGTCGATGCGTTGTCGACCACAACCACCTCGAGGTCGCGAAACTCCTGATCGAGGAGGCTCTTTACTGATTCCGTCACGAAGCCGTGGCCGTTGTAGTTCAGGACGATCGCCGTCACGGCCCGCACTTTGCTCACCGGAGCCTGGCCCGCAGACGGGCGAAGGCGTCGGCTTCGTCTGCGTCGCTTACGAACGGGGCGCCTGCGTCGATGAGCCGGCGCGCCTCTTGCTCGTCCCCGTGCTTGAGCAGGAGCGCCGCGAGATTCGCGTAGGCGGTGGCGAAAGTCGGCTCGGCGGAGATCGCGGCCTCAAACTCCGTGGCCGCTTCATCGTCACGCCCCAGCCTTAGAAGAAGTTGTCCGCGGTAATCGTGAACCGAAGCCTCGGGCTTCCTCTGCAGGGCCAGTCGGAGCGCGTCGACCGCCTGAGGCAGACGGCCAAGGTCCCCGTAAAAGACGCCCAGATTGGCCCAGTAGCGATAGTTGGAAGGGTCCAGTCGCGTGGCCTGAAGAAAGAGAGCCTCGGCCCTCGGGTCGCCGCGTTCCGCGTAAGACTCACCGAGAGCGCACAACGCATCGGGGGCGTTGGGTGCTCGCGCCACGGCATCTTCCCAGGCCCGAACCGGGTCGCCAAGCACCCACTGATACGAGACACTGCGGGCTGAGAGCACAACGAGGACCAGCAGGCCGAGGCGGAACCCGCCCAACCTCCAGAGGAGGAGTCCAAGGGCAAAGGCGACGCCGATGCTGCCCAGGTACGCACGGTGGTCAACCACCATCTCGTTGAGCGACACGATCGAAGAAGACGGCAGCAAGCCCGCGACCAGGCACGCCGCCGCGAACGACCACTCGGGCCGTTCTCGCCGACGGACGGCGGCGATGACCGCGATCACCGCCGCCAGGAACAAGAAGGCCACCGTGGTACCTCCGGGAGGCCATGTGGCCGGGAGATGTCCGCGATACAGGGCCGGGTCGAGAGGGATCACGGCGCGAAAGAAGTAGAGGGGGAAGGCCGCGGCCTGGGTGAGCAGGTACAGACCAGGATCGATGACTTGCGGTGGCAGCCATGCGCCCGTGACCAAACGTCGAGCGACGAGCCCGAGAGGCACCACCGCGACGAAACAAGCGTGGAGCCAGACTCGACCCTTCAAGGCCGCGACTCGCTGCCCGGAGACGAAGAAGTAGTCGAGGAGGATCAAAATCAAAGGCAAGGCGGCAGCCTCTTCCTTCGTGGCGAGGGCGAGAAAGAAGAAACCCATCGCGGCGAACAGTCGCCACCTCGGGCCACCTTCAAGGACGCTGACCGAAACCCGCAGACTCGCGAGGGTGAACAACGCCGAGAGCGCGCTGGAGCGGCTGGCGATGTAGGCCACGGTTTCGGCGGCCATCGGGCTCGCTCCGAAAATGCAGGCGCCGAGCAGAGCCACGGGCCCGGCCTGGGCGAGCTTCAGGCGCTGCGCCATCCACAGGAACAACGAGGCGAGGAGCGCCGCGTTCCCAGCGTGGATGAGGACATTGACGAGGTGGTAGTGCCAGGGATCGAGGCCGCCGAACGCGTAGTTGAGAGCCCAGGTGACATTCAGCAGAGGACGCGACGGCTCGTACCGAAGCACCACGCCGAGGTTGTCGAGACTGCGGATGGACGGGTTCCTCAAGATGAGTTCCCCGTCGTCGTAGACGAAACCGCCGGCCAGGGACGGCAGATAGACGAGGAACGCAAGTGCGGCGGCGACCAGCGGTCCGCGCGAAAGCCACCCCTGGCTTCGCTCCTTCGGCCCCGGCTCCTGGTCGGCCTGGCCCGGGTCCGGTTTTCTCTTTCGAGGTCGACTCACGAGCGCTTCAGCAGTTCCCGGTACGCGGACTCAAAGGCTTTGGCCGTGGCGGTCCACGTGAGATGCGTCCTGGTGAACTCGGCGACCTGAAGCGCCTCCTGTCCGGCAAGGTGGCGGTCGCGAAGTCGCGAGCGCACCGCGTCCGCGAGTGCGCCGACATCGTCGGGCGGCACCACGCAGCCGCCCGCGCGCCCGTACCACTCGCCGCAGCCGTGGCCGCCGGCGACGACGGCGGCGGTCCCGGCAAGCGCCGCCTCGAAGGGGACCAGTCCAAAGGCCTCTCCCACCGCGGGATGCACCAGAAGGTCGGCGGTTGCATAAGCCTGGGCCAGATCGTCGCCGGAGCGTACGCCGCGGAACATCACTCGCCCTTCCATGGAGGTGAAAAGGCGGGGGAAGGCCGGACCGAAAGGACCCACGAACTCAAGGTCAACTTCCGGGAGGCGGGAGAGAAGGTCAACCAGAAGGTGGCCGCGTTTCTGGGGACGATCGCTTCCCACAAAGAGAAGGCGTGGCCGATCCCGGGCCGGGGGCTTTGCAGACGACGAGCCACACGCCTCTACGCCGTTCGGTATCACTTGAGCGGGACGCGGGAGGTCCCGGGCCTCGCTGGCGCTCACCGCGATGAGCGCGCCCGCGTCGTTCACCAGCCGGTTGCCCAGGACTCTGTCGAACAGCGACTTCACCAACGAGCGTTGCCCGTGATGAGGGAACGTTCCCGCCGGCTGGAGAAGCCAGGGGGAAAGAGAGGACGAGACGGCCCGCCAGGCCGCAACCGCCAGTCCATTCCGATGTCCCTGGAGGTGCACCACGTCGAACGATTTGAGCTCGGCCCCGAGAAATCGACGCAGACCCCAGGCGAGCGGAAAGAGAAAGCGCGCGGGAGCTTTCGGGCCAGGGAAACGCAGGACGCGGACGCCTCCCTCCACGGCCTCCCTGGGCACGCCCTCGCCCAGAAGCGCGGTCGCCACGGTCACTTCGTGCCCTAAAGCGACGAGCGCCCGGCACAGGGCCGACGACGAACGCGCCATCCCGCCGTAGGCCCAGAACGGTTCATAGAAAGGGGTTACGTGGAGAATCCTCATGGTATCGGCCCCTGGCAGCATAGCGCCCGCACCGTTCCCCGGGTGCTACAGTTCCGGTCAGTTCCGCATGTCCTTGCTGCCCAAATGGTCGCAGTCCCTCGCCCCTCTCGTGGTGGCGGATCTTCGCCGCCGATACGCCGGATCCGTGCTCGGCGGCTTGTGGGCCTTCCTGTCGCCGCTTCTGGAGGTCGCGGCCTACGGCATCGTCTTTGGCTGGGTCCTTGGCGCCGGTCGTGGACCAGGCATGCCCTATGCCATCCTCATCGCCTCCGGCCTCTTCCCCTGGCTGTGGTTTCGCGAGACGATCGAGGGTTGCTCGACGGTTCTGAGCGACAACCGTTGGGTGCGACGCTCGAGGGTTCCCTCGGAGCTGCTCGTGGCCCGCGTTCTGCTCGTGTCCTCACTGCGCGCCCTCGTTGGCTTGATGGTGGTCTTCGGCTACGCGGCGATCAACGGGCCGATGACTTCAGTCGGAACCTGGGCATTGCCCCTCGTCGCTCTTGTGCTGCAGGGCCTCGCCACGTTCGGCCTGGGCCTCGCCATGGCGCCGCTGACCACGCTGTTCCCCGATTTGCGGCCCACCGTCGTTTCGGGCCTGACCCTCCTCACCTTCGCGAGCCCGGTTCTCTACCCCGAAGCCTTCATCCAAGGGCCCTTCTCAGACGCTCTCCTTTGGAACCCCTTCACCCACGCGCTCCGCCTCTATCGAAGTCCCCTCGAGCCCCTCCCCTGGCCTTCGGCCTTCTTTTCCGTGGCTGTGGGGGCAGGTTCGGCCATCTTCTTCCTGGCCACAGGGGTCTTCGCGCAAGCGCGGCTTCGCTTCAAGGCGCGGGACGTTCTGTGACCTCTGCGCCAGCCATCGAGGTCCAGTCGCTGACGAAGACATTCGGCGCGGGACGTGAACAGGTAGCGGCCCTCCTCGACGTGACCTTCGACGTGCCGCCCGGGTCGGCCCTCGCCATCGTGGGCGAGAACGGGTCCGGCAAGAGCACTCTTCTCGACATCCTCCTCGGCCTGACGCCGCCCACTTCAGGACGGGTTCGCGTGGCCGGCGACACCGCCGCCCTTCTGGAGCTGGGCGCGGGGTTCTTCCACGAACTCACAGGGCGGGAGAATGCCATGCAGATGGCCCTGTTGTCGGGCGCCTCTTCGGCGGAAGCTCGTGCCCTCGCCCTGCGGGCCGCGGAGTTCGCGGAGATCGGGGACTTCTTCGAACGGCCGGTGCGCACCTATTCGGCGGGCATGCTCATGCGCCTCGGCTTCGCCGTAGCCTCGAACCTCAAGGCGCCCGTGATCATCATCGATGAGGTCCTTGCCGTCGGCGACGGCTACTTTCAACGCAAATGCATCGATCGACTCGTTGAGATGCGCCGGGATCAAACCACCCTCGTGATCGCGGCCCATGACCTGCATGCTCTGCGCGGCCTCTGCGATCAGGCTCTATGGCTCCAGGGTGGGCGAGTGGCGGCATTGGGGCCGACAGACGTCGTGCTCTCAAGCTACGAGGATCACCTGCGAAAGAGAGGCGCCGCCCGCGTCGAGGTCCCGGGAACGGGCGGAACCGGAGAGGTGGTGATCCGAAAGGTGCGTCTGACCGATGCCCAGTGCGTCCCGCGGACGGAGTTTCGCAACGGAGAGACCCTGCGCGTCGAAGTCGAGTTCGAAACCCGTGAGCCTCTGGATTCTCCCGTCATGGGCGTCGCCCTCTTCCGGGACGACGGGGTGTACTGCTACGGACCCAATACCCTCTTCGATGGACAGTTGGCCGGGTCGTACGACGGTCGGTATGTCCTCGTCGCGACCTTCGAAAACCTGCCCCTCCTCGGCGGCCGGTACGAAGCGTCAGTGGCCTTCTATGACAAGCAGCACGTCTATGCCTACGCGTGGCACCATCGCTTGTATCCTTTTGCCGTGCTGACCGAGCGTCCGGATCACGGTCTCGTGTGGTTGCCTCATCGCTTCGAGGTGCGGCGCCTCGACGAGGGGCGATGACGGGAGATCAACCGCCACCTGGGCCCGGACCGGCCCCGGTGGATGCCGATCCGCTGGCCGCGTTTCTGAAGCTGGCGCAGCAGGAAGGAGCCCTCGAAGGAGAGAACCTCAACGCCTTCGTGAACGGTCTCCGCGAGCGTGCGGACCGGGTCATCGCGGAGCGTCTGGGGCGGGCGGAGACGAAGCTCCGGGTCCTGGAAAGTGAAAACCAGTGGCAAAGGGACACGGTGACCAGCCTCAAAGGCGCGATGGCCACCCTGGAAGGGGAGAACGCCTGGCTCCGTGAAACCATCGCCACCCTTGAACGCGAGCGAGACTGGCTGCGCGAGACTCACGCCGCCCTGGAAGCGGAGAAAGACTGGCTGCGCGAAACCCATCTCGCCCTCGAAGGAGAGAAAGCCCGGCTCCGCGAAACCGTTGGCACGCTCGAGGGCGAGACAGTCTGGTTGCGCGAAACTGTTGGTGCCCTCGAGGGGGAGAGGGCCTGGCTGCGCGAAACCCTGGGAAACCTCGAGGCCGAGAGAGTCTGGCTGCGTGAAACCATCGGCGCCCTCGAAGGAGAGAAGGCTCGGCTGCGCGAGGCCATCAGCGCTCTCGAAGCTGAGGCGATTCTGCGAACCAGAGCGATAGAGGACGCTGGCGAAGAGCGTCGGAAAGCCTCGGCCGCCCACGAATCACTTCTCACCCATCATCGGGAGCTGATGGCTGGATTGGCCGGCCAATTGGGGGAGATCGCGTCGCTATCACCTCTGCGCGCCCGGGAGGTCCGTCGTCGACTCCGCGTCCTCGCTGATCTGCTGCGCGCGGACACCCTTTGATCACCGCGGTCATCCCAACGCGCGGAGGCGACGCTCGCCTCGCCCGCAATGTGCCGAGCGTCGTCGACGCCCTCACCTCGAGCGGCGACACCTGGGAGATCGTGGTTGTCGATGATGGCCAGATGCTGCAATCGGCCCCGGCGAACGCCCGCCTTGTCTCACTCCCGGTGTCCCGCGGGTACGGACCCGCGGTGAACGCCGGGGTGGAGGCGGCTCAAGGCGACCTCCTCCTGGTCCTCAACGACGACGTGCGTTTGGAAGAGACCGCGGTTCGGCGCCTTCGCGAGGCTCTTCCGAGCGACGGCGTCTTCGCGGTCGCGCCCCGGATCGTGTCGCCCCTCGCTCGATGCGGGGACGAGGGTGGAAAGGCGGCGACGTTCACCGCCGGCTTGTTGGAGATCGAGGAGGCGCCGGCCACGGAGACCCATCCCACGTTCTATCCGGTGGGTTGTTGTTACCTCTGCCCCAAGGCGACCTTCCTCTCCCTCGGCGGCTACGACGACGTGTACGCGCCGTTTTATTGGGAGGACGTGGACCTTGGGTACCGGGCCTGGCGGCGCGGTTTGGCATCCCATCACGTGCCGTCGGCGGTCTGCCACCATGAAGGCTCCGCGACCATTGGCGAACGCTCCATGGACGAGCGGCTCAAGGTGTGGCACAGGAACTGGGCGCTGTTTCATCTCCGAAATATTCAAAGCCCGCGCCTCCGTGCGGCCAGCCTCGGGGCTTGGGTTGCCTCGTCTCTTTTCGAAGATCGGCGCGTTGTGCTCCAAGGTCTGGCCGAGGCCGCCATCGGCTTCGTCCCTCTTGCGGGGACCGCTGCGAACGGCCTCTCCGACGAGGAGATCCTGACCCGGGTGAGGGGAGGGTGAGGACACTCTTTCTCTGCCCAAACGTCCCCTACCCGCCGGTCAACGGTGGGCATCATCGAAACCTCGGCCTGATTCGCTCTCTCACGCGCTTTTCCTCCGTCGAGGTGCTCGCCATCGGTCTTCCCGAAGATCCCGGCACGGCGCTCGCGCGGCA
>Ga0075163_10010702_pt1 | contig 11984 bp, 9 predicted proteins | sample JI1023141ADNA_FD_71478 | JGI IMG/M metagenome (GOLD analysis project Ga0075163, IMG submission 71478) | Wastewater effluent complex algal communities from Wisconsin, to seasonally profile nutrient transformation and Carbon sequestration -... | ecosystem: Engineered > WWTP > Effluent > Algae...
GCCCGGGCGTGCCGACCGAGATCCTGGTGCCCAAGAACACCTGGGCCGACAAGCACGCGTACGACGTCGCCGCCAAGAAGGTCGCGCACCTGTTCCGCGAGAACTTCAAGAAGTACGAAGGCCAGGCGTCCGACGAGATCCGCGCCGCCGCCCCGCGCGAGTAGCACGCGCCAGCGAGGCGATCGCTCGCTGGGGCCTTCGCAGCCCCGGCGCGACGGACGGGGATGGGGGACGGTGACGACGGCGGCGGCCCACGCCGCCGCGCCGCCGGCGTGCCGCGTCAGCGCTTGCGGCGGCCCTGCACGTAGGCGTCGCCGACCGCGTAGAGGTGGGTCGCGACGCCGACCAGCGCGGCCACGCCGCCGATCAGCGGGATGGCGCCGAGGAAGCCCAGCCCGGCGATGCCCCACACCGCGAACACCCCGATGGCCTTGTCGGTCTCGCCGTTCACCAGCTGACCGACGCCCGGCACGATGAGGCTGCACGCCGCGGGCACGATGCCGCTGCCGCCGCCACGACGAACCAGCGCGTTGCTCATGACCTGAGCATGCCAGGCCGCGGGGCCACGCGCACGTCGGCGCCCCGGCCGCGGCGCGGCGACACTCCTGCGCGACCGCACGATGAGACCCCGGCGTGGCTCCGCGCCTTGGCTAGATCCATCGCGATCGCGGCGCGTTCGTGCCGCCATGAGGAACCTACCGCCGCTCCTGCTGGCGGTCGCGATCGGCTGCGGCGGAGGTGGCACCGCGACGACGTCGCCGCCGCCGACCCGCGCCCCGATCTCGATCGCCACGACGCCCACCGACCACCAGCTCGCCGCGCGCGCGCCGGCCGCGCTCACCCCCGGCGCCCCCGGGCTCGACGCCGCGATCGCCAGCTACTTCGAGCGCGCCGCGACCAGGCGCGCGTACCTGCAGACCGACAAGCCGCTGTACCAGCCCGGCGAGACGATCTGGTTCCGCGCAGATCTGCGCGCCACCGGCACGATGCTGGCCGGGCCGCCGATCGCGACGACGGTCGAGCTGGTGTCGCCGCGCGGCGCGATCGTGACGAGCAAGCGGGTGCTGGCCCAGCGCGGCGTGGCCCGCAACGACCTGCGCCTGGCCGACACGCTCGAGGGCGGCGAGTACAAGCTGGTGCTGCGCGCCGACGACGGCACCGCCGATGAGCGCACGCTGATCGTCAACACCTACCAGCCGCCGCGGCTGCAGAAGAGCCTCGAGCTGTTGCGCAAGGCCTACGGCGCCGGCGACGCGGTGGCGGCGGCGGTCGAGGTCAAGCAGGCCACGGGCGAGCCGTTCGCCAACCGCGCGCTGACCGCGATCGTCACGATCGACGACGCCGAGGTGCAGCGGCTGGCGCTCACCACCGATCGCGCCGGCCACGCCACGGCGCGGTTCACGCTGCCGACGCAGATGGCCCGCGGCGACGGCCTGTTGACGATCCTCGCCGAGGACGGCGGCGTCACCGAGTCGATCCAGAAGCGCATCCCGATCGTCATGACCAGCCTGCAGCTCGGCCTGTACCCCGAGGGCGGCGACCTCGTCGACGGCGTGCCGGGGCGGGTCTACTTCATGGCCAAGACGCTGATCGGCAAGCCGGCCGACGTCGAGGGCAAGGTCGTCGACGAGCGCGGCCAGACCGTCGCCGAGTTCCGCTCGATCCACGACGGCCTGGGCCGCTTCGAGCTGACGCCGGCCACCGACCGCCGCTACCAGGTGGTGATCACCAAGCCGGCCGGCATCACCGCGCGCTACGACCTGCCGGCCAGCAAGCCCGGCGGCTGCGTCTTGCGCAGCATCGACCCGACCACCGCCGACGTCGTGCGCGTCGCGGCCACCTGCAACACCGCGCGCCACCTCGAGGTGGTCGCGGTGATGCGCGAGCGGCGGCTCGGCAGCGGCGGCTTCGACGTCGCCGCCGGCGAGCCCACCGTCGTCGAGATCCCGGTCGACGCCAAGGTCGCCGGCCAGGGCGTGGTCCGGGTGACGCTGTTCGGGGCGACCCGCGAGCCGCTGGCCGAGCGCCTCGTCTACCACGGCGCCGGCGCCGACCTGCGCGTCGAGCTGACCGCCGACAAGGCGACCTACACGCCGCGCGACCCGGTGACGCTGCGGGTCAAGACCACCGACGCGCACGGCAAGCCGGTGGCGGCCTCGGTGGCGGTCGCGGTGGTCGACGAGACCGTGCTGGCCTACGCCGACGACAAGTCGGCGCGGATCCTGGCGCGGATGTACCTCGAGCCCGAGCTCGGCGCGACCAGCGCCGATCCGATCGAGGAGCCGAACTTCTACTTCAGCGACAAGCCCGAGGCGGCGGCCGCGATGGACGCGCTGCTCGCCACGCGTGGCTACCGCCGGTTCGAGTGGCGCCCGATCACCGCGGCGCTGGGAGATGCCCCATGACCCGCTTTCCGCATCGCTCGTTGTTCGCGCTGTGCGCGCTGCTCGCCACGCCGGCCACGGTCGTCGCCGCTGGCCCGGGCGCCATCGAGGGCGTCGTCGTCGACGCGCGCGGCGCGCCGCTGCCCGCCGGCGTCAAGGTCACGATCACCTGCGGCGCGGTGACCAAGACCGCGACCGTCGATCGCGGCGGCGGGTTCAGCGTGACCGGCCTGCCCGCCGGCAGCTGCACCGTCACCGGCCAGGGCGCCGGCTTCGCGGCGACCGCGGTGACGGTCACCGTCAGCGACGACGCCACCGCCAGCGTCATGCTGGCGATGCGGCCGCCGGCCCCACCGCCGGAGGCGCTGGAGTTCGCCGAGGCCGCCGCGCCGGCGGTCGCGATGGCCGGCGCGGGTGGCGCGCCGCGCCCGCCGATGGTCGCGCCCGCGCCGATGCGTCGCGCCGAGGCCAAGCCCGCCGACCCGATGGCCGACGCGCCGCGCCCGCCGCCGCCGCCGCCGCGGATCGTCCGGCTCGACGCCGCCGACGCCAAGGCCGGCAAGCTGGCCAACCTGCGGATGAAGGACGAGGCGTTCGACGGCGTCCGCGTCGACGCGCTGCAGGTCGATCAGCCCTACGCCGGCGAGTTCGCGCCGGTGCGGGTGTTCCCGGTGCCGCAGTACACCGCGGCCTACGACGGCCCGCGCACCGACTTCCGCGAGACGATCTACTGGAACCCGACCGTCACCACCGACGCCCGCGGTCAGGCCGAGGTCCGGTTCGTCACCTCCGACGCGGTCACCGCGTTCCGCGCCACCGCCGAGGGCTTCGCCGCCGACGGCACGCCCGGCGCGGGCCAGGTGGCGCTCCAGTCCAAGCTGCCGCTCACGATCGAGGCGCACCTGCCGGTCGAGGTCACGGCGGGCGATCGCATCCGCCTGCCGATCACGCTGACCAACCAGACCGAGGCGGCGCTCGACGCGACGCTGACCACCGCGTTCGGCACCGCGTTCAAGGTCGTCGGCCCCGCGCCGGCCACCGCGATCAAGCTCGCGCCCGGCGCCAAGCAGGCGCTGTTCGTCCCGCTCGAGGTGGTCGCCACCGGCGGCACCGCCGACGTCGCGATGAAGGTGACCGCGCGCGGCCTGGCCGACGAGGTCACCCAGACCATCCGGGTCGTGCCGCGCGGCTTCCCGTTCGAGGTGTCGGCCGCCGGCACCGCGATCGGCGGCCAGGTGGCGCGCGCGACGCTCGACCTCACCGGCGCGCTGCCCGGCTCGTTCGCCGCCACCGTGACCATGTACCCGTCGCCGCTGGCGTCGATGACCAAGGGCATGGAGGGCATGATCCGCGAGCCCGGCGGCTGCTTCGAACAGACCTCGTCGAGCAACTACCCCAACGTGATGGTGCTGGCGTACCTGGCGTCGTCCGACGACGCCGACCCGGCGCTGATCGAGCGGTCGCAGGCGGTGCTCGACAAGGGCTATGGCCTCCTCACCGGCTACGAGACCAAGCAGCGCGGCTACGAGTGGTTCGGGCAGACGCCTGGCCACGAGGCGCTCACCGCCTACGGCCTGATGGAGTTCGCCGACATGGCGAAGGTCTACGACGTCGACGCGCAGATGGTCGAGCGCACCGCGGCGTGGCTGATGGAGCGGCGCGACGGCCAGGGCGGCTTCAGCCGCTCGTCGACGGCGCTCGACTCGTTCGGCCGCGCCGGCGCCGACACCACCAACGCGTACATCATGTGGGCGCTGGCCGAGGCCGGCCGCGCCGACGGCCTGACCGCCGAGCTGAAGGTGCAGCGCGCGCTGGCCGCCGCCACCCGCGATCCGTACCTGCTGGCGCTGGCCGCCAACACGCTGCAGCGCGTGAGCGGCGGCGACGGCGCGGCCGCGGCCAAGCGGCTGGCGGGGCTGCAGGCCAAGGACGGCAGCTTCCCGGGCGCCAAGGAGTCGATCACGATGTCGGGCGGCGCGTCGCTGACGATCGAGACCACCGCGCTGGCGGTGCTGGCGATGCTCAAGGCCGGCGACGCCTACCAGCCGCAGGTGCGCGCCGCGATCGACTGGCTCAACGCCAACCGCGGCGGCTACGGCGAGTGGAGCAACACCCAGGCGACGATCCTCGGCCTGAAGGCGCTGACGGCGTACGCCGAGGCGAGCAAGCGCATGGCCGCCGACGGCACCGCGACGCTGATCGTCAACGGCCGCCCCGCCGGCACGATCGCCTTCGAGGCCGGTCGCAAGGACGCGCTCACGTGGGACGATCTGGCCGGCGCGCTCCGGCCGGGCCCGAACACCATCGAGCTCAAGCTCGACAGCGCCGCCAGCCTGCCGTACTCGATCGCCGTCGCGTACCGCGCCGCGCAGCCGCAGTCGTCGCCGCGCGCCGCCGTCGCCGTGTCGACCCAGCTCCTGCAGGACCGCGTGCGCATGGGCGAAGGCGTGACCTTGCGCGCCCAGATCGACAACCGCACCGCCACCGGCCAGCCGATGACGCTGGCGCGCATCGGCATCCCCGGCGGCCTGGTGTTCCAGACCTGGCAGCTGAAGGAGCTGCGCGACAAGGGCCTGATCGACTTCTACGAGACCGGCCCGCGCGAGGTCATCCTGTACTGGCGCGCGCTGCCGCCATCGGCGCACAAGCAGGTCGACCTCAACCTGCTCGCCGCCGTGCCCGGCACCTACGAAGCCCCCGCCTCCTCGGCGTACCTGTACTACACCGACGAAGACAAGCACTGGGCCCCGGCCCTCGCCGTGACCGTCGCCGAGTAGCGGCCCTGACCGACCAGCCCCCGCAATTGGTCGTCAGTTGGCTCGAGGCCACGCTATGCTCCCGCCATGCGTCGCGCGGGTACCATGACGCTGGCGGGGCTCGTGGCGCTCGGCGCGGCCGCGTGCGGCGACGACGAGCCGTACTGCGGCGCGCACCAGATCCTGCGCGACCAGCGATCGGGCCTGTGCATGTCGGCCCACGAGTTCGCCAAGCGGACCACCACCGCGATCATCCCGACGCAGGCCGAGCTGGAGGCCGCCGAGCTGCTGCTCCGGCGCGGGTTCGAGCCGCTGCGCCCAGCCCTCGCCCGGATCCCGGTCGCCGCGTCGTGGAACCAGGAGCGAACGCTGGTGACCTGGTACGTCACCGACCCGGCGATCGCGGCCGCGTGGAGCGCCGGGCTGGCCCCGACCGGCGACTCCACCGTCGACGCGGTCGTCGCCGCGATGGACGTGTGGGACTTCGACCTCACGCCGACCCAACCCGCGGGCTACCATGCGTCGTTCTGGTCGCGCGGCGCGGTGTCCGCCGCCAACATCGCCACCGCCGTCGCCGCCGTGCCCGGCGTCACCGTCGAACAGTTCGCTGGCCCGGCGGCGGGGAGCAGCTCGGACATCATCGACGAAGGCGTCGATCCAGCCGACGGCGGCCACGCGATGCAGTTCATGGTCGGCTGGGGCGACTGCCCGTCAGGCTGCTGGGGCTCGCACTACTGGCGCACCAAATTCTACGCCGACGGCCGCGCCCGGCTCGTCGACGAGTGGGGCGCGCCGCTGCCGCCCGGCACGCGCGAGTTCCTGGCCAGCGAGCCCGACGTCTTCTGACGCCCGCCCCGCCCCGAACCCGCCGCCGCCGCCGCCGGGCCGCCGTCTGTCAGAACCAGGTCGTGACGCCGAGGAGCAGGATGCCGTAGCCGCTCTTGATCGCGCCCTGGTTGATCGGGCTGATCTGCTGGCTGCCGGTGCCGGCGACCGGCTGGATCGGGTCGGGGCCGGTGCGCGAGTCGGGCGGCAAGAGGCCGGGGCCGGTGCAGTTGGCGCCGAGCGTGTTGTTGTTGCAGCCGGTGTTCTGGGTGCGCGTGCCCTCGTGGACGATGCCGCCGCCGAGATCGATGCGGACCTTCGACAGCGTCAACGACGCGCCGAGCGTGGCGGTGGTGCGGGCGGCGCCGTCGAGGTTGGCGCGCTCCCAGTTGTCCTTGGCCGCGGCGGTGTCGTAGGCGACGCCGCCGCGCAGGGTCACCAGGCCCGGGCCCATGACGCGCTGGTAGCTGCCGCCGAGCCGCAGCGAGAACGTGTCCTGGAAGTTGTGGCGGATGCGGCTCTTCTGGAGCGGCAGACCGATATCGGTGGTGCCGCCGACTGACGCGAAGCCATCGACGATGACCTCCTGGATCGACGCGTCGCTCCACTGCTCCCACTGCACGTTGGCCTCGACGTCGGCCACCTGCGCGCCGGCCGCGTCGCGGACGATGTAGCGACCGCCGACGGTGGCGGTCATCGGCAACACGATGTTGACGCAGGCCTTGAGCGCCGCGGCGGTGCCGCCCTTGGCGCACGCCGCCGCGCTGTCCTCGACCGGGATGATCGTCGGGCGCTGGCCTGGCGCGATCTCGACGCCCGAGCCCTGCTCGGTGGTACCGGTGCCGCTGGCCTCGACGTTGACCGCGCTGGCCCACGCGGCGCCGACCTCGATCGCCGGCGACACCCGATAGCGCGCGCCCAGCCCGAAGGCCGGGATGAACATGTCCTTCACCTTGACCCGGAACTTGGCGTCCCTGCCGGCCCACTCCTCGAAGTTGGCCAGGCCCCAGACGTAGGTCGTCGCGTCGATGTCGCCGAAGCCCGACGAGAACCGCGCGCCGAGGTCGAGCTTGTCGATCGGCCGGTAGGCCACCATGATCGACGGCAGCACCACCGCGGCGTTCTGCTCGATCACGTCGTAGCGGGTCGGCGGCGGCGGGACGTTGGGATCTTCGAGCGTGTAGTCGGCGCCCATGCGGCGCGCGGGGTACGCGGTCGGCGCGTAGATGCCGGCGCCGATGGTCAGCCCCTTCACCACCTTGTCGAGGCTGTGCGCCACCGCGAGCGTCGGCACCGCCTGGAACGGCCCGACGCCGATCGCCGGCTTCGAGTCGTCTGACACCGCGCCGTAGGCCTGGCCCTCCCACCGGTCGGTGCGCCCGGCGACGTCCTCGTAGACGCCGTAGCGGTGGAACGTCAGGTTGAAGCTGATCAGCGACGCGCCGACGTAGACCACCGTGCCCTTGGTGCCGGCGATGCCGGCCGGGTTCACGCCGATCGCCGACGGATCGTCGAGCGACGCCACCGACGCGCCGGCGCGGCCGACCGAGACGGTCCCCGAGCCGGGCAGGTACAGGCCGCCGGCGCGGGCGGGAGAGGCGCCGGCGAGCAGGCCGAGCGCGAGGCTACCGATCGTCCACGACAGTCGCTGGTTCATCCGCCCGAGTCTATCCCACGGCGTGTGCGCAAGGCGCGGTGGGTCATCAAGATCGAGACGGCCGCCGGGGTCACGCCGTCGATGCGCGCCGCCTGCCCCACCGACACCGGCCGCAGCGTCGACAGCTTCTCGACGACCTCGCGCGACAGCCCGGGGATGCCGGCGTAGTCGAGGTCGTCGGCCAGCGGCACGCGATCGGCCTCGACCAGCCGCGCCGCGTCGGCGGCCTGCCGCTTGAGGTAGCCCTCGTACTTCACCTCGGTCTCGACGATCTCGGCCAGCTCGGCGGGCGCGTCGCTGCCGGCGAGGTCGCCCGCGGCGGCGACCTCCTCGACCGCCCGCCAGTCGAGCTCGGGCCGCCGCAGCAGCTCGGCCAGCGTGACCCGGCGGCCGGCGATCGACGCCGAGCCGAGCCGCGCCAGCGCCGCCTCGACCGCCGCCGTGCCGGTGACCGACGCCGCCTGCGCCCGGGCCCGGGCCGCGGCCAAGGCCGCGGTGCGCCGCTCGAACCACGCCCAGCGCGCGTCGTCGATGAGGCCCGCCGCGCGCGCCACCGGCGTCAGCCGCTCGGCGGTGTTGTCCTCGCGGAGCAGCAGCCGGAACTCGGCGCGCGACGTCATCATCCGGTACGGCTCCTTGGTGCCGCGGGTGACCAGATCGTCGACCAGCACGCCGCCGTACGCCGCGGCCCGCGACAGCACCAGCGGCGCGCGCCCGGCCAGCGCCAGCGCCGCGTTGGCGCCGGCGAGCAGCCCCTGGATCGCCGCCTCCTCGTAGCCCGACGTGCCGTTGATCTGCCCGCCCAGGTACAGCCCCGCGACGCGCCGGGTCTCGAGCGTCGGGTACAGCTCGCGCGGGTCGACGTAGTCGTACTCGACCGCGTAGCCGGGCCGGGTCATCTCGGCCCGCTCGAGGCCGGGGATCGATCGCACCAGCGCCAGCTGCACGTCGTAGGGCAACGACGTCGAGATGCCGTTGGGATAGATCTCGCCGCGATCGAAGCTGTCGGTGGACTCGGGCTCCAGGTAGATCTGGTGGCGCTCCTTGTCCGCGAACCGGACGACCTTGTCCTCGATCGACGGGCAGTAGCGCGGGCCGACGCCCTCGATCGCGCCCTGGTACAACGGCGAGCGGTGCAGGTTGGCGCGGATGAGGTCGTGGGTCGCGGCGGTGGTGTAGGTGATCCAGCACGGCCGCTGCGGCAGCGGCGGCGGCGCGCCGTCGTGATCGAGCGCGAACCGCGGCGGCGGCGCGTCGCCCGGCTGCAGCTCGAGCGCCGCGTAGTCGATGGTCTTGCCGTCGATGCGGCACGGCGTGCCGGTCTTGAGCCGCGCCAGCGGCAGGCCCAGCCGCGCCAGCGAGCCCGACAGCGACAGCGACGGCGCCTCGCCGGCCCGGCCGCCGGCGGCGCGGGCGTCGCCGACGAAGATCGCCCCGCGCAGGAAGGTGCCGGTGGTGATGACGACCGCGCGGCCGCGGTAGCGCACGCCCATCGTGGTGGTGACGCCGACCACCCGCGGCCGCGCGCCCGGCGCGTCGTCGGTGTCGATGCTCGCGACCTCGGCCTGGCGCAGCGCCACGCCGGGCGCGTCCTCGAGCCGCGCCCGCATCGCCTCGCGGTAGCGGCGCTTGTCGGCCTGGGCCCGCGTCGAGCGTACCGCCGGGCCCTTCGACGCGTTGAGCCGCCGGAACTGGATGCCGGTGGCGTCGATGACCTGGGCCATCGCCCCGCCGAGCGCGTCGATCTCCTTGACCAGGTGGCCCTTGGCCACGCCGCCGATCGCCGGGTTGCACGACATCTGCGCGACCAGCTCGAGCGAGCCGGTCAGGACCAGCGTGCGCGCGCCGATCCGCGCCGCCGCCAGCGCGGCCTCGCAGCCGGCGTGGCCGGCGCCGACGACGATCACGTCGTACGCGTCGGGGTACGCGAACGTCACGCGATCACTCGAAGCGCGTCGCGCACGCCGGATCGCCGTGCGGGTGCTTGGGCGTGAACTCGTAGACGTCGAGGGTCCACGCGACCTGCAGGTTGCCGGGGTGCTGCGTATCCGGCGCGACGTCGGTGTCCCAGGCCAGGCCCTTGATCTTCACCGAGCCGCACGGGTCGTGGATGTCGCGCTTGTACCTGGCCAGGCCCGCCTTGAACTCGGCGAGCTCGTCGTAGGAGCACACGCCCGGCGCGCCGCAGGTGAACCGGAACGTGTCGTACCAGGACTGGGTGGCCGCGGCGTACTCCGACACGGTCACCGCCGCCGACACGCCGCCGGGGTTGGCGGCGCGCAGCCCGAGCTTGTGATCGCCGGCGCCCAGGTCGACGTAGAAGCAGTCCTCGGCCCGGGCCACGCTCTTGTAGAGCACCATGTCGTCGACGGTGACCCACAGCGCGTGCTCCGACGGCCCGACCCGGATCTCGAAGCGCTTCACGCCGTCGGGCGGGGCGCCGGCGCCGCCGTCCCCGGGCCCGTCGGCGGCGCGGCACTGGCACACCTGGCCGTCGCACAGGTTGCCCGCCAGGGTCGCGACCGTGCTGGGCGCCGGCGGCGGCGCCAGGGTCACCAGGGATCGCGTCGTCCCGCCTCCGCACGCCGCCGCCGCCGTGGTAGCCACTGCCAGAGCCATGAGCCGACGATCCATGGGGCCATGGAGCCACAAGCGTCGACCGCCGGCAACCCGCCGCGGGCCTCGGTGGTCCAATGCCTACGCCGCCGTGCGTGCCTTCGTTTGACCCCGTCCGCCTCGCCGGTGTACACATGCCCAACCTCGGGACTTCCCAGATGATTTCGCGTCGTATCGGACTCGTGTGCGCGCTCGCGCTGGCCACCCTCGCCTGCGGTGGGCGCACCGGCCCCACCGCCGTCGACTACTCGGTGTCGGCGCAGAAGAACTACGACCGCGGCATGGAGATGCTCGAGCGGCACGAGTGGGAGGCGGCCGGCAAGTACTTCGGCTTCATCCGCAGCCGCTTCCCGTACTCGAAGTTCGCGGTGCTCGCCGAGCTGCGCCTCGCCGACTCGCTGTTCGGCGCCGAGCAGTACCTCGACGCCGCCGAGAGCTACAAGGTCTTCGCCAAGCTCCACGTCACGCACGAGCTGGTGGCCAACGGCTACACCAGCCTGCGCATCGCCGAGGCCTACTACAAGGAGCTGCCCGGCGACATGTGGATCCTGCCGCCGTCCTACGAGAAGGACCAGACCTCGATCGAGGAGGCGGCCCAGGAGCTCGACAAGTTCCTCGAGAAGTTCCCCGACTCGCCGTTCCACAAGCGCGGCGAGGAGCTGCGGGCCAAGGTCGCCAAGCGGCTGGCCGATCACGAGTGGTACGTCGCCACGTACTACTGGGACAAGGGCAAGCCGATGGGCACGGTGCTGCGGCTGCGGCGCCTGCTCGATCGCTACCGCGGCGTCGGCTACGACGAGCGCGCGCTGTGGCTGCTCGGCCGCGCGTACGCCAAGGTCGACATGCCCGACCGCGCCCGCGAGGCGTGGGGCGAGCTGATCCAGAAGTACCCGCAGAGCGGCCAGGCCGGCGACGCCAAGGGCGCGATCGCCAAGCTGCCGGCCGCCGCGCCTGCGAAGCCGCAATAACGTCAAGGCCCGCGTCGGAGCGACCATGTCGGAACGAGTCGATCAGCTCATCACGCTCGGCCGCGAGCACTACAAGGCCGGCGAGTACGACAAGGCCGAGCCGCTGCTCGCCGAGGCGGTGGCCATCGAGCCGCGCTTCGCCGACGTCTCGAACATGCTCGGGGTCATCTACCACGCGCAGGGTCGCTTCCAGGAGGCCGAGCAGGCCTTCGAGGCCGCGCTGGCGATCAACCCCAACTACACCGAGGCCGCGCTCAACCTGTCGGTGACCTACAACGATCGCGGCAAATACGATCGCGCGCGCGAGGTCTACTCGCGGGTCGTCACCACCAGCTACCAGGCGCCGCGCAACATCGATCCGTTCGCGCGCGGCAAGCTCGCCAACATGCACGCCGACCTCGGCGCCGGCTACGCCAGCCTGGCGATGTACGACGAGGCGGTGCGCGAGTACGGCAACGCGCTCAACCTGTGCCCCGAGTTCGCCGACCTGCGCGTCCGCCTCGGCGCGGTCTACCGCGACATGGGCGATCACGACGCCGCCATCCACGAGCTGACCACCGCCCGCGATCAGCGCCCCGAGTACCTCCCCGCCCGCGTCCACCTCGGCGTCGCCTACTTCTCCGCCGGCCGCAAGGAAGACGCCGTCCACGAGTGGCGCGAAGTCCTACAGCGCGACCCGACCAACAAGAGCGCCGCGCTCTACCTGCGCATGGTCAAAGACTAGCGATCGGGGTCGGTGACGGATCCCGATCCCGATCCCGATCCCGATCCCGATCCC
>Ga0075163_10010703_pt1 | contig 11984 bp, 9 predicted proteins | sample JI1023141ADNA_FD_71478 | JGI IMG/M metagenome (GOLD analysis project Ga0075163, IMG submission 71478) | Wastewater effluent complex algal communities from Wisconsin, to seasonally profile nutrient transformation and Carbon sequestration -... | ecosystem: Engineered > WWTP > Effluent > Algae...
CTGGGCGAGATAGCGATCATCGACAAAGCTCCAGCTCACCGACTTGGCCTTTCCATTCTCAAACACAGGCTTCATCAGCGGCACCGGCAGACTGCTCATTCCGAGCCATGGCGTCGCGGGCGGGAGCGCCAGTGTGGTGTAGGCGCGCTGGCGCGTGAGCGTGCCGATCTTGCCCTTGTCCTTGAAAAGCGCGCCGAAATTCCAATGCAAATGACCGGGCGGCGCGACGTTGCCACGCAATCGGACGGCGCTGATCTGGCGCAGAATCTCGCCAGGGCCGCGATCACCGCCGATGCGATCATCCGCCATGCCGGGGAAGATGTGCCTGCCCGCCGTGTTCTGGCTCAGCCACCAGTCATAATAAGTGGTGAAGCTCAGCTTCGCCGGCTCGATGGGCCAATAAAGTTGCGGTGCCATGTAGTCTACCCAGCCGCTCTGGAGCCATTTGCGCGAGTCCGCACCCATTTCCTCGTATGGATCAAGCCCGCCGCCCGTGCCCGCCGGGAAATTCGGCCGCCACAATCCAAACGGACTGATGCCCATCTTTACCCAGCGCTTCGTGGCTTTCGTGTCGGTGTAGATGCCCTGGATCAAAGCGTCCACGTTTTGCCGCCGCCATGCATTGCGATCCAGGGTGCCGCCCCCTGCCCAGTAGCGTTCAAAGGTTTTCGCATCAGGAAACTCGACCACCTTGCCGTCGCTGCCCTTGACCGGGTACGGATAAAAATAGTCGTCGAGATGGACGCCATCCACATCATAGCGGCGGACGACGTCCTGGATCACCGCCCGTGTGCGCTCGTTCACGCCTGGCTCGCCGGGGTTCATCCAGATGTTCTTGTCGTAGCGCATCGTCCACTCGGGATGCTGGACGCGAATGTGCGTGCCACCAGGCTCGTGCTTGTCTCCCGCGATGGCGCGGTACGGATTGAACCACGCATGAACCTCGATCCCGCGCCGGTGTGCCTCCGCGACCATGAACTGCAACGGATCCCACTCGGGCGACGGCGGGCGGCCCATCTTGCCGGTGAGAAAGGGCGACCACGGCTCGATGGCCGACTTGTACATCGCATCTCCCGCAGGCCGGACCTGGAAGATGATGGCATTGATCCGCAGCGACGACGCGGCCTCGATTTGTTTGAGCAACTGCTCCTTTTGCCTCTCCCCTGGCAAGCCGGGCTCGCTCGGCCAGTCCACTCCATGCACGGTGGCTAACCAGGTGCCGCGAAACTCGCGCGCAGGAAGCGGGGGGCGCGGAAGCTGCTGTGCCTCAGCCACTGCGATCAAAAGGAACACTCCAAGGCTGATCGAAATCAATCGACCGCGGAAGAAGCGCCGCGCTGTGAATGCAGGACTCATGTGAAATCGTGCGCGCACATGCAACCGGGCGCCTCGCGGCTACTCGATGCGCTTCAACGACCCGATGCGGTAGGCTCCACCGATGAGCTTGAGGTTGTCGCGCTCGACGGAGATGGCGTCGAGGTGGACGATCTTGGGAAAGTCGGCGAGCTCGATGGTGTGGATGCCTTCCTTCGGTTCCTTGAAGGCTTCTGCGAGGTCGTTGAGGTCGTTGATCTTTTTGCCATTCACCTGATTGACCACCTGGCCGCCGAGACGCTCGTAGCCCTGCACGCTCGGTGTGGGGAGCACGGCGCTGAGGAAGACAAGCTTTTTGCGACCGGCCTTCTCGTAGTCCTCGGGATGCTCGGCGATGCGTGAGAGGCGCAGGATGGCGCTGTTCTGCTGCTCGGCTCCGAAGGCCTGGAGGTAGGGCTTGGAGAGTTCCTGGAAGAGCAGCCCACCCATCATGACGTAGTTCGGTCCGCGATCGAAGATGTAGGGCGGGACGAGGTAGTCAGAGATCTGCTTGCGCAGCAGAGTGCCGGTCAGCTCGACCTCCTTGCCCTCGCGCAGCACTTTCATCTCGATCTTGTCACCGACGAATGCGCGACCGCGCACGATGTGGCTGATGCTGAGCGCGCCGAACTGCGGGTCCTGGTAATCGCCGCGTGAATCGACTTCGTGTCCGTTGATGGAGAGGATGATGTCGCCCTCCTTCACGCCAATTTTGTCCGCAGTCGCGCCCTTGGACACGCCGCTGATGAAGGAGCCCTTCATCCCGTTTGTCATGCCGAGGAACTCGCGGAATTGCTCATCAAGCGTCTGCTGAAGCTCGACGCCAAGGCTCGGGAAGCCGTCGTACTTGCCATCCGCAGTGTCTTTGAGGAAGTGCTCAATGATCGGCGCGGGCAGCAGCGTGGCCACTTGGTTCTTCGAGTCGTAGCGAAGCAGCAATCCGGCAAGCTTGCCGCCCTTTACAACGGGGAGCGTGAAGCTGTTTGCCTCGCTGCGGACGATGCCGGTGGCTTCATAGACGAGGAAGCTGGCGTTATCGACGACATAGGGCTGCGTCATCACCTTGCTGATGCGCATGGGCGTGACGATCAGGTCACCGACGCGACCGGTCTGCCAGATCGAGAGGGCGTCGCCGATGCGCGCCGAGGTGTCGAGCGACATGGGCTTGAGAGTGGCGAAGAAATCCTTCTCCTTGGCCGGCGCGGCGGAGGCGAGGAGCGCCACGTTTGCCTCGTAATCGACGGCCACCACTTTGGCGGGCAGCTTCTGTCCGCTCTCGGGAAGCTCGAGTTCGATGTAGGTCGCATCGGCCACCATGTTGCCGGTGACGAGGATGCGATTGTCGGACAGGACGACTCCGAGGCCACGGCGCGCTCCCGGCGATTCCTTCTGCCACGGGATGTGCAGGTTGTGCCCCTGCGAGGTGGCGTTCACCTTCACGAGTGAACTGGTGCGGATGATGGGCTCGCGTGGCTGGTCGGCCGTAGCCGGGTCCACGATGATTCGGCGGCGGGGGCTAGCATTCGTGTCGGGCACGATGGCACCGATGGGTTTCTTCGGCACGACCTTGAGGTCAGGGTCGGTTCTCCGCATGGTCTGAGCCAGAACCGGAATGGAGACGAGCGCGAGTAGTGAGGTGAGAAGCAGACGTTTCATGTCGGAGTCAGTCGTGAAGGTTGCGGCGCGGTTTATTCGTCTCCGAGGTAGGAGTCCTCGCTGATGTTGTAGGTCTTCATGATGCGCGGATGCGCGGTCTCGGCGAGGTCGCGCTTGAGCACGAGTGGCCGCCCTTTTTCGAGAAGCTTGATGTTCACAAAGGCCTCTTTGGCATCCTTCTTCGCCAGCGCGTCCTTCACGTCCTTGAGCGACTTGATCTTCACGCCGTTGATCTCATCAACGATGCTGTGCTGGAAACCCGTGAGGTAGGTGTTCACCTCGTCCGGCAGCACGTTGGTGAGGATGATGACCTCGGGCCGCTCCTCGTAGATCTTCTGCGTCATGTAGTTATCAAAGACGAAGCTCGTCACCGGCTCGCGGATGTTGTGCGCATCCATGAGGTTGCGGTCCATCGGCTGGAAAACCAAACCTGCATAGACGATGTAGCGCGGCCGCTGGTTGTATTGCAGGCCGAGCTTCACATAGGGGAGGAAGCGCTTGAGCGTGACGGTGGCCGACTGCGGCTTGCGCTCACGGATGAAGTCGAGCTTCACCTTGCCTCCCGCGTACTTCCGCTCGACCACCTCGTTCATGTCGATCAGATCGCCATCGATCTTGATCAGGCCGTTGTTGAGCACCGGGTTGCCGTCGATGGCCATCAGCACGTCGCCCGCCTTCAGCACGCCACCCACGCTGCCAGCGGGTTCGACATCGGAGATCAGCACGCCGTGACCGTTGTTCTCGAGGCCCAGCGCCTTGATCTGCGCGGGATTCTCGATGGCAAAGTCGCTCGCCGCGAGATCGACGTAGTGATCGTAGTGGCCGTCTTCGATGTCCTTGAGGAAGCGCTTGATCACCGGCACCGGGATCATGTAGCCGACGTTCTGCGCCACGCGACCGCTGTAGCCTTGGAACGCGACGCCCACTACCTTGCCGTTCTGCAAAACAGGTCCGCCGGAGTTGCCGGGATTGATTGCGGCATCGACCTGGATGGCGAGGTGATTGTCCACGCTCGTGTGGCTGTAGGGGCGGAAGTCGATGCGCGACACGACACCGCGCGTGACGGAGATGCGCTCGCCCCCGATGGGATAGCCGACCGCGATGACCTCGGTATTGAGTTTGGGGATGTCGCCGAAATCTAGTGCCTTGAGCTTGTCAAAGTGGGTAGGATCCTCCGCCTCGATGACCGCGAGGTCACAATCGTGCGCAATGTGGACGACCCGCGCCGGATGCGGCTCGGGGTCGTTCATGGTGCGGATCACGACCTTCGTCGCATTGCTCACGACATGCGCGTTGGTGAGGAATCTGTTTTTACCGATGAGGAATCCCGTGCCCGATCCGCCGGAAGGCTGGCCCGCATTCCACGGCTCACGGTAATCCGGCATGAGCACGGAGACGTCGATGTTGACGATGCCCTCCCACTCCCCCGAAGTGGTGTCGATGACCTGACTGGCGGGCGGCTTGCCCTCCTCGACGGCGATGACAGTGGAACCAAGAAGCGCCGCGATGGAAGCGAACAGAAGGATGTTTTTCATAGGTCGGAGGACAAAGAGCCGCGAATCATCGCAGACGCGCGAGGAAAGACAAGCGCGGGAGAAAACGAGAGGAGCGCGGCGGCTCAGTCACAAAAAATGAAGCCCCTGCGCGCCGAGTCTTCCGCTTGACCGTCGCACGGCTTGTGGGAATCATTGCCGCCTCAAAATCCTGAAACCCCAACTCACAACAAGACCATGAACCAGAAAATCATCGCCCTCATCGGTGCCGCAGCAATGCTCGGCAGTGTGAACGCCACCGCGCAGACTCCAGACAAGGTGGACTTTGAAAAGCAGATCCTCCCCATCTTCAAGGAGTCCTGCTTCGACTGCCACCAGAAGGAGCGCACCGACGAGAAGACCGGCAAGGTCAAGAAGCCGAAGGGTAAATTCCGCATGGACAGCGCCGCGATGCTGATCAAGGGCGGCTCCGAGGGCAGCAACATCGTCCCCGGTGATGCGGCAAAGAGCACGGTCTATACCTCCACCACCCTCCCTGAGAGCGATGATCTGGCCATGCCGCCGGAAGGCAAAGGCGACCGTCTCTCCAAGGAGAAGCAAGAACTGATCAAGAAATGGATCACCGAAGGCGCAAACTTCGGCACCTGGAAGGGCGCTGCGGACTGATTTGTCTCCAATCCGAGGTTCCAGATCCGAGATTTCACATTTCGGGCACTAGCCTTTGTCAGGCATCAGCACCGGGTCCGCGAGACCGGGCCTGATGCCTGATTTGTTTCCCGGTCGGAAAACTCGAAATCTCCGGTTGCGCCTCTTGCCACTCATCCTATACTCCCCGCCCTTTTCCCAACCCCTTACCTTTCCATTCGTCATGTCACAACATCGTAGCCTCAAGGGTGCCAGCAGTGTCGGCTCCAAGCGTAGCGTTCTGAAGCGTGGCGAGCGCATCAAGCTTTTGAAGTCTCGCGGTCTTTGGAAGGAAGGACGCCTGCCGACCGGTCTGCCGAAGACCAAGTCGGAGTAGTCTCTTGCGCGCCGTCCACCGGACGGTTGCACATCGCGGTTTCGGCGCAGTTCGTTCCTTTATCATCATGCGCCTGAATCGTTACCTCAGCCTCTGCGGCATCTCCTCCCGACGTGGGTCGGAGCAAGTCATCCTTGATGGCCGCGTCGCCATCAACGGCCACATCGTCCGCGAGTTGGCCACAAACGTGGAGGATGACGACCGCGTCACCGTCGATGCCAAGCCAGTGCGCGCCGCGCAAGGCATCGTCATCGCCCTGCACAAGCCGAAGGGCTACCTCTGCACCCGCGCCGACACACACGACCGCGCCACCATTTACGATCTGCTCCCAGCCAAATACCAGCAGCTTCATCATGTGGGCCGCCTCGATCAGGACAGCGAGGGCTTGATCCTCCTCACCAATCGCGGCGATCTCTCCCAGCGCCTGGCCCATCCGAGCCAGGGCGTGGAGAAGGAATACGAAGTCACCCTCGACAAGGAAATCGAAGCCGCCGCGCTGGCCAAGCTCACGCGCGGAGTGCTCACCGCCGAAGGCTTTGCCAAAGCCGAGCGTGCATGGTCCACCGGTCCGCAAAAGGTGCACATGATCCTCAAGCAAGGATTGAAGCGGCAGATCCGCCTCATGTTCTACCGCCTCGGTTATGAGGTCGAGCGGCTCGTCCGCATCCGCATCGGCTGGCTCATGCTCAAAGGGATGCCAAAGGGAGACTGGCACGAACTGACCGACGCCGAAGTGCAGCGTTTCCTCGCCGCCGACAAACGGAAAACTTCCGGCGGCCCGCCCACCGCTAAAGCGCCGCGTCAGACCGCCACGCGCAGCGGGAAACCAGCCGGACGAAAATCGACCGGCGAAAAGCCGCACAGCTCCCCGTCCACCTCAAAGGGCACCGCGCGCTCCTCACAGGTCACGCGCAAACCGCGCACCTGGAAGTAATCCAGGTCCAGGCTCTTCTCATAGCCATCGATCAGCACCGCGCGCAGCAATTGCGCGATCTCCCAGTAGCCGAGCTGTTGGAAGATTAGCACATCCAGCAAGCCATCATCATTGCGCGCCGTGCGGAAGAGGCGGAACGGGCCGCCATAGTGAACCCCACCGCCCACCAGCACCACGGAACCCTGCATCGGCGGCCGCCCTTCGATATGCACCGTCAGCACCGGCGCTTTTTGAAACCACGCCTTCACCGCCGAGATCACATAGCTCACCGGCCCGAGTCGTTTCTTCATCTCCCAGGGCGTCAACTGGATGATCTCCGCATCCAGCCCGACACCCGCGAGTTGCACAAAATAATGCGCATTGGCCAGCCACAGGTCCACCTCGCGGCGGCGGCCTGAGGCGATGCTCTGCCAGCAGCCTTCGAGATCCGAGGCCTTCATGCCCAGCTCCAGCGAGAACACATTCATCGTCCCCATCGGCAGCACGCCCAGCGCCACATGCTCCGCCGCATTGCCGCGCTCCGCGTTCACCTTGCAGATCCCTTGCAGCACCTCGTTCACAGTCCCATCGCCCCCCGCCGCCACGATCAGCTTGTGCCCGGCCCGCGCCAGGCGCTCGGCGATCACCGCTGCATCTCCCATTGCGGAGGTCAGGTGCAACTCCGGCACCGGATTCAGCCTGCGCAATTGCTCCAGCTTCGCCGCCGCCTTGGCGCTGCGTGCTGCGGGATTCAAGATGATCGGGATCGGAACCTCCATGCGAGGCCAGCGCTATGCCTCAGATGCGGCCAAAGCTCAAGTGCGAGAAATGCCAGATGTGCCCGCTAAACGGGTATCTTGAAGCAAACGCGGCACCCATACGTTGCCGCGTTTCGTACGCCGCGAGTTACACAGCCGGGACATCAGGTGCCGGGGCCGGGATCGAGCGGAGGTTTGCTTGGAGCTGGGCGGGGGTGATTTCTTTTTCCCAACGGCTGATGACGACGGTGGCGACGCCGTTGCCGATGAGATTCGTGATGGCGCGGCACTCGCTCATGAAGCGGTCGATGCCGACGAGGATAGCGAGAGATTCGATGGGAATGCCGGGCACGGCCTGGAGCGTAGCGGCGAGGGTGATGAAACCTGCGCCGGTGACTCCACTCGCGCCCTTGGAGGTGATCATGGCAATGGCCAGGAGCCAGAGCTGCTGGCTGAGCGTCATGGGTGTGTGCGTGGCCTGCGCGAGGAAAATGGCGGCCATGGTCATGTAGATGTTTGTCCCGTCGAGATTGAAACTGTAGCCGGTGGGGATGACGAGGCCGACGGTGGAGTCGGCACAGCCGAGGCGTTTCATCTTGGTGATCATGCCAGGCAAGGCGGTCTCGGACGAACTGGTGCCGATGACAAGGAGCAACTCGTCTTTGATGTAAGCGAGGAAGCGGAAGATGGAGAAGCCGCTGATGCGTGCGATGAAGCCGAGCACGACGATAACGAAGAAGGCGGCGGTGAGGTAGAAGCCGACCATGAGCTTGGCCAGACTGCCGAGCGAGCCGAGGCCGAAGGTGCCAACGGTGTAGGCCATGGCGCCAAAGGCTCCGATGGGCGCGGCTTTGATGACGATGTTCAGGATGCCAAAGAAGACGCGCGATGCGTGGTCAATGACATCGAGCACGGGGCGACCCTTATCTCCGAGTGCGCTGATGGCGAAGGCGGTGAGGACGGAGACGAGCAGCACTTGAAGCAAATTATCCGATGTGAACGCGCCGAGATAGGTGGTGGGGATGATGTCGAGGAGGAACTTGGCCGTGCTGCGCTCGTGGGACTGGGCAACGAACGTCTGCACTTTGGCAGTGTCTCCATGCAGGGCGGACTCGAAGCCTGCGCCGGGCTGGAGGACATTCACCACGATGAGGCCGACGAAGAGGGCGATGGTGGAGACGATCTCGAAATAAAGCAGCGTCTTGCCACCGACGCGGCCCAGCTTTTTCAGGTCGCCCATGGAGGCGATGCCGTGGACGACGGTGCAGAAGATGATCGGCGCGATGAGCATCTTCACCAGATTGATGAAGCCCTTGCCCAGGGGTTCGAGCGCCTTGCCTGTATCTGGCGCGGCATAGCCGAGAGCGACGCCGAGCACCACGCCGATGATGACCTGCACATAGAGAATGCGGTACCAGGGCTTGGGTGGGGCGGCGGGCTGCATGGGTCGGGAGCGAGGATTCAGCCAGTTCGGAGGTGGTTTGTCCACACAATCATTGAGCCAGAAGAGCAATCTCCGGCCTGATGTCACGCGGACGAGTCCCCTCAATATTAGTCATTTGAACAATTGCCTTCGGAACTGAAATTCGATAAAAAGGGCGTCGCTCACGATTAATAAAGAATAATTCAAGCCAACCCGCCCATGAAAAAGTTCATCCTGCCACTCCTCGTCTCACTTGGCGTGATCACTGCCGGAACGGAAGCCAAAGCCGCGTACGGTCTGTTTGGTTTTGGCGGTAGTTACGCTATCATAAATGCCAACGGCGGGGGAAACATTTACTACCACATGACCAATGGGGCGAACACGGCCTTCGATTCAACGGTGCTGGGGGTCTTCAATCCAGGGATCGGAAATTCACTCCTGCTCAACGGTGGCGAGATTCAGACCTTTGAGAACGGCGGTGACAGTGTGACCTCGCCCGCGTCCCTTTTCTACCGCATCTACTCGGGCGCTCCGTCCGGCAGTTTCTCGAGCATCTCTCTGAGCAATCTCACTTTCCCAGGACCACCCGGGGATGAGAAGCGCGACAACACCACGGCCAACATCGATGTCCTGTCCGGTCTGCTGAATGGGAGCTACACGCTTGAGGTGTTCTCCAGTGCTGCGGTTGATTGGAATGGCCAAGGTGGCGGCCCGGCCGAAGACACAATTTTCGCCAGCAATGGTGGCAACAACTACAAGGCCACCTTCACGGTGGTGCCCGAGCCGTCCCGCATCATGCTCCTCGGCTTCGGCCTGGTGGGCCTGATGTTCCGCCGTCGCCGCTGAACGCTGGATCAATAGCGATTCTCAAAAAGCCCCGCCGAGGCGGGGCTTTTTTGTTTTCACGAATCGGAGACGGCAATCACTCGCCGAGGTGCACGATACCGCGCTCGATGGCGATGGCCACGGCGCTGGTGCGGTCGTAGGCATCGAGCTTTTCCAGAATGAGGCTGATGTGCAGGCGGATGGTGCCCATGCTGAGCTTCAGGATATCCACGATCTCCTTGGTCGAGTGACCTTTGACCAGCAGGCGGAGGATCTCCAGCTCGCGCGACGTGAGTGGATCTCGCTGCTCCCGCGCCTTGATCTTGGCGGCGATGTCGGGCGGAAAATACGAAGCACCCGCCGCGATCCGCCGGATGGCAGCCAGCATCTCCTCGCACTCGCATGATTTCGTGAGGTAGCCCTTCGCTCCAGCCATGACGGCACGGTAGATGTCTTCTTCTCCGTCGAAGATGGTGAGGATGAGCACACGCGCAGCGGGGAACTCGGCGCGAATCGCTTTTAACGTCTCCACGCCGCTCTGATCCGGCAGATGGTAATCCATGAGCACGACATCGGGCCGGTGCTCGCGGTATAGCTCAATGGCGCGCGTGCCAGTACCGGCCTCGGCCACGACCTTCATGCCCTTCTCGTTGTTGACCGGCATGGACAGGCCCAAACGCGTGGCAAAGTGATCGTCCACAACGAGGACGCGGATGTTCGCTGCGGCGGTGCTCATGCTGGGGATGTGGATTGCAACGGTGCGCTGAAGGTGACGGCTGGAGCGGTGACGGAGACGGTGGTGCCAGCGCCTGATTGGCTGATCAAACGAAGCTGCCCGGCGATTTTCTCGGCTCGCTCCTTCATGCCGTGCAAGCCAAAGTGCCCGGGTTCGACGGTTGAGTACTCGACGTCGAATCCGTTCCCGTCGTCACGCACCTCGAGCGTCACCGCCGCTGGCGTGTAGTCCAGCCGCAGATCAATGCGCGTGGCGGCGGAGTGGTGCGCTGCGTTTGCCACGGCCTCCTGCGCGATGCGAAGAAGGTGAGTCTCCAGCGTGCCGGCAAGACGCACGGGCACGCCCGTCACCTCCACGGCAAAGGCGGCACCGCTGACGGTGGCGAGCGGACGCAGCAGCTCATCGAGCGCGGCGGGCAGGCCGCGCTGCTCCAGCGCCACACTGCGCAGCTCTCGGATCGTTGTGCGCGACTCCTCGCGTGCGCGGCGCAGCAGGCGGCGGGCAAGGCCAAGCGGCTCACCGGCCTCGGGGTGCGCGCCATTCAGCTTCATCGCTGTGCTGTCGAGCAGCATGTTCACGCCCACGAGTTCCTGCTCCAGCGTGTCATGCAGATCGCGCGCGATGCGCTGCCGCTCCTCGAGCGTGGCCTGCTGCTGCGCCTGCTTGCGGATCACGCCCGATTGCGAGCGCACCATCGTCTGCAAAGTCATCGCCCATGCGCCGACGGCCAGGGCCACCGCGCCGACAATTCCCAGCACCCAGAGCGCGCGCCGCTCATTCCACCACGGTTGCCGCGCGAGGACGACGATGTCCGCCGGATCGCGGAGCTGGACGCGGAAGCCGGTGGCATTGCGCGGGATGACGAGCGGTCGCGTGGACACCAGCTCGCACACGCCGGTGAGGCGCAGCTTCATGCCGGGGCTGAGTTCCTCCGGCGGCAGCATCGGCGCGGTGAGCAGCGCCTCGAAAACCTCGCCGTCGGCACGGCACAGCAGCGTGTGGGTTTCCCTGCCCGCCCTCATTTCCAAAAACTCGGCGTCGAGCGTGACAAGCTCGCACTGCTCGCGGCTGTTGCGCTGATCGGCGGCGCGGAATGCAAGCGGCTCCGGCACGCCACCCACTCCGGTTTTCTTCACATCCAGCGCGCTTAGGCTCGGGCGGAAAGCCGTCACTACGGGATAGCCCTCTGCCTCGACTTCATCTCCACGCACCACGCTCACGGGCTGCGCGGTCTGCACAAACATGCTCCCTCCCATGCCGCGCAAGTACACGCCGCGTCCCGGCACGACATGCGTGGCCACGCCGCGCACCCGCACGCGCTGCCGCGCGGCGGCATCCACGCGCAGGAGTCCCTCGACCGGCAGCACGGGCACATCGGCATCGGCCTTTGCGTCCTCCTCCAGCAAGAAGGACTCCAGCCCAGGCACGAAGAGCAACCGCCCCGACATCTGCCGCTGATCGTTGAAATGCGTGCCCACGACTCCACGCACGCGCACGCGACGCTCGAGCAATTGCCACGGCAGCCGCGTGAGCGCCTCGTGCTGCGGCAGCAACGCCTTGACCAGAAAGCCATCGATTTGCAGATCCACCACCAGGCTCTCGTCAGAGAAAGAGGTGCCTTTGACCACGGCCTGCACCTCGACGGGATGGCAGTCGAGCGCGGGAAGAAAAAGCTCCTCGGCGGTGATCTTGCGGTACTCAGGCAGCACGCCCGAGCCCAGTTCGCGTATCGTCGATGGCCACACGACTGGCAGGAACTCGCCCGGACCGACCACTCCCTCGACGTGCAGTTTGGCACCTTTCACA
>Ga0075163_10010704_pt1 | contig 11983 bp, 8 predicted proteins | sample JI1023141ADNA_FD_71478 | JGI IMG/M metagenome (GOLD analysis project Ga0075163, IMG submission 71478) | Wastewater effluent complex algal communities from Wisconsin, to seasonally profile nutrient transformation and Carbon sequestration -... | ecosystem: Engineered > WWTP > Effluent > Algae...
GCGCGGCGTCGAGCGCGGCCGGGGCTCGCCGGTGGAGCGCGTCGGCGGCCGGCCCGGCGATGGGGGCCGGCGCGTCACGCAGGGCGTGGACCAGGCCGGCGGCGAGGGCGTCAGGTAGCTCCGGCCGTCGCCGGGCGCGCCGCCGCACCTGCTGGCCGGGCCGCCGGCCGTGCTCGCTGGCCAGCGCGAGGATCGAGCCCCACCAGCCGCGCTTGCGGAAGCGATCGATCACGCCACCCAGGGTCGGCAGGTGGAGCGCGGGCGCGTGGTCGGCGAGCACGCGGGTGAGCGCGAGGCCGTCCCACTCGTGGACCGCGCCGTCGCGGGCCTTGGCCACCAGCGCGCTCAGCCCCGCCACCACCGGCAGCCGCCGACCGAGGCTGTCGGCGAGCAGCGCCAGCCAGCCGAGCCGCTCCTGCTGGTGCCAGGTGCGCGCGATCGCGAGCAGCGCGGGCGCGGCCGCGATCAGGTCGGCGTCGCCGAGCTTGGCCCCCAGCCGCGGATCGTGGAGCATGCCGCGCTCCTTCACCAGCGTGCCCAGCCAGGCGCCGGCCCAGGTCGCGTCGACGGCGATCAGGCGGACCACGACCCGCTCGGCGGCGGCCGCGGTCGCGCCGCTGCAGTCGGCGGCGTCGAGCATCGCGCGCACCGCCTGGGCCACCGCCGGCAGGTGCTCGGCGCGCCACACCCGGCGCGGCCAGCGGGCCAGGGTCTCGAACATCGCCTGGCGCACCGGGTCCTGCTCGAACGTGCGGGCGACCACCAGCGCCAGCGCCAGCGCCGGCAGCTCGCGGTCGTCGGGGTAGACGCCCGGCACCGCCAGCAGCTCGCGCAGCGCCAGGGCCCGCACCGCGCCGTCGGGGTGGCCGAGGTGCGGCGTGATCGCGGCGGTCAGCTCGGTCCACGGCAGGTAGCGGGCGCGGCCGGTCAGGCGGGCGGCGGCGTCGGTGGCGAGCGCGACGACGTCGACCAGGTGGCGGCGGGCCTCGCGCGCGGCGAGGTCGATCGGCAGCCGGGCCAGCAGCGTCGCCGCGATCGCGCCGTCGGCGCCGCGGGCGGCGGTGGTCCACGCCTGGTAGGCGGCCTCGCGCGCGGCGTCGGCCGGCAGGTGGGCCAGGAGCCACGCGCCCCAGCGCGGCCAGCGCGCGTGCGCCCGTAGCCAGGCCTGGGCCAGCGCCTGCTGCCGGTCGGGCGACGTCTGTCGGATCCACGCGCCGTCGTCGCCGAGCAGCGGGGCGGCGTGCTCCATGATCGTGGCCAGGAGCGTCGGCGCCAGCTCGCGGGCGCGGGCCGCGAACAGCCCGACCGGCAGCCGGGCCACGAACCGGATCGCCAGCGCGACCGCGGCGTCGGGGCGACGACGCAGGAGCGGCCGCCACACCGCCAGGCCCGGCTCGATCGCGCGGGTCAGCAGCAGCTCGGCGAGGGCGAGGCCGCGATCGGGATCGCGATCGGCGATCGTGACGTGATGGGCGGCGGTGAGCTGCCGGGTCAGCGGATCGGCCTCGCCCGGGTGCGCCGCCCAGCGCGCGCCCAGGATCTCGGCGAGCAGCGCGGGGTGGTGGTCGGCCAGCCCGGCCCACAGCCGCGCGCTCGGCCGCTCGAGCGCGACCGCGAGGTGGCGGCGGACCGCCGCGGTCGAGCCGAACGGCAGCGCGTCGATCAGCTCGCGGACGTGGCCGGCGGCGGCCAGATCGTCGAGGAAGCGATCGATCGCGACCACCCGGCCGGCCACCGCCATCCGCCGCAGCAGCCGACGCTCGCGCCGGCAGGCCCAGGCCGCGTGCAGCGCCCGCACCGCCTGGTCGTCGTCGCAGGCGAGCGGCGCGACCACCGTGGCCAGGCCGCGGACCCGGCGCGACGCGTCGCCGAGCAACCCGAGCACGCGCGCGCCGTCGCGATCGCCGAAGGCGGCGGCGGCGGCCTGCCAGCGGTCGGCGGCGCCGCCCGCGACCAGGGCGGCGATGGCGGCCCGGTCGCCGCGCCGCCCCAGCTCGATCGCGCGCGTGACCCGGCCGCGGTGGGTGTTGGCTCGAGGGCTGATCATCGCCGCCGATGCTAGCGCGCCCGACCCCTCGGTGCGTCGGCGCGCCGGCCGGCGCTCAGATCGTCTACCACCGCGGCCCGCCCTGACGCCTCACGCCACGCGGACGGTCACCATCGTCTGGTTGAGCAACTGATAGGCGATCTCGCCGAACGCGGCCGGGCCCTGCATGCCACCGATCGACTTGCCCTCGAGCTCGCCGAACAGGAAGTTGAGGATGCAGTTGCAGGACAGGACCGCGCCGGTCTGATCCTGCGTCGCGATCAGCTCCCGGAACGTCGCCGCGTAGTCGCTGACCGGCCGCGCGAAGCGGTAGTCGACCCCGGCGAAGACCGGCGCGTAGAGCGCGACCTTGCCACCCGGGGCGCCGACCTGCTGCAGCGAGACGTTCAGGTGCGCGCCGGCGAAGTCGCCGACCAGCGGCAGCTTGCCGTCGGCCTTGCCGCGGTCGTGCACGTACTCGGCGAAGTTGCGCGGGTCGCCGTTGACCGTGCACCCGTCGATCTCGAGCGACGTGTCCGGAAACCGGACGACATCGCCGCCGTCGGGGACGAACGGGTTGACGATCTCGATGACGGCGATCTTGTCGGCCGCCACCGCCACGTACGCGACGACCGCGCGGTCCTCGGACTTGGTGGCCGTCCGTCCGTCGTAGACCTTGGGCGCCACCTTGCCGAGATCGGACAGGTGGACGCCGGCGATCCAGCCGACCGTCGGCTTCAAGAAGGCGCCCTCGTAGCCCGCTGCGTCGGCGGCGAAGCGCTGGTGGCAGCGCCCCCCGGCCGGGATGATGGCCAGCGTGAAGCCGTTGTCGGGCGCCTGGCCGACGATGCCGACGAGCTCGTCGGGGCCGTAGCTGGCGAAGGTGACCGTCCCGGCCGACGACAGGTCGGTGACGAACACCTGCCCGCCCGTCACGACGGTGCCGCCGCTCGCCGCCATGAAGTAGGGGATGGTGCCGCCGATCCAGGGGCCGGCCGGCAACTGGTCCAGCGCCGACTCGGGGCCGGCGATGCTGAGAGGAACGCCGCGCTCGATGAGCGCCGACGCCTCCGCGATGGAGATCAAGGGGTTCATGGTCGTTCCTCAGATGGACGCGAGTTGTTGGATCTCGCCGACGAGGATCCGCTCGAACTTCACGAAGAAGGCGTAGATCTCGCCGGCCTTGGTCGCGATCGACGCCGAGCTCTGCTCGAGCCGTTTCGTCATGAGCTGGATCGCCAGGAACTGGGTCTTGATCTTCGTGATGGCGCCGGCGGCGAGGCGCTGCCAGATCGGATGGGTGGCGGCTGGAAGAGGCATGTGAACGGTCCTCCTGTACGGGTGGGCTACCCACCCCTATCGCCCCCTTCCCGCCGCGTGACAGGGCGTGCGACGAGTCCCCGCACTCACCGCTGCGACTCCGCGCCGCCGATGCGACCCCCGCCCGACCGCGCGCTGCGGGACGCGCCGGCCGGCGCTCGCCCGGCGACGACGGCGGCGCCGCTCAGAACAGCCCGAACCGCTTGCGCCGCTTCACCGGCGCGCGGTCCGGCGTCAGCACCTCGCTCACGCCGGCTCGATCCATCGCGTCGAGGAGCGCGGCGGTACCCTTGGCCAGCTTCAGCGCCATCTCCTCGGCGTACAGCGCGTGCAGCGCCAGGAGGTGCACCGTCCGTCCGTCCGGCAGCGCCACCTGCAGGGCCTCGGCGGGGACCTCGAGCGGCGGCAGCAGCATCCACCCGCACAGCTTGGTGTCGGGCGCGAACGGCTCGGCGGGATCGCCGTTGGGGATGGTGTGGCCCGCGCCGAGCCAGGTCTCGTACTCGTGCGGCATCCGCGCGAGCTGCTTGAGCCAGCGCACCGGCCAGTACCAGCGCTCGACATCCGCGGGCGGCGGGGTCGCGGCGATCCGGTCGACCCGCCACGACGCCGGCAGCGAGATCATGAGCTCGGCGTACGCGAGGTCGGCGGCCCCGTCGGGCGCCTTCATCGCCAGGTCGCTCATCCCGGTGGTGAAGAGCGTCCAGCGGTCGCGCTCCGGGCGCGGCTCGATCACGTGGACGTCGATGTGCACGAGCTCGGACACGATCTCGTGGAACACCGACGCGACCGCGCCGAAGTGGCGCGCGACGTGGCGCTCGATGTGCTCGGCGCCGGTGCTCTCGGCCGGCGGCCGCCAGCCGCGCTCGCGAGCCTGGTGGCGCTTGATCGGGATCCCGCCCGCCGTCGTCTCGTCCTCGTCCTTCGCCATGGCCGCCAGCATGCCGCGACCGGCGCCGGGGCGGCAACCGGGCGGCGCGTCGGCGCGGCCGGCCGGGCTGGCATGGATCGCCTGGCGGGGCGGACCTGGCCGCGCGTAGGCTGACCCGGCGATGTGCGAGATGCTGAACCTGTTCGTGCCGGCACGCCGGGTCGTGCTGGCGCCGCCGGTCCGCGGCCTGTCGTTCGACGAGGGCGGCGAGATCCAGCGCGACTTCCGCGCCCGCTTCGCCGACCAGCGCGGCACGATCCTGGTCGGCAGCGGCAGCGGTCCGTGCCTGTGCGGGTTCGGCGACTGGCCGGCGCTGTACGAGCTGGCCCGCGAGCTGCTCGCCCGCAACGCGGTCGACACGATCGCGTTCCTCAAGTTCTGGTCGGGCGACACCTACCGGCTCGCCGAGCGGGTCGTCGATCCCGACGATCCCGAGCAGTGCGTGGAGGTCGGCGACGGCGAGGTCGTGATCGCGCGGACCGTCCCGGTCGAGACCCGCCGCCACCGCCGCGTGGTGCGGCGGCTCGGGCAGCGGATCGGCGCTCGGGTGACGCTGACCTACAAGCACGGTGGCGCGCACCACGGTGTGGTCACCAGCTTCGATCCCGAGAGCGAGGTCGGCGGCCTGGACGGCGCGTTCTTCGCCGCCGCCCAGGTGTTCGCGGTCGAGGACGAGGGCGACGCACCGGCGCCGTGAGGCGCGCGGGCCGCGGCGGCGCCGGCGGGTGTGAGCGGCGGCGCGGCGGCAGACGTGCGACGGTGGACGGATGAGGAACGCGGTCGTCGTGCTCGCGCTCGCGCTGGTCGGCCTGGCGCCACGCCCGGCCGAGGCCTGCTCGCCGTTCACCAACGCGCCGTTCGACCTCGAGCCGGGGCAGGGCGGCGACGTCACGCCGCCGGGCGCGGTGACGGCCGACGCGACCTTCGCGGCGGCGCTCGACGACGCCGAGTCGATGTGCGCGTGGGCCGGGATCGTGAGCCTCCACGCCTCGGCGACCGACGACGCCAGCGCGGGCCTCGGCTTCCAGGTCAGCGTGGTGCAGGGGACGCTGATCGGCGCTCCCGCCGGGCCGATCACCCACGGCCTGGTGAACGAGCTGGTCTTCTACACCACCACCATCGACGTCGACGTCGTCCTCGATGTCCGGGCGGTCGATCGGGCCGGCAACGTCGGGCCGGCGACCCGGGTCGTGGCCGCGCACCCGATCGCGGCCGACGGCGGTTGCGCGGCCGGCGGCGGCGCGGGCGGTGGCGGCGCGCTCGCGGTCGCGCTCGCCCTGCTCGGGCTCCGGCGCCGCGGCGTCATCGCCTGATCGAGCCGGTCAGCGCCGATCAGCGCCGGCGCTCGCCATCGACGTCGGGCAGCGCCGCGCGCGCGCCGCCGTCGAGCACGAGGGTCCGTCAGCGCCCGGTCCGGCGCCGGGTCTCCGCCGGCGTGTCGGCCCGGTCCTCGGCACCCTCGGGGACGAAGCGCCCGGTGGTGCCCATCGGGTCGTACAGCGCCGCGTTGACCTTCTGGAGGTGCTTCTCCTGCATCTCGCGGAACGCCGACACCACCGCGGTCGGCATCTGGAAGGCGCCGCCGAGCACGGTCCCGATCCCGGCCGGCAGGCCGTCGGCGAGGCCGCCGATCGTGCCCATGATCTCGGCCACCCGGTCGGCCCAGACCTGGCAGGTCTCGAGGCTCGGGTGGGCCATGAAGTTGTCGAGCGCGGTGGTGTCACCGATGTCGGCGGCCAGTTCGATCGCCGTCAGCGCCTGGTCGACCCCGGCGACCGCCGCGGTGAGGTCGTTGAACCGCGTGGGCAGCAGCAAGTCCGCCGTCTTGGCGACGTTCTGGGCCATGCTGGTGAACTTCTTGGCGACGCCGTTGACCTCGCCGGCGATCTCGAGCGCGCGGGCCACCATCGTGAACCAGCTGGCGTGGGCCTGGGACTTGAGCTGGGTCAGCCGGCTCTGCTGGAAGGCGAGGTTGCGCGCCACCCCGGGGAGCTCGCGCGGCTCGACCCGCTGGAACACGATCATCTCGCACATGAACATGATGTTCGCCTCGGTGTCCGCGATGTCCTGCTCGTGCGCGGTCTGCTGCGCGGACCACGCCGCGACGACCTTGCCCGGGTCGAGGTTGAGCGCGCCGAGCGGGTCGAGCTTGCTCGTGACCACGCCGACCTTGCTCCGGTACTTCGACGCCTTGGCCTGGAACTCCTCGGCCAGCAGGTCTCCCGACGACGCCGGGTCGGGGTTCTTCTCCAGCCCCTCCTGGGCGCTGTAGCTGTTGCTCGGCGCGCGAGCCAGCGTGCCGGCCGCCGCCCCCGAGACCGCCGCCGGCCGGCCGGCGACCATCGCGTCGGCGGCGCGGTCCGCCTCCAGCTCGCACGCGTCACCCGGCGCCGATACCGCCATCGTGCTCGGGGTTGCATCCGCCGCGTCGGCCTTGCGCGCGATCGGGGGCGCCGCCGCCGCGGTCGTGGCCTCGACCGGCGCCGGCGTGGTCGTCGCCGGCGCGCGGTCCGCGGCCCCGGCGGTCGGCGGTGCCGCCGCGACCGGCCGGTGAGCGGCGGCCGCCGCGAGCAACGCGTTCACCTCCGCGGTCGCGCGCTCGAACTCGTGGTCGGCCATCCAACCCGGGGCATCGAGCGCGGGCGCCGCGGGGGCGGGCGCACCTGTCCCCTTCGCCCGCGGGCCGGCCTTCGCCGCGCTCGCGGCCGCGCCGCCGGCGCCGCCAGCCGGCTTGCGGCTCGCCGCGCCCGCGACGCCGCGCAGCCGGGCCACCGCGGCGGCGAGCGCCTCCTGCTGCTGGCGCGCGAGAGCCGCGGCCGCCTCGCGCTCGGTCGCCCGCGCCGGGTCGGCCGCGTCCGCCGCCGCCGCGCCCGCGAGCTTGTGCTGCCGCATCGGCGTCGCGCCGCCGGCTTGCTGGACGGTGTGCGCGACCTCGTGCGCGAGCAGGTGGAGGCCGAACGGATCGTCGGGCCGGTAGGCGCCGGCGGCGAAGTGGATGTCCTGGCCGACCGTGTAGGCGTGGGCGCTCACCGCGTCGGCGGCGGTCGCCGACGCGTCGCCGGTGTGGACCCGCACCGCCGACAGATCGGCGCCGAGCGAGGCCTCGAAGCGAGCGCGGACATCGTCGGGCAGGGCGGCCCCCCTGCTGTCGGCGGCGCGGGCCACCGCCTGCGCTGGCTCCTCGCGCCGCAACCGTTCGCTGGCGCCGTCGGCCTGGCGGAGCACGACCACCGTCCCCAGGCGCGAGGTCGTGGTGACCTTGCCCGGCAGCCCCCGCGGCGCCCACGCGGCGTCGTCGTCCTCGGTCAGGAGCTGCTGCTCCAGGAAGCGCTGGTAGCTCATGGCGTGGTGGCACCACGCCGCGCCGGGTGTGACGGGACGATCTCGACCGGCGCTGCGGTCGCCCGACCGCCCGGCGCGGCGGCGACGCTGGTACGCTGCCGGCGCGGTGGCTGACCCGGACGATCGATCGACGCGCGACGACGTCTCGGATGTCGAACGACCGGCCAGCGACGACCTCGGGTCGATGGCGTCGCTGTTGCGCGCGGTCGCCGATGCGCCGGGGACCCAGGCGCGCGGCGCCCTCGCGATCGATCAGCTGGTCGGGGGCAAGTACCGCGTGGTGCGGCCGATCGGGCAGGGCGGTATGGGCGTGGTCTACCTCGCCCGCGACGAGCGCCTCGGCCGCGACGTCGCCCTCAAGCTGGGCACCACGGTCTCGACCGCGGCGCTGGCCCGCGCCGAGCGCGAGGCCCAGGCGCTGGCCCGGCTGTCCCACCCCAACGTCGTGGTGGTCCACGAGGTCGGCGAGGTCGACGGCCGGTTGTTCGTCGCGATGGAGCACGTCGCCGGCGGCACCGCGCGGGCCTGGCTGGCCCAGCGCCGGCGCTCGGCCCGCGAGATCATCACGCTGTACGCCGCGGCCGGCGACGGCCTGACCGCCGCCCACGCCGCCGGGCTGGTCCACCGCGACGTCAAGCCCGACAACATCCTGGTCGGCACCGACGGCCGGCCGCGGGTCGCCGACTTCGGGTTGGCCCGCGCTGTCGACGTCGCCGACGAGGCCGGCGCGATCGTCGGCACGCCCGCGTACATGGCGCCCGAACAGCGGACCGGCGGCGAGGTCGACGCCCGCGCCGATCAGTTCGCGTTCTGCGCCGCGCTGCGCGAGGCGCTCGGCGCCGCCGCGCCCCGTCACGTCGAGCAGGCGCTTCGCCGCGGCCTGGCCCCGACGCCTGCCGATCGCTGGTCGGCGATGGCGCCGCTGCTGGCCGAGCTGCGCCGCGATCCGGCCGCGCGGCGGCGGCGGCTCGCGATCGGCGCGACGCTGGTCGCCGCCACCGGCGCGGCGGTGGCGGTCCCGCTGACCTTGCGCGATCGCGGGCCGGCGCCGTGCGGCGACGCCGTCGCCGCGTTGACGTCGACGTGGAACCCGGCCCGGGCCGACCAGCTCGGTCGCGGGTTCACCGCCGCCGGCGGCGGCCCGCTGTGGCGCGAGCTCGCCGGCCGGATCGACGGCTACGCCGCGACCTGGACGCGAGCGCGCGTCGCCGCCTGCCGCGCCACCCGCGTCGATGGCTCGCAGTCGGAGGCGATGCTCGATCGCCGGATGCTGTGCCTCGACGGCGCCCGCGCCCAGCTCGGCGCCGTGCTCGACGCCTTCACCGACGCGACCCCGCGCACCGTCGAGCAGGCGGCGGGCGCGATGGCGCTGTTGCCCGATCCCGCCGCCTGCGACGACGTCGCCCGGCTCGAGCGCCAGGCGCCGCTGCCGGCCGATCCGGCCGCGCGGGTCGCGATCGAGCGCACCCTCGACGAGATCGCCCGCGCTCGCGCCGCCACCATCCGCGCCGACACCCGCGATCCAGTGGCGGCCGGCGACGCGCTCGTGGCCAGCGCCCAGGCGACCGGCTGGCCGCCGCTGGTCGCCCAGGCGTCGCGGCTGCGGGCCCGCTTCCTCCGCGCCAAGGATCGGGCGGCGGCGCTGGCCGGCTACGAGCAGGCCGCGCACCGCGCGCTCGAGGCCGGCGACGACGAGACCGCGGCGTGGGCGCTCGCCGACCTCGGTTGGGACCACGCGGTCAACCGCGAGGCCGAGGCGGCCCAGCCGTGGCTCGATCTCGCCCGCGCGTTGTGGCTGCGCCTGGGCAAGCCGCCGGCGGTCGGCGCCCGGCTGCGCGAGGGCGACGCGATGCGCGCGCTGGCGCTGGGCGACGCCGCCGGCGGGCTGGCCATCACCCGCGAGATGGTCGAGCTCAACCGGCGCGCGTTCGGCGACGAGTCGTACGCGGTCGGCAACGGCCACTTCGCGATGGCGAAGGCGCTGGTCAACTTCGGCCACTACCCCGAGGCGGTCGCCGAGGCCAAGCTGGCGCTCGCGCCGATCGAGGCCGCGGCCGGTCCGGATCACCCGCTCACCGCCCGCTACCTCGACCTGCTGGCCGAGGCCGAGCTGTTCGCCGGTGACCTCGACGACGCGGTGATCCACGCCGACCGCGCGCTGGCGATCGTGGACCGCTGGTACGGCGCCGCCGACCCGCACCTGATCAACGCGCTCGACTACGCCGGCACCACCCGGGTCCAGCGGGCCAGCGTCGCCGCGGGCGACGAGGCCGGCGCCCGCGCCGCGTTCGAGCGCGAGCTGGCGATCTTGCAGCAGGTCGACCGGCCGGCGGCGGTCGCCGATCTCGAGACCAACCTCGGCAACCTCGAGGCCCAGTTCGGCCACCCCGCCGAGGCCATCCCCCACGGCGAGCGGGCCCTCGCCGCCCACACCCGGCTGCTCGGCGCCGACAACCCGGTCATCCTCCCCGACTACCTCCTGCTCGGCGAGGCCACCCGCGGCGTCGGTCGGCTGGTCGAGTCCGAGCGCTACCTGCGCGCGGCGGTCCGCATCGTCGAGGCCGGGCTGGGCCCGACCAACCCGGCGGTGATCCGCCCGCGCCTCGCGCTGGCCCAGACGCTGGTCGCCGGGGCCCGCGCGGCCGACGCCCTCGCGGCGCTGGCGCCGCTGACCGCGCTGACCGCCGCCGGCGACCTGTCGCCGTCGACGGTCGCCGACATCGAGCTGGCCTCGGCCGCGGCGCACTACGCCACCGGCGCGCGCGGCCACGCCCGTGGACGGGCGCTGGCGACCTCGGCCCGCGACCGCTACGCCGCGCTCGGCGCCGATCAGGCGACCGCGCGCGCCGACGCCGAGCGCTGGCTGGCGGCGCACCCGTGAGCGAGGACGCGATCCGCGCCGCGGCCGCGGCCGAGCGGTGGTCGGAGGCGACCACGCTCGCGGTCCGCCTCTACGGCGACGAGCTGCTCGGCTACCTGGTGGCGATGACCCGCAACGAGGTCGACGCCGGCGACGCGTTCGCGATCGCGTGCGAGCAGCTGTGGCGGGCGCTGCCCCGGTTCCGCTGGGACTGCTCGCTGCGCACCCTGTGCTACGCGCTGGCCCGCCAGAGCCTGGGCCGGGTCCGCCGCGATCCCCACCGCAAGCGGGCGGTCGCGCTGTCCGACGCCGACGTGTCGGCCGCGGTCGCCGAGGTCCGGTCGCCGACGCCGCTGTTCATGCGCACCGCGGTCAAGGACAAGGTCGCCGAGCTGCGCGCGCAGCTCGCGCCCGACGACCAGACCCTGCTGATCCTGCGGGTCAACCGCGGCCTGCAGTGGCGCGAGATCGCCCGCGCGCTGTCCGATGACGACCAGCCGACCGCGGAGGCGCTGACCCGCGCGGCCGCCGCGCTGCGCAAGCGCTTCGAGCGCCTCAAGCAGGAGCTCAAGGCCAAGGCCCAGGCCGGCTGACCGCGCGATCCGCGGCGCTCACGGCGCTCACGGCGCTCACGGCCCGAGCTCGCCATCGACGTCGGGCAGCGCCGCGCGCCCGCCGCCGTCGAGCACGATGGCGCGGGCCGGCAGCGACCGCGCGCCGACCCGCACCGTCCAGGTGTGCCGGCCGGCGCGCACGACGTCGTCGAACCGCCCGGGGCCGGTGAACACCTCGCGGTCGTCGATGATCAGGACCGCGCCGGCGCGCGTGGTGGCGAACTCGACGTGGGTGACCCGCTCGTCGACCTCGGCCAGCATGGCCTGGGCGCGGCGGTACTTCTCGTCGTCGAGCGGGGCGGCGCCGAACCGCATCGCCTTGGTCAGCGCGCGCCGCAGCTCGACCGGATCGTCCTGCTCGAGCAGGGTCAGCGCGATGTTGTACGCGATCGCGGGGTGGTCCCAGCGGGCCTGCGCCGCCCGGTACTGGACGGCGGCCGCCGCGACCCGGCCCGCGTTCATGTCCGCGTTGCCGGCGTTGAACAGCGCGAGGGCCGCCTGCTGGTCGTCGGCGCTGACGCCGCGCGCCCACGGCCGCGGATCGGCGACGGCCCCGCCGGGCGTCGATGGACCGTGCGACCCCGAGCCGGCGCCCGGGGCCTCCGCCGGCGCCGCGGGCGCGCGGCCGCGCGCGCTCCAGGTCGTCACCACCACGCCGGCGCCGAGGCAGGCCGCGACCGCCGCGCCCGCCACCAGCGCGCGGCGCCGGCGCGATCCGCGGGCGAGCTGGCGCATCGGCGGCAGCGGCGCGATCGCCACCACCGCGGGCGGCGCCACCTGGCCGTCGAGCCAGACGTCGACCCCGACCGCGCGGCAGCGGGCGCACGCGGTCAGGTGGGTCACCAGCGCGGCCCGGTCGTCGGCGGCCAGGGCCGCGGGATCGACCGCCA
>Ga0075163_10010705_pt1 | contig 11983 bp, 9 predicted proteins | sample JI1023141ADNA_FD_71478 | JGI IMG/M metagenome (GOLD analysis project Ga0075163, IMG submission 71478) | Wastewater effluent complex algal communities from Wisconsin, to seasonally profile nutrient transformation and Carbon sequestration -... | ecosystem: Engineered > WWTP > Effluent > Algae...
CTCCGACCGCTACCCCAGCGTGGACGAGTTCGCGGCGGACCTGCGCCGCTATCTGGCGCATGAAGTGGTCATGGCAAGACCGCCCAGCGCGCTCTACATCGTGCGCAAGTGGCTGCGCCGAAACTGGAGCTGGGTGGCGGTGGCAGGCGTGTTTCTGGCATTGCTCGGCGGGTTCACCCTGCAAATGCGCAGTGAGCGTGACAACGCACTGCGCGCCGAGCAGGCCGCGCGCGCCGTCAAGGACTACATGGTGTCGGTGTTCCAGGCCGCCGACCCGGAAATGTCCGGACAGCGCGATCTACCGGTATCGGCCCTGCTCGACGCCGGCCGCGACCACCTGCAATCGGCGTTGACGAACGAGCCACGAACGCGAGCCGAACTGGCAAACATCCTTGGCAGTGTCTATCAGAGCATCGGTCAGCGTGAGCAGGCGCTGGCCCTGTTCGAAGAGTCGATCCAACTGGCGCGCCGCCAATCGATGCCTCAAGTGCTGGCGCAGGCATTGCATAACAAGGCCTATTCACTCTACGACATGGGCGAATTCGGGACCGCACTGGCGCCTGCGCGAGAGGCACTGGCGCTGCGTGAGCGCGACGTCCCCGACAGCGGGGAGCGCATCAGCAGCATGCGACTGGTCGGCTCCATCCTCGGCTACTCCGGCGATACCACGGAAGCGCCGCGCCTGCTGAACCAGGCGCTGGAAATGGCCTCCCGCCTGCGTGGCATCGACAGTGTCGAGGCCGGCTCGGCGCATCTGGATCTGGCGCGTTACTACGGCGGCGCGGGTGGGCATGCCGATCTGGTGCTGATGCACTCACAGCGAGCCGAAGAGCTGTTTTCGTTTCACCTCGGTCCGCAGCACTTCCGCGCTGCCGACGCACTGGAACTGCGCACCCTGGGCATGGCGCAGTCAAGAAAGGCTGACCAGGCCATCGATCTGGCCCGCGAACTGGTGGCGCGGCGGACGGCCTTGTACGGCGACGTGAGCCATCCGCGAAGCTATGCGTTGAACGTGCTGGGATCCTTGTTGTGGCGCGGCGGTCGCGGTCTTGAAGCGATCCCGGTCATTCAGGGCAGCCTGGACATTCACGAGCAACTCGATGGAGCCGAGTCGGTGGCGAGTTTGATACCCATGCTGACGCTGGCGCAAGTGAACGAGGACGCTGGCGCCCACCAGCAGGCGCTGGCCCTGTTCGAGCGACAACTGGCCATTCATCTGCAGCACCACCCGATGACCCAGATCACCCCTGCCGGCCTGCGGGTACACATCGCCAGGAACTTGCGCGCGCTGGATCGTCTGGACGAGGCCGAGGCCGCACTGGCTGCGCTCCTCACCGACGGCCATGCGGATGCCGCAACGGCGCCCGAGGATCTGTTCGATGCGCAGCTTGAACGCGCCGCGCTGGCGCTGGCACAGGGCGATCTGACCACGGCGCAGGCGGCCATCGAGGCCTGCACCCGCGTGGGCTTGGTCGACGATGCCGAGCGCGACGGTCAGTTGTTGGCAGTGCGTGGCCGGATGGCCTTGGCACAGAGCGAACCCGAGGAGGCAAGATCATTGTTCGATCAGGCGCATGCGCAAATCATCGCGGCGCGCGGCGCGCGTGCCCCGGAGGCCTGGTTGTTGCGCCTCGACTTCGCGGAGTGGATCAAGCAGTCCGGTGCGACGGCAGACGCGCAAACACTCGCCACCGAGATCGCGACCCAGGTCAAGACCGCGATCGATCCTGATGGACGCTGGGCGCGACGTTTGCGCGATCTGGGCGCACCCATCTGAGTCCTGGGGCACTCAGCCAGGCAACCCTCTTCGAACACATCCGGGCCGCGACAGTCTCTCGCGTGCCGGGCTCAACCGACTTGCTCGTCACAACGGCGGTGGCCCAGACGCGCACCTTGCGAACGCTGGATCGACAGCGCTGCGCCCGCTCTGGCTGCCACTCCAACGACCGAGCGCCACAAGAGGCTGCAACATTCGCCGCCTAGCATCGGGTCGCGTCGTTTGCTCGATTGGGATCTCTTTCACATGAGCCGCTTGCGTCTTGCCATGCTGCGGGTATGCCCTTGGCTTTCGCTTTCACTGCTGATGCCGATCCTGGGGTCGGCAGACGTGGCGCCTGACTGCGCAGCAACCCTAAGCGATCTCGGGAGCTTGATGAGCGAGCCGGGCTTGCCGCGGGAATGGGCGGAAACGACGATGGACGACGGCAAACCGTTGCTGATGTCGATCGACGAGAGCAATGGGTTTCTGGTGCTGGGATTCACCAAGACCGGTGAAGGTCTGTGGGCGCAAAGTACCGGTGTCATCTGCAAGTCGGGCGCGGTTTTCGAGGCGCGGTTCTCCGCTCAGCAGATTCGTCTGGGGCCAGCCGCCGGCTGGCTGTTGCGCAGTGCGCTGAAGAATGGCGGCAGATTCACCCTGACGAAGTTGGCTCCGGACCAACTGCGCATCGCTACACGCGGCTGGAGCGGGGAATTTTCGCCGGTGACGCGGTAGGTCGACGGGCGCCGCCGGGCACGGCAACGGAACTGTCATCTGAGCGGCATATCCTGCGCCGCCATGCGCATCCTGATGCTGTCCGACGTCTACTTCCCGCGAGTCAACGGCGTGTCTGCCTCGATGCGGACCTTTGCACGCGACCTGAGCAGTCGCGGTCATGAGGTCACGGTGGTGGCGCCCAGATATGGGCCGGATGACCCGAGCGAGGAGTTCGAACTGATTCGCCTGCCCTCACGGCGGATCTTCTTCGATCCGGAAGACCGCTTGATCAAGGCTTCGGCGCTCCGCGCACTGCTGCCACAGCTGCAGGCGCGGCGCTTCGACGTGATCCACATCCACACACCGTTTCGCGCGCATCAGCTCGGAACGCGCCTGAGTCGGATAACCGGCATCCCCACCGTCGAGACCTGTCACACCTATTTCGAACAATATGTTTCGCACTATCTGCCATGGTTGCCGGCAAATGTTCTGCGTTCGGGTGCCCGATGGTTATCGCGGAAACTGTGTCACGGCGTAGACCATCTGATCGTGCCCACACCACAAATGCTCGCCGTCCTGGATGGCTACGGCATTCGCACACCGTCAACTGTCATTCCCACCGGCATTCATCTGGGCGAATTCAGTGGCGGCGACGGCGCCCGCTTTCGCCAGCGGCACCAGATTGGCCGTGAGCGACCGACCCTGGTGACCGTCAGCCGACTCGCGATCGAAAAGAACATCGTGTTTCTGTTGGAAGTGGCCAAGCATCTGGTCGAGGAATTTCCCGACTTGTACTTCGTGATCGCCGGTGAAGGTCCGGACGCACCGCGGCTTAAGCAGCGAACCGCCGAACTGGGCTTGCAGCGACACGTTGGGTTCTTCGGCAATCTGGACCGCGGCACAGAACTGCTGGACTGCTACCGTTCGGGCGATGTTTTCGTCTTCGCATCGCCGACCGAGACACAGGGACTGGTGTTGATTGAGGCGATGGCGCTGGGCGTGCCGATCGTCTCCACCGCGGTGATGGGCACCGCAACGGTGCTTGAGCGAGCGAAGAGCGCGCGGATCAGCGCAGAGCATGTCGGCGAGTTTGCCGGCCATGTCGCGGCGCTGTTGCGCTCTGCCGAAGAACGCAAACGGCTGTCGGCGGCCGGGCCTGCCGACGCCGCAGCATGGAGCGCGCCCGCCCTGATGCAAAGAGTGGTCCATCTGTATCAGCAACTGGCGCGTCAACGCGCCTGACTTCAGTTGTGCAAGCGCGTGCAGCGAATGCTGGCGTGGTGGGGGGCTATTGCGGCCCAGCGCCGGGCGGGGCCAGAGACTCGCTCGGTGTCGGTGCTCGAGTGGAAGGCTCCTCGGGAGCAGGCGCCGCACGAAACCAGCGCATGGCGTAAAACTGCGGTGCATTTGCCAGCACGCGCGCCCGCTGTTCGGCACTCAGGTGTTCACGCACCCACAATCGGGCGGCGATGTCCTGGTCGAGCATCGACGTCAGCAACATCTGCAAATTTCTCTGGTTGAAGCGTCGGACATCGGCGCTCGGCACCCGGGCGTCCGCCAGCATCCGGCTCTGCGTGTCCCGGACGGTGCGCAGTTGCCGCTGGGCCGTCTGATACACGCGCTCCAGCCTGGCGAGTTCGCTGGCCATGGCTTCACCCTCGCCTGCCGACAGCCCCAGACGGGCGAGCACCTCGGGGTAATCCCACCAGCCGCTGAATCCGGCTGGCTTTGCGGGTGCGTCTGGCGTCGGCAGTGTCGGCACGGCCAGCGCCAATGGCAACGGAGCGGCGGGTAACACAACGGCTGCCGGCTCCGGCGCAGGCGCCTCGGGCATGCAGGCTGCACAGAGCCAGGCGGGCAGCAACACGCAGACCCAAAATCGGTGTCGCTTCATCAGGGCAGGCCGCCAAGGCGCAGATTGGGCACCTTTCCAGGGTGCGACGGAACCGTCCACGATATGACTCGTCGCAACCCGCTCCTGTCACCAGCATGCCATGACTGGCGCGGGGGGTGGTGTCGACCGTCCGCCTGCGCCCAGCGATCTCCCGACGGCCGACTTCATCCTTACTCGAAGCCATCTTTGAACAGTTGCTGCGCGGGACCGGACTGGAAGCTCGCGGTGGCGACCTGGCCGCCGTTGTACGCGCTGTCGACCGCTTCCACAGTCCAGGCATAGGCACCCGCGGGAAGGTCTGTAAAGGTCCATGCACTGGCGCCGCGCAGGCTCCCGGGTTCGGGGGTGTGACGGGCAGTCGAGATCGGGGCACCGTCCTGGTAGAGCCGCAAGTCGTAGGTCAATGCAGCGGCGGGCGTATGGTCGTCGCTGGCTGGATTCCACCAGACGGTCACGGATCCGTTACCGTTGACCTGCGAACTGAGCCCGACGGGAGCAGTCGGCGCAAGATTCTGCGCCGGTGCGGTATTCACGTACACGTGCATCTGTGTCTCGACCAGCCCATTGCCACCGGGTACGAAGTACGATCCGGCGATGAAGTAGTCGAGATCGCCCTCGCCATCGATGTCTAGCCAGCTGAACGAGCCGCCGCTGAAGCCCATCGCCCGTGGCGCCGGAAGCTGATTGCCGGAGTCGACAAAAGTCCCGTCGACGTTGTCGTACACCTTGGCGCGCCCTTCGATCTGCGATCCGGAGTTGTAGGTGCCGGCGAGCAGGATGTCGATGTCGCCATCCGAGTCGTAGTCGGCCCAGGTGGCCGCCGAAAGATCGAACCAGCCTTCGCAGAACACGCAAGAAATGACGTCGAACGGCACGAAAGTCTCGGCATCGTTGCGATAGATGCGCAGCACCGTGTCATAACTGCCGTCGATCTCCTTGATGTTGCCGGCGACGAGGATGTCGAGATCGCCATCGTCGTCATAGTCGCCCCATTGTGCTTCACCATGCTCGACGGTGAGCGTGCCGAGGATATCTTCGCCGACAAAGACGCCACTGTCGTTGCGAAAGCGGCGAATGAACCCGGTTTCCGTCAGCGGTGCGATATGGGTGATCAGCAAGTCGAGATCCTGGTCGCCGTCGAAATCGGCCCAACTCGACTGCACGTGATTCGAACGCCCCAGACCGGCCTCGATCTCGGTGAACAGCCAGCCGCCGCTGCCGTTGCTGCCGTCATTGCGCATGAGAGCGGTGTGCGAGGTGAACGTGACCGGATCCCAGATCGATGGCAGCAGCAAATCCACATCGCCATCGTTATCGAAGTCGGCCCAGGAGATGGAATGCAGATCGAATTCGGCCTGATCGTTGTCCTCGGCGTAACCGGGCAGCAGCGTGTTGGTCGCGATCAGGGTTCCGGCGTCGTTGCGGTAGATCACCGTCTGGCCGTCGGTACCGACCGTGAGGTCCTGGTCGCCGTCGCCATCCACATCGGCCCACGCCAGGTCCGACTTGCCCGGGCTCAGCGAGCCCAGGGGCACATCGATGTAGGAGAAGTCCCATGCAGTCGCGCTGATCGGACCGTCGTTGCGCATCAGCACCAGGCGATCGACCACGCTCCCGTTGTAGACCACGTAATAGCCCAGCACCACGACGTCGAGATCGCCATCGCCGTCGTAGTCGGCTGGGGCAGCCGCGCTGACCCAGAAATCCTCGTCTTGGGGAGTCACGAACAGCGGGTCGAGCGGTGTGACCTCGGTGAAATCGCCGAATATCCCGCCGGGGCCAGTCTGCGCCACGATGAATTGCAGCCGGGTGTCGGTAGCGCCGCCGTTGTCAGTCACGGTCAGCTGGACGGGGTAGGTGCCGGCCAGTGCGAACAGATGCGTCGGGTGGCGCTGGGTCGATGAGGAGCCGTCGCCGAAGTCCCAGGACCAGCCGATGATGGAGCCGTCGACATCGCTGCTGGAGTCGATGAGCGCCACCGAGAGCCCGCTGGCCAGGAAGCCGAAGGAAGCCGTCGGCGGCTGGTTGACCGGCGGCCCCGGCGGCCCGGAAAAATGGCGGATTCGGCCCTGCCAGCCGCCAATCCACGCATCGCCAGCGTCGGCGACCAGGCTGGTCCAGGCGCCGAAGCTGGCCGCACCGGCATCCATGACCGACCAGTTCAGCCCGCCGGTCGCCGAGTACAGGACGATTCCGCTGGTGGTCGAAATCCATAGCTCCTGCGGACCGATCAGCTCGATGTCGGTGAATTGATAGCTGACGCTCGGGGTCGGCAGGACTTGCCAGTTGAGGCCGCCGTCGCTGCTGCGCGCAACGTAACCACCGCCGCCGACCGCGTAGCCGACGCTCGAATCCCAGAAATCCATGTCGGCAATCGACAGACCATTGCCTGGAAGCGGCACCTCGGACCATGCGCGCCAGGGCCGAGTCCGGCCTTCGTCGCACCCAATCATCGAGCCAGCCGGGGCGCCCGTCCCCGTCACCGCAAGCCTGGATCCAGTGGTCCAGTGACCGCGCAACTACAGTTCGGCGCCGGCAAAGTCATGGGTATTGAGGGCCGTCTGGATCGCGCGCGCGACGGGATCGCCCCAGGTGGCATCCACAACCGGCGCTGGGAGCCGCTTCTTCAGCAGGATGGCAAACGCCCATTCGACGAGTCCGCGCATCACGCAATCCGTTACGGTGATTGGCGATCGATACGCAACAGTCGAGGAAGCCAGTCACGCGGATAGCCGATTCCGCGCAGCGGCCGATGCCGGTTCACCGCAGCTGGCTGTCCTTGCTGCCGCGGCGGTTGAAAGGCCCGAAACTGGTGGATTCCTGCTCCTGTGCTTGCTGACAGCTCACGCACAGCCGCACACCGGGCAAGGCCTCGCGTCGGGCCTGCGGAATCGGCGCATCGCACTCTTCGCATTGACTCAGGCCGGGACCACTGTGCAGGCGCGCACGCGCACGCTCGATCGCGTCCTTGACGGTGGCATCGATCTGATCCTGTACCGCCCCATCGCCCGCCCATCCGGTTGCCATGTTGCACTCCGATGATTTTGCCGCCGCGCGTCAACCGCTGTGGATATCACGCGTTCATCCCGCTACTTGAACGGTTCTGCGATCCGCATGACTGGTTCAGAATGTTCACTTGCAGCGCCGCCGCAGCGCGGGTCGTCCGATCAACCTCAAAGTCTCGACAATCAAACATGGCACATCCTCTGATAATCGCACTCTGCGTGCTGTTCGGCAGCCACGCCGTGGCTGCCGGGAATTCTGGCAGCGCGGCGGGAAATCCGGCGGCAGAAGCCGTTCGCGCCTATGTTGAACGGCGCGAAGCTTGCGACCATTTTCGCGGTGAGCCGGTGGAAGGCGAAGGCGAGGAAGCGTTGGCGCGACTGGAATTCGTGCAGCGGCAGATCTTCGAAAAGTGCAACGGGACCGACGCGGAGCTGGCGCGCCTGCGAGCGATTCATGCGAAGGATCCGGTCCTGAGCCAGGCGTTGGCAGATTTCGAATACCCCATCGAAGCGGCTGGCGAAGTGGCCGGCCCGCCTGCAGATATCGACATTGCCGCCGAGCCGAAGTTGCAAACCGGCGTGTATGGGGCACTCACCCTGGGCGTGGATGCCGCCAACGGTCGTTTCAGTGGCGTCGTGCAGACCCAGGATCCCGGCTGCAGCCTGCGCCTGCAAGGGCTGCTCGATCGCATCGACGAACCCCTGCGCGCCATCGCGCAGACCCGTCGCGATGCCTTGCGCGACCCGCAAGGCAGCATTGGCGTGGTCGAGGCGCGACTGGTCGCCGGACTCGATGACCAGGGCAAAGCGACCGCCTGGCTGCGCCTCGATGAGCGTCCCGAAGCTTGCCAGGAACTCGATGCGTGGAGCGCCACCGTATCCAAGCCGCTGGCACAGACCCGTTCAGGCAACTGGATCAGCCTGCACTGGATCAGTGCCGAACGCGCCTACTTCCATGGCGAGGCGCACGCAAGCACGCGTCGCAAGGCCTTTGTCACGCGCGGCGACACCCTGCACGGCTACGCCGAAACTGCCGAATTCATCGATCTGGAGTTTGTTGGCACCAACGGCCGCGCCACGCGCGGTTGGGTGAACTGGATGGATGTGTTGCCGGGCCTGTCGCTGGGAGACGGCGCGGAGATGTGAGCCTGGCCCACCTATCGCCCACCCGTCGCGGATGATCGTGAAGGGCTTTGTGCCGAGCACAAGGCGCGACGACGAGGAGGGGTCGATCCATCGCGAAAAGGAGTTTTACTGCAATCGACGCAATGAACGAGCGAGGGCGGCGAAGCGACAGGATGCTCGCGACAGACGGCTATCGGAGCGTGTGTTTCGAAAGCCGACTGGGGCATGACGAGGCGCGCGTCCTTTTGCGCCGATTTGAGAAATGCGGGCCAGGTCGCTGGTGGCGAAGAGTCCCGGTTCGCGCCCACAATAAAGGCGCTCGCGGGCCAGGACGACAGCATGAACAACGAATTCCTCCCGTTGTCCGATTGGCTGCAGCAGGATTCCGCCGCGCCCGCATCGTGCGGGGGGACCACTCAGGCGGATAGTGCACCCTTCAGTGACGCGCTGGCTCGCTTGTTCAACGCCGCGTTTGAAGCGGGCGCCCCACCCGCCTATTTGCGCGCGATGTTGGCGGTAGAAACCTGGTTGCCGATGACCTTGCCGGAGCCTTCAGCGTGCGCCGCTGCGGCGGCGCGAACCCGAGCCTACTCAACTTCCATCGACGGGCACGCCGCCAGCAGCCGCAAGAAAAAGAAACACGCGATGCCGATCGTGACCGCGAGTGCGCGCAACACCGTCGCGTATCAAGTTGTCAGCCCCGACATTGCGGCGGCCTCTCATGCCGATGGCCTCAGCGCTCTGCAGGTACTCCAGCAGTTGCCTGATGTCATCGGCGCTGTCGTGCTGCGATTTGGTGAGGATCTCTACAGCTTCAATCGCGATCAGTGTCGGGCTCTGCGGGCGCATTTCCAGAGTATTGCCGACCGGCGGATTGCAGCAGGACAGGAGCAACGCGACCTGTTCCTGCTCGCGGGCCAAGGCTCAATGGAAGAATTTCTGGCGATGACCGTGCGCGCGCAGTCGCTGTTGAAGGCCGATTGCACGGCGCACGGCGAAGTACTCGACTTACAGACGCTCGGTTTTCGCGCCTCTCGCTCCGATTCAATCACCCTGCCCTTGCGCGAACTGGTGCAGCGCATCGCAACGCGCCAGGATCTCGACGGCGTGCAGTTCAACCGCCCATACAGCGGTACGCCGGCCTTCGAATTCGGCCCCAACTTCGCGGCTTACTGTCTGCGTGGCGAAGACCCCCGACATGCTGGAGGATGCCCGGCGCGAGCGATCCGCGAGATCGAATTCGGGGTCTATCTGACGCGGCGGTTCGCGCTCGTCGATGCGCAACGGAGGGCGATGATCTCGCAGCGGCTCGATCTGGCGCGCGCGCTGCTGGGGGCCATCGAACCCGGTCAAACGGCCCTGACGCGCGATGCCGTGATATCACTCGAAGGCGCGCGCGCCCTGCGCAAGTTCCCCCAGGTGGCGCAGCGGCAGTGGCTCACCGATTTCATCGCCCGCGCGGAGCGCGCACTCGCGGCGCGCTGGCGCATCGGCGTGTTTTGAGTCGATGGCCCTGGCAACTCCAGTTGACCGCACTTTCAGACCATGATCGATCCGGCACAAAAGGTGCAATGGCAAGCAGTGTCTCTGGAGGCTATCGACGGCCTGGCGCAGGCGTGGGAAGTGGTCGACTTCTTTGCCCAGGCGCCGTCGCATCTGCAGGGAAGTCTGCTGCTGGCGTTGACGCGTTCTGAGTCTTTGCTGGTGGCACTCAGCGACGGGCGCAAGATGCTGCTGATACGCTATTGCGACGCAGCCGCCGTGTGGCAAAGCGACTCGAATGAACACTGCATGGCCGTGCAGCGTGTGCGCCAGGACAATGCCTGGCTGATGGCCTTCATGCCGCGGGGCAGCGGCAGCTGTCTGAGTTCGCTTCCTCCGGGACCACTCGCGCTTGTTGCGGCAAGCAGTGGTCATGTCGACGTCCTCGTCGGCAGCCACATGCGCATCACGATCGTCGCGGCGAGCCGATCCTGGGACTGGGCCTGGAGCCCGAGTCTGGGGCCCGTTTACCTGACGCTGTACCTCGAACGATCGGCCGACCAGATCAAGCAGTGGCTGCTCCAGAACCTGCCTCAGGGCTATGCCTTCGTTGGCGACCGCCTGCACGCCACGCGCAACCCGCAACCCGAAAAGCGCCTGCGCCATACCGATGAGGTCTGGTTTTCCGAGGGTCGGATCTGTTTTGTGCATGGCTACTACCGACATGTCGAACCCGTGGATAACGCCCGAGCGACGTTCCTGCTGCGCAAGCTGGCCAGGGCCGAACTGGGCGAGCTTTCCTTTGATCTGTTCGACGGCGACTACGGCCGACTTTGCGCAGCGGGCTATGGCTGCGACTCGCTGAGCCGTTACCTCGATCCCGAACCCCGACACGATCACCGCTCACCCCATCCATGGAACACGCTGCGGCAGCTGGAAATCACCGTTCCCGCCGCCATCGATGTGACCGAACACATCCGGCAATCGCTCAATCTGGCCGTTGGCCTGCCGGCCCAGGCTCCTTTGGGCGCAGCCCTGGCCATGCCGATCCAGCAACTTCCGCGCTGGATCACCGTGCGTCTGCCCTTGGGCGTCAGGGACTTCGATCACGGCTGCCATGACCCAGACCACCGAATCGGCAATCGCATCCGTTGGTTCACGGCCTGAAGCGACGCGATGAAAAGTGGCGCCGCAGCCGCGGTGCCCTCCCCGTATACGCACTGTTTCTGCTGAGCAGACGCTGACATCAACGTCTGGTCATGGATGAACTTCCCTCCCTGCCTGAGAGAAATTGCGCATCAGACAGACAGAGCAACAGGCGCCCAGCGTTGGAGCGCCTCGTGGCATTGGCCACGCTTCCTGCAATTGGGGGGAACTGCAATGGCATTCCGTTACCGCAGCAATCGTCTGGCCTTGGCCTGCAGCACTGTCCTTGTCACGGCTTGCAGCCTGGGCAACCCTTACGTGGTGCGCGAGGCGGGCGATCCGCGTCAGAACTTCTGCGTAGATCGCAACCAATGCACCGTTGCGGAAGCCAAGAGCTCGGCCTTTGAGCTTGCCCAGCTGTACCGGAACAAATTGAGTGCGCATGCACGCATGGAAGCGGCGGTTGGCGCTGGCGGCATCGTGTTGGGCTCGGCGGTTCTGGCGCTGGCGATCGCCGATGCGCATCCGGATGCCTACGGCGCCGCTGGAGTGATCGGGGCTACGGTGTATGGCCTGAATACCTGGTACTCCAACAAACCCCGCGAAGAGATCTATGCCAAGGGCTTGCTGGCGCTGAGTTGCGCCGCGACGGCTGTACGCGCAGTCGATGTACCGACCACCGAACGCGCCAAACTGCGCGATACCGCGAAGGTTCTGGCGGCAATCTCCGGCGTTTCGGACGCGGCGCGCAGACTCCTGGCAGACGCGAACGCGGGCATGGGCAGCGCCGAGGAACGCGTGCAAGCCGCCGCCATGCTGGAGCAGGCGCAAGCCGATCTGACCGCGGCCAGCGTG
>Ga0075163_10010706_pt1 | contig 11982 bp, 22 predicted proteins | sample JI1023141ADNA_FD_71478 | JGI IMG/M metagenome (GOLD analysis project Ga0075163, IMG submission 71478) | Wastewater effluent complex algal communities from Wisconsin, to seasonally profile nutrient transformation and Carbon sequestration -... | ecosystem: Engineered > WWTP > Effluent > Algae...
CAAGCTGACGCTGCCGCTGGAGCCGTCCCGCATGGGCGTGGACGAAGCCATCGCGTATCTGGGCGACGTGCGCAAGGACATGATGGCCGAAGTCGCGGTCCACGAAGTCGTGGACGCATTCCCGCTGGAGGGCGCCGCGGCGTTCAGCACGGTGCTGGCGCGGCGCTACGGCTGGGCGCACTCGGTGCCGACGCCGGGGTTCTTCGGGCCAAGGCCGCCGGCCATCGTGTCCATGCCGGTCGGCGTGAACGAGACCCGACAGATCGTGTGGGGCTCGTTCGAAGTTCCCGGCATCAAGGGCCGTCTGCAAACGAGCACCGACGAGCAGAACGGGCGGCCTGTGTTCGTAATCGGCGGCATCGTGCTGAAGGGCTCGCTGGACGAGGTCAAGCTGATCGCTGACGAGGTCCGTCGCATGGTCCGCGAGGAGAGCGTCTATCGCGGGCAGGCGATCAACCTGATCATGAACGGCGGCAGCATCAACTACAACGATCCGCCGACGTTCATGGACACGTCCCGCGTGGACGCGGCGCAGGTGGTGTTCGGGCCCGTGCTTCAGCGCCAGATCGACACGTCGATCTTCGCGCCGCTGCGCTATACGGACGCCTGCCGCAAGGCCGGTATCCCGCTGAAGCGCGGGGTGTTGCTGGAGGGCCCCTACGGCTGCGGCAAGACGCTGGTGAGCTACGTCACGGCCCAGGAGGCGACCAAGGCGGGGTGGACCTACATCTCGATCAAGGACGCCCGTGGTCTGGACGAAGCCATCCGCTTCGCGCGGCTCTACCAGCCGGCTGTGGTGTTCTGCGAGGATGTTGACCGGGAAGTGTCGGGCGATGAACGCACACACGATCTGGACGGCATCCTGAACACCATCGACGGCATCGAGAGCAAGGGCACGGACATCATGGTCGTGCTGACCAGCAACCATGCCTCCACCATCAATCAGGCCATGCTGCGGCCCGGTCGTCTGGACGCGGTGATCCACGTGGCGCCGCCGGATGCGATTGCGGCGGCTCGTCTGGTCGGCATCTACGGCGGCCAGATGATTGTCGCCGGCAGCGATTTGGCTCCGGTTGGGGCGGCACTGGCGGGCAAAATCCCGGCGGTGATCCGTGAAGTGGTGGAGCGCTCCAAGCTCTTCGCTATCTCGCGGGCAGGCGGCGGGGAAGGCAGCTACGTCACGACGGCCGACCTGATGGACAGCGCGAACGAGATGAACGAGCATCTCGCGTTGCTCAACAAGCCGCGTGACGAACCGAGCGCTGGCGAAAAGTTCGCGGCGGCGTTCCGAGACGTGATCATGGGCCCGGCTGGGATTGCGTCGCAGCACGAGGCTGCGGAAATCCTGGAGTTGTGCGAGCAGATCAAGAACGAAGTCGCGTAATTTAAGCGCCACCCGAGAAGGGCCCCTATGTAGGGGGTCCGACTTGGGTAATAGACGGGAGACGAAACATGGAATGTAAGTTTGTGGTTGGTCAGCGCGTTGTCTGTGTTGAAACAGATTTGGTGTATATGACCAAATATTGTGTAACGGGCAATCCCGGCTTTGTTACAGGCGGCATCTACACGATTGCGGATATGGAGTGTGAGCCGGATTGGCCGAGCCCTGCGCTGACCTTTAAGGAAATTCACGATCCGCTACTGCACATAGATAACGGCAGGATCATGTGGGCGTCCGAGCATTTTCGGCCGGTAAAGACGATGGAGTTCTGGGTCGGCGAAAAGCAGGAGCTGGATGCCCCGGTTCCGACAAAGAAGGAGCGCGTCTAATGGCCGCGATCTGGGAACCGGGGACCATGGTGCGCCCCGACTTGGCGTGGATGGCGATCCTGGATGCCACGGCCATGGCCGGTAAGCGCGATCACGAGCGCGAAGACGACATGGCGTTCTGGATACGGACCTGCGTGATCTGCATGATTGCCACGGCGATACTAACCGCCGTTGGGACGGGGGTGTTTCTCAAGCTGACGGGGCTGTGACATGGAGTGCAAGTTCGTTGTGGGGCAGCGGGTTGTCTGTGTGGACGACAGCGGGTTTCGCGAGTGGGAAAAACTCGCGCCCCAAGTCGGGGGCATTTATACCATCGCAGGGATTGGGTTGTGGCCGAACCCGAATGACCAGGGGCCGTATAAAAGCTGGACGGGCGCGTGCGTGCGATTAGTGGAGTTCCAGCGGCTTAAAAAGGATGGGACCCCATCCGAAGTTGGGTATGCCGCTCCCAGGTTTCGTGCTTTGCGCGATCTGGATTTCTGGATTGGCCAGGAAGCCGCCAACCGGCTAAAGTCCGGGCGTGGCCTCGAAATACAAGAACATTCCGACGATCATCGACGGGGTAAGGTTCGACTCCCGCAAGGAGGCGGCTCGCTGGATTGAGCTGCGGCTGCTGGAAAAAGCCCGTCTGATATCTGACCTGCGGCGCCAGGTTAAGTTCGATCTGGTCGTGAACGGCGCCAAGATTTGCACCTACGTTGCCGACTATGTTTACACCGAGGAAGGCCAGACCGTGGTTGAGGATGCGAAGTCCTCGGCCACGGTAACGCCTGTGTTTCGGCTGAAGGCAAAGCTCATGGCCGCGATTCACGGTGTGAAGATACGCATCACCTAGGACTTCTTCAGCGGTTCCTGATAATAGACGCGCTTGCGGTGCTCCGGGCAGTACGACTGCGCCGCGCCAGACGTGGGGGCTTGGCAATATCTCCAGCGGGGGCCACGGCATCCGAGGCCGTCGTCGTCCAGGATGAACTTACAGCCAATCGCTTGACGTGCCGGGCCATCGAATGTTGGCCGCGCGGTGGTGCTCGCCTTGTTCTTGGAAGAGCCGGGAGTGGATCGTGCCATTTTTCTCACGCCCCCTGTTGACAAGTTGCATCGTACCAGAGTAGGCTTCACACTACAAGGGTTCGATGATTTCTAACGGGAGAACGTCGTTATGCTGCACGCCCACTATATGTCTAGCCAAGTTCGCCGCACCGGCACGGCCCGGTGTGTCTACGCCGTCTACATCACCAAGGAACAGCGCGACGAGCTGTTCCGCAACGCGCCCATCCAAAATAACCGGGTAGTGCTTGGCCACTATGACGACGTGCGCCGAGAAGTCTGCATGCGTCGGGCAAGCGCGGCGGAAAGTGGGCCGTCCAATCATTCGCATGGGGCCTTTACGCTCGGCGAGGTCAAGGCCAACCCCGAACGCTTCGGCAAGGTCGCCGGCATGTGGATGGTGCAGATCACGTCCAACAATGTTCGGTCGGGCGGCCTCCCGTTCGCCATGCCGTTCCTCTTTGCCATGCGTGAAGCCGCCTCGCGCATTGTCAATGTGAAGGGCGTCCCGCATCTCGTGTGGCAGCTGCCGACCCGTGATCAGGTCGAGGCGCCGCGCATGCGCCGCGAGAACAAGGAGGCCCTCTACAACCCCACCGAGAACCCGTCCAGTGACGTGCGCTTCGTCACGGTGAAGTCGTACCAAGCGGAGCAGGCGCAGCTGCCGCAGGTTAGCCAGACCATCGCAGCTGACCGGCATTCGCCCATTGGCCGGGGCCCGGGCGCAAAGCCACAAGAACTGCCGCCCGCCACGCCTTTCCAGCAGAAGGGCATGGGCAACGGTGTCGGCTCTGCCGGTCGCTCTGCTGACCTTCCGCCTGTTCAACGGCTGAAGATGAAGATCGCCGCTGTGAATGCGCTGGCCGCGCAGATCGGTGGTGTCGAATTTGCCGTGATCGCCGGCAAGGTTCGAGCGTCTGTTGTCACCAAGATCGACCTGTAAGGAGAAGCTCTCGATATGGCCTACGAACTCAAGGACAATAGCGGCAGCCTGTTCGTCAACGACCGGAAGACATCGGAAAAGCAGCCTGCGTACAAGGGCCGCGTCAAGCTGCTGGGTAAGGCGTACGATCTTGCGGTCTGGACGAAATCGGACCGCAACGGCCAGACGTACTACAGCTTCGAGCTGTCGGAACCGTTCAAGCCAGACGCCAGCAAGCGCGGCAACCAGGGCGGCGGTGGTTCGGCTGACGGTGACGACATTCCGTTTTAGTCGTGACTTTCCAGGTCGGGAAGATCACACCGGGTTTTTACTTAGTGGCCGTCACATACGAGCGTCTTAAAAAAGACCGGACCTATGTGACGGCCAGCGCTTTTTACCGGTGCCCCCTTGACCCAGCTGGTCCGGCAAGGGAGCCTGTAATCGAAGTAGACGGGCGTGAAGTGCCGCCCGAAGAGACCTGGGATTGGTGGATACGACTCCCGCATTACGCCATCACCCGCGAGGAATACAACAGAAGGCGAGGTATCGAGTGAGCGAGAACCCGATGGGCATGGACTTCGAGCAAACTGATGGCAAGCCGACGCCGGCCGCCGTTGATGTGATCAATGCCTTGCTGACCATGCAGAAGTTGCTGCGGCCGGTCAAGAAATCCGCCGATAACCCGCATTTCAAAAGCAAGTACGCCGATCTGGCGGCGTTGTGGGAGGCCGCGCGCGAAGCCGTCCACGCGAGCGGGTTTGTGCTGACCCATGCCGTTCTGTCCGGTGAAAAGGGTCTCGCGCTTAAGTCCACGCTTTGGCACACGTCTGGTGGCGGAATATCCACCACGATGCCGCTGATGTTTCAGACGGGGAACATGCAATCGCTGATGTCGGCGATGACCTACGCCAAGCGCGGCAATCTTGGATGCCTGACCGGGCTCGTGACCGAAGACGATGACGACGATGGCAACAGCGCCGCGCAGCCACAGGGTGGCGCGACCAAGATCACCACGGCCCCGGTCCAGGCACCGAAGCCACCGGCAATCCCCGCACCACGCGTGTCGTCGCCGCAGTCCGTGAAGGCCGACCCCGTCCAGGCGACGGGCAAGAATGCAGACGGCAGCACGAAGCCGCATACGCTGTTGGCACCCGGCACAACCGGCGAGGCCAAGGCGTTTATCGATAAGCTCGTGGGGTATTTGGGAGAGCGTCCAATATCGAAGCTGCGCGCGTCTGAATGGACAGCAGCCAACTTCGACGTGCTGGAGAAGATGCGCGTGCAGGCCCCGGTGCTGTACGAGCGCTTCGCGGCTGCGCTGCAGGGTGTGCAGTCCAGCTCACAGGCCATGGATTAGGAGGCGTGAGCATGACTGATCGGTTTGACGAGATGGCGCGGGTGCTTGAAGACGCGCACGTCACAAACGCTATGTTGGATGAACTACCGGATAATCAGCCCGCCGGCATGTCGCCGGCTGCAAGGGATGCCTACATTAGCGAACGCCGGCTGATTTGCCTGCATAACATCTTAGCCGTATGCGACCGAGCCGCCCTGCGCGAACTCGCAGCCGCCGAGCGCGAGGCTGGCGCGGCAAAATGGCAGCCGATTGAAACCGCTCCTAGGGATGGGACGCGTATCCTCCTTTTCTGTGATCGCGTGATGGGCAAGATTTTCACGGGCCGCTGGCGATCCCTCATCGAGAAGCACGACGGAAGGCCGGCGTATGACGCTAGTGGATGGCAAATGGACGGGTTTGATTTCCCGATGAACATGGAGCCCTTCGTGGCAACTCACTGGATGCCGCTTCCGCCCACCCCGAAGGAGACCTAACCATGGACCCCCTCATCTCCGGCCCCGACCACCCGCGCTGGACCGATCCGCAGTTCCTCGCGCTCGCGCAACACAAACAGGAGGCGGCTATGCCACAGTTCCGTAAGAAGCCCGTCGTGATCGAAGCGATGCAGTACACGCTCGAAGCGCGGGACGAAATAGTCGCTTGGTGCGGCGCCCAAGGTACTGCTGTCGGCGAGGAAGGCGAAGTCTACGAACTGCGTAACCTGCGTATCGAAACCCTTGAAGGCGTAATGCTCGCGAGCCCCGGCGACTGGATCATCAAGGGCATCAAGGGCGAGTTCTATCCCTGCAAGCCCGACATCTTCGCCGCGACATACGAACCTGCGTCCACCCCGGCCGCCACCATCCCCGATGGCTACATGCTCGTGCCGATCAAGCTGCCGCCGGGCATCGTCACCCAGGCAACGCCGGCCGTCGAGTTTCCCGACAAGCCGGGGAACATGGTTGAGCGCTACATGGTTGAGCGCTGCTGGCGGCTGCTCCTCTCCGCGCTCCAGGCGAAGGGGTACTAACATGACCAATGAACGAGACCAAGTACGGCAATTCGGCCCTAGCGAATACATGTACGGCCCGTGGCGCATCCATCACGACCCACTTCCAATCTATCTACGTGAGGCGCGCAATTTCGACTGGTCCTACGCACATCAGGATTACGACGGACCGCCAGAAGATAAACGCTGCGGGCGTGCTGCTTCGCTTCACGAGGCCGTTGAGCAAATCAAAGCCTATGAGATCGAGGAACCCTAACCATGCTCCTCCCCTACACGATCCCCTCCACCGGCCTGTGCGTCGCCGCCATCATCGCGGGGGCGTTCGCATGGCCGTACCTGCCTGAGCTTCTGCCGCTGGTGGGCTACGCGGTCGGCGCGCTGGCGGGGCTGTTAGCTGCCTTGTGGGCCGGGCTGATTGCGTGGCTGCGGTGGCGTCGCCGGCAGGATCGGCTGCGCTGGGCGCGGGAGGCGGCGGTATGACCACCCCAATCCCAATGCGCCTTACCTGCCCGTCGTGCGGTGCGCTGCACATCGACGAGGGCGAGTTCGCCACGAAAGAGCATCACACGCACGCCTGCCAGAACTGCGGGATGGTCTGGCGACCGGCCGTTGTGCCAACGGTTGGCGTGCGGTTCCTGCCCGGCTTTAAGAACGAGGCTACGCCATGACCGCCCCGATGACCCCGCGCGACCCGTTCACGTACGAGGATGTGCGGAAGGCCGCTCGGCTTATTTGGGATTGGAACGCTCCGCCCAAAGAGCCAACGCCTCGTGAAGATCGCGCGTACTGCGCTTTCGCACGGGAAGTCCTCCTCGCCGGCACCGAGCGGCTGCGGGCGCAGGGCACCTGGAACGAGGCCATAGAGGCGGCGGCGAAGTTGTGCCGGGATAAGGAGGCGTCTGCCGAGGCTGAGTATCAAGCAACACCGCATGGCCGCGCATCCGATATGCACGAGTTCGAGGCTGATTGCGCTCGTGAGCTAGCAGACAAGATCGCCGCACTCAAACGACCGGAGGCACCATGACCGCCGACACGCCCGCGAGGGTGAGCGACGCAGAGCTTGCTGAGTTTAACAGCAAGCCATGCGATCCACTGCAAATCGAAGATCGCATAGGGCTCGACCTCCGCGACTCCCGCGCCCTCACCCAGGCCAAGGCCGAGCGGATCGCCGCGCTGGAGGCGGATGTGGCTGCGTGGAAAGAACGGGCGCAGGTCTGGGAAGAGGCCGCCATGAGGTACAACAATGCATTGGGTGGGGCGCATAAAGACCGCAAAGCCGCCGAGTCCTCCCTCGCCGAGACGCGCGCGAAGGTGGAGGGGTTGGAGAAGGCGCTGACCTTCTATCGCGATGGGTTCCGGCTTCACACCAAGCGTGGCCCAACCGGAATCGACCACAGCGAATGGAAACCAACAAAAGGCTTGTTGGAAGATTGCGGGGAGACTGCCCTCGCCGCCCTCTCCGCGCTGCCCGAGGCTAAGCCATGAGCGACCCACGCGACGTGTATTGTGTTGGTGGCTGCCGTGTATGGATGCGAGATATTGACGGCACAATGGTTGCCGATCTCGTATCTTTCACTCGCTGTCGATCGCGACCCGGTGGCTCACCTTGTCAACGCCCGCAGCGATATTCGTCAACGTCTGCGCTGCCCGAGGCGAAGCCGGCCGCACAGGCGCTGCCTGATCCGCGCAACACCAGCGCACCATGGCAGCCGCCTATAGTGGAGAAACTGCCATGACGACCTACCCCGCCGACGCGGTGGGGTGAGGGGGATGAGGATTCTGGTGTGTGAGAGCTATCTCAGCAGCATCCCAGCCACCACCGCTAGCACGATGACCAGCGTAAGCCACCTGTACCGCTTGTCCACGATCCAGGCGTAGGCTGTGGCGATCTTGTCCATGGTCACTTGCTCCCAAGTAGAAACAGCTTGCATTCTTTGGTCTTGCGCTCGGTATCGTCACATACACATTCGAGAAGGCGATTCTGGATGGCGATTTCGTCGCGCAAGTCCTTCGACATAGCCGCGCGCGCCACCGGGTCCACGATGTAGATCGGCTTTACCGCCGTGCATAGGGTTGGCTGAGTCTCAGGCGACGGCGCGATGTTCGCTCCCGTGGTGGGGGACGACAGGTTGATCAGCGGGCCACCGAAACACCCCCCTAGCAACAACCCCAGGGAAAGTACTAACGCTTGCGTCGCTGACTTGGTGGCAAGAGCCATTGGTCCCTCTCCTCATCCGGCATTTGCTTGACCGCCTGCTCGATCCGCCTGCGGGTGGCTATCGTGGCTATCGTCCCCTCCAGCCCCTCGACCTTGGCCTCTAGCTTTCCCCGGCCCCTCACGTACCGTTCAAGTCCGAAGATCGCGGCAACCACCAGCAGGGCCACTAAAATCCATTTCCCAACTTTCAGCAGCGGGGATGCCAGCCACGCCAATGGGCCTCCAAGGAGGGCCAGCATTAGAGCCCCAGCCGGCGGTTCTGGTACGCCCGGTAGACCAGCGTGGCTAGGCCCACAAAAGCCACCAGGATGGCCACCCAGACCAGGTAGGGCGCGAAGGGCTTCAGGGCACCCAGGACCGCCCGGAACGCACTGGCGGCCCCTGTGACTGGCTCTGCGATGTCTTGTGCCTGCTGGGCTATGGCCGAGACCGTGGTCAGCCCCAACCCAGCTCCCGTTACCTTGGCGCTGGTGGAGGCAATGGGCTTGTCGTTTGTCCGAGGCTCTACGCCTGCGAGGACCAGCGCCTTGTCGATCTGGGCGTCTGTATAAGGGTGGCCATCGCCCTTGTTCTCGAAGTCGATCATGGCTTCGATCATGGGCCGAAGCGTCTGATATTCATGGACGTTGATCGGGTCATCGGGCCCCACGTCCAAGGCCGCCGCCACAAACTTAATGTACTCAGCGGTATGGTTCTTGTCCTTGGGGGCCTTCTTGGGTGGGGGCGCCCAGCGCTCGATGTGCTCGGCCACGGTCTCGCAGCCGTGCTTATCTTGATAAGAAATCAGCTGCCTAGCGCCAGCACGAATCCCGTAGACCGGCGTCAAAAAGCGGCACAGCTTGGTCATGCCGCGCGGCGGGTCGTCGTAGGGCGGCTTGTCCAGGCCCTGCCATTTGTCTTCAGGCCGGTAAGACAGGCTTAACGGATTATTGGACACGAATCCCCGGCTCGACAGGTCCGGGCCTACGGTGCGGGCCATTACGGCACTCCCAGATAGAGCAGCCCAAGGCCGCCCAGGGCCAGGAACCCGCCAGCCGCAATGGCAAGGCTAGGGGCCACCAAAATCATCCACCAGACAGGGCCTTCGCGGTCGCGGTCGTCCATGGCACCACCCGTAGGTTGTTCGCCGGACGCTATCACAGGATATAGTGGGTTGCCAACCGCCGCCGATCTGCTACTATTTGCAATGCCGCATTCGATTGGTCCCTAACTAGGCCGCACGAGGGCCGAAAGTCAGGCGCGCGGATCGAGGCCGGCGGAATGCGGCATCATTAATCGCGGGCGTTAACAAAGAAACCGGTAGCAAGGATCATGCGTGGTCTGACACGCCGCTCTCCCGCGCGCTTGCTGAGTTTAACGGGGAGAGATTTTGCCTTTGTTGTCGATTGGACAACCGCGAATTGGCCAGTCGCGGGTGGCCCGCATGTGTTGGCCCTACCCCTGCACCCCAAGCCACGACCACAGAACCGCAGACGCCGCCAGGATCGTAGGCAACCCCCAGCGCCAATGGCCCCATCGCTCCGGTGACACCACGCGCGCTGTACAGACAGCGCCGACAATCGCGATGACCGAGAATAGAATTAGCCACGCAGACGTAAACATCCAGTCCGTGTTCGAGCCGTCTCGTGCTGCTGCACGTCCCCACCAAATCCATGCGCGGCTGGCCGCTTCGCCCAGGAACAAGATGGCGAGTCCCTTAAATAGCTTCACGCTGGGTTTGTTCCAACCACCTGAGTACAGGTTGATCAGGAAATAGCGCGCCATCATCAGGGTCAGCCAAAAGCTGATCGTCGCCCAGGCTGCGTTGATAAATTCCAGCTGCAGCGAGTTAGTCATGGCCCGGCCTGATTTTGTTGGCATACTCACGGATGGCATCCGCCAGCTCGGACAGCGCATCGGCGTCGTTCGAGACGCGCCTGATCGCAGCCTTGGCCTTGGCAACTTCGAGGGCAAATCTTTCTACGGCCTCGTCCAGCCGAGGATCGTGGACTGGCACGGCAGTACCAAACAATTTTGCGATCATCTTGCCCATTACCCGCCTAACATCCGGCGCCACTCGGCCAGGATCGAGCTACTTTGGTTCATCGCCCCCAGGACGCGCTCCAAAAGCTGATCGCGTGATTCTTGCAACGCCATGCGGTCCTTGCGTTCCTGGTGCCACATATAGCCGAGGAGCAACGCAGGGACGAGCGGTCCCCCAGTTTCGATGAGCTTTAACAGTCCGCCTAGTTCCAAGGTTCCCCTCCATGACGCTACCTCGCTGCCGGAACCCGGAGCTTGGGGACTACGTTTGTGTCACGCGCGTATTCGGCCATGGCCTTGGTCTTCTCGGCGATGTGCGCGTTGATCTCTTCCAGAAACGCCTTGCGGTCGTCCGGCTTGAGACGCGCGTCTTTTATCACGCTGCCGCGACGGCGCTTAGCCTGGTCGATTTCGTATTTCATCTGCGCCAGGTTCTTCTGGCGGTTCACCTCGGGATCGAGCCCGTACAGCGAAACACCGACGATACCAGACAGCGCTTGCGTCATCGTCGCACTGGGGTTGCCCTGCTTGTCGATGGGCACGTCCAGCGCTGCGTCGTGCAGTTTCTTCGCGAAGCCCGTCGATCCAAGCCACGGGGGCATTGCCATGGACCACAGATAGAGCGAGATATCGCGCCACTGCCGGCCGGGAGGGTCGCCTTTGTTGTAAATCTCGCGACGCGTGAACGGGTCGATACCCGTCTGCACCGCAGACATCAAACTAACCAGCGGGGCTCCGAACAAGCCCATGCCCTTGGCGGCTTCCATTGGCTTGCCAGCCATCGCCTTATAGGCCGCGTCCTGGAACTGGCCCCACGGCAAGACATAGCCGGCGTTCCAATAGTGCCACCGCCCGGCGCTGTCGCGGAACGGCATGAGGTAGACGCTGCCGGACTCGCGGGCCCATTCGGGGAGCGTCTTTTTCAGGCGCTCCAACTCGTCCTTGTCGATATCCAGCATGTACTGGGTGAGCATGGGCAACCCAACAGCCATGCTCACGTAAGGCCAGTAGGCCCAGGGGCGCGTCGCCGCCGTCTTGATCAGCTGCGGCGCCACCTTGGACATGTAGGTCACGAACGGCATGCCGATCGGAGAGTTGCGCAGATACCGGACGGCGGGTGCGACGTTCGAGTAATCGAACTGCGCCTCTTCGGCGAGGATCATCGCGTCGCGCTCGCTGAGACCCTGGCGCTCCATGGCGTCGATCAAGACAGCCGTCTTTCCCACGGACTCGATGAACTGATAGCCGTCGCTGGCCACGTCCACGACATGCGCGATCATGTCCTTGAAACGCGCGAGGTTGCGCACGGTGGATGTGCCGCCCTGCTGCTTCTGGTAGGCCAGGAAAGCGCGCTCGATCTTTGCCGCCTCGTTCTGTGCGAAGCCCGAGCCCTTGATGCCGTACTTCTGCGCAATCTGCCAGTGCTTGCCGTTTTTGATGATCTCCTGGACGGCCTGGGTGTAGCGCATCGGTACATAGGCAAACGGGATGCGGCCGAACACGTTGGCCTGGATCATACCGGACATCAGGTTGCGCGCGATGCTCGGTGGGTTGGCGACGACCTTGCCAAACTTCCACCACTGGGTCGCCTTGGTGGCCCAGCCGCCCATGCCCAGAACCTGCTCGGCCCAGGACGGGTCCGGGTTGGGCGTGGCGAA
>Ga0075163_10010707_pt1 | contig 11982 bp, 7 predicted proteins | sample JI1023141ADNA_FD_71478 | JGI IMG/M metagenome (GOLD analysis project Ga0075163, IMG submission 71478) | Wastewater effluent complex algal communities from Wisconsin, to seasonally profile nutrient transformation and Carbon sequestration -... | ecosystem: Engineered > WWTP > Effluent > Algae...
GCGGACCTGGCCGTAGGTCTGCTTCATGCGCTTCTCGAGGCGGGCCAGCACGTCGGCGTGGTCCCACTGCTCGCTGCGCTTGTTCTGCAGCCACTCGTAGTAGCTGACGATCACGCCGCCCGAGTTGCAGAGGATGTCGGGGATGACGTCGCAGCCCTTGCCCAGCAGGATGTCCTCGGCCTCGGGGAACGTCGGGCCGTTGGCGCCCTCGACGACCACCTTGGCCTTGAGGCTCTTGGCCTCGGCCACGCCGAGCTCGAGCTCGAGCGCGGCCGGCACGAAGATGTCGGCCTCGAGCGCGAAGAACTCCTCGCGGGTGATCTTGGCGGCGCCGCGGTAGCCGGCGACCGAGCCGACCTTGGCGACGTGCTCGCCGAGCTTGTGCGGGTTGATGCCCTCGGGGTTGGCGAGGTAGCCGCCGACGTCGCCGACGCCGATCACGACGGCGCCCTTCTGCGACAACAGGCGCGCGGTGTAGCTGCCGACGTTGCCGAAGCCCTGGATGATGACGTGGCAACCGTCGAGGTTGAAGTTCTTGTCCTTGGCCCACTCGGTGATGCAGTGGACGACGCCGGCGCCGGTGGCCTCGGCGCGGCCGTAGCTGCCGCCGGCCGAGATCGGCTTGCCGGTGACGACGCCGCGGCCCGAGTTGCGCTCGTTCTGGCCGACGATGTTGACGTAGGTGTCCATCATCCACGCCATCGTCTGGCCGTTGGAGCCGACGTCGGGCGCGGGGATGTCCCACTCCGGCCCGATGTTGTTGCCGAGCGCCGACACGAACCGGCGCGTGATGCGCTCGAGCTCGGCCTGCGAGTGCTGGCGCGGATCCATCTTGATGCCGCCCTTGCCACCGCCGAACGGGATCTCGTGGAGCGCGCTCTTGTACGTCATCCACGCCGCCAGCGCCTTCATCTCGTCGAGGTTCGCCTCGTGGTGATACCGGATGCCGCCCTTGTACGGCCCGAGCACGTTGTTGTGCTGGACCCGGTAGCCCTTGAACATCTTGATCTTCCCGTCGTCCATGCGGACCGGGAAGTTGGTGATGATCTCGTTCTTGGGCTGGCGGAGGATCTCGGCCACGTTGGGATCGAGGTCGATGAGCTTCATCGCCTTCTCGATCTGCTTGGTCGCGATCTCGAACAGGTTCCCACGATCCTTGAGGCTCTGGACCTCGGCCGTGGGCTTGGCCGGCTTCTCGGTTTCTTTGCTCATGAAGTGATCCTGGTTAACGGGGGAAAGACCCGCGCGCGCGGTGTATACGAGACCGCGAAACCTCGCAACAACCGCGACGGGATCGAGAGACCATCGATGTCGGAAGACGACCAGATCCAGGACCAGCGCCTCGCCGCCGCGGTGGTGTCAGGCGGACGACTGCGCGGCCTGCTGCTCGAGCTGTGGCAGCGCACGCGCCTCGACTGGGGCTTCGTCAGCGACCGACTTTCGCAGACGTTTCGCAAGGAAGCGTGGGTCGGCGGGAGCGAGCGACGCTTCGCGTCAGAGACGCTGTACGGCATGGTCCGGCACGCGCGGCGGATCGACGCAGCGATCGCCAGCGCGCGACGCGGTGCGGCAGCGCGGCCGCCGCGCGATGAGGAGCGGCTGATCGCGTACCTGGTGCTCGAGGGCGCGCTGACGGTCGACACCGCGGCGCGCAGCGAGCGCACGATCGACTGGGCGAAGCTGGCGCGCTTCGACGACGCGATCGCCAGCGAGCGCGACCCGGTGAAGCGGATCGCCGTCGGCTGCTCGCTGCCCGACTGGCTGGCGGCGGCGCTGGTCCGCGATCACGGCGCGCGCGCCGAGGCGATCGCCCGCGCGCTCGGCCGCCGCGCGCCGATGACGATCCGCGCCAACCGGCTCAAGGTCACGCGCGACGTGCTGGCCGAGCGGCTGGCGGCGCGCGGGCTGCGCACCGCGCCGTGCGCGATCGCGAGCGACGGGCTGATCGTCGAGTCGCGCACCAACCTGTTCGCGCTGCCCGAGTTCACCGCCGGCGACTTCGAGGCGCAAGACGAGGGCAGCCAGCTGCTCGCCGAGCTGTGCGGCGGCGAGCGCGAGCTGATCGTCGACCTGTGCGCGGGCGCCGGCGGCAAGACCCTGGCGCTGGCGGCGGCGATGGGCAACCGCGGGCGCGTCATCGCGTGCGACGTCGACGACGGCAAGCTGGGCGAGCTGAAGAAGCGGGCCCGCCGCGCCGGGGTCACCACCGTCGAGACGTTGCACCTCGCCGACGGCGCGTGGCCCGACGCGCTCGAGCGGCGCCGCGACAAGGTCAGCCGCGTGCTGGTCGACGCGCCGTGCTCGGGCGTGGGCGCGCTGCGCCGCAACCCCGAGGCGCGGTGGCGGATGCGCGAGGCCGACATCGCCGACTTCGCGCGACGCCAGCACGCGATCGCCAGCCGCGCCGCCACGCTGCTCGCGCCCGGCGGCCGCATGGTCTACGCCACCTGCACGATCCTCGCCGACGAGAACCAGGCGGTGGCCGAGGCGGTCGCCCGCGAGCGCGGCCTGCGCATCGTGCCGCTCGCCGAGGCGTGGGACGCGCGCGCCGCGCAGGTGGCCACCGCCGACGGCCGGTTCCTGCTCGTCGATCCCGATCGCCACGGCACCGACGGCTTCTTCGCCGCCGTGCTCGAGCGCCCGCGGTGATCGCGTCGCGGTGGCGCCGCGCGCGGGCCTGGCTGGCCGCCGCCGACCTGACGCTGCCGGTGATCCTGGTGGCGGTCGGCGCGCTGGTCGTGGTGTTCGCCAAGGTCGGCCACGAGGTCAGCCAGGCCACCACCGACGCGATCGATCGACGCATCCTGCTCGCGCTGCGAGCGGCGCCCGACGATCCGCTCGGCCCGCGCTGGTTCGAAGCGGCGATGGTGCACGTCTCGGCGCTCGGCTCGGGCGCGGTGACATCGCTGATCGCGGTGATCGCGATCGCGTTCTCGCTGCTGGCCGGGCGGCCGCGGTTCGCCGCGCTGTTCGCCGCCTGCACGCTGGGCACCGCGCTGTTGATGGCGCTGCTGAAGGGCATCTACGAGCGGCCGCGGCCGACCGTGGTCACCCAGCTCGATCCGCCGGGTGGGCTGTCGTTCCCCAGCGGCCACTCGATGATCGCGATGGCGCTGTACATGACGCTGGCCGTGCTGATCGCGCGGACCCTGCCCACGGTCCGTCTGCGCCGTTTCACGATCGGCGTCGGCCTGTTCCTGACCGGCCTGATCGGCGGCTCGCGCATGTACCTCGGCGTGCACTACCCGACCGACGTCGTCGCCGGCTGGACCGCCGGCGGCGCCTGGGCCCTGGCCTGCGGCGCGCTGGCGTTCCGCCTCGGCCGTCGCGGGCAGCTCGATCCGGCGGCCGCGCCCCCTCCCGCCGCCGACCCGCGCTAGCTCACCGGGGCTGCGGTGCTCGAGCGCCTGCGCTGACCCGCGTCGCGCGCGCGCGCCGATCAGCCCAGCGCGCGGAGCCGGGCGGCCCACCGTTCGCGCTGCCGCTCGGCCTTGCTCGCCGCGCCGTGGTCGCCGGCGCGGGTGCAGCTCGCGGCGTCGTCGTCGAGGCGGGCGATCATCTCGGCGCACCAGGCGCGCGCGGCGGCGGTGCGGTCGGCCGCGCGCAGCAGCTCGAAGCGGTCGTCGTCGTCGGCCAGGTACCACGGCCAGCCGCGCTCGGCGTGCAGCGCGACGACGACGCCGAGGTCGCGCTCGCGGGGGTCCGTGGCCGGCGCCTCGACCCGCAGCAACGCGAACCGCAGCATCGCGCGGACGTCGAGCGGCCGGGTCGCGAACCGCACCCGCGCGAGCGGCTGGCCGGGATGGCGGCGCTCGAACGCGCCGGTGAGCGCGCCGTCCTCGAGCCACAGCTCGGTGGACGCGCGGCCGTGGCCGATCGCGCGATCGTCCCACGCCGCGATCCGCAACGTCGCGCGCCCGTCGCGCTCGACCACCGCCAGCTCGCTCGCGGGCAGCAAGCGGCACACCACCTCGTCGGTCGCCGGGTGGTGCAGCGCCAGCCCGTCGGTCGCCGCGTAGAGCGCGAGCAGGTCATCCGGTAGCGGCGCGCCGCGATCGGCGAGCTCGGCGGCGAACCCGGCGTGGGTGATCCCCGGGGCGAGCTGGGCCAGCTCGGGTGGCAGCGCGCGCAGCGCCGTCAGCTCGGGCCACGCCGGCGGCGACGGTGGGCGCGCGGCGGCCAGGCGCGCGCGCTCCAGCGCCGGGCGCGCGCCCTCGAGGTCGCCGATGCCGCGACGCCCCAGGCCGTCGAGGATGGCGATCGCCCGGTGCGCCGTGATCCCCGGGATGACCTCGTCGCGCAGGTGGTCGACGATGGCCGCGCGCGCGGCGCCTAGCTCGGCGCTGGGGCGGACCTCGCCCTCGAGCATGCCGGCGGCGAGCTGCGCGGCGATGCGGTCGAGGCGCGCGAGCAGCGCGGCGAACCCGTGGGCGAGCGCGTCCTCGAGCTCGGCGATCAGATCGTCGGGGGTGACGTGCATCGCTACATGCAGGTGGCCTGGGCCGCGACCTGCTGGACGCCGTCGGGGGCGTTGAGGTAGCGGGTGGCCCAGTACAGGGTCGCGCCGTTCACGCGCAGCAGGTACGGCGGGTAGAACGGATCGGGGAAGCACGACGCCAGCATCACCGCCGCGGTCGCCAGGGTCTTGGGCCGGCGGCTGAGGCCCAGGTCGGTGGTCCAGTACAGGTTGGTGCCGTCGATGGTGAAGCCGTACACGCGGTCCGGGCCGGTGGTCACCGGCGTGGTGGTGCCGCCCGCCTTGGGCCGGCGCAGCACCTGCTCGGTCGCCTCGTCGAGCCAGTACACGTCGGTCGCGTCGAGCTCGAGCAGCGACGGCGATCCGCCGCTGGCCACCGTCTCGACGGCGCCGCCGGCCAGCGGCGCGCGGCGGACCGCCCCGCCGAGGCCGTCGGCCCAGTACACGTGGGTGGCGTCGATCCGGAGCTCGTAGGCGCCGCTCTGCCCCGTCGCCACGGCGACCGGCGTGCCGCCGGCCTTCGGCATCCGCATCACGTTGTCGAGGATGTCGTTGGTCCACAGCACCTCGGTGGCCGTCAGCGCCAGCCGGTTGATCCCGTCCTGCCCGGTGATGAGCGGCTCGACCGCGCCGCCGGACTTGAGCCGCCGCCACACCGTGCCGGTGTCGCGATACGACCAGTACACGTGGGTCGCGTCGAGCACCACGTCCGAGCCCGGCGAGAACGACCCGGTCGGCACCTGGTCGGCGGCGATCACCTCGACCGCGCCGCCGCCGATCGGGATCCGCGACAGGCCCGCGCGGTCGTTGCTCCAGTAGACATGGGTGGCGTCGCTGGTCAGCCCGCGGGTGTCCTCGGCGCCGGTGGGCGTCAGCTGGGTGACGCCGCACACCACCTCGCGGCACACCATGGCGTCGGGCGGCGGCGCGTCGACCGGCGGCGCGTCGGGGGCGGCGTCGAGCGGCGGCGCGTCGACGGCCGCGTCGACCGGCGGCGCGTCGAGCGCGGCGTCGACGATCGCGGCGTCGGGGGCCGCGTCGACGATCGCGGCGTCGGGGGCCGCGTCGAGGACCGCCGCGTCGGGCGCGGCGTCGAGGACCGCCGCGTCGGGGCGCGACGCGTTGTCGCTGCACGCGAGCACGGCGGCGACCGACAGGAACCAGGCGCAGGGCGCGGCGCGACGAGCGGCGAACATCGAGCCGGATCCTACGGCACGCCCCGCGATGCCCCAAACACCGCGTCTCCGACGCAGCGCGTCGGGCGGTCTGGCGGTGGCCGCCGGGCGGCGTGGTGGGCGTTTTGGTAGTGTCGCGCTCGATGCAAGAGGTTGTCCGTCAGGTCCTTGCGCTCGCTCATCACTCGGTCAAGGAGGCGCACCGAGATCGATTGGAGGCCTACCTCCGCGCCTACTGCCGCGCCATCCCGGCCGACGTGCTGGCCGAGGTCGAGCCGCAGACGCTGTTGTCGTTCGTGATGGAGCGCTTCGCGTTCCTCGAGGACGACTGGGCGCGCACCGTCAAGGTGACGATCCACGATCCCGAGACCACGCTCGCCCACGACGAGGTGCCGTCGACGGTGATCGAGACGCGCCTGCCCGACTGCGCGTTCGTGATCCGCACGATCAAGGCGTTCCTCCGCCAGTACGACGTACAGCTGCGCTTCGTGCTGCACCCGATCCACGGCGTCATCTACGACCAGGGCCAGATCGCGGGCATCGACGTCCAGCGCGGCACCAAGTACTCGCAGGTGTACCTGCAGGTGTCGACCATCGCGCCCGAGCTGCGCGAGGCGATGCGGCGCGACCTCGAGGCGCGCCTCGAGCTGACGCTGCTGGTCAACCGCGACCGGCGCGACATGATGACTCGCCTGCAGGAGGCCCGGACCTTCCTGTGCGGCGTCGCCGGCCTGAACCCCAACCGGCCCAGCCCGCGCGAGACCCAGCCGATGCCGCGCGAGGCGGTGCTGCGCGCCGAGAGCGACGCGCCGCCCAGCGCGCGCGAGGTCGAGGCCGGCGAGGCGGTCGAGCTGATCGACTGGCTCAAGGACGACAACTTCATCCTGATCGGCTACGCGTGGTTCCCGCACCAGGACGGCAAGGGGCCCGATCGCGGCCTGGGCCTGTTCGCCGCCGGCGAGCGGCGCGAGCTCGAGGAGGTGATCGGCCAGATCGTCGCCACCCGCCGGACCCGCGAGGAGCTGTACTCCTACTACCGCACCGACTTCGTGACCGTCGTGCGGTCGGTGACCCAGGTGCGCTACCTCGGCGTGGCCCAGCGCGGCGCCAACGGCCAGCCGCTCGGCGAGCACGTCTTCATCGGGCTGATGTCGACCAAGGCGCTCAAGCAGGCCAACCGCCGCATCCCGGTGGTGGGCAAGCGCATCAAGGAGGTGATGGCCCGCCTCGAGGAGCCGCCGGGCAGCTACGCCTACACCAAGAGCGCCGCCATCCTCGACTCGATCCCGCTCGAGGACCTCTTCTACTGGAGCATCGACGAGATCCACGAGGTCGCGCTGCAGATCCGCCAGGCCGAGTCCAAGGATCAGGCGCGGGTGATGGTGATGCGGCGCCCGCGAGGCCGGCGCATCACCGTGATCTGCGTGGTGCCGCGCATGCAGTTCTCCGAGGCGCTGCGCTCGGAGCTGGCCGCCGACGTGAAGCGGTTCCTCGGCGTGACCGCGCTGCGCGACTACCGGCAAGAGACCGACGACGAGTCGCCGATCCGCCTGCACTTCACGGTCGGCAAGTACCGGCCCAACGTCAGCGACGCCGACCTCGAGACGCTGACCGAGGGCCTCGATCGGCTGCTCGAGACCTGGGGCGATCGGCTCCGCGCGCTGGTGTTCAAGCGCTACCGCGCCGGCGCCGACGCGTCGAAGTCGCGGTCGGCGGTCTACCTGGCCACCACCGCCACCGCCCCCGACGTGTGGGCCCGCTACGGGACCCGCTTCCCCGAGGCGTACCAGAGCGGCATCCCGCCCGAGGTGGCGATGCTCGACATCGAGCTGATCGAGAAGCTCGAGGCCAACCAGGGGCTGCGGGTCGGCATGGTGGTGCTGGGCGAGGGCGACGGCGCCTACACCTCGCTGCGCATCGTGTCGCGCCACGAGCTGGTGCTCAACGACGTGGTGCCGACGCTGCACCGCATGGCGCTGCAGACCACCAGCCGGCTGGCGGTGGCGCTCGAGGGCCCCGGCCCCGAGGTGTTCATCACCGGGTTCGAGGTCAGCGGCGCCGACGGGCGCGAGATCCGCGACGCGGCGACGCTCGAGCGGCTGGGCGCGACGCTGCAGCGAGTGCTCGACGGGCTGTTGTTCGACGATCGCCTCTTGGGGCTGGGCTACACCGCCGGGCTCGACTGGCGGCAGATCGATCTGCTGCTCACCTACCGCAACTACTTCGTGCAGGTGTTCCAGGGCTTCGGCACCCACGCCGTCAACGACGCGCTGCTCAAGCACCCGGCGTGCGCGGCGCTCCTGGTCGAGTACTTCGAGACCAAGTTCCGCACCGACCGCGACGAGTCGCCGGCGGTGCGCGCCGAGCGGCTGCTGCCGGCGATCGCCCGGCGCTACGACGAGCTGCTCGAGGCGGTGTCGGTGATCCAGGAGGACCTGATCCTCCGCTACTTCATCGACCTGTTCGAGGCGACCCGCCGCACCAACTACTACCGCCCGGGCCGCGGCGACACGATCTCGATCAAGATCGAGTCGGCGCTGGTCGAGCACATGCCGCGGCCGTGCCCGCTGTACGAGATCTACGTGCACGCGCCCGGCGTCGAGGGCATCCACCTGCGCGGCGGCAAGGTCGCGCGCGGCGGCATCCGCCACAGCGATCGCGCCGACGACTTCCGCACCGAGGTGCTGGGCCTGCAGCGCACCCAGACGCTGAAGAACACCGTGATCGTGCCGACCGGCTCGAAGGGCGGCTTCGCCACCCGCAAGCAGGGGCTGTCGCGCGACGAGGCGCGCGCCCAGTACGAGGTGTTCATCGCCGGCCTGCTCGACATCACCGACAACTACCAGGGCACCGCGATCGTGCCGCCGGCCGGCGTGCTGCGCTACGACGCCGACGACCCGTACCTGGTGGTGGCCGCCGACAAGGGCACCGCGCACCTGTCGGACACCGCCAACGGCATCTCGCTGCGCTACCAGTTCTGGCTCGACGACGCGTTCGCGTCGGGCGGCTCGGCCGGCTACGACCACAAGGCGATGGGCATCACCTCGCGGGGCGGCTGGACCAACGTCGAGCGCCACTTCCGCGAGATGGGCATCGACATCCGCACCACGTCGATCCGGGTGGCCGGCGTCGGCGACATGAGCGGCGACGTGTTCGGCAACGGCATGCTGCTCAACGACAAGCTCAAGGTGGTGGCGGCGTTCAACCACAAGCACGTGTTCGTCGACCCCGATCCCGATCCGGCGGTGTCGTACGCCGAGCGCAAGCGCATGTTCACGACGCCGGGCACCCAGTGGAGCGACTACAAGCCGGCGGCGCTCAGCAAGGGCGGCGGCGTCTACGACCGCGCGGCCAAGGAGATCACGCTGTCGCCCGAGGCCCAGGCGCTGCTCGGCCTGAAGAGCCGGGTCGCCAGCGGCCCCGATCTGGTGCGGGCGATCCTCGGCCTCGAGGTCGACCTGATGTGGTTCGGCGGCATCGGCACCTACGTCAAGGCGTCGACCGAGAGCCACGGCGAGGTCGGCGACAAGGTCAACGATCCGGTCCGCATCAGCGCCAGCGAGCTGCGCGCCAAGGTGATCGGCGAGGGCGCCAACCTGGCCATCACCCAGCGCGGCCGCACCGAGTACGCGCTGCACGGCGGCCGCTGCAACACCGACGCGATCGACAACTCGGCCGGCGTCGACTGCAGCGACCACGAGGTCAACCTCAAGATCCTGTTCGCGCCGCTGATGGCCACCGGCGCCACCACCCGCGTCGCCCGCGACGCGCTGCTGCGGCAGCTCGAGCCCGAGGTGGCCAAGGCGGTCGTCGAGGACAACTACCTGCAGTCGGCGCTGCTGTCGATGGAGGCGCTGCGCAGCGTCACCCGCGGCGAGCCGTTCCTCGACCTGGTGTCGTACCTCGACAAGCACAACCTCAACCGCGCCGCCGAGCACGTGCCGGCCGACGAGGAGCTGCGCGGGTGGCTGGCCACCGGCAAGGGCCTGCCCCGCAACCTGCTGGCGGTGCTGGTCGCGCACACCAAGCTCGATCTGTTCGACCGCGTGCTGACGTCGCGCATCCCCGACCTGCCGCTGTTCGAGCCGATGCTGGTGAACTACTTCCCGCCGCAGCTGGCCAAGACCCACGCGGCGCAGATCAAGCAGCACCACCTGCGGCGCGAGATCGTGGCCACGGTGGCGACCAACGCGATCATCAACCAGACCGGCTGCACGCTGCTGGTGCAGCTCGGCAAGGAGACCGCGCTGCCGATCGAGGAGCTGGTCATCCGCTACTTCGTGTGCGACGAGCTGATCGGGGGCCGGGCGCTGCGCGCGGCCATCCACGGCTGCGACTACAAGGTGGCGGCCGCCGATCAGTACGCGGCGCTGATGGCCCTCGAGGAGGTCAACCGGGCGCTGTTGCGCTGGTGGATCTGGAACGACGCGACCTGGAAGCTGTCGCCCGACGAAGTCGCCGCGACCCGCGCGCAGTTCGAGGCGGTGGCCACCGCGCTGCTGGCCGGCCAGGACGCCGGCGCCAAGGCCGCGGCCGCGGCCGCCGAGCAGGACCTGGTCAGCCGCCACTTCCCGGCGCCGCTGGCCGCCGCGCTGGTGCGCGTCAACCTGTACCGCCACGGCTTCGCCGTGCTGGCCGCGGCCCGCGACGCGCGGCTGTCGGTCGCGCAGGTCGCGCCGCTGTTCCAGCGGGTCGGCCGCGAGCTCCACGTCGACACCTTCGACGAGCAGCTCGCGCTGCAGGTGCCGGCCAACTCGTGGGAGCGCCGCTTCCTGTCATCGGTCGAGCGCGGCGTCGCCGACATCCGCCAGCTCGGCGTCTCGAAGCTGGCGGCCGACCCCGCCTACATCGAGAAGCACCGCGAGCCGATCGAGCGCATCGCCGACTCGCTGCGCATGGTCAAGCGCTTCGGCGGCCACGGCCTGATCCCGATGTACCTGATCCTCGACGACTACCGCGCCCCCTGGGGCTGAGTTCCAGGGCGTGCGTCGACACGTCCACCGCGCCGCCCTGATCCGCTGATCGCCCAGGCGCTCGCCGCCTGACTCTCTCGCAGTCGCGGCCGGGGCCGCCGTCGCGGTCACGGTCACGGCCACGGTCACGGTCACCGCCGCGGCCGCGGTCACGGCCACGGTCGCGGCCGCGGTCAGGGTCACCGCCGCGGTCACGGCCACGGCCACGGCCACGGCCGCGGTCACGGCCACGGCCACGGCCACGGCCGCGGTCGCGGTCGCGGCCGCGGTCACCGCCGCGGTCACCGCCACGGTCGCGGATCGCGATCACGGCCGCGGTCACCGCCGCGGTCGCGGTCACGGCCGCGGCCGCGGTCGCGGTCACGGCCGCGTCGCCATCACTCCGGCCCCGGCACCTCCCACAGGCTCGGCGCCGGCCCGCCGCGTCGCCAACCCTCCTGCAACAGCCACGTTGTTGGCGCGGCCGTCGGCAGCGGCTCGAACCCCTCCGGCCAGGCGAACGGCACGCCGTCCCGCTCGGCCCACCCGCCGAACGCCACGCCGCTCGAGTATCGATCGACCAGCGGCCGCCTACCGGCACCCACGCCGACGTGATCTTCGTGATGCCGGCGCCAGTTGTTCAGCACGTACGCCAGCGCGTGGCGCGCCTGCCGCGGCTTGCGGATCGTCGTCGCGTGGTAGCGGTCGGTGAACACCCGCCCGCGCCGTCGCTCGCCGCGTTCCTCGGACACCAGCGCGTTGAGCCGCTTCGCCGTCGAGATGCACAGCGCCCGCACGCCGTTCGCCAGCGCGACGCGGTCGTCCGCCTCGCACAACAGGTGGATGTGGTGCCGCTGGATCGACACATGCACGACGCGAAACCCGGTGCGCCCCGCCAGCAGCATCGCGATCATCGCCAGCCGCACCGCCGCGTACGCCTTGTGACGGCGCAGCCGCCCCACCTCCTGGGTCACACGCAAGACCACGTGCACCGGCAGCCGCCGGTCGTGGAACGGCCGCCTCCGATGCGCCCCGCGCGCCGGCCCCGGCAGCGTCCGCTTCCGCCCCGCCCCCGGCCGCCGCCCGCCGTGCCCGTTCGCGTTGCTGCCCGCCCGCCGCGGCGCCGCGTCCGCCCCCGGCAGCCCGAGCTGCGTCGGCTTCCTCGCCCGCTTCGTCCCCGTCCCCTGCGCCGCTCTCTTCATTGGGCGTATATACCACCGCCGGCGTCAGCGGCAAGCCGGAATCGCCCCCCGATGGTCGGTACAACCTGATCTGATCCCTGACAGCTCGTTCCAGGGAGACTCCTGACAGGCGTGTGCGGTTGTCCACGCGACTCCTGACGCCGTCCGAATGCCGGACAACCCAGTCGCACGGCCGG
>Ga0075163_10010709_pt1 | contig 11981 bp, 12 predicted proteins | sample JI1023141ADNA_FD_71478 | JGI IMG/M metagenome (GOLD analysis project Ga0075163, IMG submission 71478) | Wastewater effluent complex algal communities from Wisconsin, to seasonally profile nutrient transformation and Carbon sequestration -... | ecosystem: Engineered > WWTP > Effluent > Algae...
CTGCAACGCGGCGGTGTCCACAGCACCGTCGGCCAGTTCAGACGCGCCGACCGCGTTGGCGGCGATCTGGGCGGCGGTGATGGTGTCGTCGGCAATCTTTGCGGCGGTCACGGCGCCGTCCTGAATCGCGGCGGCGTCGACGGCGTTGTCGGCGAGCGCAGTGGCGCCGATGCTGCCGGTGCCCATGCGGGTACCCGCCTCAATCGCCGTCAGCCGCGCCGCCACCGTCGATTCGGAGCCGGACGGGTTCGTGCCCAACTCGGTTTCGATCGCCTCGATGGCGTCGTTGGCGTTGGCGTGCTGACCGGCGTGCGACGGCGAAGTTAGCGCATCACCGCTGGTCGGGTTCGTCAACGCATCCAGCGACGACGGGTAGTTGGTTGCCATCTAGAGCCTCCTAGGCCGCTTCGTACGTGATAAGTGCCGTCAGCGTGTCGCCGCTCGCCACCGTCACCCCACTGGTTCCGAAGGTGTTCGTGTCGGCGTTCCGGTAGAAGAGGCATGTGGTGGCGCTGTCCAGGTGGGTGAACCCGGTGTAATGCGCGGTGCCCGCGTCGAAATACCAGAACGCCCCGCCGCCACGGCCCACCCCGGCGGCGGTCACGGGAAGCGTGACCTTGATCGGGTTGGAGGCGGTGCCCGCAGAAGTGAACGCCAAGTTCAGGCTGACGGTCACCAACTTGCCGACCTGCATGTAGTAGGCGGTGCCGGTTTTCGTGATGGTGGCGCTCTGTGTGACAGTCGGCGTGTACGCCGGCCACGGGTCGGTGAAGCCGCGGATCGCGTCGCGCAACTGGTTGAGTTTCGCCGCCACCCCCGTCTTCTCCCCAGCGGTGAACGACGGCGGGCTACCGGTGTACGGCATCAGGTGTCTCCTCTACCCGAGCGGGAACTCGTCCAGGCCACCGAACGTGGCATCATCCAAAACCAGGAAGTCAATGGCCGGGGACACAGTGAACGTGCGCATCCACGTGTCCATACCAATCGAGTCCTCCACCGCATCCACATACCAACCGGCCGCCGACTGGTCCGGCGCGGTGGCGGGCAGACCGGATATCACGATCCGTGACCCGACATCGATGGCCAGCACGTCGGCCTGCGACAGCGCCGCCTGGCAGGTGGCCACATCCACCGCGAACGTCCGCGAGCGGGGAACGGTCTGCGACCACATGACCGCCTCGGTGTTGGCCCGGTCGACCGCCTGCACATCCGAATCCAGCCACAGCTGAAAACTGCGGGTCACCTCGTCGTAGGTGGCGATACTCGCCTCGTCGCGGCGGTTCACCGTGGTCACCGTCTCGGCCAACGCCATCCGGTCCACCTGCACGGCGTTCCAGATCTGCGCGTCGTCCAACTCCCACAGCGCCTCCTTGGACAGGACTTGCGCCGGGATCGTGGCGGTCAGCGCCGCCTCGGTGCGGTAGCCGCGACTAGTGAGCAGCGGCCAACCGTGGCGGGCAATCGACACCGCGCCGCCCTCCGCCTGCGCGCACGCCAGCAGCAGATCCGCCTGCGACACCCCGTCAATCGCCTGTTTGCTCATGGTGGCGGTGAACGTGCCGGCGGTGGTCAGCACCGGGGTGGGCCACAGCGCGGCGATCAGGTCGGCGCGTACGTCGGCTGTGTCCCCGGTGGCGCCCAACGCACCGACCCCGGCGGCGGCCATGCCTGCGATCTCGGCTGCGGACAGCGCCCGCGACCAGACCGCCGCGTAGGCGACCTGAACCGTCCCCGGCCCTGTTGTGCTCAGTTTCGCTGTCATGCCGGGAAGCCACGGGTTGGGAAGCGTGTCCACCCCCACATCGGGGGTACCGGCCTGCCCATCTAGGTAGGCGGTCACCGTGGGGTGCCGCGAACCGTCCAGCGTCACCGTCATCGCGTAGTGGCGCCACACCGACCCCGCCGTGATCGACTTGCTGGACGCCGCGCCGATGAACCAGTCGGCGAACGCCGACGAATAGTCGAGGTCCGCGACCAGCGACACTGCCGCAGCCGAGGCCGAACTGGTCAGCGACAGCGACGCCTGGCTGGTGGCTGACGCCTTCACGAACATGGAGATGGTCAGCGCGGAACGATCCGCCGGGTTGGTTTTCGCCCCCGACGACAGCGTTACCCCTGACGCGTCCGACATCACCGCCGGCAGCGAACTGCCGCCCGGATTGGTTCCGCCGCCCCACGTCGGCAGGTTCTTCGACACCGGGGTCAGCGACCAGCCGCCGGGCATGGAATCCTCGAACCGGCCGGAACCGGGCAGATCCGTCAACCGCCAGAACTGGTCAGGGGCCAACCGCTCCACCACCGTGGAGATCAGCTCCCCGGTGAGAACACGCTTCCTAAACCTGGCCCAACGGTCCACCAGGGTGGCGTCGACCACCGGCCGGTAGCCCTCCTCGAAGCCCATCGACAACTTTTCGATAAGCCCGGTCCACAGAACCAGCGTGCCGATCTCGGCGTCGTCGTAGGTGGCGCCGGCCATGTCGTACCAGCCGAGCGCGTCGTCGTACACCAGCGGGTTGCCGGTGCCGGTCCCCACCCGCGCCGAAATGCGGATCGGCAGCCGGTTACGCACCAGCCCGAACGCACCCGTCTCGCCCGGCGTGAACCGGCCGTCGTCGTTCTTGAAGCGCAACTGCCCGCGCCCCGGTGTCGGCTCGGTGGTCTCCACGTCGAACCCGCGTGAGCAGGTGATCGTCTTGCCGCGCTGCACGTAATCGGAAACGTCGGTCCAGGTCACCGGGTCGTCCATCGGCCCAGCACCGAACCCGACCTCGACAATGACCGGGAACGACACTTTTCCGCTCACGATGTCAATCCGGGGATGCTGCCGCCGTTCTGGCGGCTGTAGGCGATCAGCGCATTGGCGATGGCCACGCCGTCGATGCTCACCGTGACCGGCGCCGGCGACATCACAATGCCGTTTGCGACCAGCCCTGCGGCGGTGGCCGCAGCCGTGCCGGTCAGCATCGCTGACGCCGCATCGGCACCGTACTGCTGGTAGCCGAGGTCAGCGGACTGCGAGGTGATCTCGTTCTGCAACGCGTTGATGTCCGCCAGGCCGCCATCCAGCAGCGCCTTCGCGAAGTCGTAGCCCTGCTCCGGTCCCATTTGCAGGATCTCGGCCAGCGTCGTCGCGTTCAGCCCTTGCGCCTTCAACGACTTGACCGCCGAACCGAAGTCCTTCAGTTTCTGCAACCGGGTGGCCATGTTCGAGCGGATGCTGCCCGTGGACGGCTTACCGGCGGCGGCCACACCTTGCTGCGCTGACGCCTGATCCTGCAACGCTTTGTTGAGTTCGGCGGCGGCGGCTGCCCGCTCACGGTCATTACCGGCCAGGTCCATCTTCTTCTGTGCGGCTGACACGGCGTCGGTGGCGTCGGTCAGTTTCTGCTGCGCCTCGGCGGTGTCCGTGACCGCGGTTGTGGCGATGGAAGCGAACGACCGGTAGGAACCGGCGGCACCGTCCACGGCGTCACGCAGCGCGTTCACCTTGTCCAGCGCGGCGTCCTGCTGCGACTCAAGCAGTTCACGCTGCGCCTCAGCGGCAGCCTTCGCTGCTTCCTCCTGCGCGGCCTGCGCGTCGCCCAGATCAGCCGTGGCCGCGGCGAGCTCCTCCTCCTGGTCCTGCAATTTGGCGAGCAGCCGTGCCCGCGCCGCCGGGCCTTTCGTGTTCGCCAGTTCCTTGTTCGTGGCGGCGACCCGCGACGCCAGCTCATTCTTACGATCCTGCGCGGTCATTGCCGCCAGCCCGCGGGCCTGCGTCGACTGGTCGTAGGAGCGTTGCGCGTCGCGCAGGTTGCGCCGGTCCTGCACCGCCCCGGCCATCCTGGCGAACCGCCCGATGCCCTTGGGGTGCTTCATGAACCGCTTCTGCACGACCTTTTCCAGGCCCATGAACCAGTCGGCGGACGGGTCGGACAGATCCTGGCCTGAGATGAAGTCGGCAAGGCGTTCCTGCCGGCGGGCGTCGCGCTTGGCGGCCTTCACCTTGCCGCCGGTCTTGTAGCCCTGCGGCTTCGGGAATCGGCGGGTGCGCACGGCCTCCATGAACGAGACGCCGTAATGACTGACGCTCGCGGCGGGCTGCATAAACTCGCCGTTAGACGCCCACAGCGGGATGCTGTCGCTGGTCCCCGTGCCGGGGCCGGTGATGTGACCACCCGTGGCCTTGCGGACGCCGCTGTCAACGCGGTTGACCGCCACCGTTACCGTCTTCGACTGGACCAGCGCAAGGGCGCTTGTAACCTGCGCCAATGCGGCCACGGCTTGCGCATTCTCCACGCCCACCCTGACCGTCTTGCCCTTGAGCGCGCCTATCGAACCGCCGAGACCCTTGACCCGACCCATCGAGGAGGCGGCGCCGTTCTCCTTGACCGGTACTGTCTTGCCGCGCAGCGAACCTATCGCCCCGCCGAGACCCTTGACCCGGTTACGGGACTCCTCGGCGCCCGGCGCGGACACCTTGGTGGCCTTGCGCTCCGGCACCGCTTTGACCGCGCGAGCAAGCGCCTCATAGCGGTCAGCGGCAGCGGCGATAGCGCGCGGCTGCTTGTCGTCGATCCACTTCTTATCCTTGGCCTGCATGGCGAAAAGCGTGTACGCCCCAGTCGCATCCTTGATGCTGACCTTGACCGTGCGCCACTGTGCGGCGTACCGGGCAGCGGAAACCTCCGCCTGCTTGTCAACCCAGTCCTGCCGGATCTGTGGGCGCGACGTGTGGATGGTGCGATCCGAGCCGTACGATCCGGCCATAGTGGTCGGATTTCCGCCCTGCTGCCGCAGTTTCGGCATCGGGTCCATCAGCTTGTAGTAGGCCGCACCCGCCGCCACTGTCACGGCCGAGACGAAGGCCGCAGAGGACAGCATGGACACCAGTCCGGCGCCCTCGCCAGCGAGCCACGCACCCTTGCCCACGCCACCGCCCTTGTTACCGGGGCCGGTGACCGACTTACCGACCACCGTCACATGACCGGCGGTGATCGTTTTCAGTCCTGAGAACACACCAGAGATGCCCTGGCCGAGCGCGGAACCCTTCACCTTGCCGAACGCGACCGTTGCCCCGCCCAGCAGCAGCAGCGTGTCCCGCACCCCCGGCGGCAAGGACGCGAACGAATCCCACACGCCCTTGATGACGCCGCCGAACTTGTCGGCCGCCCGCCACACATCCTCGAACGTCTGCTCAATCGCGGGCATATTGCGGTCCACCGCGTCCGCGATACCGGCGATCGCAGGACCGGCGACCTCCACCAGTTTCGTGAACGCCGGGAGCACCGCCTTACCGACGGTCTCCTTCAGCTCGCCGTACTGGTTGGCGAGGATCGCCATCTTCGCCGCGGTGGTCGTCCCGGCGCGGGCAGCCTCCCCACCGACCTTCTTGTTCAACAGGTCGATGATGGCGGCGGTGTCCTTCGCCCGGTTGCCCGTGGCGGTGTAGGAGATGCCCAGCGCCTTGAGCGCGCGAGTGTTGCCCAGCGTCGCCTTGCCGAACGCCGAGCCAGCCGTGACCAGATCAGTACCGGTGGCCTCCGCCAGGTCCGCGATCAACGGAGTCAGGTTGCGGACCTGCCCTGCGGTCAACTGGAACCGCATCAGGTTGGCCTGCATCGCCGCGGCAGAGTCATCGTCGAACCGGGTCTTCTGCATCATCTCCCGGTTGAGCGCCCGCAGGCTCTCAATGGAGACGTTGGCCGCCTTCGGGAAGCGCTTGTAGGCGCCCTCCAGTTTCGACTGCGCCGCCTCAGCCGCGGCATACTCGTTGAGCGACGAACGCAGGAACATCCCGACGCCGTAGACGCTTAGCCCGCCGAACACAGCACGACTGACCCGACCGAACGCCACCGACCTTTTGCCTGCGGCGTCGGTGCGCTTGCTCAAGTGGTCGGCGCTGCTGGCCACCTTGTTGAACACCGCGCTCGCGTGGTCGCGGGCCATGATGTCGAGGAACAGTTGCGTCCCGGCCATGTGTGGGTGTCCTCTCCTAAAGTCTTGCCGCAATGTCGCGGGCGGTTTCGTCCAACGCCTCGCGGACCTTCTCGCGGATCTGCGGCAGATGCTTACGGCCGGTGTCGCTGAACCAGCCCGACGCCGAACCGGTCTGCGACACCCACGCCTTGCGGTTGCCCATCACCGGGTGCCGCCAGGCTTTGCCGGCGTCAATCGACGCGGCGATCTTGCCGATGGAACCGGCCGCCGGGACATAGATCCGCACCCGCCCGCCCGACACCCGCAACCTGATGTTGCGCTGCATCTTCGCGGTGATCCCACCCGCGCCGCCAGGGCCGTCGTAGGCGTGCGGCCCCCCACCGTAGGCGGTCATCGCGTTACTGCCGATCTGCGAGCGCATGTCGGTGATCACCGGCTTCGCGGACTCCCGCACCCGCCGGCGCATATTCTTCGCCAGTTCCGGATCGACCTTGCGAAGCACCTTCGCCAGATTCTTGATGTCGGTGCTCGTGATGTCGTAGGTGACGGCCATTCTCTATGGCCTCCCTCGCGTCAACCACACATCCTTGGCGAACCGGCAGTACCGCTCGAACTGCGCCACCGTCCACGTGTCGCGCACCTGCTGCTCGGTCACCCCGTAGCAGGCCAGCAGCAGCGGGCCGTACGCAGCGATCTCGGTTTCTAGGTCTGGTCCTGCCCGGTCGGCTCCGTGGGCAGCCCAGTAGGGACCACCCCGGCGGTCTCCTCCGTCACCCCGGCGTCAGGGTTGAGCACCGGCTCGTCCCCCCCCTCCACCACCGTGAGGCTCATGTCGAACAGGTTCACGTCAACGTCGGCGAACTGCACATCCTCGCCGTTGCGTTTACGCGCCAAGTAGAACGCGAAGCGAACCGCCAACGGCTCGTCCTCGCCGAGTTCGTCGATCCACGACCGGGGGCCGAGTCCCGTGTACCGTTTCAACTCCAGCGCCTCGGGAATCATCAGCACGCCGAGATCCAGCGTCCAGGGGCCTTGGGTGGTGTCCTTGATTTCAAACTTCGCCATCAGGTGTCCTCAGTTTCGGGTGAATTGCGGGTGTCCAGTGCAAAAGAAAGGTGGCGGGTGACGTGCCGGGACACCCGAAGAACCGCACGCCACCCGCCGAACAGGGGTTACAGCGCCACGTCGGTGGACATCAGTTTGATGAGCGGCAGGTTCGTGCCGTCGTATTTCCACTCGAACCCGTAATCCACGGTCACCACATCGGGACCTTGGATCGCCGGTGCGTCACCGTTGAAGAACACGCCCGGCAGTTGGAACTGGAGGTTCCACGCGTTGGCCGCGGCGATGATCGGGCCGGTGAAGTCGATCGCCAGCGAGGTAGACGTGTTCGCGACCTTCAAATCCTCGAACGTGGTTTTCGCGCCGGTCACCCAGTCGGTAGTGATCGTGCCGGTGATGGTCACCGCGCCGTTACGGATCTGCTCGGACTTCAACCCGGTGGAACCGGCGGTGTAGTCCTCGGTGTCAAACGCGTTGGTCCACGTCAGGGACATGCCCCGAACCATGCCGGTAACGGCAGCCTCAGCGCCAAACGCGCCCGTCTTCACGGTCAGGTGCTTACCGGTGAACACCGGCAGCGCGGGCTGCGCGGTGTAACTGGCCGTGGCCAACGTCTGGGAGTTGTCCCACTTCTTCGCATCGAAGTTGAACGTTGAAGAAAGGATGTCGCCCACCTGGCAGGAGAACTCAGCGCTCGTCACCTTCGCACCGGTCAGCTCCTCGCAGTAGACGGTGCCGCCGCGATACGGCACACCGGCCTGCACCGTGAGGGACTTCACCGGGTCGCCCAGCGTGTGGGTTTGCAGCCACGCGGTGGTCGCCGCCTGCTGCACACATGTGGACGTGCCACCGGTGAGCGCCTGGAGAAGCACGCCGATGCCAACCGGGGCCACATCGAACGAGATGCTGCCCGAACCGCCCTCGGTGGTCTCCACGTAGTGCGCGCCCAACTGGCCGAGCACACCGGACTGGATGCCCTCACCCTGCACCCGGTTCTGCTCCCGGTTCAGGTTGTAGGACTTGCCCCGCAGGAACTTCGAGGGGGCCACGCGCGTACCCCACGCCGTCTCGGCTGAGAAACCAATCTGGCTTCCAAGCCCTGATCCAATTGCCATTACTTGGCCTCCTCAGCCTTCTTGGTGGACTTCCTTGTCACGTCGGCGAACAGCGGCTCTTCGCCCTGCTCCCCGGTCTGCCAGTACCGCTGGTCGGCGTCGTCCACCGTGTAGACGGCATCCGGCTCGATCACATGCCACCGACCGGACGAATCCTGAACGGTGCGGGTCTGCCCCGAGATGTTGGTCAATTGACGGGCCATGTGCCCGCCTCCTTTCGGTGGTTAGAAAATGGCGCGGAACCGCACCCGGAACGGCAACTCGACAAGACACCCGGCCGTGGTGCGCCGCTGCACGGGATCACCGCGCGACACATGCACATCCGTGACCCGGTTGCCGGTCGGGTCCAGTACGGAAACCGTGGCGATGGCATCCCACAGCGACTCCAGGTCGTCGAACACCGCGGCACGCAGCGGCGCCATCAGGTCATCGCCGGACTGCCGCCACAACGTGCACACGACCTCACCGGTCTCCTCGCGCGCCGCGAACGGCGCGGGTCCGGCGTCCCGCCAGGACTGCTCGAAATGCCCCGAGTTGCCGTCGTCGTAGGCCTGGTCCACGCCCACCGCGACACCGCTGAGCATCTGATCCCAGCCGACCGGGGCGCCGTCATGCACCCCGGTGGCGGCGCCGTCAGGGCCGACCAGACCCAGCCCACCCCAGATGCGGATCAGGGAATCGACCACAACTGGCCACATCGACGCTGGCATCAGAACGCCACCCGGATCTGCTCAAGTTTCTCGGTCACCACGTAGGGGAACGCGTACGCCGCGCCGGGGGGCCGGGCACCGTCAGCGGCCTGCATCGGGGTGGGTGCCGACCCGCGCTGCGGCGCCCACATGTGGCGTATGAGTTCCCGCACACCCTGCTGCGCGATCTCCAGCACATCACCGGACACCCCCAGCCGCGCCGTCACGTCGAACGAACCCGTGAACGAGTCGGCCGGGTCGGTCGGATAGATCATCTGGCCGGTGGCGTCCAGCGTCCACGCCGGCACCGTCTGGCCGTCCACCGGCGACACCGTGGTCACGCTCAACGCGGACGGCTCGGGAAGCAGCAGCACACCCGTCCCGGTGGCTACGATCCGCCCGGTCCACGTACGCGCCCGCAACACCCGCCCACACCACTTCTCGGCCAGCGCCGTCGCCGCCGAAATAGTGGCCCGCAACTCCTCATCCGTGGTGTCGCTGGACATGTTCAGGAACGCCTTAACATCGGCCAGGCCAAGCAGCGGCACACCCGTCTCCACCACCGTGAAACCGTCGAAGAACGCGCACGCATTCACCCCGGTGGCAACGAACCGATAGCCGTACACGCCAGCAGCCGCCGGGGTGTAGGCACTGGTGTAAACACCCGCAGACGGGTTGCTGACCGGCGTCGCCGAGGTAGTGCCGTCCGGCGCGGTCACAGTGGCAGTCACTGCGCCCGCGTTGGCCGGCGCCCCGGCCTCGTCGCGCACCGTCACGGACAGGGTGACCACATCGCCCAGATCGAAAGCCATGTCAGCTCCTGCCCATCGTGGCGGGTTGGCGTGGCGTGACAGCGGTCATGGCGGCCACGGCAACCGTCAGCGCGGCAGCGTCATAGGTGGCGGGCATGTCGAACCACCCGGCGCCCGCGTCGTAGATGGCAGCATGACTGGTCGGCATCGGTCAGCGGGTCTCGGCCTTGGGCGCACGCGCGGTGCGCGGCTTCGGGTTGGCGGCCTTCTCGGCCTGTGGCGCGGTCGCCACCTCCACGGCCAGACCGGCGGCGATCAGGTCGCGGGCCTCGGCGTCGGGAAGGTGAACCGCCTCACCCTTGCCCGGCCAATCCCGGCCGTCACGGGTGCCGGTCACGGCCACAGTCATCTGAACACGCATCGGGGGAACTCCCTTGATGGAATCGAACGGGTGTGTGATGTCGGGTGGTTGGCGCACCGCAAATGGCACGCCAACCACCCGCATGTCAGATCAGCTCGCGCCGCCAACAAACAGCTTGCAGGCGCCCGACTGGTCGGCGAGGATGCCGTCACCGCGCACCACGGCCTTGAACGTCACCAGGTCCGCGTTGAACGCGAACTCATCGGAACGCTCGAAGCGCACCCCACCGGCGAGCCGGACGAAGTAGGCGCTGATGTCGCCGAACACAACCGACTTGGCGCTGACCGCAGGCGCGGCAACGTTCGGATCGGTGAAGATCGGCTTGCCAAGCAGCGTGTCGGGGACACCGACCTGCAAACTGGGCTGCCACAGGTACTGGTTGGTGGTGTCCTTCAACTTGCGGACAGCACCCAGCGTGGAATCCTTCATGATCCACGCGCAGGACCGCGAGTTGCGGTACGGCGCGATCACACTGAACATGAGGTCGATCAGGTTGTCAGCGGTGAACGCACCCGTGACACCCGTGCCGCCCGTGACGCCCGTGGTGGCACCGGTAACGATGCCGGCGGGCTGCGAAGAGCCCGTGCCGGTCACCAGATGCGCACCGAGCGCGTTGCCGCAGGCGCGGCCGGCCTGACGGGCCAGGTAGCCGAGCAGGTCCACGGCGGTGTCGTCCACCAGTTCGCGGCTGACCTGCACGATGACGCCGTACTTATAGGCGCCCAACGACCGCTTGGCGAACGCCGGGTCCGACTCGGAGATGGCGGCACCTTCAGCGGTGAGCGCGGCCGAAGAGTGCGCGGTGGTCACCGGCACCTCGATCGTCTCGCCGTTGCCGGTGTTCAGGATCGTCGGACCGGCCGACAGCACGCCGGACGACTCGATCATGTGCTCCAGCAACTGCTCACGGAACGACGTGCGCACCGTGTTGCCACCGGCGGTGGCGCTGCCCTTGGTCAGGTCGCGGAAGTTGACCGGACCAAGGCCCTCATTAGTGTCGAAACTGCGGGCCTCGCCACGCAGGAACGACCGCAGCCGCTCCTCCACGGCAGGCTCGCCGCGCTGCTCCGGCGCCGGGGTGAGGTTGAGACGCTGCATCGCGTCGGCGGCGTCCTTCGCGCGCTGCTCGGACTCCTCGACCTTCTTGCGCTGCGCGTCGAGCCGGTCGATGTCGGCGGTGATCGCGTCGAACGACTGCTCTTCCTCGGCGCTCATTGCGCGGTTCTCGGACTCGGCGGCATCAAGCAGGGTCTTTGCCTGCTCCCACGCCGAAGCCCGCTGCTCAAGAATGCTCTTGACAGACATGGTTCGTCCTTTCAGACGGGGTAAACGGATCGGTTGTGTGAACAGGCCGTCAGGTGCGGTTCGCGCTGCCTGCGGCCAATGCCAACGCCCGAAGCCGGGCGCGGCGCTCATCCAGCCCCGCGCGGATCTCGTCCGTCGCAGGGATGGGGGTCTGTGGGGTGTCCTCGACTGGGGCGGCATCAAGGTTCTTCTTCAGTAGGGCGCGCAGATCGTTACGGTCGGCGGCGGCGCGCACCTCGGCCAGGTCCAGGCCACGCGCGGACGCGAACATGCGCAGCCCGCTGGACGTGTCCAGGTAGGCCGGGTCGTTCACGGGGGCGACATCCACCAGCTGCACGCTGCGCAGGGTGCGCATCGGGAACTCGTTGGCCGTCAAACCCCACTCGTCCTCCAGGACGTGGAAAGCGAACGAGGAGAACCGCAGGTCGCCGCGCTGGGCCAGCACCGCGCAGTCCCGGCCCACCGTGGTGTCCGGCAGATCGACCTCGTACAGAAGCCCGGTGCCGTCCACCGTCATCCGCAACGTTCCCGCATCGGAGGTGCCTAATAGTCCCATGTCGTCGTGGTTGTAGCGGGCCATCACCCGCACGCCATCGGCAAGCGACTTGTTGAACGCAGCCGGGGCGACTTCCTCCACGAACCCGCCCAGGTTGCGGGAGGTCTTGTTGAACTTGGCGGCGTAGCCGACCAGCGTTCCGACCCCGCCGGACGCGCGGAA
>Ga0075163_10010711_pt1 | contig 11980 bp, 9 predicted proteins | sample JI1023141ADNA_FD_71478 | JGI IMG/M metagenome (GOLD analysis project Ga0075163, IMG submission 71478) | Wastewater effluent complex algal communities from Wisconsin, to seasonally profile nutrient transformation and Carbon sequestration -... | ecosystem: Engineered > WWTP > Effluent > Algae...
GATCTGCCCGGACCAGACCATTGTTGCCGGGAACCTCACGAATGCGAACGGTTACATCTCCTTCGAGAACATGCAGAAGGGGCAGTACGCATTCGGGAAGACCGAGTTCTTCATCGGCCTGGAAGAAACGGAGGACGCACCTTTCACGCTCGACCTGATGCCCGTACCCGCCAGCGATGTGCTCACTGTAGCAGGAACCTTCGACGGGCAAGCGACATTCTGGTGGGATGTGATCGGCATGGATGGCCGTCTGGTGCAGCGTACCACAACGAGCACCTCCGGCGCCTATCGCCACGTGATCGACGTGTCCAGCCTATCGGTCGGGAGCTATGTCCTTCGCGCGACCGAAGCACGTGGAGCCACCGTGATGGAGCGCCGCTTCGAAGTGGTCCGATAGCCGATGGAAGTTGGTCCTTTGGAGATCGGTCCATTCAACGAGATGGGTTTACGGAAACCCTTCTTCCCCGTGAATGATGCGCTGCACGAATACCTCGTTGATCACAACCGGACGGGTGACCTGCCGATCGAGTACGACGACCTGCGACGGTACGACGGGCTGATGCCTACGCTGGATGTGAAAGGGAAGGCCACGCTGTGGAATACCGTGATGTATAGGCCCAGTGATCTGGAGGGCCTGCACGAACGGTTGGTGGAGACCTATCAACGGCTTGTCGCGGATGGTAGGAGGATCGAACACCTGCGTGTGGCCAGCATCGATTTCTGCGCCTACGGTAACTCCCAGCCGTTCCGCATCAAGATCCTGAATCAGATCAACGATAACCACGATTACTACTACGTCAAGCGCACCGATGCCAGCCGCGTGTACGGGTTGGAACTGGAGCAACTGCTCTCGCCCAACAACATCAACTTCATCTGTCAAGGTGGGACACTCGTAGAGGAACACATCATCGGTGTGCCGGGTGATTCCTTCATCGATGACCCGGTCCAATACGGTGGGCCCGTGAACGCGGTCCGCCTCAGCAAGGAATTCGTCAAGTTCAATGAGCGCTGTTTCGCTAGGCTGCTGGGCGACATGCGAGCGTACAATTTCGTGGTGGATGTGATCCACGATCTGGATCAGGTGCAGTACCGGATCCGAAGCATCGATTTCGATCAGCAGAGCTACGAGGGCAGGGCACGGATCTACCTGCCTCAGTTCTATAAGGAGAACCTGCCCTTCGTCCAGTTCGCACAGCAGGTCATTTCCATGGAGACCGCCGAACAATACCGGAGCGAAGAGCGGACCTTGCTTCGGAAGCGCCAGCGCTTGGCCAAGGACCAGTTGCAACGTCTGCTGGGGTTGATGCGAGCCGATACGATCTCCACCCCCGAATTCATCGAAGAGTTGGCCAAAGACCTTGCGGCCTACCACAAGGAGCCTGCCCTTGTCAAGTGCCGGTCCATGGGTGAATTGTTGGAGCGTCACATGGAGGTGCTCCTTGCTTCCCATTGAAGCTCGGTTTCGACGAAATTGAAACTTTGACCTACCAGAAGCGTATCAGCGCCACGAACGATCATATCCGTTCGACCACGCTGAATGTCATTTGCCCGTTCTCTCTCCGTTCTCGCCACCGCACTCTTGCTATGGAATGGTGCTGCCCAAGCCCAGACCTTGTCCTACGGTTGGTTGAATTTCCCGTGCGCCGATAACCTCAACTGCGGCAACGGTTGTTCCTCGTGTAATCTGCCGGATGATGCACCTGCCAACTTCTTCGGCACCAGTGTCCTTTGGTACGGTATGGATGTTTGTCCGCATCCGATCAATCCCGCTGACAATGCGGTCTACACTACGGGTTGGCCGATCGAGCCGGATCCTGCGGTCTACGTGGGGCTGTCGGTCGTGACCTTGGAGAACGTCCAAGTGGATAGCATCATCATCCGTCACCGTCGCGGACAGAACGGCCCTCAACGGTTGCTCGTGAAGTACACCAACGATGCTCAACAGGTTCCCGTTACCCTTGGCGATGTGGACATCGTACCCGCTTGGCAAGAGACCGTTTTCACCGACCTCGGATGCTTGGCTCCTACGGGCAGCGATTACCAGGGCTTCCAGCTTAGACTTCAAGCCTACCAAGGCGGCGAGGACAATTGGCAGTTGGATGCCATGCGGATCGTCACCAGCCCGTGCAGCGTTACACAGGTCGGCATTGCCGAGAACTTCCAACGCAACCTCCAGGAATCGGGTACCTACGTCGATGTGCTGGGGCGTCCGGTGATGGGGCAGCCCGCACCGGGAGTGTATGTCGGTGCTCGCAAGCGCGTACAGGTCTATTGATCAACAGTTCCGAAAGGACCGTTCGATCTCCGAAGAGGGAGTGTCGCTCAAGCGGCACTCCCTCTTTGCTTTCCTGAACGCGGATGGAATTGCAGGATGTTGCTACGCAGGTATTCGCGATCCAAGTGGGTGTAGATCTCGGTGGTGGTGATGCTCGCATGGCCCAGCATCTCCTGCACCGCGCGCAGATCGGCGCCACCTTCCACCAAGTGCGTGGCGAAGGAATGGCGGAATGTATGCGGACTGATGGTCTTCCGGATCCCGGCCTTCACCGCCAATTTCTTCACGAGGTTGAAGACCGACATACGCGATAACGGCCCGCCACGCGCATTGAGGAACACCATGTCCTCCGCCTTCGGGCGCACGGGAAGATGCACGCGTTCGTCGTCCATGTACGTGCCGATCTGCCGCATGGCTTCGGGGCCGATCGGCACCAACCTCTCCTTGTCGCCTTTGCCCACCACGCGAATGAACCCTTCACCGAAGTGCAGCCAGGAGCGGCGTAGACCGCAGAGTTCGCTCACGCGCAAACCACAGCCGTACAGTGTTTCGAGCATCGCGCGATCGCGATGGGCGAGGGGTTTGCTCATGTCGATGACCTTCACCATGGCATCGATCTCTTCCACGCTGAGGAACACCGGCAGCTTGCGCGCGATCCGTGGGCTTTCGATCAGCTCGGTGGGGTCCGTATCCACCACCTTGTCCCGTCGCAGACTGCGATAGAAACCGCGGACTGCGCTCAGTAAGCGCGCTTGGCTGCTGGAATGGAGCCCTTGCTTGGCAATGCTCGTGATGAACGCCTGCAGATCATCGAGCCCGATCGACTCCGGAGCAATGGGTGGTGCCTGGCTTTCGGCATACGCCCGTAGCTTCCCAACGTCCCGCACATACGCTTCCACCGTGCGGTCGCTCAAGGAGCGCTCCAGCTTCAGGTGCATGCGCAGATCGGTCAATGCGTTGTCCCAGGTCACAACACGAAGATCCGATGGACAAGTGGTGAATGCTCCGTGGAGCAGCCCACAACTGCCAACGATGCGATGTTCATGCACGGTGAATGGCACATAGTCCGCAACTTCGCGCCATGCGCATCCTCCTCCTCAACGGACCGAACTTGGATCTGCTCGGCACGCGCGAGCCACACGTCTATGGCAGCCGTACGTTCGAGGACTACCTCACGGAATTGCGCGCCTTGTTCCCCGAGGTCGATCTTGCTTACAAGCAGACCAACGTGGAAGGAGAGTTGGTGGCTTGGCTTCGGTCGGCGGGGACGGAGCAGGACGGCATCATCTTGAACGCCGCCGGGTATTCGCATACCAGTGTTGCCTTACGTGATGCGATCACGGTGTTGGAAAAGCCGGTCGTGGAGGTCCACATCAGCAACATCCATGGCCGGGAGGAGTTCCGCCACAATACGCTGACCGGTGCCGCATGTGCCGGGGTCATCACCGGTTTCGGTCTGGAAGGATACCGGCTCGCCGTCCTCCACCTTCTTGAACGCAACTAACGGAAAGCGTCCTTGTCCAGTTGCACGAACCGCTTCCATCCGAGGATGAAGCGGTCGTACGCAATGCTCCGGTGATACATCCCGTTGAGGTTCGGCGAACGTTCGGTATGCATCAGTTCGCGTCGTTGGCGTATCACATGCGGCAGCCGGCGGAAGAACGCGCGATGGGCGCGGCCCACTTCCCAAGTATGCGCGGCATGGCCCTCTACGAGGAATTTCCCGGCAGCGAATGCATCGAGGACAAGCCGGCGGAAAAGCCACCACCACGACCAGCCGTTGTGCAGGTTCTTCGTGAGCACGATCAGGCTGTTGCGGAAATTGAGGTAGGTCTTGCGCGGCGAACCGTAGCCCAATGAGCCACCTCCCACATGCAACACCTTGGCATGACTGGTGTAGCCGATGCGCCAGCCCATGCGACGCAAGCGCCAGCACAGGTCGATCTCTTCCATGTGGGCGAAGAGGTCCGCATCGAAGCCACCTGCTTCATGGAAGGCATCCGCGCGAATGAGCAAACACGCACCGGTGGCCCAGAAGATCTCCATTTCATCGTCGTACTGCCCCAGGTCCTCTTCGGTACGTTCAAAGATCCGCCCGCGGCAGAAGGGATAGCCGTTGCGATCGATGAAACCACCAGCAGCCCCAGCATGCTCGAACTTCTTCGGATCGCCATGGCTGAGGACCTTGGGCTGGCACGCAGCCATGTCGGGGTTCCGATCCAGGTAATCGTTCATGGCGTTCAGCCATCCCGAGGTAACTTCCACATCGGAGTTGAGCAATACGTATCGATCGGCGTTCACCTCGGCCAGCGCAGCGTTATAGCCTCCTGCAAATCCCAAATTGACGGGAAGCGCTATCCGTTGTACCGAAGGATGGTTGTGCTCCAGCCAGACCAATGAATCGTCGGTCGAACGATTGTCGGCAACGATGACATCCGCACCATCACGGTGTTGGATCACGCCCGGTAGAAAGCGTTCCAACCAGGATCTTCCGTTCCAGTTGAGAATGACGATGGCAGTGCGCATGGGGCCGGGCGCGGCAAAGATGCACCTTCGACCGATGCGGGATCAGCGCGGATCGTTATAGAATTCTAAAGCGCGTTCACCTCCTAGGGTATTCACCGGTGCCGCCTGCACATTGTTCATCGGGGTATTGCGCGAATGCAGGATCTGGTTCCACTGCGGATTCTGCTGCTCACCTGGCACTTCGCTGTTCAGGAGCTGGAAGCAGTTCGAGACCATATCCGGCTGGTAGAAGACAAAGCGCCGGTTGGTGAACTTGCCCGCCCGGTAGTAATGCCAGATGGTATACGGGTAGGTATCCATCTCATTCAGGCGGTCCATCATGGTGTTCGGTGGCCCGTATTTCAAGTACACTCGACCGCGATCGCTCTCATACCCCTTCAGCACCCGGCAGCCGTACAACTTGTTCACTTTGATCACCTCCGCATGGTAGTCGGCCCAGGCTTTCTCGGGATCCGTGCTACGATTGCCCCAGAAACTGTAGAAGAACCGTTTCATCAGATCCAGGTCACGGTCCTTGTACCGATCGTCGATGATCTTGGCTTCCAACGGATCGGCAATGGGTCGAAGGCTGGCGATGTGCTCGGCCAAGGAATCGACATTGGTGAAGGCGCCGGAGAATTTTCCCTCCAGATCCAATTGATCCATCGACTGCAGGTCGTAGTTGTAGGACACAGGGTTGTTCCGCTGGAAGAACTGCTCCTTGCGGGTGAGCAGGTTGCCGGAGCGGTCCTTGGCTTCGATCGCGAGCACATAGTTGCCCGACGGAAGTTGCGCGATATCGAATTCAGCGATCACCGGTTCAACGGGTTTTCCCTTTACTCGGGTGCTACGCTTGTAGGGGCCAAAGACGGTCTTCGATTCGAAGCTTTCGATCTGGTACGACAAGAGGAAGAGGCTATCTGGACCGATCACCTTATCGGTATGGTATACCTCTGCATAGAAGTTCAAGGTCTTCAATTCCGACGGGAAATAGTCCGACAACAGCGGCACTGGTACATAGCCGTATTTGGAACGTTCTCCTTCTTGCGCGGGCATAATGCGCTCCGCAAAGAGGACGTCGGAAACCGAGATGCCGGGTGGCAACTCGCCCACGGCCAGAGGGGCATTGTAGCGTGAAACGGCTGTGTCTCCGCTCACTAGGTCACGAGCTTCTACGAAGAGGTCGTAGTTGCCGGGTGACAGCTGGAAGAACTCCTGATGGAGAAGGTCCACCTGTAGGCTGTCCAAGCGCTCAGGGCCAAGCACTTCGGTCTTGCCAAAAGCTTTCACCACACCGTCCTGCTCGATCACAGTGATGACCTCGACGCGGGCTTGCATGAAGCCGCGCTCGTTGGCCATGGTCGTCATGGTGCCTGCTAGAAAAGCCATGTTCACCTCTACCAATGGACTGCCGTCCGGCGCATAGAACGTGCGGCTTTCCACCACGGTCTCCACTGCCGCCTTGATCGGCCGATAGGGCCATGCAACAAGAACAAGCGCTGAAAGGAATGCCAAGACTCTCATGTTCACAAAGTTAAGACCTCACGCCGCCCATTCACGACCGTTGGCTGCTCAGTTGACACCGTGCGTGGGTTGAATGGCGCTGAAAACGAGATCCAGCGATGGGGAAGGCCAGAGTTGCTCAGCAGACTTGACCAAGCGCGCTATCCCTTTTGGGGATGCTTCAAAGAGGAGGACCGCTACTCGCTTCGCTCGCCGATCTTTTTATTTACCCGAATAGCTCAAGCTGCGCTTGGCATTCGGGTAAATGAAAAGACCGCCTCCGGGGCGGTCTCCACTTTGGCGGAGAGGGAGGGATTCGAACCCCCGTTACCCTTGCGGGTAAAGCGGTTTTCAAGACCGCCGCATTCGACCGCTCTGCCACCTCTCCAGGTGCTTCGTACCGTGATCCACGGCGCGGCGGCGCGAAAGTAACGCGTTACTTGGCTGGCCAACGATATTTGCACGGTCGTATGAACATCCGTGTTGAATTCCTCGGAACGGGCACCAGTCAAGGGGTGCCCGTCATTGCCTGTAAATGTGCAGTGTGCACGAGTGCCGACCCACGCGATAAGCGGCTGCGCAGTTCGGTACGGGTGCAGCTCGGCGAGAAGAATTTGCTCATCGATGCGGGGCCCGATCTTCGGCAGCAGGTGCTGCGCAGTGGGATGACCACCTTGGATGCCGTGCTGCTGACCCACGAGCACATGGACCACATCGCGGGGATCGATGATCTGCGGGCGTTCAACTTCGCTCAGAAGCGGTCGATGGACATCGTCGCGAACGCGGCCACGCTCACCGCCGTGCGCCGGATGTACCATTATGCCTTCGGGCCTGAACGCTACCCTGGAGTGCCCGAACTGGAATTGCGCACCATCGACAAGGAACCCTTCGAATTGCTGGGAACACGGATCGAACCGATCGAAGTGATGCACTACCGGATGCCCGTGCTCGGTTTCCGGATGGGCAGCTTCGCGTACATCACCGATGCCAAGACGATCACCCCGGAAGAATTGGCGAAGCTGGAAGGGGTGGAGGTGCTGGTGCTCAATGCGCTTCGACAGAAGGAGCACTTGTCCCACCTGAATCTGGCGGAGGCCTTGCGGATCGTGGAGATCGTTCGTCCACGTCGGGCACTTTTCACCCACATCAGTCATCTGCTGGGCGCACATGCCGATGTCTCGAAAGGTCTTCCACCGGGTGTGGAACTGGCCTATGATGGGCAGGTGGTGGAGCTGTGATCGCTCGGCCGTTCCGGGATCGAAATGCCCCTATCCTTGGAGGGCAAGCTCCTTCCGCTTGGTCGATCCGCTCCGGTCAACGAACTTCGTACCAACTGATAAACGGTTCGGATCATGCTACAACGTTCACTCGTCTTTTCGCTCACTGCCCTGATCGGCGCATCGACCGTTCAGGTCAACGCCCAACAGAGGCCTACGACGGAGGAGGTCACCTTCATCACGGATAACCGCCGTCTGCCCGATACGGAATGGCAAGCCGAGTTGCGCCAACGGAATGGATGGCTGCAGTTCAAGGCCCAGCATCCACGTTGGTCAGCCGAGTTCAATGAAGCCACGGGACTTCCACGCAGGGCCTATGGAACGCCGATCCCGATGGGGAGTGCTTCCGAAGAAGTGGCCCGTCAATTCCTGACCACCGAGCTGGCGGCTTACCAGCTACCGATCGCCGAACTCGTGACGAGCGCGACTGCGCCGACGGGCAAGCTCACCTACATCCACTTCACCCAAGAACATGAAGGGCTTCCGGTGCTCGGCGCCAAGGCCATGGTGAAGTTCGATGGTCAAGGTCGGGTGATCGGTTTCGCTGCCGATCTGATCAAGGACATCACGGTCGACCTTACGCCGGCGATCCAGGCCAGCGCCTTCGCGGATCTTGCCGGGCAGGGCCTTTCGAACATTCAATCCACCGAGGACAACGGCCTTCGTTTGCTCGCTGTGCCCCATGGACGCACCAACGATGTGCGCTTGGTACGGGAAGTGGTGGTGCACACGCAGCGCGGAGATACACCGGGGCGTTACCGCTGCTTGGTGGATGCGCACACGGGACAGTTGTGGTACCGCACCAACGAAGTGCTGACCTGTGAGCACGGCGATGTGGACGATGCCGGTGCCGATGTGACGATGACAGCGCTGGCGTACAACGGCAGCCCGCTCGAAACACCGGAGGTGCAGAACCTGCCGGAGATCGATGTCACCGTGGGCAGTTCGCTCTTCCAAACGGATCTGAACGGCTTCCTTGCTTCCGGTATTCCCGGCCCTGCTTCCGCGTTCTATCAGTTGCGCGGTCGGTGGGCCAACGTGAGCACGAACGGCGTTACACCAACCTTCTCTGGCACGGTGCAAGAAGGGGCGAACACTATCAGCTTCAACGGCAGTGCGAATATCCGCGAGCGATCGGCCTACATCTACGTGAACCAGATCCACACGCACATGAAGAACGTGCTGCCGGATTTCCTCGGCATGGACTTCCCGTTGCCTACGCGGATGGATCTGACCACGGACAACTGCAACGCGTTCTATGATGGATCCAGCATCAACTTCTATGCGGAAGCGAACAACTGCCGTTCGTTGGCCACGATCAACGATGTGGTCTACCACGAATATGGTCACGGCATCAACGGTCGTTTCTACAGCAACCTGAGCAGCGATTTCACGAACGGTGGAATGAACGAAGGCTATGCCGATGTATGGGCTTTGACCTTGACGCAGAACCCGGTCCTCGGCTTGGGCATCAACTTGGACAACGACAACTCCACGGTGCGGCGCTACGACCAGGACCCGAAGGTGTACCCGATCGACATCGTTGGCGAAGTGCACTCCGATGGCGAGATCATCTGTGGCGCTTGGTGGGACACGTATGTATTGCTCGGCAACGACATGGATCTGACGTTGGAGCTCTTCGCGTTGGCCTTCCCCGGCTTACAAGCGAACACCTTCAATGGCAACGAGGGCCAAGCCTTCCGGGATGTTCTGCTGGACGTACTCCAGGCCGATGACGACGACGGCGACATCACCAACGGAACACCGAACGGTGCTGCGATCGTGGAGGCTTTCGGGATCCATGGCATCACCTTGATCAGCGATGCACAGCTCATCCACGATGACCTGCGTTCAGCAGCTGCTGATGCACCCATTGCGATCAATGCCGATGTGGTGATCACCTTCCCATCCACGGAATACCTGCAAGATGCTTCGCTCTTCTACAAGGTGAACGGTGCGGCCGACTGGACCAGCATTCCGATGACCAGCACCGACCAGAGCTCCTATGATGCAAGCATCCCAGCGCAACCAGCAGGCACGGTGGTCGCCTATTACTTGGGCCTTCGCGACATCTTCGGACAAAGCAGTTCCATCACCCCCGTGGGCGCGAACCGCTTGGATCCCGGTCTGCCGTTCTACATGCTTGTCGGCTATGACCTTATTGCCACCGAGAACGCCGACGACCTCAGCGAGCTCGGCCCTTGGGTGGAAGGTCAACCGGAGGACAACGCAACGACCGGACGCTGGGAGTTCGGTGCGCCTTTGGCTTCGTACTCCGATATCCAGGACATCGGGACGATCTGCCAAACGGGAACCCAACATACCGCCGGTGGCGAGCTGTGCTGGTTCACGGGTAATGCATCGAGCCTCTCTGCCGGTATCGGTGAGAACGATGTGGATGACGGCAGCACCACGCTGTTGGGACCGAACATCGATCTGACGGACTACGCGAACCCAGCGATGAGCTACTGGCGCTGGTACACCAACAACCCACCGAGCGGTGCCAACCCGAACGCGGATTGGTGGCAGGTGTATGCGAGCAGCAACAACGGCAACACCTGGGTACGCGTGGAAGACACCAAGAGCGGCGAACGCAACTGGCGTCGGAAAGTGTTCCGCGTGCAGGATGTGCTCGGTGATGTGAACAGCATTCGCTTGAAGTTCATTGCCAGCGACAGCACGCGCCTTGGGCAAGAGTTGGATGGTGGCAGCCTGATCGAAGCCGCTTTGGATGATGTGGAGCTTTGGGATGAAGCGAACACGAGCAGTGTAGAAGAGATCGTCAGTGCTCGTCTCGCCGGTGTGTGGCCGATACCAGCGAACGGAACGCTGAACATCAGCGTGCGCGAAGGAGGGAAGGGCACCCTGCGCACCGAGGTCGTTGACCTCACCGGCCGCGTGGTGATCCAAACGTCCTCTACTTCCACGGTGGGTATCTCACAGCTCGATGTCACCGGATTGGCGGAAGGAGAATACGTGCTTCGTTTGCGTTGGGCCGATGGTTCCACGGAACGTCGCTTCAGTGTGATCCGCTAACGGACCGAACGAACAACAGGCCCCGGCTCCACCAGGAGACCGGGGCCTGTCCATTCATGGCACCACCACCGGCCATGCACCCCGCCGCTGATCACCCAGTAGGCAGACCAGGTAATACCCGGTAGGGACATGGTTGAGGTCGAACTCTCGGGTGGTGCCGGAGAGGCGTTGTGTTTCCACGGTGCGGCCGCTGGCGTCGAGCAACTGCAGTTGGTGCCACTCTCCATTGGGTAGCGTTAACCGGCCATCGGCTCGCATTCGCGGTGCCGCTTCGTGAATGGAGGTGGTCAGTTCTGTACCAAGCAGAACGTCGATCACCTCGTTCTGCATGAGCCCTTGATCGTAGATGCGCACATCGTCGATCCAACCGGAGAAGGGTGCTGCGCCCGTGCTTTGTGCCCCGAGCGATGCCGGTGCCTGGGGATGATAGCCCATCGTTCCGGTCGCAGCGGTCTCGGCCATCAACGAACCGTTCAGGTAGATGCGCATGGCCGCTCCATCGTAGCTCGCAACGATGTGGTACCACGTGCCGGAGAACACCGAGGATGGTGCCGTGCTCAGTTCCAGCGTCGAAGCGCCTGCGCGCAAGCGGAACCGCAAGGCCGACGCTTGAACGAAGGCGATGGACCAGATGTGATCCTGCGCTTGCGGACCAACGGTCTTGGCGATGATGGTCCGTTCCATGGCCGTCACGAAGTCCGGTTTCACCCACACCGAAAGGCTCAGGCCTGGGCCACCCGTGGTGATGTCGCACGCACCGAGGATGATGCGATCGTCGACGCCATCGAACCGACACGCACCGCTGTGATGTCCGCCGGTGGGTGCCCATTGTGCGCCGTTCTGCAGCACGCCATTGGACAGGTTGTTCCATTCCTGGGCCGTGGGGCCGCTGCTCTCATCCAAGGTCCAATGGAAGATCGGGATCGGTTGGGCTTCCATCCAATGGAACAGGAAGAGGCACGGTAGAAGGGCGACTTTACGTTCCATGGTTCGCGATCGGGTTACGATCACGGGAACGACAAGGTCCTTGCCTCAGGTTACGATCATTCGACCGGAAGCAGATGAATGCGCACGAGGGCGTGCCCCGCATCGCCGAACGGCCGACTATACGAACTGCTTATCCTGCTCCAAACAGACGGCCAGTTCCTTGTACACGCTCACCAACGCCTCGTGGCTCGGGTGTTTGCCGACGCGCTCCACGATGCGTCGTGCCAGCGTGCCGTGCTCGAGGATATGTGCGATGTGTTGTCGGCACCCTTCACTCAGTTCGCCATAGAGTTCAACGAAGAGGTGCTGCCACAACTTCTGTGCGGTCATCTGATCCTGCTTCATCAGGCCGAACATCAGCAGGTAGTCCTTGTTCGCGATCATGGCATGGCCGGCA
>Ga0075163_10010712_pt1 | contig 11980 bp, 9 predicted proteins | sample JI1023141ADNA_FD_71478 | JGI IMG/M metagenome (GOLD analysis project Ga0075163, IMG submission 71478) | Wastewater effluent complex algal communities from Wisconsin, to seasonally profile nutrient transformation and Carbon sequestration -... | ecosystem: Engineered > WWTP > Effluent > Algae...
GCCCGCGCCAGCATCAGCCACCCGTAGTAGCTGGTGAACCCCTCCGAGAACCACAGCATGCTCGTGTGGACCTCGCGCTCGTACGCGAACGGCCCGAGCACCGTCGGCCGGATGCGCTTCACGTTCCACGCGTGGAACAGCTCGTGCGCCGCCAGCCGCAGGAACTTGCGGTACCCCTCCGGGTCCGTGAACACGAACGGGTCCGCCCCGAGCACCGTCGAGTTGAGGTGCTCGAGCCCCGCGCGCCCGCCCGGCCGCAGGTGCACGATGAACGTGTAGTCGTCGAACGGCACCGCCTCCGGTCCGCCGCCGAACACCGTGAACGCCGCCTCCGCCATCTTCGTGAAGTCGGCGATCAGCCGCTTCTCGTTGTAGTTCCCGATCCCCGCCGCCGCGATGCGAAACTTCGTCTTGCCGACCGAGAACGGGATGACGTCCATGCGCTTGCCCGCGTGCACCGGCGCGTCGACCAGCACGTCGTAGTTGGCCGCGCGGAACTTGGTCCCGCTCCTCGGCAGCCCCGTGATCACCTGCGTGCCCGGCAGCGGGTCCACCTTCAGCTCGACCGGCCGGTCCTTGTGCCCGACCGCGTACATGAACACGTACACCCCATTAAAGAACCCGAACTCGTCGTCGAGGTACGCCCCGCCGACCCCCGTATACGTGCCGCGGTACACCCGATAACGGACCTTGAACGGCTCCCCGCCGTGCGTCACCCGCCACGTGATCTCGTCGACCTTGACCACCGGCACCGACTTCCCGCCGGCCCCCTCCGCGACCACCCCGCGCACGTTGCGGTGCGCCTCCGTCACCTTGTAATGCCCCGGGTTCCACTTCGGCAGCTGCAGGTCGACGCTCGGCCCCGGGATGTCGCGAAAGCTCAGCTCGACCTGAAACTCGTGCTTCTCCGGGTCATCCATCCCGATCCGGTACTCGAACGCGTCCAGCTTGGCCGCCACCGCGACCCCGGGCGCCGGCGCCGTCGCGGCCTGCCCCCACGCCGACCCCGGCGCGCCGAGCACCAGCGCCGCCACCACGGAACACACCCGCGACATCGAGGAACGCCCGAACATCGGCCGAGCATACTCGAGCCCCCTCCCGCACGCTCGCCCCCCAGATCGCCCCAATACCGCCTCCCACGCCCCCTCCGCCGATCGCGCCGCCCGCGCACACCCGCCTCCGCCCGAACCCGCCCGCCGCCCGGAACACTCCGTCATGACCCCTCCCGATCCTCTGCTCGTGAACCCCGAAGCAGCGCCGCGAGCACCACCACGAGCTCACATCATCGGCGTTCTCGCCCGCGAGTTCATGCCCCGCGTCGCTCCGCTTCTTCCAAACAGCCCCCCGCGCCGCTGGTAAGCTCGCGCCCCCTTGGCCCCCCCCGCAACACGCGCCTGGACCTCCGCGTGGCCGCTCGCCGGCGCCGCCGCGTGCATCGCCGCCGCCGCGTCGATCTTCGGCTTCCGCGATCACGGCCTGTGGTCGACCGGCGAGATCGCCGTCCTGCAGCGCGCCCAGGCCGACCTCGGCGCCGCGCTCACCGGCCTCGAGCGCGCCCCGCCGTTGCCCGACCTGCTGCGCGCCTGGGCCCTCTATCTCACCGGCGACCCCGCCGCGATCCGCCTGCCCGGCGCCCTCGCCGGCGCCCTGCTCGTCGGCCTCGCCGTGCTGCTCGCCCGCCGCCTCGGCGCCGCCCCGCGCTACGCCGCGATCGCCGGCGCGTTCGTGCTCGCCTTCCCGCTGCTCGCCAGCCAGACCCGCCTCGCCCTCGGCAACCCCGTCGGCGAGCTCATGGCCACCCTCGCCGCCCTGCTCGGCGCCAGCGCCCTCGCCGCCCCGCGTCACCGCCTGCTGCTCGGCCTCGCCGCCCTCGCCGCCCTCGCCGGCGGGCTCGCCAGCGCCGGCCTGCTGTTCGGCGTGCTGCTCCCGCTGCTCGCCGTCGCGATCGCCTGGCCCCAAGGACCTGTCCGCCCGGACATGTCCCCCACGCCAGACACACCTGCTCCTTCGGACATGTCCCCGAAGCCAGCCCCGCGCTGGCTCGCCGCCCTGCTGGCCCTCGCGATCCTCGCCACGACCGCACTGATCGTGTACCTCGCCTACCATCAGGCCGACGGCTGGATCCCCGCCCTCGCCGCCGCCCGCGACGCCGTCCTGACCGAGCGCCCGCACACCCGCCCGTTCACCGCGACCTTCGAGGACCTCGGCGATCAGCTGTTCCCCTGGCTCCCGCTGCTGATCGTCGGCCTCATGCACCCCGGCCGCGCCCGCTGGCCCGCGCTGTGGCTGCTGACCGGCCTCGTGCTCGCCAGCGCCTGGTCGCTGCGCTACGGCGGCGCCCCGCTGCCGCTGACCGTGCCGGCCGCCGTCGTGTGCGCCGCCGGCCTCGAGCACCTGCTCCACGCGAACACCGCCCGGTCGACCCGCCGCCTCGGCCTGCTGATCATCGTCGCCGGCGGCCTCATCCTCGCCAAGGACGTGCGGCGGACCCCCAGCCACGTCGGCGCCCTGCTGGTCCAGCGCAAGGGCGAGCACAACTACCCGGCGAAGGAGCTCCGCGCCCCGGAGCTGCTGTCCGGCCTCGCCCTGCTGGCCCTGCTGGGCCTCACCCTCGCCCTGCTGACCCGCCGCGCCGACGGCCCCGGCCGCCTCGCCCGCCTGCAGGCCCACCTGCCCGAGTGGCTGCCCGCCGCGATCGTGCTCGCCGTGCTCGCGCATCACGCCCTGCGCTACGGCCACGACCTCCTGCCGCGCAGCTCCGAGCTCCAGTCGCTGCACCGCCCGCTGACCCGCCTCGCCGCCTGGCAGGCCGCCGGCGTGTACACCACCCCTCTGGCGATCCACCGCATCAGCGACCCCGGCGTCGACCTCTATGGCCCGCCCCCGGACGCCCGTCACCCCGTCACGACCCGCGACGCCGTGATCACCTGGCTCAAGAGCCAGACCCCGAACACCGCCCTGATCCGCACCAGCGAGCTCTCGCCGATCTTCCAGAACTCCCGCCAGCTCGGCTGGCCGTTTTACGTGCTCGACGCCAGCCACCGCGACGTCGTGCTCGTCAGCAACACGCTCCCGCCGGACGCCGTCGACCGCAACCCGATCCGCGAGGTCCTGTTCGACGCCCCGCCCGCGCTCCCGCACCAGACCCTGGTCCGCTTCGAGGACTACGTCGAGATCGTCGCCTGGGACTGGGAGCAGCCGGTCGTGCGCGGCCGCGAGACCACCCTGCAGGTCGTGCTGCACGTGCTGCGGCCGCTGCCGAGCGGCAGCAAGATCACCGTGCGCCTGCAGAAGGACCGCCTCTCGCGCATCAACCCGCTGCCGCACGACCTCGCCGAGAACATCTACCCGTGCCAGTACTGGCGCCCCGGCGACTACATCCTCCACCGCTTCACGACCACCGTGCCGATGCTGGAGATCCTCCCCGGCGCCCACGAGCTGATCGTCGGCATGCGCCGCAGCGAGCACCACAACTACAAGATCTCCACGCCCCCCGCCGCCGACCAGCCCGGCGAGCACGGCGTCGTCGTGCGCGGCGGCCAGGAGTTCGCCTTCATCGGCGAGGTGCAGGTCTGGTGAGTCCGTGATACCCCGTTGACCCGCGTGCCCGAGCCGAAGATCTACAGCGTCGCCGAGCTCGTCAACCGGGCCCACCGCGTCGTCGAGCAGACCTTCAACGGCGTCTACGTCGAGGGCGAGGTCACCAACCTCCGCCTCGTCAGCAGCGGCCACGCCTACTTCACCCTGACCGACGGCGGCGCCCTGCTCCCGGTCGCCATGTGGCGCAGCGCCCTGACCCGCCTGCGCTTCCGCCTGCAGGACGGCATGCGCCTGCGGGTGTTCGGCCGCCCCGGCATCTACGCCGCCCAGGGCAAGTTCCAGCTGTACGCCGAGCGCGCCGAACCAGCCGGCCAGGGCGCCCTCCTCCTCGAGCTCGAGCGCGTCAAAGCCAAGCTCGCCTCCGAGGGACTGTTCGCCGCCTCCCGCAAGCGACCGATCCCCCGCTGGCCGACGCTCATCGGCGTCGTCACCTCCCCGACCGGCGCGGCCATCCACGACATAATTAAAGTCGCCCGCCGCCGCTGCCCCGTGCACATCCTCCTGTCCCCCGCCCAGGTCCAGGGCGACGCGGCCCCCCAGAGCATCATCCTCGCCCTCCAGCGCCTGCAGGCCGTGCCCGGCGTCGACGTCATCATCCTGGGCCGGGGCGGCGGCGCCTCCGAGGACCTGTGGGCCTTCAACGACGAGGCCCTCGCCCGCGCCGTCGCGGCCTGCCCCGTGCCCGTCGTGTCCGCCGTCGGCCACGAGGTCGACACCACCCTCGTCGACTTCGTCGCCGACCTCCGCGCCGCCACCCCCTCCCACGCCGCCGAGCTCGTCGTCCCCGACCGCGACGCCCTCCTCCACCGCCTCCAGCACCTCCAGCACCGCCTCGCCCTCGCGACCCGCCGCCGCCTCCTCGACGAGCGCGCCCGCATCGAGCGCGCCGAACACCGCCTCCTCACCGCCGCCCGCCGCCTCGTCTACACCCCGCGCCGCCGCCTCGCCGCCCTGTTCGCCCGCCTGGACGCCCAGCACCCGCGCCAGCGCCTCGGCCGCGACCGCCGTCGCCTCGCCGACCTGCTCGCCCGCCTCGGCGCCCACCACCCGCGCAGGCGCCTCGCCACCACCCGCGCCCGCCTGCTCGCCGCCGAGGCCGCCCTCCGCCGCCACGGCCCCCAGCTCAGCCAGCCGGCCCGCGTCCGCCTCGCCCGCGCCGCCGGGGCCCTGCACGCCCTCAGCCCGCTCGCCGTGCTCGCGCGCGGCTACGCGATCGTCACCGCCGCCGCGACCGGCCGCACGATCACCGACGTCACCCAGGTCACCCCCGGCGACGAACTCCACCTCCGTCTCCATCGCGGCACCCTGCGCACCGGCGTGCTCGCCCGCGACGATGCTGACGACACGGCATGATGCGAACCATTTTGCTTGAATAGTATTTCACGCGACTTATACTCCGGCCCGTGACTCGGCCGCGGTTTTTCGTCGCGCTCGTGCGGGTCCTGATCGTCGCCATCAGCCTGTGCCTGCTCGGCACCGGTCGGTCGCACGCCCCGGACAGCACCCGCGACGAGATCGGCCCGCAGCCGGCCCACGTCGACCGCCCGGACCTCCCCGATCCAGGCGCCGCGCTCACCGAGGAGCGCGACCAGGAGGACGAACGCGACGGCAGCGACGGCGACACCCGCCCCATCGCACGCGCCGGGTTCGTCGTCCCGTCGATGCGCGTGCAGCGTGTCATCATGGCCCGCGGTCCGCCCGTCGACCCTCGCCCGGTCACCGATCGCCCACGCAGCTCTCGCGGTCCTCCGGTCCAGGTCTGACGGTCCCCCTGGCGCCCCTGTCCGACCTGTTTCCCGAGAGAGCTCATCATGAACACAAACAACGTCCCGAAGGACGGCCTGGCTGGTTTCAAGGAAAACTTCCGCGCCGATTTCCTGTCCGGGTTCCTCGTCTTCCTCATCGCCCTGCCGCTGTGCATCGGCATCTCGCTGGCCAGCGGCTTCGGCCCGGTCGGCGGCCTGTTCACCGCCATCATCGGCGGCCTCGTCGTCGGCCTGTTCCAGGGCTGCCAGGTCTCGATCAAGGGCCCCGCCGCCGGCCTCATCCCGATCGCCATCGGCTGCGTCGAGGCGTTCCGCGGCAACCCGGAGACCGCCGCCGTCGCCTACCAGTGCGCGCTCGCCGTCGTCGTCGTCACCGGCATCATCCAGATCATCTTCGGCCTGATCCGCGCCGGCGTGATGTCCGACTTCTTCCCGAACGCCCCCGTGCACGGCATGTTGGCGTCGATCGGCATCCTCATCATCTCGACCCAGATCCAGTCGGTGTTCGGCCAGGCCCCGACCAAGGGCTACACCGCGGTCCAGCGCCTGATGGAGATCCCCAGCAACATCGCCCACCTCAACCCGGCGATCACCCTGATCGGCCTGGTCAGCCTGGCGATCCTGTTCATCATGCCGCGGCTCAAGGTCCCGGTGCTGCGCAAGATCCCCGGCCCGGTGATGGTCCTGCTCGTCTCGATCCCGCTCGGCCTCTACTTCGGCGTGACCCAGGACCACAGCTACCAGTTCGCCGGCAGCACCTACGAGATCGTCGCCAAGACCCACGCCGTGCAGCTCGGCGGCAACATGGTCGACCTGATCACCTTCCCGAACTTCAGCTTCCTGACCCACCCGATCTCGATCCAGTTCATCGTCCTGTTCGCCCTGGTCGGCAGCATCGAGTCGACCGCCAGCGCCAAGGCGATCGACACCCTCGACCCCTTCAAGCGCAAGTCCGACTTCAACCGCGACCTGCTCGCCATCGGCGTCGGCAACGCCGCCGCCGGCATGATCGGCGGCCTGCCGATGATCTCCGAGATCGTCCGCTCGAGCGCCAACATCAACAACGGCGCCAGGACCCGGTTCGCCAACGTGTGGCACGGCCTGTTCCTCCTGATCGTGCTCGCCGCGATCCCGTGGGCCATCGCCTACATCCCGCGGGCCGCCCTCGGCGCGATGCTCGTGTTCACCGGCCTGCGCCTCGCCTCGTGGAAGGAGTTCCGCCACATGGCCCACGTCGGCAAGGAGCAGCTGATCGTCTTCCTCATCACGATCGCCGTCACGATCGGCAAGGACCTGCTGTGGGGCATCATCGCCGGCGTCGTCGCCGAGGCCGTGATCAACCTGCTCCACCGCGCCCCGGTCGCCGCCCTGTTCGTGCCCAAGGTCGTCGCCCACGACGACGCCCCGGACACCGTCCGCCTCGAGGTCCAGAACGCCGCGACCTTCACCAACTACATCGCCCTCAAGCGCCGCATCTTCGCCGTCGACCCCGCCAAGCACGTCGTCGTCGACCTCTCGAAGGCCCGCCTCGTCGACGCCAACGTGATGGAGTACTTCCAGGAGATCGAGCAGGACTTCGCCCGCACCGGCCGCAAGTTCGTGGTCACCGGCCTGGAGCGCCACACGCCGCTGTCGCACCACGCCCACGCGGGCCGCAAGTTGGCCGCGTAGACCGGGCCGATCTCCGCAGCGAATCACCGATTCGCTGCATCGCAGGGGGGCCTCCAGACCCCGCCATGCGCCCACACCGCCGGCACTGTCTGCCGGCGTCGCTATTTGCGACGTCGCGGCCATTCACCGGACTTGAACGATGTCCCTCGATGTAGGCGAGGACGGCGCCGTGGCCGGTGGCCGCGCGGCCGGGCCCGCCGAATGTCGAAAATTTGCAATTGTTCGGGCTCCAGGGGTTGCGCCGCCCCGGACGCTGCTCCTAACCTGCGATCCTCCATCCATCAGCGAACATCGCGCTTTTGTCGCAGACCCCACAGGTGAAGCATGCATCACACCGCGAGCCCCAGCCTCCAGCGTGAAGAGCCCACCCGCCCCGCGTACCGCCGTGCACGCCTCGTCTTCGTCGCGCTGCTCGGCCTGTCCGCGTGCACCAGCGACGCGGGCGACCCGACACCGCTGCGCTTGATCTTCGAGGCGCCCATCGAGCTGCCCGCGCCGCTGCCGGTCCAGTCGATGCACCTGGAGGTCATCCCGGACGCCGCCCCGACGCTCACCGTCCCGCCGCCGAAGTCCGACCCCTCACGCATCCACGAGGTCTACTGGACCGCCCCGGAGCCGAAGACCCCGGGCCAGCTCGCCTCCGACTGGGGCATCAAGTTCGGCACCCTCATGCACCTCAACCCCGACCTCGACCCCGACCAGCGGCTCGGCGGCGGGACCAGGCTCCTGGTCTACAAGCACGACCCCGACCACCCGCCCCAGTCGATCGGCTCGCCCAACCGCGGCAAGCTGCGCAACGGCATGCCGCTGCCCGAGGGCGACAGCTGGCGCCTGCGCCCGATGCGTCGCCGGGCCTACGGCACGCACACCACCGTCGCCGTGCTCGTCGACGCCTTCGAGGCCTACGGCGCCACCTACCCCGACGGCCCGAAGATCCGCATGGGAGAGATCGCCAAGCGCACCGGCGGCCGCGTCTCGCCCCACGCCTCCCACCGGTCCGGCCGCGACGTCGACATCGGCTACATCTCCAAGGGCAACGACGACGGCACCGACCGCTGGCGCCACATGAGCGAGCGCAGCTTCGACGCCGAGAAGAACTGGATGCTAATCTCGGAGATCCTCAAGTCCGGCCAGGTCCAGACGATCTACGTCAGCCGCAAGCTCCAGAAGCTGCTCCACCGCGAGGCCGCCAAGACCCTGTCCCCGCAGGAGCTCGCCGAGACCTTCGAGTACCCCCGCACCTCCGAGAGCGGCAAGGCCAAGCTCCAGCACTGGCGCGGCCACCACAACCACATGCACGTCCGCTTCCTCTGCGAGCCCGGCAACCGCCGCTGCCGCGCCCGCGGCTGAGTCGACACAGGTCCGCTACCCGAGCACCGACCTCACGAACCCGGTCGCCGCCGCCAGCACCTCCGCCGGCCGCTCGCGGTGCGGACTGTGCCCGCAGCCCGCGAGCACGCACGTCTGCGCCGCGCACCCGTCCACGATCGCCGCGACCTGGCGCATCGTCCCGTACGGATCCTCCTCCCCCTGCACGACCAGCACCGGCGCCGTGACGCCCGGCAGCGCCGCCTCGATGTTCCACCGGCGAAACGCCGGGTCGCTCCACGCCCCCGCCCAGCCCCAGAACGCCCCGTCGACGTTCTCCCCGTGGTAGCGCCCGAGCCGGACCCGCAGGTCGCCCGCCATGAACGCGTCCTTGGCCCGCGCCACGCTGGCGACCGACACGTCCTCGCAGAACACGTGCGGCGCCTCGACGATCACCCCCGCCGCGCGCACCCCCGAGCCCGCCGCCACCAGAGCGATCGACGCGCCGTCGCTGTGCCCGTACAGCACCACCTCGCGCAGCTCGAACAGCTCCAGCAGCGCCGGCAACCCCACGCGCCCCTCCTCCTCCATGTAGTCCAGCGGCCGCGGCAACGTCACCGGCTCCGACCCGCCGTACCCGACGCGGCTGTACACCAGCGCCCCGCAGCCGGTCGCCCCGGCCAGCGCCGCCGGGAACCCGCGCCACATCTTCACGCACCCGAGCCCCTCGTGCAGGAACACCAGCGTCGGCGCCTCCGCCGGCCCCGGCCCGATCCACTCCGTCTCGAGTCGTCGCCCGCGCACGGTCACCGTCGGCATACCCGCGACTCTACACTTTCACTTGCCGATGCACCCACCCCGCGGGCATCGTGCCACCTCCGCATGCCCGCCCCGATCGTCGACCTCACTGGCAAAGTCGCCGTCATCACCGGTTCCAGCCGCGGCATCGGCCGCGCGATCGCCGAGCACATGGCCCGCGCCGGCGCCCGCGTCGTCGTCTCGAGCCGCAAGCCCGGCCCCTGCGAGGACGCCGCCGCGGCCATCCGCGCCGCCGGCGGCGAGGCTCTGGTCATCCCCTGCAACATCTCGGACCACGCCCAGATCGACCACCTGATCGACGAGACCCTGCGCGTGTGGGGCCGCATCGACACCGTCGTCTGCAACGCCGCGACCAACCCCTACTTCGGCCCGCTGCTCGACCTCCCCGACGAGGCCTTCCACAAGATCTTCCACAACAACGTGCTCGCCAACCTGTGGCTGATCCGCCGGGCCCTGCCGGCCCTGCGCGCCCACAAGGACGCCAGCATCATCGTCGTCTCGAGCATCGGCGCCCTGCGCGGCGACCCCCTGATCGGCGCCTACAACATGTCCAAGGCCGCCGACATGCAGCTCGTCCGCAACCTCGCCGTCGAGCTCGGCCCCGACAACATCCGCGTCCACGGCATCGCCCCCGGATTAATTAAAACCGACTTCGCCCGCGCCCTCTGGCAAAACGAGGACCTGCTGGCCCACCTCGAGGGCCGCACCCCGCTCGGCCGCATCGGTCAGCCGGACGACATCGCCGGCCTCGCCGCCTTCCTCGCCTCACCGGCCGCCGCCTTCATGACCGGCCAGATCCTGGTCGTCGACGGCGGCCTCACCACGTCCGCCGCCTGGTAGCGCGTCACGCCGCGATCACAGCCCGATCGCCCGGCACGTGCACCCCGCGACGCCCTCGCCGCACTCCGCCGGCGCCGCCGCGTTGCTCGCGTCGAACGACACCGGGAACGACCGGTCGCTCGCCTGCATGTGCGACTCGATCCGCGTCCACACCGTCGCCGCGTCGTCGCCCCCCGCCGCGAACCCCGCGACGTCGTCATTCGTCAGGAACGGCACGATGAACGTCCCGCCGCCCGCGTACGGGTCGCCGTTGTTGATGACCGGCCCGATCCCCAGCGTCTTCGGCGTCGTGTACACGCACGCGTCCGCCGTGAACTCGCCGAACACGTCCGGCGGGCACGCCGTCCCGGTCACCTCCGGGTAGTAGTACGCCAGCGCCATCTCGACCCCGACGTCCGCCCCGCGGAACAGCGACTTGAACTTGTACCCGCTGACCTCCAGGCACGGGTGCACGCACGCCGAGATCGACACCGCCAGCTTGTCGCCCGGCTGGATCTCGTCGCTCACGCACACCATCCCGCGGAAGAACGGCAGCGTCAGCGGCCCGACGTCGCCCTCTCCTTGATCCGTGCAGCCCTCGGGCGTGTCGCACGTGACCGGCGCCGCCGTCGTCGCCTCGGTCGGGTCGGCGTCCGTCGCCCCGCCCGGATCGCCGGTCGGATCGCCGCTCGGGTCACCGCTGGTCGGCGTCGGCGTCGTCGCCTCGCCGGTCGAGCTCCCCGTCGTCAGCCCCGTCGACTCCGGGTCCGTCATCAGGGCCGCCGTCACCATCTCGTACTTGTCTGCACACCCGGACCCCACCAGCAGCACCCCACACACCAGCACGCGCGTCGACATCATCGGCATGCCGGGCAATATACCCGCGGACGCCGCGGCCCCTGCACCGACTTTCGCCGGGTCCTCACGGCCCCACCTGTCGCCTGACTCACCTGGCCCTGCTTGCCCTCCGCGGCGCCCCTGTGCCACCGTCCGCCAATGATCGACCTCCGCATGTGGGCGAAGGCCCTGCGCGTCATCCCGCGGGTCAGCAAGGCCGAGTGGGACGCCCTCGACATCGTCAGCAAGTGGCTGCTCGCCACCCGCGCCGCCGTGTTCGTGATGACCGCCGTGTCCGCGTGCATCGGCGGCCTGCTCGCCGTGCGCGACGACCTGTTCTCCGCCCCCCGCTTCCTCGCCTGCCTGCTCGGGCTCGTGTTCGCCCACGCGACCAACAACCTGCTCAACGACCTCACCGACCACCTCAAGGGCGTCGACAAGGACAATTACTTCCGCGCCCAGTACGGCCCGCAGCCGCTCGAGCACGGCCTGCTGACGATCCGTCAGGTCCTCCGCTACGCCGCCTTCTCCGGCGCCGTCGCCCTCGCCGCCGGCCTCTACCTGGTCCTCACGACAGGCGGCGTCACGCTCACCCTGCTCGCCGCCGGCATCTTCTTCGTCCTCTTCTACACCTGGCCGCTCAAGTACATCGGCCTCGGCGAGCCGTCCGTCCTGCTCGTGTGGGGCCCGCTGATGGTCGGCGGCACCTACTACGTGGTGACCGGCGGCCACTACGACCCGAGCGTCACCTGGATCTCCCTCGCCTACGCGATCGGCCCGACCGCGGTGCTGTTCGGCAAGCACACCGACAAGCTCAAGGCCGACCGCGCCAAGGGCATCCACACCCTGCCGGTGATCCTCGGCGAGCCCGCCTCACGCTACGCCGTGCTCGCCATGCTGTTCGCGCAGATGCTCCTGACGCTCGGCCTCGTCGCGCGCGGCCAGCTCGGCTGGCCGCTGCTGGTCGTCCTGTTCGCCCTGCCCGCCCTGCGCCGGACCGTCCCCGTGTTCCTGCGCCCGCGCCCCGACGTCCGCCCGCCGAAGTTCCCCGAGCACATCTGGCCGACCTACCTGGTCGCCTACGCGTTCCGCTACAACCGCGTGTTCGGCCTGCTGTTCCTGCTCGGCCTGCTCGCCGACCTGCTCCTGCACGGCTGAGC
>Ga0075163_10010713_pt1 | contig 11980 bp, 8 predicted proteins | sample JI1023141ADNA_FD_71478 | JGI IMG/M metagenome (GOLD analysis project Ga0075163, IMG submission 71478) | Wastewater effluent complex algal communities from Wisconsin, to seasonally profile nutrient transformation and Carbon sequestration -... | ecosystem: Engineered > WWTP > Effluent > Algae...
TGAGGGGTTAAAGCCATAACGATAATCTTTGTAGAAAGTTTCTGGTGTTCCATTAACCCCTACATCACAAAAATTTCTCAATCCGAAGATCCAGGCATACTCTGTTCTTTCCCAGTCATCACTGGTTGCAGCGCATAATTTCCAAGCACAAAAAAGGAGTAAAAATCGCATGTATGAACCCTGATTTAATCTAAAATATCGAGAAGCTTGTGATTTGGATTTTGTTTGATCGCATAATCTTTTTCCCAGGTACTTTGAAACAAAATGATGGGCCGTTTTTCACTATCAAAGGCAAGGACTGCTGTTGTATTTTTCTTAAATGTTTTCAGGTCGCCGACGAGCCACGCTGAACATTGAAACGAGAGGGGGGTTAGGGTTGTTTCCACGTTGTATTCGTCTTTTAAGCGCCACTCGAGCACTTCAAATTGCAGTCGACCGACCGCTGCAAAGATCGGATCGGGAGAATGATCTTCTCTCAGCAACAAAATCGCCCCTTCGTTGGCGAGCTGCTCGCACCCTTTATCGAAAGATTTTCTTCCGGCAACATCTTTTGGGCGAATTCTAGCAAAGAACTCGGGCTCGAATTGTGGCAGAGGCTTGAATCGAAAGCCCCCTTTTGTTGTGGAGATCGTGTCATTGATTTGAAAGTGACCGCTTGAGGCGATCCCAATAATGTCTCCTGCAACAGCCGATTCGATCGTTACTTGTTCGCTCCCACTTAGCTGACTTGGTCTACAGATACGGCTTTGTGTTTTCAATCTGTGGTGGAGCACCGTCATATCTTTTTCAAATAGACCCGATACGATGCGAAAGAATGCAGTAACACCTCGATGATGTCGATCTAGATTGGCCTGTAACTTAAAGCAATAGGCGCTGAATGGATTTTCGTACGGATCGATGACCATGGACTCATCTTTGGGGCCAAGGGCCTCATAAGGCCTCGGAGGTGGTGCAAGCTCGATGAACGCATCAAAGAAGGGCTCTACGCCGAAATTCGTCAACGCCGATCCAAAAAATACTGGGGACAACTTAGCCCCTAAAAAGGCCTCTAATGAAAATGGATTTCCAGCCATCTCTAAAAGCTCTAAGTCATCCTCGAGTTGTTGTATCTCTTGCGGACTTAATGCACTTGCCAAGTTTTTTTTTGTTATCCGATTCATGAGCGCTTTTTTAGCTCCCCCGACAGAGGTCTTTTCAAAGGCTAGCAAGCAATTCTCTTTCCGATCATAGACCCCTTTGAACTCTTTGCCTCCGCCGATAGGCCAGTTCATGGCGCATGCTTCGATTTCAAGCACTTTTTCGACCTCATTCATGAGGTCTAATGCCTCGAGTCCTGGCATATCCATCTTGTTGACGAAGGTCATTACCGGAATTTTTCTTAAGCGACACGCTTCAAACAGCTTGATCGTCTGTTTTTCGACCCCTTTCGCAGCATCGATCACCATGATGGCGCAGTCAGCAGCAGTGAGCGTTCGATAAGTATCCACCGAAAAATCTTCATGCCCCGGCGTATCCAAAATGTTGATGACTTTATCTTTGTAGTGAAATTGCATTGCAGAGGCGGTGATAGAGATCCCCCGCTCCCGCTCCATGCTCATCCAGTCAGAGTGGGCCCCCTTGCGTCCTTTTCTACCAGCAACCATCCCCGCAGTGTTGAGCACATCGGAGTAGAGCAGTAGCTTTTCTGTCAGTGTTGTTTTACCCGCATCGGGGTGGGAGATAATCGCAAATGTTCTGCGTTTCAAAATTTCTTCTTTCAGGGTCTTCTCGTCAAGCATAGGCGGCAATGATAAATCTTTGGCTAAAAAACCTCAAACGGTACTTTTATTCGCAGAGTATTTATTGATCAATCGCTAGATCATAGAAAATTGTTTGACCGAATAACTCTATTTTGTCTGGGCGATGAATTAACTTGGCGAAGAAGGGTTGAGACATATGTCGGACGAATGTGTCGATTGTCTCTAGAGGCTTGCACTGTTTTACAGCAAGAGCATTTTCAATGACTTTTCTGCCGAAAAATGCTGCCCCCAAGAGCGCAAAAGCTCCGCGCGTTGAAAAAATAGATGTTGTCCAAAATAAGGAGGTGAAGATCATGCTAACAGAGCAGATGTTGAATAAAAATTTTAACCCATGGTCTCGGGGTGGGGGAAGCGAATTTGTTACAAAAGCAATTAATTGGGCTGCACACTGGTCAATTAAATCGATTTTTGTCTGCTTAGTGTCGGGGAATTTGAAAATTAAATAAGCGCCAAAGGATATACTCAACGATTTGAGTGAACCTGAAGATTTAATAAGATTTTCGACGACTTTTCTTCCAAAAAATGCTGCGCCCCCAATGATAAAAGCTGCTCGTGTTGGAAATAGGTTTATCGTCCAAAGGAGAGTGGAAGAAATCATGAGAACAGAGCAACAATTAAATATAAAAATCACTTTATCCTCAATAGAGCCTTCTTGATTTTTGGGGTCCATATTTTGTAGCCATGACTTTAACTGTGTTGCACAAAGTGGGACTAGATCCATATGTGGCCTCTTATAAGATTCTTAACAAGGATGGCGAAATACTTATTATTTAAACAACAAAAAAGATGGTGAGAGGCTTCATATCGAAAGAATCGAGAGTTCTTCTTCACAAAAAAAGTTTTTCGAGTATATTGTTTTTGAAAAAATGGGTGGAGAATATGCGATTTCGGACGGTTCTTTTGTGTGGATGCTGGGCAATGTTGAGTGCGGAGGTTTTCGAGCCTGCTTGGGCGATTTATGATCAGTTGTTGCTAGTGCAGGCACCCAATGGGATGATTACGCAATTAATGGGGCCGGCGTTACCGATGATTAATGGTCAGTACAATGTAGTGGCGATTGATAGTGAGGTTAGAAAACCGGAGGTAGCGGGCTCTAGGTTAAATGCGGTGAATGTAGGGCTTGCGTTTAGTTATGCTCTTGAGGGCCATTTTTTAGTGCGCAAAGATCAGACTGAATTTAGGAAAGGATCGAAGCGGGGAGCTTATAAGGAGGCAGAATGGGCCTCATGGACCGAGCCGTTTGGAAATTATGTGCGGCAAGAAGGATATGGGAAAAATCCAGGATCTTCGAATCTGATTGGCGGACTGCTCGCAGGAATCGATGGGAGTTACGGATTATTTTCTGTAGGAGCGGGTGCTGGGTACGGATATAACACGGCTCAGTACGATGCCTATTTAGGGCAGGGGACATTGAATGAGCAGATGTTTTTCACTTATGGATGCTATCATGGAGACCGGATTCGTCTGAATAACGTTATTTGGGCGGGGATGTATCAATCCTTCACAAGACGAAGTACTTTAACCTATATTGTATCGACAGCCCGCCCTAAAGGGGTGGTTGTTTCTCCCCATTTAGAATTAGCGGTTCCGTTGAAAATAGTGGAGCCTTTTTGCATGGTGGACTGGATCAACGATTGGCAAGATCAAACGACAGAAGCAGATGGTCAGGGCTTTCATCTGGTGGTGCCACAACATCATATTTCGGTGTTACGTAGCGAAATGGGAACCCGTTTTTACCAGGTCTACGAAGGGAAATGGGGTGCATTCAAGATGCAAGAAAAGTTGAGCTATGTGTACCAAGTTCCATTTAATTTGCAACCTTTGGATGTCACGTATGAAGGGTCAACGACCCCATTTTTGGTCGCAATCGGAAGTGAGCAACCGCAGAATTTAGCCGCATTAGAGCTTCATGCCTCGTTCGCTTTTCCCTCTGAAAGTTATCCAAGCCTTATCCTTGATCTGCAAGGAGAGTGGGGTGAATTTTACCAATCCTATTCTGTGGGATTTGGCCTAGGAAAGGTTTTTTAGTCTTTTGTTAAAATGAGTCGATAGGGTATCCTTAAGCAGTTTTTATAAAAAAGATTCTGTTGTATGATGCCTTCGATTCATTCTTCATTTTGGAGAGATCCTATTCGATCCTTTGCTCGACAAGTGAACATAGATCCGGTGATTGTCATGATTGCACTCATCGTAATTTACATCCCTGGGGCTAGTGCGACAACACAGTAATTAAAGTTTTTTCGGACTTAGGGCTGTCAAAAATAAGCTTTTAAATTTAACGTTTATAAATTTACTTAAAATTGTTGCGAAAAACACAGAAACGCGTTAATGTTTGGTTTAGTATTTTATAAAAAAGTAGTTTTATGTGTCATTTCCTATAAATAATGTTGCGCCTGGTCAGGAAGCCTCTTTTCCGGTGGAGAGAAATTCATCTTGGATGAATAGATCTAGAATGATTGATTTAAAAAAAATAGCAGTTCCAGTGATTGGATTACTAGCATTGTCAGCACTTCCTACAGTAGATGGTGGGCCAGTTGGTTGGGCTGCTTGTATCGTCGCTTGTGAGGCTGCTGCTGTTGCCGCTACCGCGGTAACGGCTGGAGGAGCCTCTCCTGCGCTTATAGCATGCACTACTGCTTGTTGGGCTGTATTTGCAGCGCCAACCCCTTAATAAAATTTATTGAACAGAAATTAGAGGAAACTTATGGATTCTGCTATACAATTATTGAAATTGGCTATTCTCCCTCCTAGAGTTATAAAAGCGTTTGTGGCGGCTATGGGCGTACAAGAGCGAGATGGTCTTGTGGAAGAGTTTTCAAGCGAAGATTTTCTTGCTAAAGTGGCGGGACATGTTCGTGATGTTTTTAACGAAGAAGAAATCAAACAATTGATTAGCTTTTACGATACTGATGTAATGCATAAATTTATGAATCAGTCTGAAGAAATGAGCGCTCCAATTTATGCAGCTCTTCGAGAAGCTTTGGTAGCTCATATTTAATTTTATTGATTCTTGAAAGAGGTCTAGTAGAAAAAGCTTAAAACTCGAGGTGGGTTTACCTGCCTCGAGTTTATTTTTGGGCGAATGGAGTTTCGAAAGAGGTCTATTGAAAGAGGCGGCAGATTTTTTTTGCGCGCGTCATCGCTGTGTAAAGGTGCTCTGTGAGGAGTGGCTCTTTTGATTCCGGAAGGAGTACGTCGACATGGTCGTACTCGCTTCCTTGACTTTTGTGGATCGAGATTGCGTAGCTGATTTCGTGCGGGGGTAAGAGCGCGAGCGGCATCGGATGAGGAAGGTGGGCGAAGTAAGCTTGACGCTGCGGACTTTTTTTATCCAAAACATAAACCCCTTCTTGGCCGTTAAAAAGAGAGAGCTTTTCGTTGTTTTGGGTGATCATGATCGGGACGATCATGTAACGCTCTTTTTGCCCCTTAAATTGATCATAGAGTTGGTTGAAAATTTTGGCAGATATCTCTTTCGAGCCGTGGGGACCAATCCGAAGGGAGGAGAGGATCTTGTAGCGTAAAGGGGGGAAGCTTTTGGGCAGTTCATTGGTTGGCTTCGGGAAGTAGTCGAGAGATGCTTCGATGGAAAATAGGTCGAGTGGCAAGGTTTCGGGCTCCTCTCCAAAAAAGAGCGCGTTGGCCGCATCGATCAGAGCACGGTTTTCAGCCCTGTGGGAGCCTGGAAGAAAGTGGTGGGGGAATGGCTTGGTTTCGATCAGATATTTGAATGGAGCGCCTCCTTCGATGGGTGGCAGCTGTTGTGGATCGCCGACGAAGAGAAGTCGCGTCGTTGGGCTCACCGATTCGAGAAATAAACACATTAAATCAATATCGAGCATCGACGATTCATCCACGATCACAAGGTCATAATCGATGTAAGTGAGGGCTGGGGGACGAATATCAGGTGAAATCTTTAGGAGTTTGTGGATTGTCCGGACTTGAATATGTTGTCGAATAGAAGGATCGAGTTGATTGGCTAAATGGTGAACTGCTTTGGCTGTTTGGGCTGCAACAAGGATTCGGGCACCAGGTAGCGCCTCTAAAAAAAGAGGAATCAGGCGAGAGATGGTGAATGTTTTTCCAGAGCCTGGACCTCCTTGAAGAAGTAAGGTATGAGACGAGAAAATATCAAGAAGAGCCTCTTTTTGTGCAGGATTCAACCGTTCATCGACAGCGAATGGTTTTTTAAGCTGCGCAATTTTTAGCTGATTTCGGTCGTTGACCAATGCGACTAGGTGCTGTTTTTTTGTCCAAAAGCGTTCGAAATAGAGAATTCCATTTTCGTAGACAAACCCTTTGGCGGGAAGGTTTTCAGGTGGCGGACATTCAAGGCCAAAGGCTCCAGAGGCCGTTTTACGTAAAAGTGCTTCAAAGAGAATCGGATTAGTGTTGTACATAGATTTCCTCGTTACGCAAGAAAACAAACATCATTTCCACATTTGCAGCAAAACCAGGAAAAAGGGAGCGAATCGCTTCGAGGTAGAGTTTTCCTTGCTCGTCATAGTGGAAAGTTTGCATCATTTGTTGAACAGATAAGTTACGCGGATGGGTCAGTTTGTAGTCGAGAATGACCAGCTTATCATCGAAAAAAAGGAGTAGATCTAAAACTCCCTCAAACCGTTGCCCGAATTTATCGAAGGCAAAGGGCGATTCAGCAAGTCGTCTATGAGGATGAATGTCTTTGAGAGCGATCCCATTGATTTGTAGGTTTAAGACAAAGTGGACCTTTTGCAAGATATATTCTTTGTAGGCTTTGAAGCGAGAGAAAAGGAGCGTTTTATCGACGATGGTGTTCACCACCTCATCGGTAATGCGACGCGATTGATCAGAGAAGATTTTTTCGAAGATTTTGTGGATGAAAATACCTGAATCGATCCCGAGAGGAAGCTCTTTTTCGGTGACGGTTGCTTTTTCGATCACTTCATCCTTCAAATCAAGTGAACTAAAAGAGATCGCCCCATTTTTGGGAGGATAATAGAGAGGGGCAACCTCTTCGATGGACGCCTTAGCTATAAATTCTACAGCTTCTGGTTTTGTTGTTGCAATCAGCGGCGCGATCACTTCGATAAAGGGAGAGTCGATTTCTCGGCTTAGTTTTTCTAAAAAGCGGTTGACTGTTGACTTTTTGCCTCGAACAACCGGAACAATGAGTCGCTCACGAGGACGGGTGAAGGCAACATAGAGAAGGCGCATGTTCTCTTCGAGGTCCTCATCGCTGATTTCGCCCCGTTTAGCGTCGGTTGCAAGGGCAAGTGTGATGACCGTTTCATATTCAAGCCCCTTTGATGAAAAGGTGGTGATGAGCTCAACTCCATTTGCGCCAGCGGTCGCCTCTGATACGGCTTCGGTGCTATAAAAAATCTCGGCATAAAGCTCTTCAATATCCTCAACTCGGGTGATCGGCGCGCGCGTGAGCCAGGGAAAGAGGGGATTCGTTACGAATTCTTTCAAGAATGGGAGAAAATTGCCCCGATGTGCCTCATCGACAACAAATGCAATCTTTTCGATCGTAGCAACCGGGACCTCTTCAACGAGCTCTTGTGTCGTGATGAAGTGGTAGGTTGCTAAAGCACGTCGATCGAACCGATTTTTGAGCAAAGAGAGCATCGTATCAAACTGTTGGAAGCAGAGGCGGTCTTTAATTGGAGTTTTATCGATCCGTTTTACTGGAATATGGTGTGCCTTTAGATACTGTTCGAGCTTTGTTGCTTGGTAGCGATGTTGCACTAGGATGGCTGTTGAGGAGACATCGACTGTTTTTTGTTGCAAGAGGGTGAGGATCCAAGGAAATAGGTCACTATCTTCATCAAACATTACAAGACTCATCGGAATATCGAGCCCGTTTTCTTTGCGCCCTGCAATCACCGGGAAATATTCGATTGGATAAAAGGGCGACTGTGTGACAGAGAAAAAATAGTTGATCGCATGGGTGAGATGAATGGAGGAGCGATAAGCGGTGGTCAGTTGATAGGGGGTAAGTTTTTCTTTGGCCGCAAAAAATGAGGTATAGTCGGCATTGCGAAATCGGTAGATCGACTGTTTTGGATCTCCAACGACCATGAATGTTTTTACGTGTGGTTTATAAAGAAAAAGGGTTTCCAGTATTTGCCATTGACGCGGATCGGTGTCTTGGAATTCATCGACGATCACCGCCTCGAATCGTTCAGAAATGTTTTTGACGAAAGCCTCGTCCTGAATTTTTTCAATGAAAAGATCGAATTCACGTGAATAAGAGTCAATGGTGAGCGTTTGTGCAAAAAGGGCCAAAATCATCTTTTCGTCACGCAATTGAGTGATCAGAGATTGGATTTTTATCAGGCTTTCAGGAAAAAAAACTGTTTTTTTAGCACGCACATTTTCAAGGGTCAGCTTCATCCAACCCCAATTTTTTTTGGTTAGCTGCCGATCCAATCCTTTGGGTAAGTCGGTGAAGAAAAGCTCAAACAGATGATGGTCCTCTTCCTTCAATCCTTTGAAATCGGGTAATGCTTTTTCTAGCCAAGTGCGGTCTAAAAGACGCTTGATTTGTTCCACTGCATCATCAAATCGGATTAGTTCGCCACTAAAATCTGGAAATTTTTGGGTAAAGAGGTGACCTAGGAGCTGTTTTGGGCCGAATTCTTTATAAGGGACGAGCCTTCTCAGCTGATTTTCAATATCCAGATAGAGGGGCGTCTGTTTTCCTGTTTTTTCCTCTTTTTTATTGAAACGGGCGATGAATTTTTGAAAAGTGAGGATGGGCATCTCTTCCAAAAATCCAAAAAAGCCCCTTTTTTTCAGCCGCGCAAAGACCCGTTCCATTAAATCTTCTTGAGAAGCATTCGTGAAGGTTAAGAGCAAAATTTTATGCAGCGGAATTTTTTCTTCTTCAATGAGACGAAGGACCGTATGTTCGATTGTGAACGTTTTTCCCGTGCCAGCAGAGGCTTCGATTAAAAGATTGCCGAGAATGGTTTGATTTTTATCGAGAATGTCAAATCCTTCCATAGATCTCCTTCAAAAGCATCTCTAATCGTTCTACTAATTGCTCCATTTTTTCAGTTTCTTGTGGTTTCAGATTTGGAGTGATCGAATCGTAAACTTGATACTTGTCACTCGCTTCACCAAAATACCAGGAGATGGGCGCTTTTTTAGCGAAAGGGATGATCTCTTCGACCAAAGTGAGGATGATTTCGGCTTCGATCGACTGCAGTTGAAGCACATTCCCTCCAAAAAAGAGGGCCTTTTTCTCGAAGGGACTATCGATTGTGTGGATCAAGAGAAGGGAGGTAAGCGCGTCTACAAAACTTTTTTTCGTTTTTATGTCGTTGATAAGGACCCCTTTCTCGCTTGCGACCGCAATGGAGCCGCCAAGAGTTGTTTTTGGGAAAAAGTAACGATTTTTTTGTCTGGCTGCTTTCTGCACTTCTTCTAGAACTTCGATGGAAAAAAGGTCTTCTTTTTTGAGCCCAAAATGGAGCAGTTGTGCCTTAATTTTACGATGCTCTTCTTCCATGATTTCTTTCAGATCTGCTAAAACCATAGGACTTAATTTTGCTGGAAAGGTTGGCTCTTCAAAATAGAGTTTTTGTTGCATCCCCATTTTTTCGTAAACGGGAACAAGGACTTTTTCTTCAAGGGGCTCTTCTAAATAAGGAGGAGTCAGGTTGTAGCCTACTTCATAGAAAAATCGTTTTGGATCATAAAAGAGTTTTTTGAGATTTTTCATGTGGAGCGGAAGATCTCCTCTATTAAAGTAGAAGGAGCATTGCCACTGTAGCTAAAAATCAGCCGTTCTTTGGCCATAAGGAGAATTTCGAGGAATTTATAACGGTCAATTACCCCTTGTGGAGGGGGTAATTTTTTAATCGCATAAAGAGGCGAGAGTGGACGATAGCCGGGGAATTGTTTGAGATTCATGCCGAGGACAAAAAGAACTTTATTGGGAAGTATGGCCCCTTCTTTAATATTGGAGGCGCGGACACGATCCCCATCACCCAACATGAGCGGTCCCTTCAACGATTCGAAGAGATCGAAGAGAAGTTGCCGAATAAAGGGGAAATCTTTGGGTTCGTCAGACATGAGAGGTTGATAGTTTGTGAGTTCGTCGAAAAAAGGGTGGTTATCGAAAACATGTAGGTATGTGCAAAAGAAAGTTTTGAGTTTTTCAAGCCACGCCTCTAAAGGCATTGTGGCTGTTTTGAGCGTCTGTATTTCGATATAGAGTTGCGCTAGGGTGTTTTTTAAAGTGAGCAACGGTTGCATCAAGGAGATTGGGAAAGGAAGGAGGCCGGTTGTGGTTGCCATTCTTTCAACAAGAGCATCGAATGCATGCAAAAAGGAGCTATATCCTAACGAAAAGCCAGCATCTTCAAGCCACAGATCAAGGGGCTCTTCGATAAAAAGGGGTTTGAGCTCTTGAATGGTCCAGCGACTATCGAAAAGGGCAAAAAGACGATAGAAATTTTTCATGGAAGGATCAAAACGAAAGATCGGCACCTGATCGATTTGTAGCGCTAATTTTTGATCGAACACAAATTCGAGAAGGGGGCCGTAGATTTTTAAATCAGCAAGCAATGTGATATCGCTTGGTCTAAGTTCTCGATGATTTTTGAGCAATTCGTAGATGAAAGCAAAACAATTTTGGACCTCTTCGAGTGGTGTTGTGGCAGGGATAGTGCAGAGCGAAGCATCGGGTTCAATCGGAGTTGTTTCTTGGAAGTAGAGGTTGCGTTTGAGGATTGAAAGGCTTGACGACCCGATTGGTTCGATAAAGGCGTCGGTTGTTTTCAGCGCATATTGTTCGGCAATTTTCAAAAGGGGCAGCTTGTAGGGAATTAAATTAGCCAGTAACCGATACTGATCATCGATGTAGACCCCTTCCATCTCATCTTGTAGCAGGTGCTTTTCTTTGACGAGGTCGAAAAGAAAAAGGGGAGATGGGCTTAATATGTAAATAAAAAGTTGAATCCGAGGGTTACGAGAGAAGAGAGGGTCGAGATACCACTTGGGCAGATGGGTCGGGTGGAAAAGGTGGATCTCTTCAGCTCGTAGCGGGACCGAACGGCGCACATGTTGTTGATAAAGGGCCTGGGTGGTGAGCGGACTTTGAAGTTGGGTATGAGTTTGGTCGTTAATCGGTGCAGAATTGGGCTCCAAAAGCCATTCTTCAAGGGCAGTATCTCCATGCTTGGCATAAAGATGGAATACCTCGGCCATCTCTTTATCGATTCGGTAGCGCAAAAAAGGGTCAAATTGGGCAGGTTCGGTGAAATCGATTCCTGAATAATGTGTAAGTGTTTTTTGAATATAAGATTTAATGGCCGAATTTTCGACTAAAATAGAAATTTTTTTCGGAACCGTTTTGTTAATGTTGTTTTTGAGCTCCTCGAGAAGATTCTCTAATTGGTTACTTTGTAATATATAACCAATATTTGAGTCGGTGAAAAGCGCTTGGCCCGATTCGGCGAAATGTGGTAAAGTCATCTTGCTAACAGAGGATATCTGATGAGGAATAAAACGAAAACCTTGTTCAATCAACTCAGTGATTTCATAAGCCGCTTTGGGGCGATGGACTGGTCAATGCATAGTGAAAGAAGCCCTTTTTCAAAAAATTCTTTAATCCTCCACAATATTTCTCAATTTACATCGGCTTTATCAGATAATCTATTTAAATTTTTGACAATATTCTTTTTGATCACTCTCAATGGAGAGAAAGGGTCAAGCGAGATCATGACAATGGTTGGAATCGTCTACGTGTTGCCCTTTCTGCTCTTCTCTTCTTTTGGCGGAAAGCTGGCGGATCGCTTGAGTAAGCAAAAAATTATGGTTTGGCTGAAGATTTTTGAGGTTGGAGTGACCTTAGTGGGGGTTTTGGCTTTTTATTTGGAGAGTCCGATCACCTGTTACATCTTACTGTTTTTACTGTCGGTTGTCGGTGCTTTAATGGGGCCTGCTAAGTATAGTATTATCGAAGAGCTTGTTCCGAACCGTGCAGAGATTTCGCGTGCGAATGGGTTAATTACTGCCTCCACATACCTGGCTGTGATTGCCGGAACAGTGATGGGCGGAATTCTTTCCTCATATTCTGGTGGAAATTATACCTTTGCGTCGACCTTTTGTTTTTGGATTTCTATCGCAGGTTGTATAGCCTCCTTTTTAGTGAAGCGGACTCCAGCTGTTGCAACCGTCATGAAAGC
>Ga0075163_10010714_pt1 | contig 11978 bp, 10 predicted proteins | sample JI1023141ADNA_FD_71478 | JGI IMG/M metagenome (GOLD analysis project Ga0075163, IMG submission 71478) | Wastewater effluent complex algal communities from Wisconsin, to seasonally profile nutrient transformation and Carbon sequestration -... | ecosystem: Engineered > WWTP > Effluent > Algae...
CGATTGAAGGTGCCCACATGCTGTTTATCACCGCAGGTATGGGTGGTGGTACCGGCACGGGGGCGGCACCTGTGATCGCCCGGGTTGCCAAGGAAATGGGCATCCTGACCGTGGGTGTGGTTACCAAGCCGTTCGACTTTGAGGGTGGTCGTCGCATGAGCAATGCCGATGCGGGCCTGACGGAACTTGAAGCCAATGTGGATTCGCTGATTGTGGTGTTGAACGAAAAGCTGCTGGAAGTGCTGGGTGATGACGTGTCCCAGGACGAGGCTTTTGCACATGCCAATGACGTGCTGAAAAACGCCGTGGGTGGCATAGCGGAAATCATCAACGTGCCAGGCCATGTGAACGTCGACTTTGAAGACGTGCGCACCGTCATGGGCGAGCCCGGCAAAGCCATGATGGGCACCGCCCTGGCCAGCGGCCCGGATCGTGCGCGTATTGCCGCCGAGCAGGCCGTTGCCTGCCCGTTGCTGGAAGGCATCGATCTGTCGGGTGCCAAGGGCGTGCTGGTGCTGATCACCGCAGCCAAGGGTTCACTCAAACTGAGCGAGTCCAAGCTGGCGATGAACACCATCCGTGCCTATGCATCGCCCGATGCCCATGTGATTTACGGTACGGCCTATGATGATGAGTTGGGCGACAACATTCGGGTCACGGTGGTGGCCACAGGCTTGAGTCGCCAGGGTGTGCGCCGCACAGCGCCACCGCTTCAGGTCTTACGCACAGGTACCGACAATGTTCCCTTCCACGTTCCAACTCTGAACAATCCTGTGGGTGGACCGGGTGTCAGCAATGCAGGCTCTTTGGGAGTTGTTCAGCCGGACTATGCGGGCTTGGGAACACCCGCCGTTTGGCGTGGCCGTACGTCTGCAGCAGCCAAGGTCGATGCCTTGTCCAACGGTGGCATGGATGACTACGAAATCCCTGCGTTTTTGAGAAAGCAAGCAGATTGACTTGGGGCACACCCCCCGGCTTCGCGCACTGCGTGTCGCTTCGCTTCAGTGCCTCAGCCAGAGGCAACGGCTCTTCGGGGCCGTCCAAGCCTGCGCAGGCAGGCTCGGAGCCGCGCCCCTCAGCCCCTTGCAGGGGGCAACACCTGTGGCCCGGCATAGCCGGTTCCACGGTGTTCCTGGCAGAGGCAAGGCGTTTTGGTGTGCGTGGCTATCGATCGCCCGATAAAATATCGTAGTGCTCAAACAACGAACGATTAAATCCCTGACCCGCGCCGTTGGCGTGGGGCTGCACAGCGGGCAGCGGGTGGAGATCACCTTGCGGCCGGCGCAGCCGGACACTGGCATCGTCTTTCGCCGGGTGGATTTGCCGGTGCCAGTGGACATTCCGGTGTCCGCGCCATCGGTCACCGATACGCGCATGGCGTCCACCATTTCCAATGGCGCCGCCAAGGTCCAGACCATCGAGCATCTGATGTCGGCGTGTGCTGGTCTGGGACTGGACAATCTGTATGTGGACATCACGGCCGAAGAGGTTCCCATTCTGGACGGGTCAGCCGCTTCGTTTGTGTTTTTGTTGCAGAGTGCCGGGATTGAACTGCAAAACGTTGCCAAGCGATTCCTGCGTGTCAATCGTCCGGTGGAAGTTCGCGAAGGTGAGGGCGCCAATTTGAAGTGGGCACGGCTGGAGCCTTACAACGGGTTCAAGCTCAGCTTTGAAATTGTGTTCGACCACCCGGCAGTCGATTCCACCGGCCAGCGCGTGGAGTTCGACATGGGAGCCGACTCTTACTCCAAAGACATTGCGCGCGCTCGGACTTTCGGGTTCACCAAAGACGTCGAAATGATGCGCATGAATGGTCTCGCATTGGGTGGTGGCCTGGACAACGCCATAGTGATGGACGATTACAAGGTGTTGAACGCCGAAGGCTTGCGTTATGACGATGAATTTGTCAAACACAAGTTGCTCGATGCCATTGGCGACTTGTATTGTGTGGGCAAGCCGCTACTGGCGCGTTACAGCGCTTTCCGATCGGGCCATGCCTTGAACAACAAATTGTTGCGCGAATTGCTGGCACAACCCGAGGCCTGGGATGTCGTGAGTTTCGATGATGAAAGTCGGGCCCCCACCGGATTTTCGCAACTGGCACGTGCTTGGTAGAGTGAACAGGGAAACGTAGCCGTGGCTCCACTTCGCTGGTTGGTACTGTTCATGCTCGTGGCAGCAGGTTTGTCGTTTGCCTGCTTTGCAATTACTGGTCAAACACGCTTCAAGGTCTTTGGATTGCGAATTCTGCGATGGACCATGGTCGGTGCGTTCGCTTTTTTTGGCGTCCTGATTCTTGAACGACTAGCCTAAGAGGCGAGCGCTCATTTTTGGAGGCGTTGCGCCACCGCAATAGGCCCGATGCTTGCCGCCGCGCCGGTCCCAACAATCAGTGGTCCCCGGCTGTCAGCCAGTCCGGTTTCTCGAGCTTCAAAAAGGCCAACAATGCATCGATGACGTCGGGGTCGAATTGCTTGCCTTTACGTTCCACCAGATAGGCCAGCACATCGTCCAGCAGCCAGGCATCCTTATAGGGGCGGCTGTGCAGCAAGGCGTCAAAAACATCGACCACGGCTACAATGCGCGCCGCCAATGGTATTTCCTGGGCCTTCAAGCCCCGCGGGTACCCGTTGCCGTCAAAGTGTTCGTGATGCCCTCCGGCAATTTGAGCGCCCAAGCTCAGGCTACTGACGCCGTCCACCATCTGCGAGGCCCGGGCCAGCACGGTCTCGCCGATGGCGGCGTGCTTTTCCATCATGATGCGTTCGTCAGGGGTATGCCGTCCAGGTTTGAGCAACACCGCGTCGGGCGTTGCCACCTTGCCAACGTCATGGAGGATGCTGGCAATACCCACCAAAGACATAAACGTCGGGGTTGTAATCTCGGGATACTTTCCGGCCGCTTTCAGTTGTGCCGCGATGCCGTCAGTCAGGTTGCTAACCCGGCGCACATGACCGCCTGTGGTGGGGTCGCGCGATTCGGCAAGGTCTGCCAATGCCACGACCGTGGCCTCCTGGGTATTTCGCAATTGTCCAAACATGTGCAGGTTGTCAAATGCGGCGGCGATACGGTCGCAAAACACGCTCAGGAGGCTGCGCTCCAGATCACCCAGGGGCCAAGGCGGAGAAAACGCCACGGCAAACTGATGACCGTGCGCCGCTGAAATAAAAAGGACATCCAGTTTCTCACCAAATACATTCCTTTTTTCGCGAAATGCCTGTGCGATGCCCGGCGCCCAGGCATGGTCTGCCGGCATGGTGTTGTGGACTTCCAACTCCGACAGAGCCCCGGTTGAGGCAATCACCATGGGATCGTCCGTCACACCCGGAGACTTGTTGCGCATGACACACAACACGCCCTCGGTACCAAAGTTCAGAATGGCGCCGATTTGTGTCAGGACTCCCGAGGCAAGGTCCTTTAGCGAGTCGATCTGGTACAGGTTGCTGGCGGATTCGAGGATTTGTGCCAGGCCTTTGCGACTGGCGTCAATCGTTTGCAATCCTTCGTAACTGCGCAACGAGGCAATGACGGTAGTGAACAGTTTTTGCGCTGTCAACTCGGTTTTGGCCTTGTAGTCATTGATGTCGAAATCGACAATCACCTTTTGTTCCGGTGCCTGCCCGGGCTGACCCGTTCGCAACACAATGCGGATCAGGTTGTTGCCGAGGTCCTCCCGGATCCGCTTGGTCAGCCGCAGTCCAGCGTCGTCTGATTCCATCACCACATCCAACAACACCAAAGCGATGTCGTTTTCTTTGGCCAACAGGTCATAACCCTGAGCCCCGGAGTAAGCCGACAGAATTTCGACGCCCCGGCCCTTGAAAGTGACGTTGTTCAGCGCCAATCGCGTTACCGCATGGATGTCGGGCTCATCATCAACCACCAGAATTCGCCAGGGCCTGGCTGCGTGCTGACCAACGATGGGTTCGTCGTCATCAGCCAGCCAGTCGTCGTTGTTAGAGTCAGATTGATCCATATGCGCCCCAACGGTTGAATGTTCTATCGACCGGAAGATTACCCGGCATGAAATTCATACAAGCCGAGCATAGCGAGAAATCAAGCGATTGCGGTGACAGTGGTTACCAATGGAATGCAATTTGTGAAACACGCGCCGGCCTAGAACTAACGGCTTCGTCCAGCTTTGTAGTTCCCACCGATCTTGCCACCCAGACCACTGGCCTTGGCCAAGCGCGCCATTGCCGATCCGGCGTGTGCATGGGTGATGGCCAGCCCCAGCGCATCGGCTGCATCGGGACCTGGCAGGCCAGGCAGAGCCAAAAGACGCTGAACCATGGACTGCACCTGCATTTTGTCGGCGCGTCCGTATCCCACTACGGCCTGTTTCATCTGCAGCGCGGTGTACTCGGCAACCGGCAGTTCTTTGTAGACCAAGGACGCAATACAGGCGCCACGTGCTTGCCCTAACAACAAGGTGGACTGCGGGTTGACGTTGACAAACACGATCTCCACACACGCACAGTCTGGCGCATAACGCGCTATCACTTCCGCGATGCCGTCAAACAGCACTTTGAGTCGCAAGGGCAAGGCACCGACATCCAGATGCTGGGTGCTGATGGTGCCGCTGGCCACATACCGCAGTGCGGCGCCCTCTGCATCGACCACCCCAAAGCCGGTGGTGCGCAGGCCAGGATCAATGCCCAATATTCGCATGCTATATTTTTACGAGCTACTTACGCAATGGATTCGAGGGCTAGAGGTCGTTTTTTCACCATGGGATTGGGCCATGCCTATTCGTTGCCAAACATGGGGTTGAACACATCAGACCTCAAAGTACCAGCGTGCAGAGTGGAAGAACACAGGCGCGGCAAAACACAGCGCGTCCACCCGGTCCAGTAGCCCGCCCGCGCCAGTGACCGACTGGCCCTGGTTTCCCCAGCTCGGAATTCCACGGTCGCGTTTGAGTGCCTTCATCACAAAGTGGCCCATCGACCCTGCAACGCACGCGATGAAGGCTGCCGCAAACGCGGTACCCGGCACCCAGGGTGTGATGCCAGCCAGCAAAGCACCCAACAAACTGCCCACCGCCACGCCGCTGGCCCAACTGCGCCATTTGAAACTCTGGCTGATCGCCGGCGCCACCGGTGCCCGCTGAAGCTGGCGCGAAGCGATGTGCTGGGTGACCATACACACCTGAACCACGATGACCAGAAAAAACACCAGAAAGGCATTGCGGTTGTCATAACCCGGGAACTTCAACAACAACAGTGCCGGCACATGGCTCATGCCGTAAATACACACCATGATGCCCCACTGCAGCTTGGCGTTGCGCTCCAGAAAACGCAGCGGGTCGTTGGCCAATGCGCTGACCAGTGGCAGTGCCAAGAAAACGTAGACCGGAATGAAGACCGCGAACATGTCGAAATGCCCACTGCCCGCCAGCCAGTACTGCACTGGCAAAACGACAAAAAACGCCAGCACCAGACTGCGGTGGTCACCCAGGCGGGTGGGCGACAGGGTCAGAAACTCGCGTAATGAAAAGAAGGACACAAAAGCAAACAGCGACAGCGCCACCCAGTCACCCGTGACCCAGCCAATCCAGAACACAAACACCATGAACCAACTGCTGCGCAGGATGGCGTCCACACTTTTGAGTTCTTTGTGCCGCCGTTCAGCCTCGGGGCCATCACCATAGTCTCGAACGGAAAACAGAAAGGTGGCGATGCTGGCAAGCAGCAGCAGGCCAAACACAATGACAAACAAGGCACCAACCTGGTCTTGCGGCGATAGGTTCTTGAGGTAGAAGTACATAAGTTCTCCTCAGACGTCGCGCAGCGACACCACTGCCGAGCGGGCGCGTTCGAGGAATGCGCGCCGGTCCTCACCCTGGCCCAACTGCATCGGGGTACCGAAAGTGACGGAGCACAACACAGGCACCGGCACGACCTCACCCTTGGGTAACACGTGCTGCACATTGTTGATCCAGGCCGGGACCAGCACAACGTTCGGAAACTTTAGCGCCAGGTTGTACAAACCGGCTTTGAATGGCTGCGGTTCACCGGTAAAGCCACGGGTGCCCTCAGGAAACAGGATGATGGAGTCGCCGTTTTGCAGCGCATCAAACAGCGGCTCCAGCGGGTCTTCGTCGCTGGTTCGGTCGCGCGACACGTAAATGACGTTGAACACGGCGGTGGTCAGCCATTGTTTGAAGGGTGTTTTGGTCCAGTAGTCTTTGGCGGCAATGGCGCGCGTCACGCTGCGCAGCTCCAGCGGTAGCGCCGCCCAGATCATCACCAGGTCGGCGTGACTTTGGTGGTTGGCAAAATAAATCCGCTGCTCGGCCTTGGGTGGGCAACCGTGCCATCGGGCTTGCGAACCGGTCAGCACGCGGATCAGCCCCAGCAGAAAGTAACTCATTAACTTGGCAAGCATGGGCGGATGATACAGAGCTACATGACGCTTTGATGTGGGTGTTTATCGATGCTGGTGTGCCGTTGTTGGCTGGCGCTGGATGCGGGAGCTGGGTGCTCTGCGCCGTTCGTGTCCCCCGCCCTGCGGGCTTCTCCTTGATCTCACTTTGCAGAACACCCAGCCCCCGCATTCGGGAAGTGGTACGCCCGGGTTTTTGTAAGCGGTCTGAGGAGCTTTGCGCAGTAGCGCCCACGCCCGCCCTCGCCATATCAGTTCAGGAGCACCGCTAACAGTAGTGCAATATTTCCCATTGCCTCGGTCTTTCTAGCTCGCGACACAAGTTCGGTTGCCAATACTTCAAGTTGCGTGCGGTGCCAGTGCGAGATGTAGAAAGTTATTGCCGTAATCGTCCCGAAAAGAAGAGGCCAGAGTTGTTGCAGCCCTGAAGCGAGAAAACCGGAAGCGGTTATGCCAAGTGCAACCACCACCAGACCAAGGCCTCCAGAAGACCTGTGCGCATGAGAGTAGCTTCCGCAGACAGCACAGTAGGCCGGTAGAGCAGGATAAGACAACCACTTGCGAAAGAAGGTGATGCTGGAAGCGTTGCAGGTTGGGCATGCATACATATCAAACCTTTCGTCTAGAAGTTGGCTTTCTCTGTGATGCGGACAACCTATGCAGCTTACTGAACGCATCTCGCCATTCTGTCAGACCATCAATCGCCAACCACCCAAGCAGAAGGCCAAGCGTGCGTGCCAGAGCGCGGTCAAGGAGGAGGCCGCTTGGAGCGGTCGGGGGACACGAGCGGCGGTATGTACCCTTGGTCTTCTGCGGGCGAACGAAAGCAAGACAAAAGAGTCAGGGCAGTTGCGCATCCCCCATGCGCCCCACAATCACCCCCGCGCGACTGGCCAGATACCCTGAGTTCGGCAGTTTCTCGTAGTGGCGCGGACGTGGCAACATCACCGCCAGCCGCGCCGCTTCATACGCACTGAGCTGGGACGCGGGCTTGCGGTAGTAGTGCTGGGCTGCGGCTTCGGCGCCAAACACGCCTTCACCCCACTCCACGCTGTTGAGGTAAATCTCCAGAATGCGTTGCTTGCTCAGCAAATGTTCCAGCAACACCGTCAGCACCAATTCCTGCCCTTTGCGCAGCAGTGTGCGCTCACCTGACAGAAACAGGTTCTTGGCCAGTTGTTGGGTAATGGTGGAGCCGCCGACGATTTTGGGCGGTTTGACGGCGGCTGGTTTGCCGGGCGCGGCCTTGGTGGCGGGCTTCTGGCTGGCGGCCCGCGCTTCGGCCTTGGCGTTTTTCTCCCAGGCTTTTTCCAGGGCGTCCCAGTCCACACCTTCGTGGTTGGCAAAGCTGTCGTCCTCCGAAGCAATCACCGCGCGTTTCAAGTTGCTTGAAATCTGGCTGTAATCCACCCATTGTTGGCGCCAGCGCAATGTGCCCTTGTTATTGGCAATGCGCCAAGCCTCAGAGCGCTGGAAACTGGTGGACTGGGGCGCCATCACTGCCATGATCGCAATGCGAGCGACAAAAAACACTTGCAACGCCAGCAGTGCGACCAACAGCAGACCCAGCCAACGGACCAGCCCTTTCATGGGTGGGCCGAAACCGCCGCTTCCAGCGTCTCATCGCGGGTGAACTTGAAGCGTGAAACAACAACGATTTGTTCAGCCTGGCGGCGCATGGCCGTACTGAAGCGTCCGAACGGGCCGGCCGACTTTGCAATGGCCGCTGCCTGCCGGTCCAGTGCGCGGCTGCCCGAGGATTCAACGACCTCGGTATCGATCACCCTGCCGTTGTGGTTGACGGTCACGATCATGGTCAGTTCACCATAGAGCTTTTTGCCGCCCGACTGAGGGAAGTTCTCGGTACCCTTGTCTTCGATGGCGCGGCGCAGTGCGTCGTAATACACCGCATACACCTCTTCGCGCACCGCAGGACTGATGTAGCGTTTCTTGGGTCTGGCGTTCTCCTGGTTGATACGCCGCTCGATTTCGGCCAGGATCTTGACCAACTGGCGGCGCTTTTGCTCGCGTTCCTTTTGTTCGGCTTTGCTGGGCGACTGATTAGGGTCGGGTGGTGGCAGGGCGGCGAGCTGGCTCTTGACCTGGGCCAGCAACAGGGTCTGCTGCTGTTGCAGGGTCTGCAATTTGCGCGCGGTTTCTTCTTCGGAGTCATCACCGATGTCGGTCATCGCAGAGGGCGGCAACGGGCTGGTGGCACGGCCCTTGTCGGCATCGCCGCCACCCGCGAGTGAGGCTTGCGCGATGGCTTTGGCCTTGTCCGGCTTTTCGTCGCTTCGCGCATTGACCAGCACCACTTCCAGGGGCGTGTCTTCAAACACCCGGTTAAAAGACTCGGGGTCCACAAAACGCACCGTCAGCAGCACCGCATGCACCACTACGGATGCGAACAGGGCGAGCTGAAGGGTGCTGAAGGACCGCAAGTTCACGGGGCTGGATTATCGGCGGTAGTTTCGCTGGGTTCGGTGACATCGACCGCAATGGCGATGGGGCCAGACACCTCTTCGTCGTCGGCCTCGTCTTCGCTGGCCTGGGCTCCGTCTGCCAGTGCGGCATCCGTAGCGGGCGTATCCAACCGCTCCAGGACCGTGCCGCTGACATCCAGCGTGATCAGGTCCATCTCACCCAGTTTGACCCGCACCCGCGCGCCGCGTGGCAGGTTTTGCGCGCCCATGACCGGCAGCACCAGGGGCAGGGTGTCGGCACGCACCATGTTCTCCTTGAAGACGCTGGCCTCCAGCTCGGTGATGTTGTTTTGCTGAAGGTAACGCAGTGTCCAAAAGCGCTCCATGCCACCCTGGTAACCGTTGTAGGCGCTGTAGGCTTCGTCGAAGCTGGAGATGATGGAAAACAGGCTGGCGTCCTTGGGCTTGAAGGGCGCGGCCAGCGCTGCCGTCTTGCCGTGCTGGACGCACGCAATGATTTGCCACTGGTTGACCAGGTCCGTGTAGCGGCGCAGCGGCGAGCTGCTCCAGGCATAACTTTTGACGCCGATGCCGGCATGCGGCAGGGCCTTGGTGCCCATGCGCACCTTGACGCCCGGCGCCAGGGATGCCTGGCTGCGGTAGATGCCGGGCACGCCCAGCTCGGCCATCCAGCTGCCCCAGGTGCTGTTGGCCAGAATCATGGCCTCGGCCACGATCAGGTCCAGTGGCGCGCCGCGCTGGCGGGTGCTGATCTGTACGGTCTCATGGCCTTGCGGCTCCGCACCATCGTTGCCGACTAAGCGGAAGTTGTAGTCCGGCCGGTTGAAGGTCTCGGGTTTGCCGCGCACGACTTCGCGTTTGGCCTTCAGGTCTTTGGCCAGGCGGTATAAAAATGATAGCTGCTCACGAAGCGATGGCAGGGGCTGCGGCTCATTTTCATGGTTGAAGCCCGGGTCAGAGGTCGCCCCCAATCCTGGCTCTGCCAGGCCCCCCAAGGGGGTGCAGTCATCCTTGGGGCGGCCCGGCGGATGACTGAGCCATGCCTCCGTCACGACGGCGTCGAGCTGATCATGGCGCAGGTTGTGCGCAATGCGGACGCGCTCGATGCGCGATTCATGGCCCTTGATTTCCAAGGTGGCCTCGTCCAGCGTCACATACAGCGACAGCGCCGGGCAATCGCGCCCGGCCTGCAGCGTGTAGGTCTGCACCAGCGCATCGGGCAGCATGGTGACTTTGTATCCCGGCATGTAGACCGTGGACAAACGGGTGCGTCCGAACTGGTCCACCGCGTCGCCGGGCTGGATGGCCAGTCCGGGCGCCGCAATGTGGATGCCCAGCGTGATGGTGCCGCTGCCCAGGCCCTGTACGGATAAGGCGTCGTCGATCTCGGTGGTGGCCGAGTCGTCAATTGAGAAGGCCTGTGCGTTAGCCAGCGGCAGGGCGCTCTCGTCAACAGGCGGTGCAGCCAATGCGGGAAAGCCCGTGCCCTTGGGGAAATTTTCCAGCAGGAAGCGCTTCCAGTGGAACAGGTAGGGCGAGGCAATGGCGCCCGACTTTTGCAACAATTCCAGCGGGGCGGTGTGGGTGGCGCGGGCAGCCTCGACCACGGCCTTGTACTCGGGGGCGTTCTTGTCGGGCTTGAACAGAATCTTGTACAACTGCTCGCGCACCGGCTCGGGGCACTGGCCGGCACCCAGCTCAGTGGCCCACTGGGTGATCTGCAAGGCCACCAGCTTCTTCTTCTCGATGGCGGCCAGCGCCTGGGCGATCACATCGCTGGATGCCTTGCGAAAGCGCCCCTTGCCGGCGCGGCGGAAGTAGTGCGGTGACTCGAACAGCCGAAATAACATGGCAGCCTGCTCCGAGAGCGGCGCTTGGGCCGAGAAATAGTCGCGCGCCAGGTCGGCAAAGCCAAACTCCTCGTCGGGCGCAAATTCCCAGGCCATTTCCAGCTCAATATCCTGGCTGGCCGCTTGGGCGGCGGCCATGAATTCGGCTGGAGACGGCTTTTCGAACTTGATCAGCATGTTGGCGGACTTGACCTTGACCCGCTTGCCGCTGTCAAGCTCCACCTGTGCCGACGACTCCGCCTCGGACAGTACACGACCGGCCATGAATTTTCCGGCTTCATCAAACAATAAAAACATAGGTGGGCATTGTCCCATGCCGCCCTGACCAGCGGCTATGCTTGGGGGTTGGAATGCTTGGGCGCTGGTTTGGCGCGGCAGACCGTGGGGAGACTCTTTCGGTGTGGCGAGTATTGATTGTTGAAGATGACCCACAGATGCTGGCCTTTTTTGCCGCCAGTGTGCAGCGCTCGCCGGAACTGGCCCTCGTGGGTAGTGTGGGCACGGTGGCGCAGGCCCGAGCCATTTTGGGTGACGCGTCGCAGGTGGTCGACGTGTTATTGACCGACCTGGGTCTGCCCGACGGTAGCGGGCTGGAAGTTATCCGGTACGCCCGCGACTGCCACCCGGCGTGTGAGCCCTTGGTGATTTCCATGTTTGGAGATGAAGACAATGTGCTTGCCAGCATCGAAGCGGGCGCTTTGGGCTACATCCACAAGGACGCTGCGCCCGACGACATCGCCAAAACGATTCTGGAGATGAAGACTGGAGCATCACCCATTTCCCCGATGATTGCACGCCGGGTACTCTCCAAGTACCGATCGATGCAACCAAAATCGCTTCCAGCCCACGTGGTTATTGCGCAAGCCGCTATCAAAACAGAAGTAACTGGCGCTGACAAAAGCATTTTGTCACCCCGCGAACAAGAGGTCTTGGAGTTGATTGCGCGCGGTTTTTCGTATTCCGAAATTGCCGCACAAAAGGGCCTGAGTGTCCACACTGTGCAAACACACATCAAAAGCCTGTACGGCAAGCTCGAAGTGCATTCCAAAATGGAAGCCGTTCTGGAAGGCACGCGTATGGGCCTGTTGCGCCAGCCGCTTTGACCATGTCGGCCTTCATCATGCGGGGCATGGGACGATGGTTTGGCGTTGGTTTGCAGATGTTATGCGTCGTGGTGGCGCTTACGTCGGCGGAACTGTGCGTTGCCGAGCCGATGACATTGAGCGAGGCACAGGCCACGGTAACCATCAATGGCAAAACCCAGCGGGGACCGCTGAGCTTGCCATACCACTGGGAC
>Ga0075163_10010715_pt1 | contig 11978 bp, 11 predicted proteins | sample JI1023141ADNA_FD_71478 | JGI IMG/M metagenome (GOLD analysis project Ga0075163, IMG submission 71478) | Wastewater effluent complex algal communities from Wisconsin, to seasonally profile nutrient transformation and Carbon sequestration -... | ecosystem: Engineered > WWTP > Effluent > Algae...
CGCGCAGAATTTTGGTGGTGGCCCTGTGGGTATCGACACGATTGCCGCGTCGCTCTCCGAGGGCCGCGACGCCATCGAAGACGTGGTGGAGCCCTACTTGCTGCAACTCGGTTTCCTGAACCGCAGCCCCCGTGGCCGTATTCTCACCCACCATGCGTTCAAGCATCTCGGCCTTGCGGTGCCGAACCGGACGGAGATCACCCAAGGGGTGTTGCCGCTGGGGGAAGACCAGTGACGATGGAAGGCACCATCACCTCCGGCGTTCACCGCCTGCCGCTCCGCGTCTATTACGAGGACACGGATTTTTCCGGCAATGTCTATCACGCCAACTATCTGAAGTTCTGTGAGCGCGGGCGCTCGGATTTTCTGCGGGTGCTGGGCATAGACCAGAACGCCATGATCGGTGGTGATACGGCGCTGATGTTTGTGGTGCGGCGCATGCTCTGTGATTTTCTCCGGCCCGCCCGCTTTGATGACCTGCTGGTGGTGGAAACAACACCGGGCGAGATGGCGGGTGCCCGCTTTGAATTGGCCCAACGGGTGTTGCGGGGCGAAGAGGTCCTTTTCACCGCTGGCGTGACGGTGGCACTGATTGACGGCGTAGGGCGCCCGAAGCGGGTACCACCGGAGATGCTCAACGCCTTTCGGAAAGCCGCCCGCTAACCCTTTGTTAACCATAACCGATTCAAGCACTGATTGACGGTCGGCCGGTCCCGGTCCGGCTTTGTTTGATTCTGTGGGGGAATTGGCGAAGATGCTGAAAACGCCGCAGTTTCGACAGATTTTCACTGTTTGAGGCAGTCCGGGTTCGGCTGCCGTATCGAAACGGGCTGCGAGGGCGCAGGGACATTCTCCAGGCCGATAGGGACGCAACGGAATTCATGGAAACCACCATCGCTGAAACCGCAGTCTCCGGGGCTGCTGAAATCTCGCTCTGGCACCTGATCATGCAGGCCTCGTGGCCGGTGTTCTTTGTGATGATCGGGTTGGCCCTGTCGTCGATCTGGTGCTGGGCCATCATCATCGAGAAATTCTTCACCTTCCGGCGCGAACACGCAGCCAATGACCGCTTTGAAACGGCCTTCTGGTCGGGACAGTCGCTGGAGGATCTCTATCGCGGGCTGGGTGGCCGGGCCACCGATGGACTGGGCGCCATTTTCATTGCAGCCATGCAGGAGTGGAAGCAGAGCCAGGGTGCCGCCATGCGGGCTGGTTTTGCAGGCGTTCAAAAGCGCATCGAAAAGGTCATGGATGTGGCCATCCAGAAGGAAATGTCCGGATTGGAATCGCGGCTCCTGTTTCTTGCCACCATCGGTTCGGCCGCGCCCTTCATTGGTTTGTTTGGAACGGTGTGGGGCATCATGACGTCTTTCCAGGGCATCGCAAATTCCGGCCAAACCAACCTTGCGGTTGTTGCCCCCGGCATCGCCGAGGCCCTGTTCGCCACGGCCATCGGCCTCGTGGCCGCCATACCGGCGACAATCTTCTACAATATGTACTCCAACGACGCGGCGAAGGTGCAGTCGCGGCTTGAGAACTTCGCAGACGAATTCTCGGCCATCATTTCGCGGCAGTTGGACGAAAGGTCGTAACCACAATGGGAGCTTCGGCAGGCGGCGCAAAGGCCATCAATGCGCGGCGCGGACGGCGCGGTAGCCGTCATGGTGCCATTTCGGAAATCAACGTCACGCCACTGGTGGACGTGATGCTGGTGTTGCTCATCGTCTTCATGGTGGCGGCACCGCTGATGACGGTTGGCGTGCCGGTGGAACTTCCCAAGACGGAAGCCAAATCCATGGATGCGCCGAAGGATCCGCTTTACGTGACGGTGCAAAAGGATCGCACGGTCTATTTGCAGGAAACGCAAATTCCGCTTGAGGAATTGGCCGCCAAGCTGGGCGCCATCGTCAAAAACGGCAATGAAGAACAGTTGTTCGTGCGGGCCGATACCTCCACGGACTACGGGGCCGTCATGGAAGTGATGGGCGTGCTCAATTCTGCCGGCTACAAGAAGATCGGCCTCGTGACCTTGCAGACGGATGTGAAGCCTGCACCATGAAGCGCAGTCTGGCCGCTTCCCTTTCGGTCCACGGGGCGCTGCTCATGGCAGTGCTCATTGGCTTGCCGAATCCGGCGCCGTTCAAGGTGGAGCCGCAGGAAGCCGTCCAGGTTGATATCTCCAATATCGGTGACGCCACCAAGGTGATGGCAACGACGAAGGAGGCTGTGCCGAAGCCCGAGAAGCCCGCTGCCCAGAAAACCGAAGTCACCAAACAGGTGAAACCCGCGCCCAAGGTGGCGGAAGAAGAAGTGGTTGCGGCCAAACAAAAAGAGCCAGAACCCGAGCCAGAACCGATCAAAAAGCCTGAGCCAGAGAAGAAGGTTGAGGATACGCCCGTTGATCCTGATCCGCTGAAGGCGTTGCTGGAAGAGCAGAAGCTCGAAGAGGAAAAGAGGGTCGCTGAAGAGGCCGCCTTGGCTGAGAAGAAGGCTGCTGAACAGGAAAAAAAGAAGCTGGCCGAAGAGAAGAAGAAAGCCGAAGCCGAGAAAAAGAAGAAGGCCGAGGATGCCAAGAAGAAGGCTGAAGCCGAGAAGAAGAAAAAGCAGAAACTTGACGTTGCGGCGCTTGATGAGTTGCTGAACAAGGAAAACGAAGAACGTACAGCGCCCAAGAAAACTGGCGACACCGATGGCTCGCCAGCTCAGGGCGAAAACGAGGCGCAGGGCGATGATGCCGAGGTCGCGGCCACGCTGATTGACGCACTTCGCAGCAAGTTGGCGGAATGCTGGACTGTCCCACCGGGAGCGCGTGAAGCCAGCATCACCGTAAAAGTACGTTTCAACTTGCGCAGGGACAAGACCGTTGACGGCTTGCCGGTGGTGCTGAGTGGCGGCGGGGACACGTTGTCCGATGCTACGGCCCAGTCTGCCGTATCCGCCGTCATGGAATGTGCGCCCTATGACTTCCTGCCCGCCGAGCGCTATGACATGTGGCAGGAAATCACTGTGAACTTTACGCCGGACATGATGTCGGGCACATAGGATTGAATGGAACCGGTAGCGATGGGCATGAAACTGAATCGACGCAAGGTGTTGGCTGGTGTGACGGCCATGCCTTTTCTGGCAATGCCTGCATTCGCGCTGGATGTGGATGTGTCAGGCGGCAAAATCACTCCTCTGCCGATCGCCATTTCACCGTTCCTGGCGGGGGCAGGGGCTGAGGATGTCTCCGCCACCATCGCCGGCGTGATTGCCAACAATCTCGGCCGCTCCGGCTATTTTGTGCCGCTGCCACCGGAGAGCTTCATTGAGCGCATTGCCGATTTCGCGGCCCAGCCCAACATGGAGTCATGGCGGCAGGTGCAGGCCAAGGCCCTTGTCACGGGCCAAGCCTTCATGGACGGTGGCAAGCTGCGCGTTGCCTTCAAACTATATGACGTGAACTCCGGCCAGATGCTGGCTTCGCAATCACTTGCGGCGTCTCCCAAGGCGGCGCGTCGCCTGGCGCACCGCATCTCCGACCAGATCTACAAGGCCCTCACCGGTTTTGAAGGCTACTTCGACACGCGCATCGTTTTCATCAATGAGTCTGGCAACAAGTCGGCACGTGTCAAGAAACTGGCGATCATGGATCAGGATGGTTTCAATCCGCGCACCCTGCCGGTGCAGGGCGACCTGTTGTTGACGCCGCGCTTCTCGCCGACGTCAAATGAAGTGACGTTCCTCTCCTTCGGCACGGGCGTGCCGCGCGTCTACATCTACAATATCGACACGAACCAGAAGGAGATCGTTGGCGATTTCCCGAACATGAGTTTCGCACCGCGCTACTCACCCAATGGCAACAGCATTGTCATGTCGCTGCAGTCTGATGATGGCGCCAACTCCAACATTTATGAAATGAATTTGCAGACTCGCCAACTGCGCCAGCTCACCAATGTGGCGGCGATCAACACGGCACCCTCCTATGCGCCTGATGGGTCGGCCATCGCCTTTGAGTCCGACCGTGGCGGTAGCCAGCAGATCTATGTGATGGGGGCGGGCGGCGGCGAGGCCAATCGCATCAGCTTCGGCAAGGGCCGTTATTCCACGCCCGTCTGGTCACCCGATGGCAAGTGGATCGCCTTCACCAAGAATGGTGGCGGCAAGTTCTCGATAGGCGTGATGAAGCCCGATGGTTCGGGCGAACGCATCCTCACTGAAGGCTATCACAACGAGGGCCCCACCTGGGCCCCCAACAGCCGCGTCATCATGTTCTTCCGCGAGTCAGGCGGCGAGAACGGCGGACCGCAACTCTATTCCGTGGATGTGACAGGCTATAACGAACAGAAGGTACCGACGCCGGAATTCTCCAGCGATCCGGCCTGGTCGCCGCGGTTGAATTGAGGTCAGTCGATTCCCCCTACTTACCGTCGTGGCCCGCATGAAGCGTTCCATGACGATCGAGTTAGTGATCATTTCTCCTTAACCACATTCCATAAGCCCTTCTTCAGGTTATCAGGTCATTACTGCCGTCAAGACGATTGGGGCCGGGGGGCTCCAGACTTAACTTAGGTGGACCTTGATCATGATGAATTCGAAGATGACCGCAACACGGATTGCCTTGGCGCTGGCCTGTGCCATTTCGCTGGCGGCCTGTTCCAAGAAGAACCCCAACAGCCTCAGCGCCGGTCTGAACGGTGGTGGCGTGGGCAGTGAGCTCGCAGCAGGTGCCGCCGCGCCGGGCTCTGCCGAAGAGTTCCAGACCGCCATTGGCGACCGGGTGTTTTTCCAGATGGACCAGGTGACACTCACGGCCGAAGGCAAGGACATTTTGCGCAAACAGGCGTCCTGGCTCAACCAATACGCCGATGTGCAGGTGCAGATCGAAGGCCATGCCGACGAACGCGGCACCCGCGAATACAATTTGTCGCTTTCGGCCCGCCGCGCCACGGCAGTTCGCAACTTCCTGATTTCAGAAGGTATTTCGGCCAATCGCGTGTCGTCCATCGCCTATGGCAAGGAGCGCCCGGCTTCTTTGTGTGACGCCGAAGAGTGTTGGTCACAAAATCGCCGTGCTGTCACGGTTATCACGGGTGGAGCCCGGACGAGCTAGTCTTTCCGGGAGGGCGTTTTCGTGGCCCTGTGACAATTTGTTAACCCTATTGCCACCACACTTGCGTGCGGTGGCAATTTGCGCAATGGGCTGAGGCCAATTGCATGCTTTCAGGGCCCGGGACGGCTTTCTGAGGGGACCTTTGAGGAGTGGGATTGAATATGATGAAGCGATCAGCCGGTTTTAAAGCGGCAGCCTTGATCAGCTGTTTTTTGGCCCTTGCGGCCTGCTCGAAGAAAAACACACCTGACCTGGAAGCTGGGCCCGGTGGTGGTGCTGGCATCGGCCAGGTGACACCCGGCTCCAAGGCCGATTTCGAAACCAATGTCGGCGACCGCGTCTACTTCATCGTCGATACCGTGACCCTGACGCCAGAGGCGCAAGACACCCTGTCAAAGCAGGCCTCGTGGCTGTCGCAGTATCCCAATGTGACCGTGCAGGTCGAAGGCCACGCCGACGAGCGCGGTACGCGTGAATACAACATTTCGCTGTCGGCCCGTCGCGCCACGGCGGCGCGCAATTACCTGATCCAGCAAGGCGTGCCCGGCAGCCGCATAGCGTCCATCGCCTATGGCAAGGAACGCCCGGCGTCTTTGTGCGATGCCGAGGAATGCTGGTCGCAGAACCGCCGCGCCGTGACTGTCATCACCGGCGGTACCAACTGAGTTTGTGGGTCGATTGTCCCGTTGCCGATGGGCGACGGGTCTGACCTGTTTTGTCTGTCGCGTGTCACAGCCTCAATTTCTCCGTCTTTCGGGGCCATGTGCAGGTTTAACCCGTTCATCTTCGTCAGGTTTTGACATGTTCAAGCGCAGCCTTTTCGTCGCCGTCCTCTTGGCCTCCGCCTCACTTCCTGTCTCCGCCCAGGATATCGCCACCCGCATTTTCCAGATGGAAGAGCGGATCCGGCAACTCACCGGGCAGGTGGAGGAATTGAATTACACTGTCAGCCAGTTGCAGAAGCAGTTGGGCCAGAAGCAGGGTGATGCTGGTGGAGCAGTTCAGCCCATGCCCAAGAAGGCGGTGCCGCAGCCACAAGTGGCAGAAGCTGCGCCTTCAGCAGATGGTATCGAAGTCATTGAAGGCAACGGCGCGCAACCCAAGTCATTGAATGCCGAAATTCTCGGCGGTGAGGTGGAACCAGCCGTGCCCTTCAAAAAGGTTGATGGTGGTTTGGCAGATGGCCAGGTGATTGTGCCGGAAGGTGGCGACACGCAAGTCGCTCAGGCGGGCCAGCTGGTGCAGGGCGAAGGCGTGGTGCAGCAGCAGGATGGCATTGAGCAGGTTTCCCTGCAGCCAGCCGAAACACCCGACACGCTCTACAAGACTGCCAACGAAGCCTTGTTGCGCCGGCAGTTTCCAGAGGCTGAAGCAGGATTCCGCAATTTCCTTGGCAAGTATCCCGATCACAGCCTGGCGGGCAGCGCCCAATATTGGCTTGGCGAAACATTCTATGTGCAGGGCGACAGCAAGCAGGCCGCACAGAACTTCCTCGAAGCCTACAAGAAATATCCCAAGAGCCGCCGCGCGCCAGACAGCCTGTTGAAGCTCGGCATGGCGCTGAACAAAATGGGCCAGAAGGAGCAGGCCTGTGCCGCGCTCAATTCTGTTGGTGCTGAATTTCCGCGTGCTGTCGAAGCCAAAAAGCGCGCCACCGCCGAGTACAAGCGGGCGGGGTGCTGACAGCACTTCCGGAAGGACGCCTCGCGCTCGCCGTCTCTGGTGGGTCGGATTCCTTGGCCATGTTGCATCTTGCGATGCTGGAGCGACCAGCCTCTTGCCTTGTTGTCTTGACGGTTGATCATGGCCTGCGCGACGCCTCGCGGGCCGAGGCGGAGCACGTGGCGCAGTTGTGTGCGGTTCGTGGTATTGAACATCACATTCTCACATGGACAGGTGATAAGCCAAGCACTGGCATTCAGGCCAAGGCGCGGGCTGCCCGCTATGACCTGATGACCATATGGTGTGCCAGCCATGGTGTCGCTACGTTGCTGACCGCGCACACAATGGATGATCAGGCCGAAACCGTTGTGATGCGGTCTCGTCGGACACAATCGCTGAAAAGTCTCGCCGGAATCTGGCCGGAATCGCGATGGAATGGCATCCGCATCATCCGTCCGCTTTTGAAGGAACGCAGGACTGGTTTGCGCGAGATGTTGCGCGCAGCCGGGGTGACGTGGAGCGATGACCCTTCCAACGACAATCCCAAGTTCGAGCGCGTGCGGATTCGCGCTGATATGGCGGACAATGATGTTGCACGGCTTGCCGCAGTTGCTGATGAGGCGCGGCAAGAAGCAGAGCGGCGCGGCGCTGTGGCAGCGCAGTGGTTGCGGAGCCATGCGGTTGTTGAAGCGATCGGTATGGTGCGGTTGTCCCGACCCGGCCTTGGCTCCTCCCTGTTAGAGAGGGAAGAAATGGACGAGGTCCTCGGCAGAACCATCCACATGGCAGGCGGTGGCCTGCCAGAGCCAGACGCCATCACCTCCCTATTGGCGCGGATTTTGGCAGGTAATGCTTTTCGCTCAACGCTTGGCGGGGCGATGGTGGCGGTGCGCCAAGCTGAAATCCTGATCGGACGCGAGCCTGTCCGAATCGATGCCACGCCTGCGCTTGTGGGGGACGAGCCGCAGCTGTGGGATGGCCGCTTTCAACTCACTGCCCCCCCGGGAAGCCGGATTTTACCCGCAGGACCGCGCTGCCCGAAGCCGGAGAGGGCCTTGCCGGCCTTCGTGCTGGCGGGCCTTCCCGCAGTTATTTTGCCCAGCGGAGAGACGGTCCTGCCGCATTTTCAGCCTTCTGCTGGCATAAGCGTAAGCCTCGGTGAACGATTTCACCTTTAGTCTCGTATTAACAGTGCTGCCGAGCTTGGATTCTGGCGTGGCCAGACCTATGTTAGGCACATCTTTTGGGTTGGACTTGAGGGCGCATGCCAATGGCAGGCCCCAGAATTTGAGGTGGACGTGAACCAGTTCCGCAGTTTTGCCGTTTGGATTGTGATTGCACTTTTGCTGTTTGCCTTGTTCAGCCTGTTCCAAGGCCAGAGCCTGCGCAGCGCAAGCAATGAAATCACTTATTCGGACTTCTTGGCCAAAATCAACAATGGCGAGATCAGCAGCATCACCGCCTCGATGAATGGCGATGTCGTGGCCAAGACGGGTGACGGCAAGACCTTCACCACCTACGCGCCAGTATCCGAGGACTTCCTCAAGACCATTCGTGAAAAGAACGTCCAGGCCGAATTCCGTCCACCACAGGATGGCTCGTTCCTGTCCAATGCGCTGATCTATTGGCTGCCCATGCTGTTGATTGTTGGCGTGTGGGTGTTCTTCATTCGCCAGATGCAGTCCGGTTCCGGCAAGGCCATGGGCTTTGGCAAGAGCCGCGCCAAGCTGCTGACGGAAAAGCAGGGCCGTGTGACCTTCGCCGATGTGGCTGGTGTTGACGAAGCCAAGGATGACGTTGTCGAAATCGTCGACTTCCTCAAGGATCCACACAAGTTCCAGCGTCTTGGCGGCAAGATTCCGCGCGGCGCGTTGCTGGTTGGCCCTCCGGGTACCGGCAAGACGCTTCTCGCCCGTGCCATCGCAGGCGAAGCCAATGTGCCGTTCTTCACCATTTCCGGTTCTGACTTCGTTGAAATGTTCGTTGGCGTGGGCGCAAGCCGCGTGCGTGACATGTTCGAGCAGGCCAAGAAGAATGCACCCTGCATCGTCTTCATCGACGAAATCGACGCCGTTGGCCGCCACCGTGGTGCCGGCCTTGGCGGCGGCAACGATGAGCGCGAGCAGACGCTGAACCAGTTGCTGGTGGAAATGGATGGCTTTGAAGCCAATGAAGGCGTGATCATCATCGCCGCCACCAACCGTCCTGACGTGTTGGATCCGGCACTGCTGCGTCCTGGCCGTTTTGATCGCCAGATCACTGTTGGCAATCCTGACGTAAAGGGCCGCGAACAGATCCTGCGCGTTCACATGAAGGACAAGCCGCTGGCTCCTGATATCGATCCAAAGGTCATTGCCCGTGGCACGCCCGGTTTCTCCGGTGCAGACCTTGCCAACCTCACCAACGAAGCTGCCCTTCTGGCGGCGCGCCGCAACAAGCGCATGATCACCCAGGCGGAATTCGAAGACGCCAAGGACAAGGTGATGATGGGTGCCGAGCGCAAATCCATGGTGATGAGTGAAGAAGAGCGCCGCAACACTGCCTATCATGAGGCTGGCCACGCGCTGGTTGGCATCAATGTGAAATATGATCCGTTGCATAAGGTGACGATCATTCCGCGTGGACGCGCCCTTGGCCTGACGATGAATCTGCCGGATGGCGACCGCCACAGCCGCACCCGTGAATGGTGTGAGGCACGCCTTGCCGTGTTGTTCGGTGGCCGCGAAGCCGAACTCATTCTCGGCGGCGACAAGAACGTGACCAACGGAGCCATGGGCGACATCCAGATGGCGACGCAGTTGGCCCGCGCCATGATCACGGAATGGGGCATGTCCGAAAAGCTTGGTCGCGTGCGCTATTCCGCCAATGAGCAGGAGGTGTTCCTCGGCCATAGCGTGACGCAGAGCAAGAATGTGTCGGAAGGCACGGCACAAATCATCGACGAGGAAGTGCGCCGTCTCATTCACGAGGGCGAGGCCCAGGCCAAGTCCATTCTGAAAAAGAAGCGCGAAGACCTTCATGTCGTGGCCAAGGCCTTGCTGGAGTTCGAGACGCTGTCTGGCGAGGATGTGGCAAAGCTGCTGCGTGGCGAGACCATTGACCGTGACGAGAAGCCGAGCAAGCGTTCCGACAAGGGCGGCACCAGCGTGCCCAAGGCGGGTGCCAAGCGCGGCGGTGCAGGCGGCATGGAACCCGAGCCACAACCGCAAAACTGACGCGTCGGTTTGGCGCAAGATTGATTGACGAACCCTGACCCCGGCCTTCGCGTCGGGGTCAAACATGAGGGTAGGGTGGACGCTGTGAGCGAACAAAAGATCTACTACCGCCCCACGGGGCTGGTTTTCGGTGATGATGCCGCACGCATGGTGCGCGACGGCGACGCGCTGCCACTTGCTGGCCTTACTTCCATTGGATTTACCCATGTGGATGTGATTTCCCGCCGTAGCCATGTGATTGAGCGCGACATGCAACGTCTGTCCGGGGTCGATGATTCGGCCGCTCTGGAACGACTGTCGGCACGACGGCCAGACATAGCCGGCTTGTCGTTGGAGTCTGCAAGGGTGATGGGCATCGTCAATGTCACGCCGGACAGCTTCTCCGATGGTGGAAAGCTCACATCTGCTGAGTTGGCGATCGCTCATGGACGGCAGCTCGCAAGTGAAGGCGCCGACATTCTCGACGTGGGTGGAGAGTCCACCCGGCCTGGTTCCGACACTGTTGCCGACGACGAAGAATTGCGACGGGTCATTCCGGTGATTGAGGGTCTGGCGCGGGATTATCTGGTCTCCGTTGATACGCGCAAGGCGGCGATCATGCAGGCCGGGCTCGCTGCAGGCGCGAAGATCATCAACGATGTTTCGGCGCTGCGCCATGATGGCAAGGCGGGCGGTGTTGTGGCCAAGGCGCAGGCTCCAGTGATACTGATGCACGCCCAAGGCGAACCCAAGACCATGCAACTCGCCCCTCAATATGATGACGTTCTGTTGGATGTATACGATGCCCTGGAGGCCCGCGTGGCTGAGGCAGAAGCGGCCGGGATTTCCCGCTCCCGCATCGCTGTCGATCCTGGGATTGGCTTCGGCAAGACTTTCCGTCAGAATCTCGATCTGCTGGCAGGGTTAACGCTTTTCCACGGGTTGGGCCTGCCGCTGCTGGTGGGGCTGTCGCGCAAAGGTTTTGTCGGCGCCTTGACGGGCGAGAAAATAGCCGGGAATCGCATACATGGATCGGTCGGCGGGGCCTTGCAGGCGGCCCTTGCCGGAACCCATTTGCTGCGGGTCCATGACGTGAAAGCGACCCGGGAGGCCTTGGCCGTTTTCACCGCCGCATTGGAGCCTGATTCAGCAGACATTTAGGTTCTGGCGGTAGGTTCGCAGGGATAATTCGGGAAGTCGGGACAGATGGTACGCAAGTATTTCGGGACAGATGGGGTGCGCGGACGCGCCAACATGGGGGCAATGGCCCCTGATGTGGTGATGAAGATTGGCATGGCTGTGGGCCAGATCTACCGCCGTGGTGGCCACCGCCATCGCGTGGTGATCGGCAAGGATACGCGCCTGTCCGGTTACATGATCGAACAGGCCCTGACGGCTGGTCTGCTCGCATCGGGCATGGATGTTTTCCTTTTGGGCCCGGTGCCGACGCCTGCTGTTGCCATGCTGACACGTTCCATGCGGGCTGACCTGGGCGTGATGATTTCCGCCTCGCACAATCCCTTCGCCGACAACGGCATCAAGATTTTCGGGCCCGATGGCTACAAGCTGTCGGATGAGCAGGAACTCAACATCGAAGACCTGATCGACAACCCGGCCAAGGTGTCACTTGCCGGTGCATCTGAAATCGGCCGGGCCAAGCGCATTGAAGACGCAGGTGCCCGCTACATTGAGTTCGCCAAGCGCACCTATCCCGGTGAGAGCAATCTCGATGGCATGCGTATTGTCATCGATACCGCCAATGGTGCGGCTTACAAGACTGCGCCCACGGCGTTGTGGGAGTTGGGAGCCGAGATATTTGAAATTGGTCGTGATCCCAACGGCACCAACATCAACGACAAATGCGGCTCCACCCATCCTGAAGTGATGTGCGAGAAGGTGCGTGAATTGCGCGCCGATATTGGCATTGCACTGGATGGTGATGCCGATCGCGTCATCATCGCTGATGAAAAGGGCAACGTGATTGATGGCGATCAGATCATGGCTCTTGTCGCCTCAAGCTGGGCGCAGCG
>Ga0075163_10010718_pt1 | contig 11977 bp, 7 predicted proteins | sample JI1023141ADNA_FD_71478 | JGI IMG/M metagenome (GOLD analysis project Ga0075163, IMG submission 71478) | Wastewater effluent complex algal communities from Wisconsin, to seasonally profile nutrient transformation and Carbon sequestration -... | ecosystem: Engineered > WWTP > Effluent > Algae...
AGCGTATCCGCGACGTGCGTCAGGGACCGGAGGGTGCTTTGTACCTGCTGACGGACGAGGCGCAGGGGCGCCTGCTGAAGCTCGTGCCCAGGGCAAAGGCCCCGGCCACCACGAAGTAAAGCCCGGAGTGTTCTGAGTCGTCTACTTCAACGCGACGTGCAGATAGACCGAGTGGCGCCCGTAGCTCTCGTAGAACGGCTTGAACGACGCGCCGCCTGCTGAGAAGCGCAGCGTCGCGGGGTCGCCGGTGATCGACTTGCCCGGGTCCTTCGCGTCGAAGGCGACCTTGCGGAAGTCGGTGCGCACGGTGGTCTCCTCGGCGGCGAGCAGCACCGGCCCGTAGAGGAGGCTCGCCACGTTCGGCTGGTCCACGATCGCATCGAGGCGGAACGAGAACGGCATCCGCAGCTCGATCATGTCCTTGTCGCGCCAGGTGCGGGAGAGGGTCAGATAAGTGCCGGGCTTCGCCTTTACGACCTGCTCCTTGCCGTTGATCTTCACGAAGAACCCGCGCGTGGCCCAGGCCGGCACGCGCACCTTCACATCGAACGCTCCCCCGCCCGCAATGAAGAGCTTCGTGGTGTCGGCGTAGGGAAAGTCGGTGACCTGCTGCACCGTCACGTTGCGGTCGACCCAGGTCAGCGTCGAGGGGATGAACAGGTTCACGTAGAGCGCGCGGTTGTCGGCGCTGTGGAAGTAGATCGTGTCCTGCAGCTTCGTCTGGCTCTCGAGCGCGGTGCCGTTGCAGCAGGTGAAGCCGTTCATGGCCGCGTTGCCGAACTGCTTCCGCGCGCCGGGGTTGAGGGGCACGTGATAGGTGTTGCCCGCGTCCTCCTCGGCGACCGAAGCGAGGATGTGGTTGTAGAGCGCGCGCTCGTAGTGGTCCATGTACTTCGCGGTCTGGTCGTACATGAAGAGCTGACGGTCGAGCTTCAGCAGGTTGTAGGTGGCGCAGGTCTCGTTCTGGCCGCCCGCGGAAAGACCGTTCTCCCAGAGCGTCCCGGGCTCGGCCGGGAAGCATTCCGCGTTGTTCGGAGTCTTCGCCCCTGCCACGCCGCCGATGCTGTACATGTAGCCCGCATTCACGATGTCCCAGAAGTTGGAGGCGATGTCGTAGTACGGCATCTCCTTCGTGTTGCGGAACGTCTCGAGCGCGCCCGTGATCTGCGGGATGTGCTGGTTCGCGTGCTTCCCGCGGATCGTATCGACGCCCTTCGCGAGACCACCGGCGCGAGTCGCACCTCCGAAGAAGACGCCCGTGTTGTCGAACAACTTCGCGGTCTCGAGGAAGCGGCGCTCGCCGGTGAGACGGAAGAGCCGCGCCATGGCCTCGTTCATGCCGCCGTACTCGCCCGCGATGTAACGGCTCCACATGAAGGCCCGCGTCTCGGGCGGGAGCGCGCTCAGACGCGCGTTGACCCAGGCCCCCATGCCGCGCGCGATCTCGAGCGCCTTCTTGTTCCCCGCCACCTCGTAGCCATCGAGAAGACCTGACAGGATCTTGTGCAGCGTGTAGTACGGCGCCCAGATCTGGGAGTCCTGCGCGCCGTAGGTGGCGCCGCGCTCGAGCATGATGAACTGATCGGGCGGATAGGCGCTGATGAAACCCGTGCCCCAGTTCCAGTAGTCGGTGCGGATCGCGCCCGCCCGCAGGTTCGAGTCGTAGCTCTTCCGACCCGGACCGATGGGCACGGCGGTGGGGTCGGACACGGAAGGCCCTCCGGCGGCGGAGGGTTGACCGGACTTGCGCGCCATCGCATGGAGCGTGTCGACCATGTAATTCATCTTCTTGAGGAACGTCGCCTGGAGTGCCGGGTCGTAGCCGGTGCTCGCGTAGGCCTGGGCGAGGGCCGACATGTAGTGGCCGCTCGCGTGACCGCGCAGGCGCGTCGTCTGGTTGTCCCAGCCTTCGAGCGCGGTGGCCCCTTGCGGCTGCGTTTCGCCGAAGGTTTCGCGGAAGTTGTAGAGGAAGCTGTCGGGGTTGCTCGCCGCGAGGCCACGAACGAACTTGTCGCGATTGCGGATGAACGGCGTGTCGCGGCCCTGCAGGTCGCGGTCGAGGACCACGCGATTCAGCGGGAAGGCCTCGACGAGTCGATCCGGCGCCGTGAACGTGCCGACGCGGACCTTCACGATGACCGTGGCCTTGGGAGAGAAGCTCGTGCCGGGCACGCGACCCGTGACGGTATAGGTGCCGGGCTTGCGGACGTCGGCGGTGTCGATGGGGGACGGCCAGATCACGCGCACATCGCCTGCGGAGCCGCCGGCCCAGGTCGCCGGAATCGTGACGGGCAGGCGAGGCAGCGAACCCACGAGGGTCTCGACGGTGATGTCGGGAACGCTCGCGAGGCTCGCGGCAAGAGCCGACTCCTTCGGGATGTCGGCGGTCGAGATCTCGGGCGGCGTGGGCCGAACCCGCGCGGGCTGGGCCGCGGCGAGCGCGTTGCGACGGATCGTGGCGACGGCCTCGTCACCCAGGACGACGCGGTAGAGGCGAACGTCGCGGAGACGACCGTGAAGCGTCGGCACGCCGTCGTCCTGCGTGCGGCCCAGGAACAGGCGGCTCGCGGCGGCGCCCTCGCCCCGAGGCGCAAGCTGCGCGAGCGTCGCGGTCAGGTTCGTCGCCTGTCCCGCGCGAGCGCCATCGACGTAGGTCGTGAGGGAGCGGGTCGCGGGATCGAAGACCACCGCGAAATGTGCCCACTGGTTCTCGATCATCGGCTTCGCCTCGGTCTCGCCGCGCACCAGGCCGTCGACAACCGCCGCCGCGCGGAAGCCCTTGGCGTCGACGGTCGCAAAGAGACGCGTCGCCACGCTCGGCCCGAAGTCGAAGATCGGCCCGGAGGCGCGGGTGGGAAGGTAGAGCCACCCGACCACCGAGAGCGCGTCCTCGCCCGAGACCGCGGACGCCGGAACCTGGGCATAGCTGCCGTCGCCCGTGAGCAGCAGGACCTTCCGCGGGCCGTCCTCGACGAAGACGCCGCCCGGCCCGTTGAGCGCCGCGTGGAGCTGGTTGCGCGAGGAATCCTCGCCGTTGCCGTTGAACGGATAGCGTGCGATGAGCGCCGTCTCGCCGATGCCGTCGAGGATCTGATCGCCGACTTCCTGGGCCGTGGCGGCCTGCTCAACCGGGCCCTCCGGTCGGGCCATCGCCACCCCGGCGGCGAGGAAAGCGAGGAGGACCGGGAGGGTAGCGGGCTTCATGCGGGTAAAGATACCTGCGGTCGGAGACTGAAGGGACGGAGGCTCCTTGCGGCCGACTTCCGGGGAGGACTAGGCTGGTTCCGAAACGGGGTCATCCCACCCCTCACAAGCTCTCCGGAGACTCTCGATGAATCCACGAAGTCCGCTTAAGGCTCTCGCCCTTTCGATGGGGCTCGCCCTGCTGGCGGCGTCCCCCTCCCTGGCCCAGACCACGCCCACGGGCACCATCACCGGACACGTCGAAGATCCCCAGGGCGGCCTCCTGCCCGGGGTCACGGTCACCGCCTCTTCGCCCTCACTCCAGGGCACCCGCTCGGCCGTCACATCGAAGAACGGGGACTACGTGATCCCGTTCCTTCCCGCCGGGGAGTACACCGTCAAGTTCGAGCTTTCGGGCTTCGCCGCCAAGGCGATGACCCTGCGCGTCCAGCTCGCCGAGAGCATGTCGCTCGACGCGAAGCTGTCCATGGCGGGGATGACCGAGGACGTTCTCGTCACCGCGAATCCGCCCGCCGACTTCACGCAGTCGACGACAGCCGCCGCGAGCTACAAGGCCGAACAGATCGAGCTGCTCCCCATCGGGCGCGACATCCGCGGCGCCGTACTCCTCGCCCCCGGCACCACCAGCACCGGCCCCGACGGCAACGTCACGTTCTCGGGCGCCGCGTCTTATGAGGGCCTCTTCCTCTTGAATGGCGTGGTTCTCAACGAGACCCTGCGCAACCAGGAGCGTCTGCTCTTCATCGAGGACGCGATCGAGGAAACCAAGACCTCCACCGCGGCGATCTCCGCGGAGTACGGTCGGTTCTCGGGAGGCGTCGCGAACGTCCTCACGAAGTCGGGCGGCAACACGTTCAGCGGCTCGGCCCGCGTCACGATGGACAACGACAAGTGGCGCGCGCTGACCCCGTTCGAGAAGGGCCTCTCCTCCGACCCGCGCCGCAACGTCACGGTTCCCACCTACGAGTTCACGCTCGGCGGCCCGATCCTGAAGGACAAGCTCTGGTTCTTCGGCGCCACCAAGCTCGCCGACAACAAGACGTCGCAGACCTCCGTGTTCACGAACATCATTTACGACAACGGCGTCAACGACAAGCGCTACGAGGGGAAGCTCACCTACGCGCTGTCCTCGAAGCACACGGTGAAGGCGGGCTACACCAAGAAGGACCGCTACGAGAGCAACAACACCTTCGGCGACATCATGGACAAGGCGAGCTTCTACGACTCGTGGGCGCCCGAGAACCTCATCTCCGCGAACTACACGGGCGTCCTCTCGCCGAAGTTCTTCGTGGAGGCCCAGTTCTCCCAGCGCCGGTACTCCATCGTCGGCTCGGGCGCGCGCTTCACCGATGTGGTGAAGGGCACGCCGATCTGGGATCGCTCGCGTGGTGACGCGCGCTGGAACTCCCCGACGTTCTGTGCGGTGTGCGGCCTCAGCGAGGCGGACATCGCCGCCGGGAAACTCAACGAAGAGAAGCGCAACAACCAGAACGTGATCCTCAAGGGCACCTACTTCCTCTCGACGGGGTCCGCCGGTTCGCACAACATCGTGGTGGGCGTCGACGGATTCAACGACACGCGCAAGAACAACAACTACCAGTCGGGCAGCGGCTACCGCCTGCGCGCGAACAACACGATCATCCGGAATGGTGTCTTGTATCCCGTGATCATCCAGGGCACGTCCGACACGAACACCGCGGGCGCCTATCTCGAGTACCGGCCCGTCCTCGAGGACTCTCTCGGGAGCCGCCTGCGCACGTACTCCGGGTTCGTGAACGACTCGTGGACGCTCAACAAGCACTGGAGCTTCAACCTCGGCGCCCGCTTCGACCGCGCCGACGAGAAGGACCAGGGCGGCAACGTGGTCACGAAGGATCAGGCCTGGAGCCCCCGCCTCGCCGCCACGTTCGATCCCAAGGGCAACGGGAACTGGACTCTCCGTGCGGGCGTCGCGCGCTACGTCATGCCGGTGACGAGCGGCATCGCCGACCTCGGCTCCGGAGCCGGGCGCAACGGCAACTTCGCGTTCGTGTATCGCGGCCCCTCCATCAACGCTGATCTCAACACCCCCAACCCCGTTCCCGTTGATGTGGCATTGAAGCAGGTCTTCGACTGGTTCTTCGCGAACGGCGGGACGTCGCGCGCGCTCCGCGGCAACCCGACATACCCGGGCGTGAACCGCAAGCTCGCGGCCGGCCTCAAGACCCCGAGCACCATGGAGTACAGCGTCGGCCTCGGCGGGAAGCTCGGGAGCAAGGGCTCGTTCCGCGTGGACGCGATCTACCGCGACTACGACAATCTCTTCACCGACCAGGTCCTGCCCAACAGCACGGTGGCGGACCCGACGGGGCGCCGCTTCGATCTCGCTACGGTGGTGAACACCAACGCGCTCGACCGCAAGTACAAGGCCCTTCAGAGCCAGATGCAGTACAAGCTGAGCTCCGCGGTCTCGCTCGGCGGCAACTACACGCTGTCGAACTCCTACGGCAACTTCAACGCGGAAACCTCGGCGAGCGGCCCGGTGCAGGACGACTTCCTCGCGTACAGCGAGTACAAGCAGGAGGCCTGGAACACCCCGACGGGCGACCTCAGCATCGACCAGCGCCACAAGCTGCGTCTGTGGGCGAACTACGACAAGAAGTTCGCCAGGGCCGGGCGGCTGAACCTCGGTCTCGTCGAGCGCCTGAGTTCGGGTCAGCCCTACAGCGCCGCGGGATCCGTGGACAGCCGGCCCTTCGTCCCGAACCCGGGCTACCTCACGCCCCCCGCCACCGTGACGTACTACTACGGCGGCCGAGGCCGCTTCGTGACCGACACCGTCTCGGCGACCGACCTCTCCCTGAACTACAGCCTTCGCGCCAGTTTCCTGAAGAAGGGGACGTTCTTCGTGCGTCTGGTGCTGAACAACGTGTTCAATCAGGCGGCCCAGGACGACGCCGGCAACCAGACGGTCTACAGTGCATCGAACCAGAACCCGGCGCGGACCATGCAGGCGTTCAACCCGTTCACGACGCAGCCCGTTCAGGGCGTGAACTACGAGCTGGGCCCGGACTTCGGCCGCGCCCTCTCGGCGAACGACTACCAGGCCGCCCGGAACTACTACTTCTCGATGGGCTTCCGGTTCTGACGTGGGCCGTCGCTCCGTGACCGGGTTTGCGGCCGTGCGTCGGTTCCTCGCCGGAATCGCGCCGGCCGCTTTCGTGCTGCTCCTCGCCGTCTCCGCTCCATGCGCGGAGGCGGCGACGCCCGCGCCTCTTTCGGGAATCGTGGTCGTCGTGAATCAGCAGTCCGATTCGGTCACGCTGATCGACCTGGGCAAGATGGAGGCGTATCGCCACGTGCCGGTGGTGGGCGGACCGCACGAAGCGGCGGCATCACCCGACGGTCGCTCGGTGATCGTCACGAACTACAACAAGCAGGGGGTCGGGCAGCAGAAGACGCTCAGCCTCATCGCCCTGCCGAGCGGCGACACGATCCGGACCATCGACCTCGGCGAGTACCGCGCGCCGCACGATGTGCGCTGGGTGGATGCGAGCCGCGTGGTGGTGACCGTCGAGGGCTCGCAGGCGCTCCTGCTGGTGAACGTGGAATCGGGCGCCATCGAGCGGGTGTTCCGCACGAACCTCGCGGTGTCGCACATGCTGGCGCTCAGCGCGGATCGCACGCGGCTCTACTGCTCGAACATGCGCGACGGCAGCGTGAGTGCTTTCGACTTCAAGACCGGCGAGAAGATCAAGGACATAAAGACGGGCAAGGAGAGCGAGGGTGTTGGCGTCACCGCGGACGGCCGCTGGGTGTGGACGGGCAACCGCGCCGAAGACACGATCTCGATCATCGACACGAAGACGCTCGAAGTGACCAAGCAGATCAAGTCGCCCGGCTTCCCCTACCGCGTGCAGTTCACGCCCAACGGCAAGTTCGCGCTTCTGCCCCACGCGCAGGCATCGTCGCTGGTCATCGCCGATGTCGCCACTCAGACCCTCGTCAAGTCGATCAAGCTCGGAATGACGAAGGTGACAGAGCCGTCGACCGCCGGCGTCTTTCCGCATCCCGACAACCGCCACGCGTTCGTGACCGTGAGGAACGACAACTCGATGGTGGTGCTCGACCTCGAGACCGGGGCGACGCTCGGACGGGTCGAAGTGCAGAGCTCGCCGGACGGCGTGACGTATTCGCCAGTGCAGCGCAATTAGCGCAGCCCGGGATCGGGGATCGTACGAGGCCCCTGTGATCCCAGTGCCACGAAAGCTCATGCGAACGCTCTCGTCACGCCAATGGCGCGGGAATGTCTCGAAATTGCCATTCGATCGAGGCACTCTGAGGTTCGCCCGCCTATGGATGACCCCCTCGTCTTGTTCCTCGGTCGTGCGAACGCGGGTCGGACCCTGATGGCTGAGGCCCTGGCCTCCCGCTGGGCGCCGGGATGCCGAGCCGCGAGCGCAGGCCTTGATCCCTCTCCCGTGATCGATCGCGGCGCCGCACTGGCCCTTCGCGCGGATCTTTATCCAACCACGCCGCGGCCTCGAGTTCTATCGGACCTCCTCGCAACACTTGAGCGCAAGGTGGACCTCGTGATCCTCCTCGATCCCGTCGACGGCGACCCGGCTGTTCCGGGCAATCCGCCCCTGGTCCGGTGGGACGTCGACGATCCACGCCTGCATGCGAGCGGCGAGAAGGACCGACTTCGGGCGTGGCGCGGGGTGCTGCATGACCTGGAGGCGCGGATCAAGCGGCTGGTGCCTCGAGGGTCGGTGGACCTCGATGAGTTTCTGCTTCGCCAACGCGCTCAGGATTTGGCGCGCAACGGGCGGCGAGCGGCAAACGAGTCTGTGACTTCCCGATGGTCCAGGCGCCGCAGGCAGCTCGGGGCGGCCCGAACCATCGACATCGGCTCGACCGACGGGCTCGGCGGGACGCGCGCGCGCCTGTGACCGTGACTTCCGAGCAACATCGCCGGGGTTGATGCGCTGATGTCGTGTCCCGCGGTGATAGTCCTGCTGTTGCGGCCTTCGGTCCTTGCGCCCACGGGCGGGGATTAGTTCGTGGCCCTCGAGGTCTCAACCTACGGATCGGACAAAGACGGGCTCGTCTGCGCCTACCAATTCGGCCGCGGGGAGGCGGGACAGGCGATCGACGCCGACCAGACCGCGGCCTGGCTCGGCGTTCCCCAGACATCCGGCTCGTTTCTCTGGCTCCATTTCAACGTTTCGAATGCAGCGGCTCATCGCTGGATGCAGCTGCACCTCAGTCTTCCAGAGGCCTTCCACGCGTCGCTCCCCGAGGCCGCGACCTCGACTCGAATCGACCAGTCGGGCGATTCGCTGGTCGTCGTCCTGAACGACGTCCTCTTCGACTTCGACTTCGACGCCTCCCAGGCCTCCACGGTGAGTCTGTGCGTCGACCGTCGCCTCATGGTGAGCGCCCGCTCGAAGCCGTTGCGGTCCATCGATCGGCTCCGCGAATCGGTGCGGCAGGGCGAGACCTTTCGCTCCACAGCGGAACTCCTGGCCCATTTGCTTCGCGATCAGGCCGACGTGATGGTCCAGATCGTGCGCGACGCAACCGGGCGGGTGAACGAGGTCGAAGACGGGATCCTCGCGGAACGGGTGGGGTCGAGCCGGGCGAGGCTCGGAGCCCTGCGCCGCGTGCTGGTCAGACTGCAGCGGTTGCTGGCACCCGAACCCGCTGCCCTCTTCCGCCTGCTCAACCGGCCGCCGGGGTGGCTTGGCGAGGAGGACCAGCAGGATCTGCGTCAGGCCGCGGAAGAATTCTCCGCCGCAGTGGCCGACTCAGCGTCTCTGGGCGAGCGCGTCAAGATCCTGCAGGAAGAACTCGCCGCCCTCGTCGGGGAACGCAGCAACCGCACCCTGTTCGTGCTTACGGTCGTCACGGTGCTGGCCCTCCCCTTCAACGTGATCGGGGGCCTGTTCGGCATGAATGTCGGGGGAGTCCCTTTCGCAGGTCATGAGCTCGGGTTCTGGATCGTCGTCACACTGGTGACCCTGTTCACCGCGCTTGTGGGCCTTTGGGCCGTGAGCAAGCGTCCCCAGTAGCCCTTTCGCGTTCAGGCCGGGCTTCCGGTTATGCCGGACCGTCCCTTCCGCTTCGCGGCGCCCGCGAACGGCGGGAGTGGCATGGCGAAGCCGGGTGTACGATCCGCCCGACGTTTTCCAAGAAGCCCTCCATCCTTCCGACTCAGAGGTTCCTCCATGCTCTACGCAGCTCCCGGATCTCCCGACGCCAAGATTCAGTTCAAGGCGCACTACGACAACTTCATCGGCGGCAAGTTCGTGCCGCCCATCAAGGGCGCCTACTTCGACGTCGTCACACCGATCACCGGCAAGCCCTACACCAAGGCCGCCCGCTCCGGAGCGGAGGACATCGAGACGGCCCTCGACGCCGCCCACGCCGCGGCGGACGCGTGGGGCCGCACGTCGCCCGGTGAGCGCTCGAACATCCTGCTGAAGATCGCGGATCGCATCGACGCGAACCTCGAGATGCTGGCCTACGCCGAGACCGTCGACAACGGCAAGCCGATCCGCGAGACGATCAACGCCGACATCCCGCTCGCGTCGGATCACTTCCGCTACTTCGCCGGCTGCGTGCGCGCGCAGGAGGGCGGCATCAGCCAGATCGACGACCAGACCGTCGCCTATCACTTCCATGAACCGCTCGGCGTCGTGGGGCAGATCATCCCCTGGAACTTCCCCATCCTGATGGCCGCCTGGAAGCTCGCCCCCGCGCTGGCGGCGGGCAACTGCGTGGTCCTGAAGCCGGCCGAGTCGACCCCGATCAGCCTGCTGATCCTCGCCGAGCTGGTCGCCGATCTGCTCCCCGCAGGCGTGCTCAACATCGTCAACGGCTACGGCCGTGAGGCGGGATTCCCGCTCGCCACCAGCAAGCGCATCGCCAAGATCGCGTTCACGGGCTCCACCTCGACCGGCCGCGTCATCGCGCAGGCCGCCGCGAACAACCTCATTCCCGCCACCCTCGAACTCGGCGGCAAGTCGCCCAACGTCTTCTTCGCCGACATCATGGACAAGGACGACAGCTTCCTCGACAAGGCGATCGAGGGCCTCGTCCTGTTCGCGTTCAACCAGGGCGAGGTCTGCACGTGTCCTTCGCGGGCGCTCGTGCAAGCCTCGATCTACGATGAGTTCATGGCCCGGTGCATAGCAAGGGTGAAGGCCATCAAGATGGGCAGCCCCCTCGATACCGACACGATGCTCGGCGCGCAGGCGTCCAAGGAGCAGCTCACCAAGATCCTGTCGTACCTGGATCTCGGCAAGCAGGAAGGCGCCAAGGTGCTCGCGGGCGGCGAACGCGCCGTGCTCGACGGCGACCTCGCCGAGGGCTACTACGTCCAGCCGACGGTCTTCGAAGGCCACAACAAGATGCGGATCTTCCAGGAGGAGATCTTCGGGCCCGTGCTCGCGGTGACGAAGTTCACCGATGAGGCCGAGGCCCTCGCGATCGCCAACGACACCCTCTACGGCCTCGGCGCCGGAGTGTGGAGCCGCAACGGCAACGTGGCCTACCGGATGGGCCGCGCCATCAAGGCCGGTCGAGTGTGGACCAACTGCTACCACGCCTACCCGGCCCACGCGGCCTTCGGCGGCTACAAGGAGTCGGGCATCGGACGCGAGACCCACAAGGTCATGCTCGACCACTATCAGCAGACCAAGAACCTGCTCGTGAGCTACAGCGAGCAGAAGCTCGGGTTCTTCTGATCGGGCGCTCAGACATGGTCGAGAAGGTGATCGCCACCGACGCGGCGCTCGCGCTGATCGCCGAGTTGAAGCTCGAACACGGGGAACTGATGTTCCACCAGTCGGGCGGATGCTGCGACAACAGCGCCGCGAACTGCTACCTGCCGACCGATCTCACGATCGGGCCCGGGGACGTCTACCTCGGGCACATCGGCGGGTGCCCGTTCTACATGAGCGTCTCGCAGTACGAGTCCTGGAAGCACACCCAGCTCATCATCGACGTCATCGACGGGCACGGCGGCACCTTCTCGCTGGAAGGGGCGAGCGGCAAGGCGTTTCACACCCGCTCGCGCGTGTTCACGGCCGAGGAACTCGACTCGCTGCGCTCCGAAGCGCCCCACTGATCGGAGGCCACAGGGGACATCCGCGCGAGCGGCGTCCCCCTAGGCCTCGCGGTCGCGGACGCCGAGCAGGTAGAGGATGCCGTCGAGGCCCATGGTCGAGATCGCCTGACGCGCGCCCGCGCGCACGAGCGGCTTCGCGCGGAAGGCGATGCCGAGACCGGCGAGGCGCAGCATCGCGAGGTCGTTCGCGCCGTCGCCCACGGCGATGACCTGATCCATGATCAGGCCCTCGGCGCGCGCGATCTCGCCAAGGTAGTGCGCCTTGCGCGCGCCATCCACGATCTCCGTGCGCACCTCGCCGGTGACGACGCCGTCGACCACGTCGAGCTCGTTCGCGTAGAGGTAGTCGATGCCGAGGCGGCGCTGCAGATCGCGTCCCATGAAGGTGAAGCCGCCCGAGAGGATCGCCGTCTTGTAGCCGAGCTTGCGAAGCGTGGTGATGAGGCGTTCGGCGCCGTCCATGAGCGGCACCGTGTCGATCACCTGCTGGAGCGCCGTCTCCTTCAGTCCCTTGAGCAGGGCCACGCGCTTGCGAAAGCTGGCCTGAAAGTCGAGTTCGCCACGCATGGCGGCTTCCGTGATCGCCGCGACCTGGTCGAAGACGCCCGCGAGCCGGGCCAGTTCGTCGATGACTTCCGCGCCGATGAGGGTGGAGTCCAT
>Ga0075163_10010721_pt1 | contig 11974 bp, 10 predicted proteins | sample JI1023141ADNA_FD_71478 | JGI IMG/M metagenome (GOLD analysis project Ga0075163, IMG submission 71478) | Wastewater effluent complex algal communities from Wisconsin, to seasonally profile nutrient transformation and Carbon sequestration -... | ecosystem: Engineered > WWTP > Effluent > Algae...
TGGATCGTGGACATGGGCCCCGAGGGTGGCGCGGGCGGTGGCACGGTCGTCGCGGCCGGCACCCCCGAGGATGTCGCGGCGACACCGGAGAGTTATACCGGGCAGTTCCTCGTCGACATGCTGGAGGTGCCGGAGCCCGTGCGTGCGACGACGCGCAAGCGGCGCAAGGTCAGTGCCTGACCTCCAGCGCCGAGGACAGCAGTCGGGCGGCTTCCAGGCCGCTCGGCTGGGTCCCGTCGGACAACGCGCTCAGGTAGACGTGGTCGGCGCCGGCCGCTAGCCTCGATCTTTCGTGTGGCCTGCATCTGAGGTCTTGGCTGGGTGCTGAGGTCTGAAGTTGGTGTTGGGCGGCGTGGGGTTCCGGCGTTGCGTTATCGCCGGCGCTCCTGGTCCTTGATCGTCGTGACAGTGGTTGCGGGTCAGGTGGTTTGTAGTGCGGTCCAGCCGGTTTCGATGAGGTCGCTCCAGGGCCAGCCGCGGGGCAGGCGTAGGTAGTGGCGTCGTCCGGACCTGATGAGGCGTCCGGCCACGGCCAACAGGCGCAGGCGTAGCCGTTTGGGTTCCCAGAGGCGGGCCGGTTGGCCGTGAAATGCCAGGACTTGGGTCCAGACCAGCAGGTCAGCGGCCAGCAGGGTGATCTCGAGCCAGATCTGGTTCTGGTCGAAACCATGGAAGGGCAGGTTGGTCAGGCCGGTGTCTTTGAGGTTGCGGATGCGATCTTCGGCGCGGGCGCGTTGCCGGTGGCGTACTTCCAGATCCGCGATTGACCACCCCACGGTGTTGGTGGCAAAGCAGGTGATCCGCCACCCGTTGTCGTCGGTCAGACGTAGCTGGGCGCCGGGGTGAGGGCGTTCGCGGCGAGCGATGACCCGCATCCCGGCAGGCCAGCCGCGCAGCGTGTCGGGCAGATAGCGGGTCAGCTCAGCGACCTGGGCACCCTCACGCGGTAGGCCGTCACCGTCGAGGGCAGCCCGCCAGGCCTGACGGGGCACCTTCGACAGGGCTTCGACGATCGGGGGCATCCCGTAGAACCCGACGCTGTACTGCAATCCCAGGTCGGTGATGTGGTGCAGGAAGTCCTTGACCCCGCCACCGGTATCGGCGCGCACCACCACCTGGGCCCGTTCATGTTCAGGTAACTGCGCCAAGGCCGCATCGAGCACGCTGATGTGGTCAGCGGCGCTGTTGGAGCCCGCCGAACCGGGCCGCAGCAAGCCCGCCAGCGCTTCACCTGACCCTTGTATGCCGTGGTCAACGAAGGCCAGCATGGGGTGAAACCCGTAGCCGTACTTGAATGTCGGTGTCGCACCCTGTTTGTCGCTGTGGGCGGTGACCAGAGTTGCGTCCAGATCGACGATGACCTGGCTGCCGGCAAGGCCAGCCAGTGGCCGTCTGCGCTTCCAGACGTGGGTTCGGGCGGCTGTCCGCGCGGCGCGAATCGCAGCCAGGGCGGTCTCGGCATCTGCGGCGAGGGTGGCGATGAGTCGCGACACCGTGGCATCGGAGGCCACAGCCCCGAACAACTGCGGCTGAGCTCGCACCACGGCGAGGTCAGCGGCACAGTCACCACCGAGTGCCACGGCGATGGCCAGATCGAGAACAACCTTGGCCGGGTCATGCACCGCGCGCGGCGACCGCCACGGCGCCAATGCCGCTGACATGGTCTTATCCAGCCCTGAGCAACACAACGCCTGCCGTATCAGAACTCCACCGGCCGAGGACACCAACGGCTCACGGGTCGCATCGACCACCAAAGCACCGACTGAGCTACGATTCACCTACGGAGTGCCTTTCGGCTCGGATCTACTTTGGACGTCGCAATCCCAAGTTTTCCAAGCAGGACAGGCACTTCCGTGCATTAACGGCCCGTGTCACCGGCCAAATCACGAAATGTCGAGGTTAGGTCAGCCGCTCGACGGTGTCCTTGGCCTCGCGCAACCCCATTCCGGTCTCGTCACGCAGCAGCTTGATGGCCGCGATGGTGTGGCCCTGGATGGCCAGCTGCCGGACCATCTCGCTGACCCCGGACTGCGGCGCGACCAGCTCCGACCCCGAGGACTCGGTGAGTTCGCCGACCGGCCGGTGTCCGCCGTCGAGAGCCCGTTCCAGCGCGGCGACGCGGCGCTCCAGCATCTCGACCCGGCGCGCCAGATCGCCCTCCGAACTGCCGAACAGACCCATGGCCGAACTGTAGAGGACGCTCGCCGACTACGGTGGCGGGATGTCCTGCGTGTTCTGCGCCATCGTCGCCGGTGACGCCCCCGCCGTACGCATCCACGAGGACGAGGACCTGCTGGCCATCCTCGATATCCGGCCGTTCACCCGGGGGCACACCCTGGTGTTTCCCAAACGACACGCGGTGGATCTCACCGACACCGCACCGGACACCGTGGCGGCAATGGCGGTGCTCGGCCAGCGGATCGCGCGGGCTGCCCGGGTGTCCGGTCTGCATGCCGACGGCAACAACATCGTCATCAACGACGGCAAGGCCGCCTTTCAGAGCGTGTTCCACATCCATCTGCACGTGGTGCCCCGGCGCAAGGGCGACAAGCTGTCCTTCGCCAAGGGCGTGCTGGTGCGCCGCGACACCGATCGGGAGGAATCCGGACGGCTGTTGCGGGCGGCGCTGGCGCAACTCGACGAAGCCGCGCAGGATTGAGCGGCATGAGCATGCCTCCGTGGGAAAAGTACATCGGACTGCCGTTGCTGCTACTGCACGACAAGCTCTACAAGGCGACCGACGGGCGGATCGGGCACACCATCCCGTTCGGGCCGTCGGCGCTGATCCTGCACACCGTGGGCGCCAAGACCGGACTGGCGCGCGCCAACTCGCTGACCTACGCCCGCGACGGCGAGGACTACCTGGTGGTGGCGTCCAAGGGTGGCGAGCCCAAGGCACCCGGCTGGTTTCACAACCTCAAAGCCAACCCGCAGGTCGAGATCAATGTGGGCCCGAGACGCTTCGGTGTCACCGCCAGGGCGGTGTTCCCCGACGATCCCGATTTCGGCCGGTTGTGGCGCATCGTGAACGACATGCGCGGCAACAAGGACCGCTACATCGGGTATCAGAAGCGCACCAGCCGACCGATCCCGGTCATCGTGCTGACTCCGCGTTAGAGCAGTTCCTTGGCGAGCAGTTCCAGTGTCTGCTCTCGGCCCGGCGCCGTGCGCGCATCGGTGCCCCGGAATGCCGAGGCGACGGGTGCCACCATCACCTCGTCGACATCGAACTGTGCTGCCACCGAACGGATCGCCTCGGCCGCCTCGGCCGGGTCACCGACCACCGTGCGGGCCAGGCCCGAATCAACGATCAGCTGTTCCTGCGCGGAGAGCCGCGCGGCTTCGGCGTCCTCGACAAGATCCAGCGGGCCCAGGGTGCGCCCGGTCCGCAGCCGGGCCATCATCTGCAGGTTCGGCAGCAGCAGCCGCATCGCCTGATCGCGGGTGTCGGCCACCGAGGCGTTGATCGTCATGAACGTGGTCGGTTCGGCCAGCAGCTCGCTGGGCCGGAACTCGGCCCGGTAGGCGGCCAGCGCCTCGGCGGTCCCCTGCCCGGAGAAGTGGTTGGCGAACACGTAGGGCAGCCCCTTGGCGGCCGCCAGGTGCGCGGAGTACATCGAGGACCCCAGCAGCCACAGCCGGGGCTCGCCGAGCGCGGCCGGGGTGGCCTTGAGGACGTAATCCTGCTGGGCCAGCATGCCGCGGGACAGTCCGACCCGGGCACCACCGGTGCTCATCAGCGCCGCGACATGATCGAGGTACTCCGGGAAGCGCTCGATGTCCTCGTCGTTCTGGGCGCGGGCGCCGCGCAGCGCCATCGACGTCACCGGGTCCGACCCGGGTGCGCGGCCGATCCCCAGATCGATACGGCCGGGGGCGGCGGCCTCCAGCAGGGCGAACTGCTCGGCGACCGCCAGCGGGGCATGGTTGGGCAGCATCACCCCGCCCGAGCCGAGCCGGATCGACGCGGTCTGCGCCGCCAGGTAGGCCAGCACCACCGGCGGGCTGGTCGCGGCGACGGAGGCCATGTTGTGGTGCTCGGCCACCCAGTATCGGGTGTATCCGAGCAGGTCCGCGGTCTGTGCCAGGCGCACCGTCGCAGCCAGCGCATCCGAGGTGCTCTGGTCACTGCGGACGGGGACGAGGTCGAGAACGGAAAGACGCATTGTCCATGCAACGCCATCGCCGACCGGTTCGTTCCCCCGGCCCGTCGATGTGTGCACGATCTGTGCCGCCGAGCGTTACGAATCGTGCACAAGTTCCGCGGCGAGGGTGAACACGTCGTCGAGCATGGCCGGGGTGAGCCGGCCGGTGAACATGTTCTGCTGGCTGGGGTGATAACAGCCCAGCAGCGTCAACCCGGCCGGCAGGGGGTAGCGCACCGCATGCCCGAACACCGGTTTCGGTTGTCCGGCGAGCCGATCGGCCAGCATCCCGAGCACCACCTGCCAGGCGAACCCGCCGAGCGCCACCACCACCCGCACATGCGGGGCCACCAGCTGCCATTCCGCCTGTAGCCAGGGCGCGCAGGTGGCCCGTTCGGCCGGAGTCGGCTTGTTGGCCGGCGGTGCGCATCGTACCGGCGCGACAATACGAACTCCGTTGGCATGCAAGCGATCCGCGGCGTCGACAGTGAGCGGTGAGTTCACCAGACCGGCCCGGTACAGCGACGCGAACAACTGATCCCCGGATCGGTCACCGGTGAACACCCGGCCGGTGCGATTGGCGCCGTGCGCGGCCGGCGCCAACCCGACGATCAGCACCGTCGGCCGGCTGGCTCCCCACCCGGGCACCGGACGCCCCCAATACGGCTCGTCGGCGAACGCCCGTCGTTTGGTGACCGCCACCTCCTCGCGCCACTGCACCAGCCGCGGGCAAGCCCGGCACACGCTGGTCTCGGCGTCCAGCTCGGCCACGGAGCCCAGCCGGGCCGCCAGTTCGGCCACCCCGGCCGCGTCGCGGGCCACCGGGGTGTCCGGGCGGGCCGGATCGCCGGGCCAGCCCGAACCGGGCGGCACCGGCGACGGGAATGGCCGCCCGGTTCTGGGATGCGGCAGGCGCCGTTCGGTGGGCACCCGTCCATCCTGCCCGGTGGACAGAAATTCGATGGGCGGGTCGGTGATCGCGCTGCTACATTCGCCGCGATAGACGATGAATACTCGCAGCCGCGGTCCGGCGTTCCTGATCCTGTTCGCCGCCCTCATGGCCGGCGCCGGCAACGGTATCTCGATGATCGCGTTCCCGTGGCTGGTGCTGCAGCGCAACGGTTCTGCCGTCGAGGCATCCGTGGTGGCGATGGCGGGCACGCTGCCGCTGCTGGTATCCACGGTGATCGCCGGTGCCGCGGTGGACTACATCGGCCGCAGACGAGTCTCGATGATCTCGGATCTGCTCTCGGCCCTGTCGGTGGCCGCCGTGCCGGTGGTGGCGCTGATCTTCGGGGCCGACGCCGTCAACGTCGCGGTGCTGGCTGCACTGGCGGCCCTCGGTGCGGCGTTCGACCCCGCCGGTATGACGGCCCGGGAGACCATGCTGCCCGAGGCCGCGAAACGCGCCGGCTGGACGCTGGATCACGCCAACAGCGTCTACGAAGCGGTGTTCAACCTGGCCTATATCGTCGGCCCCGGTATCGGCGGCATGCTGATCGCCACCCTGGGCGGTATTGAGACCATGTGGGTGACCGCGGCCGCCTTCGGCTGCTCCATCGCCGCGGTCTCGCTGCTCAAACTCGAAGGCACCGGGAAACCGGATCGCAGCGCGCTGCCCGACCGGGTGTGGGCCGGTGTCGTCGAAGGCCTGAAGTTCGTCTGGAACCTCAAGGTGCTGCGCACCCTGGCGTTCATCGATCTCGCCGCCACCGGCCTCTACATGCCGATGGAAGCGGTGCTGTTCCCCAAGTACTTCACCGACCGCAACGAACCGGCACAGCTGGGCTGGGTGCTGATGGCCCTGTCGATCGGTGGTCTGATCGGGGCACTGAGCTATGCGGTGCTGGCCAAGTTCGTCAAGCGCCGCACCACCATGCTGATCGCGGTCATCACCCTCGGTGTCGCGATGACGATCATCGCGTTCCTGCCGCCGCTGCCGGTCATCCTGTCGCTCTCGGCGGTGGTCGGTTTCGTCTACGGCCCCATCCAGCCGATCTACAACTACGTCATGCAGACCAACGCTCCGCAGCACCTGCGCGGCCGGGTGGTCGGAGTGATGGGTTCGCTGGCCTACGCGGCCGGGCCGCTCGGGCTGTTGCTGGCCGGTCCGCTCGCCGACGCGGCGGGGCTGCAGGCGACCTTCCTGGCGTTGTCGGTGCCGATGCTGCTGCTCGGTCTGGTGGCCATCGGGCTGCCTTCGCTGCGCGACCTGGACCGGGACCGTCAGCCCTAGACTGGCGCCCGTGAGTTCCGCGCTGGAAGACCTGGTGGCCGCTCTCCCCGAGGGCAGTGTGGTCACCGACCCCGATATCGTCGCGTCCTACCGTCAGGACCGCGCCGCCGACCCCGACGCCGGTACCGCGCTGGCGGTGGTGCGCCCCCGGCGCACCGAGGAGGTGCAGACAGTGCTGCGGTGGGCCACCGCCCACGGGATCGCCGTGGTGCCGCGCGGGGCCGGCACCGGACTGTCCGGCGGCGCGACCGCCCTGGACGGCGCGATCATGCTCTCGACCGAGCGGATGCGCGATATCACCGTCGACCCGGCGACCCGCACCGCCGTCGCGCAGCCGGGACTGCTCAACGCCGAGGTCAAGGCGGCGGTCGCCGAATACGGCCTGTGGTACCCGCCGGACCCGTCGTCCTTCGAGATCTGCAGCATCGGTGGCAACATCGCCACCAATGCCGGCGGGTTGTGCTGCGTCAAGTACGGCGTCACCACCGACTACGTGCTGGGCCTGCAGGTGGTACTGGCCGACGGCACCGCCGTACGCCTGGGCGGGCCGCGGCTCAAAGATGTTGCGGGGCTGAGCCTGACAAAGCTGTTCGTCGGCAGTGAGGGCACCCTCGGGGTGATCACCGAGGTGACACTGCGGCTGTTGCCGCCCCAGCACACCCCGTGCACGGTGGTGGCGACCTTCGATTCCGTGCAGGCCGCCGCCGACGCCGTCGTCACCATCACCGGACGCATCCGGCCGTCCATGCTGGAGTTCATGGACTCGGCGGCGATCAACGCCGTGGAGGACAAACTGAAGATGGGCCTGGACCGTACCGCCGCGGCAATGATGGTCGCGGCCTCTGACGACCGGGGGCCCGCCGGCGCCGACGATGCCGAGTTCATGGCGGCTGTCTTCACCGAAGCCGGTGCCACGGAGGTTTTCTCGACCTCCGACCCGGCCGAGGGCGAGGCGTTCGTGGTGGCCCGCCGCTACGCCATTCCCGCCGTCGAGGCCAAGGGCTCGCTGCTGCTGGAAGATGTCGGGGTGCCGCTGCCGGCGCTGGCCGCGCTGGTGGCCGGGATCGAGAAGATCGCCGCACACCATGATCTGCTGATCTCGGTGATCGCCCACGCCGGTGACGGCAACACCCACCCACTGATCGTCTTCGACCCCGCCGATGCCGATATGGCGCGCCGCGCGGACGTCGCGTTCGGCGAAATCATGGATCTGGCGGTGTCGCTGGGCGGCACCATCACCGGCGAGCACGGTGTCGGCAGGCTCAAGAAGCCCTGGCTGGCAGGCTATCTGGGCCCCGAAGCGATGGAGCTCAACCGCAGGATCAAGACCGCGCTCGACCCGGCGGGCATACTGAATCCGGGGGCGGCGATCTAGACGAGAGCAAGGTGGAATCCGTGGGCTTTCAGGGCAGCGTGTCGATCGACATCAGGGAATCGACTCCCGACTGGGCCCCGTACCGTGGCACGGCCGCCCCTGCGGGAGCACCCAATGTGCTGTATCTGTTGTGGGACGACATCGGCATCGCCACCTGGGACTGCTATGGCGGACTGGTGGAAATGCCCACCATCAAGCGGATCGCCGATCGCGGTGTCCGGCTGACCCAATTCCACACCACCGCCTTGTGTTCGCCCACCCGGGCGGCCCTGCTGACCGGCCGCAACCCGACGAGCGTCGGGGTGGCCTCGGTGCTCAACATGGCCCGCGGCTACCCCGGGCACCACGGCCGCATACCGGCCGAATCCGCGCTGGTTTCCGAGGTTCTCGGCGAACGCGGGTGGTCCACCTATGCCGTCGGAAAGTGGCACCTGGCACCGCTTGAGGACTGCCACGCCGCCGGCTCACGGCGCTACTGGCCGTTGGGCCGCGGATTCGACCGCTTCTACGGTTTCCTCGACGGGATGACCGACCAGTGGTATCCCAGTCTGGTTCGCGACAATGCGCCCATCGACCCACCTGCCACCCCCGAGCAGGGTTATCACCTGTCAAAAGATCTCGCGGACAACGCCATCGGCTTCCTGCGCGACCACCGTGCCGCCGCACCCGACAAACCGTGGTTCATGTACCTGTGCCCCGGCGCGGGCCACTCGCCGCACCAGGTCGCCCCCGAGTGGGCCGACAGGTACCGGGGGCGCTTCGATATGGGCTACGAACGCTACCGGGAGATCGTGCTGGCCAGGCAGCAGGAACTCGGACTGCTCCCGGCGGGCACCGAACTGTCCCCGATGAATCCGTACGCCGACGCGGTCAGCCCGGACGGGTTGCCGTGGCCGCAGGACGAGAATGTCCGGCCCTGGGACTCGTTGTCCGAGGACGACAAGCGGGTATCCTGCCGGATGGCCGAGGTTTTCGCCGGCTTCCTGTCCTACACCGACGCGCAGATCGGGCGCGTGGTGGACTACCTGGAAGCCACCGGCCAACTCGACAACACCATCGTGGTGATCATGTCCGACAACGGCGCCAGCGGTGAGGGCGGGCCGAACGGCGCCCTCGATGAGGTGGTACCGATGTTCGGTGGCGGCGACACCACCCGCAACGGCCTGCGGATGTTCGACGAACTCGGTGGCCCGGCAACGCAGATGAACTACTCGAACGGCTGGGCGATGGCGTTCAACACGCCCTACAAGATGTACAAGCGCTATGCCTCATACGAGGGCGGTATCGCTGATCCCTGCGTCGTCTCCTGGCCCGCCGGCGTGTCGGCGCGCGGCGCGGTGCGTGAGCAGTACGTGCATGTCAGCGATGTCACGCCGACGGTGTACGAGTTGCTCGGCCTCGGCGAGGTGCAGACCGCCCGCGGGATTTCCCAAACCCCTTTGGAAGGAACGAGTTTCGCTGCTGCGCTGGATGACCCGGATGCAGAGACGGGAAAGCACACCCAGTTCTACACCATGCTGGGCACCCGTGGCATCTGGCACGACGGCTGGTTCGCCGGCACCGTGCACCCGCCCACGGCGAGCGGGCCGAAGGGGTGGTCGGCATTCGACCGGGACCGTTGGGAGTTGTTCCACATCGCCACCGACCGCAGCCAGTGCCACGATCTGGCCGCCGAACAGCCGGACAAACTCGCCGATCTGAAGACGTTGTGGCACGAGTTGGCACTGGAGCATCACGCCTTTCCGCTGGCCGACCTGAGCGTCATGGAGATCGTGATGCTGGCCGCCGACGAGATCGGCGAGTCACCTTCCAGCGCGTCCTTCTCGTGCGGCGCACCCGCAGGCAATACCGGGTTCCGCGGGCTGGTCCGCGGCCGCTCGTTCACGTTGCGGGTCCCGGTCTCGGTGGAGCGCACCGACGCCGAGGGGGTGCTGTTCTCGCAGGGCAGTCGCTCATCCGGCCAGGCCCTGTTCATCGCCGACGGCCGACTGCAGTACGCGTGCACGAACGCGGGCACCGAGCACACCGTCGTGGCCGACGAACCGGTCACCGTGGGGCGACACGTGTTCGAGGTCAGCTTCCGCCGCACCGGGCCGGGCGAGGGCACCCTCGACATGCTCGGCGATGTCACGATGACCATCGACGATCGGGTGGTGGGCGCGGCAGACGCGGTCCGCATGACCGGGTTGGACCTCATGCAACGGACCTGCGCGGGCCGCAGCGTCACGCTCTCGGTATCGGCCCGTTACCGCTCACCGTTCCCCTTCACCGGTGGCGCGTTCGACGAGGTGGTCCTCGACTTCAGCACCGGGTCCGGGGAGCCGGACGCCCGGGCGGTGGTGGACACGGCGTTCGCCCGGGACTGAGGCCCTAGCGCGAGTATCCGAGGGCAGCCTTGACCTCCAGGTATTCGTGGAAGCCGAAATCGCCCCACTCGCGGCCGTTTCCGCTGGACTTGTACCCGCCGAACGGTGCGGCGATGTCGAAGGCGTGGTTGATGGCCACCGAACCGGCGCGGATCCGACGGGCGACCGCGCGGGCCTTCTCGACGTCGCCGGCCCAGACATAGCCCGCCAGACCGTAATCGGTGTCATTGGCGATCTCGATGGCCTGATCGAGATCGTCGTAGCCCAGGATGCAGAGCACCGGGCCGAAGATCTCTTCGCGGGCGATCACCATGTCGTTGGTGACGTTGGCGAACACCGTGGGCCGCACGTAGTAGCCGGTGTCCAGCCCGTCGGGCCGCCCGGTGCCGCCGACAACCAGATCGGCGCCGGCGTCGATGCCCTGCTGGATCAACCGCTGAATCTTGTCGAACTGGACCCGGGACGCGACCGGCCCGATCGCCGCCTTGTCCTGCGGATCGCCGACGGTGACCGCGGCTGCGACGTCACGGGCGATGGTGATCGCCTCGTCCATCCGGGAATTGGGCACCAGCATCCGGGACGGGGCATTACAGCTCTGGCCGCTGTTGAGCATCATCGCCAACACCCCGGCGGCCACCCCCTTGGCGAAGGCCTCATCGTCGAGCACGATGTTGGGGCTCTTGCCGCCGAGTTCCTGGCTGACCCGCTTGACGGTGGGCGCGGCGTTTCGGGCGACCTCGATACCGGCGCGGGTGGACCCGGTGAACGAGACCATGTCGATACCGGGATGGCTGGAGATCGCCGCGCCGACACCGGGCCCGTCGCCGAAGACCATGTTGTAGACACCCGCGGGAACGCCTGCGGCGCTGATGATCTCGGTGAAGATCTGGCCTGAGTAAGGGGCCACCTCCGACGGTTTGAGCACCATCGTGCAACCGGCGGCCAGCGCCGGGTACACCTTGGCCGCAATCTGGTTCAGCGGCCAGTTCCAGGGCGTGATGAGCCCACACACCCCGATCGGTTCCCGGATGATCCGGGTGGCGCCGCGGTCGGATTCGAATTCGAAATTCGCCAAGGCCTCGATCGCCGCGGCGAGATGACCGAGGCCCAGGTTGACCTGGGGGCCGCCGGCCAGCCCGGGCGGGGCGCCCATCTCCTCGCCGACCGCGTCGGCCAGGTCCCCCATGCGCTTCTGATACTCGGCCCGGATGGCGTCCAGCACGGCCAGCCGGTCCTCCCGACTGGACACCGACCAGGCCGCAAATGCGGCCCGGGCGGCCCGCACCGCCTTGTCCACGTCGGCCGCCGACCCGAGCGCGATCCGGCCCGACACCTGCTCGGTGCGCGGGTCGTCGACGTCGAGGGTGGCGGGCTTTTCCGGGTCGACCCAGCCGCCGTCGATATAGAACTGCAGGTATTCACGCATGGGAACAACCTCCCTCATCGACGTGGTGCCCGCAGGGATTCGCCGCGATCAGACCGTGATCCGCCAGTCGGCGGCGGCGCGCTGGCGACCCCAGAACTCCCGGAACCGGTGGTGCGGGCCGTCCTCGGCGAGCAGTTCGGTGATGGTGCCGTCCTCGACGATGCGACCGTCCTCGACGAACAGCACCCGGTCGGCGCGCCGGATGCTGGCCAGCCGGTGCGCGACGATCACCCGGGTGCGGGCCCGCAGGTCGGCGGTGAGTGCCTCCACGATCGCCGCTTCGTTCTCGGTGTCCAGCGCGCTGGTGGCCTCGTCGACCAGCAGCACCGGAGCCGGTTTGACCAAGGCGCGGGCGATGCTGACCCGCTGGCGCTCCCCGCCGGACAGCGCGGATCCGGCCTCCCCGACGACTGTGTGCTCCCCGTC
>Ga0075163_10010722_pt1 | contig 11974 bp, 11 predicted proteins | sample JI1023141ADNA_FD_71478 | JGI IMG/M metagenome (GOLD analysis project Ga0075163, IMG submission 71478) | Wastewater effluent complex algal communities from Wisconsin, to seasonally profile nutrient transformation and Carbon sequestration -... | ecosystem: Engineered > WWTP > Effluent > Algae...
CTGCGCTCAAACAGGCGCGGCGAGTCAGTTGACGATGCGCGCTGGCGCGCGCCGACCACCGCGCTGTGCTGCTCAGCGCCTCTCACAGCCCGCCCGGCCGCTGCCGCCTGTCGCTCAGGGGCCAACGTCGGCACGCGAAACGCCCGCAGAGGGCCGAACTCCGTCGCACGATCCAGCTCGAGCGATTCCAGCGCTGCCCATGGCGCATTTCGTCTTCAGCCATTGAAGTGAACGTCACCATCCACCCCAGCGCCATCGTCGATGAAGGCGCGCAAATTGGCGACGGCAGCCGTGTCTGGCACTTCGCGCACGTGAGCCCCGGCGCCCGCATCGGCGAAGGCTGCTCGCTGGGCCAGGGCGTGTACGTGGGCAATGACGTGACCATCGGCCGCAACGTGAAGGTCCAGAACAACGTGTCGGTGTACGACGCGGTGACGCTGGAAGACGACGTGTTCTGCGGCCCCAGCATGGTGTTCACCAACGTGTTCAACCCGCGCTCGGCCGTGGTACGCAAGAACGAGTACCGCCGCACACTGGTCCGGCGCGGCGCCACGCTGGGCGCCAACTGCACCATCGTCTGCGGCACCACTGTGGGCGAATACGCCTTCGTGGGCGCTGGCGCGGTGGTGAGCCGCGACGTGCCCGCCTTTGCGCTGATGGTGGGCGTGCCCGCCAAGCGCATCGGCTGGATGAGCCGCCACGGCGAACGCCTGCAATTGCCCGTGCGCGGCGAAGGCGAAGCAGCCTGCCCCGCCACCGGCGAACGCTACCGCCTGCAAGGCGACACCCTGACGATCGTCTCCAACCCGCTCTGAGCCTTCATGCAGTTCACCGACCTCAAAGCCCAGTACGCCGCGCTGAAGACCAGCGTGGACGCGCGCATCCAGCGTGTGCTGGACCACGGCCAGTACATCCTGGGCCCGGAAGTGGCCGAGCTGGAGGGCCAGCTGGCGGCCTTTGCTGGCAGCCAGCACTGCATCACCGTCGCCAGCGGCACCGAGGCGCTGCTGATCGCGCTGATGGCGCTGGACATCGCGCCCGGCGACGAGGTCATCACCACGCCCTTCACCTTCGCGGCCACGGCCGAGATGATCGTGCTGGCGGGTGGCAAGCCGGTGTTCGTGGACGTGGAGCCGGACACCTGCAACCTCAACGCAGCGCTCATCGAAGCGAAGATCACGGCTCGCACCAAGGCCATCATGCCGGTCAGCCTGTACGGGCAGGTGGCGGACATGGCTGAGATCAACGCCATCGCGGCCAAGCATGGGTTGGCCGTCATTGAAGATGCGGCACAGAGTTTCGGTGCGCTGTACCAGGGCAAGCGCTCCTGCGCCCTGAGCACCTTCGGCGCCACCAGCTTCTTCCCCAGCAAGCCGCTGGGCTGCTATGGCGATGGCGGCGCGCTGTTCACCGACGATGACCGGCTGGCGAAAGCCGCGCGCGAAATCCGTGTGCACGGCCAGAGCGGCCGCTACCACCACACCCGCGTGGGCGTGGGTGGGCGGCTGGACACCATCCAAGCGGCCGTGCTGCTGGCGAAGATGGAGCGCTTTGATTGGGAGCTGCAGCGCCGCGCCGCCATCGGCGCGCGCTACCAGCAACTGCTGGCCGGTGTGGAGCAGGTGACCGTGCGCCCCGACCGCAACAGCGTCTACGCGCAGTTCACGGTGATGGTCGACGACCGCGAAGCCGTGCAGGCTGTGCTGAAAGCGGCTGGTGTGCCCACCGCCGTGCACTACCCCAAGCCGTTGAACCAGCAGCCCGCCTACGCGCAGCACTGCTGCCCGGACTGCTGCCCCGAAAGCAGCCGCCTGGCCGCACGCGTGCTGAGCCTGCCCATGAGTGCGGACTTGAGCGATGCCGACCAGGACACCGTGGTCGCGGCGCTGAAGTCCGCCTTGCTGCCCCAAGCCCGGTGACCCACCGCCCCTGCGTCGTCTGCGGCACGCCCGACCCGGCGCCGCAGTTCCAGCGCAACGGCTTCGACATGGTGGCCTGCCGCGGCTGCGGCTGCGTCTATGTGGGCCAGGACCCGGCCACGATTGATTTCGACGCGCTCTACGGCAAGGATTACTACACCGGCGGCCACGACCAGGTCTTCACCGACTATGTGGGCCAGCAGGCCGCGCGCCGCGCGCATGCGCGCCGCAAGCTGTGGATGCTGCGCCACCTGCCGCCGCAAATTCCACGCAGCGGCCACCTGCTGGACGTGGGCTGCGCCGCCGGCTTCTTCCTGGCCGAGGCGCAGGCGCACTACACCGTGCAGGGCGTGGAGCTGTCGTCCTGGAGCTCGGCCTGGGCGCGGGACCATCTGAAGCTGCCGGTCATCACCGGCACGCTGCAGCAGGCGGCCCTGCCGGCGGACCGCTTTGACGTCATCACGCTCTGGGACGTCATCGAACACGTGCCCGACCCCGTGCCGCTTTTGGCCGAGGCCGCGCGGGTGCTGAAGCCCGGCGGCCAGCTCATCCTGACCACAGGCGACTGGGGCAGTGCCTACGCGCAACGGCATGGCGCCGACTGGCACCTGATGACGCCCCCCTGGCACTTGACGATGTTCAGCCGCGCCACGCTGGCCGATGCCGCCGCGCGTGCCGGCCTGAAGCCCGCGCACTGGGCCAGCGAAGGTGTCATGGGCGACGGCCCGCTGTGGCGCAACAAGGCCGCGCTGCTGGCGACACGGCTGCTGGACAAGGGCGACATCGTCCGCCTGACGCTCAGCAAGTGAGCACCGCTGACTCGGTCAAGAAAGGCACCCTGGTCAACCTGGCCACCCGCGGCGCGGGCGTGGCGGCGGTGCTGGGCATCACGGCCCTGGTGGCGCGTGTATCGCCGCAGGCGCAAGGTACGTTTGCCATCTTCACCAGCGTGGAAGGGCTGATGCTGGCGCTGCTGTCCGGCTTCGGCATTGCGCTGGCGCGACGCGTCTCGCACCACGGCGAAGAGCCGCGCGCTTGGGTGGGGGCCATGGTGGCCGTGCTGCTGGGCCTGGGCCTGGTGGCAGGCGCCGTGCTGTGGACCTTGTCCGCGCTTGGGCCCGAGGCCTACCGCTGGCTGTGGCTGCTGGCCCTGGCCGCGCCGCTGCTGCTGCTGTCCCCCAACCTGGCCGGCTGGTGGCTGGGCCAAGGCCGCATGGTGCCCATGGCGCGCACCTCGCTGGCGCCGCCTTGCTTGGCGCTGCTGTTCCTGGCGGCCGCCTGGCTGCTGGGGCAGGGCGGCGTGCCGCAGGTGCTGGCGGCCTGGGTGGGGGCCAAGGTGCTGGTGGCGTTGGTGCTGCTGCTGCTGTTCAAGCGCGGCGGCCGGCTGGGCATGCCGGACTTCGCTGCGCTGCGTGGCGACTGGGGCTTCATCGCCACCATCGGCCTCACCAACCTCATCGGCTTGCTCAACTACCGCGTGGGCCTGTTCGTGGTGGAGCGGCAACTGGGCCTGGCCGACACCGGCGTGTACTCGATTGCCGTGGTGGTGGCTGAGTTGCTGTGGTTCGTCTCGGGCTCGCTCACACAGGCCGTCTACGGCCGCATCGGCACACCGGATGCGGACCGCGCTGCGGCCACCACCGTGCGTGTGGTCCAGTTGGGCGTGGCCGCGCTGCTGGTGGCGGCGCCGCTGCTGTGGCTGCTGGCCGCCGCCCTGCTGCCGCAGGTGCTGGGCCCGGTCTACGCCGGCAGCCTGCTGCCCCTGGCGCTGTTGTTGCCAGGCGCCTTGCTGTTCGGCGGTGCGTCGGCGTTCTCGGCCTACTTCACCAACCACGCCGGCCGCCCGCAGGTGCCGGCGCAAGTGGCGGCCTTGTCCCTGGCGATCAACGGCGCGCTGGCCTGGGTGCTGGTGCCGCACCTGGGCACGGCAGGCGCGGCGCTGGCCGCGTCGGCCGCGTACACGGCCAGCGTGGCCGTGCTGGCCGGGCGTTTTGCGGCGGCCGCGGGCTGGCCGCTGCGCCGCGTGCTGTGGCCCGGGGCGGCGCTGGCGCAGGACCTGCGCGCCGTGTTCGCGCGTCGCCGCCGCTAGCATTGCCCGCAACTTCAAGGAGCTTCCATGCGACGCCTGCTGCCGTCCCCGCTGCTGTCCCTGCCGTCGTCCCTGCCGTCGTCAGTGGCCGCAGCCACCTGAGCGGCTGCCGATGCGCGATTGGCTGAACCGGGCCTGGCGGGCGCTTGCGGCGCCGCGCATGCTGTACGGCTGGCGCCGCGCCGACGGCCGCTGGCTGGCGCACACACGCATCAGCAGCCACACGCACATCGACGCACCGGCCGCGCTGGACATCGCCGACCATGTCTACGTGGGCCACTTCAATGTGCTGGACGCGTCTGCAGGCCTGACGCTGGAAGAAGGCGTGCAGATCACCACCCACTGCGCGCTGCTCACCCACAGCAGCCACCACGCCCTGCGACTGGCGGGCCGCGCCTACTGGGGCGACGCCAACCCGCCGGGCTTTGTGCGCGCCGCCACGCGCGTGGGCGCCTACAGCTTCATAGGCCCGCACAGCGTGCTGGCGCCGGGCGCGCGGCTGGGGCGCGGTGTGCTGGTCAAGGCCTACAGCTACGTCAGCGGCGAGGTGCCGGACTTTGCCGTGGTGGAAGGACAGCCCGCACGCGTGGTGGGTGACACCCGCGAGCTGGACGCCGCCTGGCTGCAGGCCCACCCCGAAGCCCGCGCGCCGTACGACGCCTGGGCTCGTTTGCGGTGACAGCGCGGTGACGGCGCAACCCCTGCGCTTGGTGCTGCTGGGCGACGGCGACAGCCCGCACCTGCTGAAGTGGGCGCGTGCGCTGGCGCCCGTGGCGGGGTTGGAGCTGTGGGCCTTGTCCAGCCGCGGCTTCATGCCGGGCTTTGATGCCTGCGTGCCGCCGGCGCGCCGCCTGGCCCTGGGCACGGCACCTGACCACGCCGGCGGCAACGTGTCGCTGTTGAAGCAACTGCCGCGCGTGGCGCGCTGGCTGAAGCGGGTGGACGCGCAGTGGCTGCACGCCCACTACCTCACGTCGCATGGCACGCTGGCCTGGCTGGCGCAGCGGCTGTTCGGCGTGCGCGGCCGCCTGGTGTCGTCGGCCTGGGGCAGCGACATCCTGGTGACGCCGCAGCAGAGTGAGCTGCTGCGCTGGGTGACTGGGCGTGTGTTGCGGGCCAGTGTGCTGGCCACCAGCGATTCGCAGGTCATGGCCACGCGCATGCGCGAGATGGGCGCCGGCGAGGTGATGGTCTTTCCCTTCGGGCTGGAGGCGATGCCGCCCGCGCCAACCGCCAAGGACGACGCGCTGTTTTTCGCCAACCGCGGGCTGGAGCCCCTGTACCGGCCCGAGCGCGTGCTGAAGCAGTTCGCCGCGCTGGCGGGCGGGACAGGCCGCCTGGTGGTGGCCAACGACGGCAGCCTGCGCGCCGCATTGGAGCAGCAGGCCGCCGACCTGGGTCTGGGGCAGCGCGTGCAGTTCGTCGGGCGGTTGTCAGCTGACTCGCAAAGTGAGTGGTATTCCAGGGCTCGCTGGTACATCAGCTTGCCGCAAAGCGATTCGGTGGCCGTGTCGGTGCTGGAAGCCATGGCACACGGCTGCGTGCCCGTCCTGTCGGACCTGCCGGCCAACCGCGAGCTGGTGCGCGACGGCGACAACGGGCTCATCGTGCCGGAGCAAGGCCTGCTGGACCGCGAGGCGCTGACGCGTGTCGCGCCGCGTGCGGATGCCGTCGCCGCGGCCAACCGGGCCTGGGTGCAACAGCACGCGCTGTTCGCACCCTGTGTTGCAGCCTTTGTCACGCGGTTGCGCGAGCTGACATGAACATCCTTTACCTCAACCACTACGCCGGCAGCCCAGCCCTCGGCATGGAGTACCGGCCCTATTACCTGGCCCGCGAGTGGGTGCGTCTGGGCCACCGCGTGCAGATGCTGGCCGCCGACTTCTCCCATGTGCGCGCCCGCCAGCCCGAGGCAGGCGACGCGCTGATCGACGGCATCGCCTACCGCTGGTACGCCACACCGCCCTACCAGGGCAACGGCCTGGGCCGGGTGAAAAACATCTGGGCCTTCCTGCGCCAGGTGTGGGCCGACACGCCGCGCATCGTGCAGGCATTCAAGCCCGACGTGGTCATCGCATCCAGCACCTACCCCATGGACATCTGGGTGGCGCGGCGGCTGGCCAGGCAGGCCCGCGCGAAGCTGGTGTTTGAAGTGCATGACCTGTGGCCGCTGAGCCCCATCGAACTGTCCGGCATGTCGCGCCGCCACCCCTTCATCGTGATGTGCCAGGTGGCCGAGGACACCGCCTACCGCGACGCCGACTTGGTGGTCAGCATGCTGCCCAAGGTGCACGGGTACATGGCCAGCCGCGGGCTGGACCTGAAGAAGCTGCATGTCGTGCCCAACGGCATCGCTTTGGACGAGTGGCTGGACGAGCGGGAGGGCGATCCGCCCCCGTTGGAGCCCGCCGTGGCCGCTGCGTTGCAACAGGCGCGCGGCAGCGGAGCCACCGTGGTGGGCTACGCCGGCAGCATGGGCCTGCCCAACGCGCTGGACACGCTGCTGGACGCGGCGGCGTTGCTGAAAGCGAACCCGCAAGCCCGGCCGCTGCGCTTCGTGCTGGTGGGCAGCGGCCACGAACAGGTGCGGCTGGCGCAGCGTGTGGCCGCCGAGGGCTTGACCAACGTCCAGTTCCTGCCGCCCATCCCCAAGGCCCAGGTGGCGCGCTTCCTGGCGGGGGTGGACATCGCCTACATCGGCTGGCAGCGCGTGCCCATCTACCGCTTCGGCATCGCGCCCAACAAGCTCATGGACTACCTGATGGCCCGCTGCCCCGTCCTGCATTCGGTGGAAGCCGGCAACGACCCCGTCGCTGAAGCCGGTGCGGGCTTGACGGTGCCGCCGGAGTCGGCTTCCGCCGTGGCCGAAGGCCTGCTGAAGCTGGCTGCCACGCCGGCCGATGAACGCCGCGCCATGGGCGAGCGCGGCCGCGCCTTTGTGCTGGCGAACCACACCTACCCCGTGCTGGCGCAACGCTTTCTGGACGCCGTGCGATGAGCCTGCACGACGAAACCCAGGCCGTGGTGGAGCGCTACGCGCGCCGCGCCACCACCGACCGCTACAGCGCGTTGCAGCCGGACGTCTGGCAGACGCTGCACGAGCGCCAGGCCGCGCTGCTGCGCCTGTGGGCGGCGCGCGGCATCACCGAGCTGTCGGCGCTGCGCCTGGTGGAAGTGGGCTGCGGCAGTGGCGGCAACCTGCTGGAACTGCTGCGCCTGGGCTTCGCACCTGAACACCTCACGGGTCTGGAGCTGCTGCCCGAGCGCATGGCCCAGGCCCGCCACGTGCTGCCCGCGGCTGTGCAACTGCGCGAAGGCGACGCCACGCAGGCACCCATCGCACCCGGCAGCCAGGACGTGGTGTTCGTGTCCACCGTGTTCTCGTCCTTGCTGGACGACGCCTTCCAGCAGCGCCTGGCCACGCAGATGTGGCACTGGCTGCGCCCGGGCGGTGCCGTGCTCTGGTACGACTTCACGGTCAACAACCCGCGCAACCCGGACGTGCGCGGCGTGCCGCTTTCGCGTGTGGCGCAGCTGTTTCCGGCGGCGCGCATCACCCACCGCCGCGTGACGCTGGCGCCGCCGCTGGCGCGGCTGGTCTGCCGTGTGCACCCCGGCCTGTACCGGGTCTTCAATGCCTTGCCCCTGCTGCGCACGCACCGGCTGGCCTGGCTGAAAAAGCCTGGCGCGGGATAATCCCGCGCTTATGTCTGCCACCGCCCAACCCTTTCTGCCCTTCGCGCTGCCTGAGATCGGCGACGAGGAAGTCGCCGAAGTCGTCGACACGCTGAAGTCCGGCTGGGTCACCACCGGCCCCAAGGCCAAGCGCTTCGAGACTGACTTCTCTGCTTTTCTGGGCGACCCGGCCTTGCACAGCATCGCCGTCAACTCCGCCACCGCTGGTTTGCACCTGGCGCTGGAAGCCCTGGGCGTGGGCCCGGGCGACGAGGTCATCACCACCACCCACACCTTCACCGCCACGGCAGAAGTCGTGCGCTACCTGGGCGCGGACGTGAAGCTGGTGGACATCAACCCCGCCACGCTGAACATTGACGTGGCCGCCGTGGAAGCCGCCATCACACCGCGCACCAAGGTGCTGCTGCCCGTGCACTACGCGGGCCTGGCGGCCGACATGCCGGCCTTGTTGGCGCTGGCCAGGAAGCACGGCCTGAAGGTGGTGGAAGACGCGGCGCATGCGTTGCCCACCACCGTGGGCGGGCAACTGGTGGGCACGCTGCAAAGCGACGTCACGGTCTTCAGCTTCTACGCCAACAAGACCATCACCACGGGCGAAGGCGGCATGCTGGTGACGCGCGACGAGGACATTGCCAAGCGCGCCCGCGTGATGCGGCTGCATGGCATGAACCGCGACGCCTTCGATCGGTTCACGGCCAAGGTGCCCAGCTGGTACTACGAAGTCGTCGCGCCAGGCTTCAAGTACAACTTGACGGACGTCGCCGCCGCCTTGGGCATCCACCAGCTCAAGCGCGCGCACGCCTTCCAGCAGAAGCGCGCGGCGCTGGCCGCGGCCTACGACGATGCGCTGGCGGGCTTGCCGCTGATCACGCCGCCCATGCCGCGTGTGGGCGATCTGCACTCCTGGCACCTGTATGTGGTCCGTTTGGCCGATGGCGCCGGCATCGAACGCGACCGCTTCATTGAAAAGCTGTTTGAAGCCGGCATCGGCTGCAGCGTGCACTACATCCCGCTGCACCTGCACCCCTACTGGCGCGACCGCTACGGCCTGAAGCCGGAACAGTTCCCGCACAGCCAGCACGCCTACGAGCGCATGGTGAGCCTGCCGCTGTACACGCGCATGGGCACGGCCGATGTGGCCCGCGTGGCCGACGCCGTGCGTGCCGCGCTGCAGGCTTGACACGGGACCCATGGCCAAGCGGGTCTTCGACCTGGCGGGCGCCGCGCTGGCGTTGCTGCTGCTGTCGCCGCTGATGCTGCTGGTGGCGCTGTGGGTCAAGCTGGACAGCACCGGCCCCGTCTTCTACCGCCAGGAGCGCGTCGGCCGCTTCGGTGTGCCCTTTCGCATCCACAAGTTCCGCAGCATGCGCGAAGGCGCGGGCGGCCTGCAGATCACGGTGGGCGAAGACCCGCGCATCACGCGTGCCGGCCGTTTTCTGCGCCGCACGCGGCTGGACGAACTGCCGCAGTTCATCGACGTGCTGCAGGGCACGATGAGCCTGGTGGGGCCCCGCCCCGAGGTGCCACGCTATGTGGCGCTGTACCCCGCGGCGCTGCGTGACCGCGCGCTGGCCGTGCGGCCCGGGCTCACGGACCCGGCGTCGCTGGCCTTCATCGACGAAGCCGGCCTGCTGGCCGCCGCCGCTGACCCCGAGCGGGAGTACGTGGACCGCATCCTGCCCGCCAAGCTGCAGGCGGCGGTGGCTTACGCGGAGAACGCGTCGCTGCGGGGCGACCTGGCCGTGCTGGCCCGCACCGCACTGGCGCTGCTGCGCCGCACGCGGGGGACGCCCGCATGAGCAGCGTGGACAAGGACAGCCGCGACGCCACCAACCCCTGGGTGCGGCTGGACGTCTTCCTGGCGCGCCTGCGCCCGCACCGCGAGCCGCTGACGCTGTTGATCGACGCCGGCGTGGTCGCGCTGTGCTGGAACGCCACCTACCTGTTCCGCCTGGGCTTTGAACGCTGGTGGAGCGCCCGGCCGGGCTATGACCACTGGGTGCTGCTGGGCGTGGTGCTGGCCTACGCCGTGGCCAGCGCCGCGTTCAAGGTGCCGCAGAGCATGTGGCGCTTTTCCGGCTTTGGCGAGATCAAGCGCCTGACGCTGGCCTGCGTGGTGGCCGGGCTGGTGTCGGCCGTGGTGGTCATGGGCCTGGGCCTGGTGAAGGTGCCGCGTGCGGTACTGGCGCTGCACCCGGTGGTGACGCTGATGGGCCTGGCCATCGTGCGCATCGCCTACCGCATGATGTACGAGCACGCGCGCAGCCGCATCGCGGGCCGGCATGGCGAGATCAAGCGCGCCGTGGTGCTGGGCGCGGGCGACGCGGCAAGGCTGCTCTTGGCCAGCCTGCAGCAGCAGGGCTGGGTGGTGCTGGGCTTGCTGGACGACGACCGCACCAAACACGGCGCCCGCATCAACGGCGTGCCGGTGATGGGCCCGTTGGACCTGCTGGCCGGCAGGCCTGTATGGGGCACGGCCACGCACGTGGTGGTGGCCATGCCCGCGGCCACGCGCGCGCAGCGCCGCCGCGCGCTGGACCTGGCCGCCGGCACCGGCCTGCCCGTGCTGACCGTGCCCAGCGCCGACGAGCTGCGCACCGGCCAGACGCGCGTGGAGCGGCTGCGCGACATCGAACCCGAAGACCTGCTGGGCCGCGAGCCCGTGGTGCTGGACGAAGCCGGCGTGGCCGGCACGCTGCACGGCAAGACGGTGCTGGTCACCGGCGCCGGCGGCAGCATAGGCAGCGAACTGTGCCGCCAGCTGGCGCGTTTTCAGCCCGCGCGGCTGGTGCTGGTGGAGCTGAGCGAGTTCAACCTGTACAGCATCGAGCAGGAACTGGGGGGCGCGTTCCCCCGGCTGGAACTGGTGCGCCTGATTGCCGACGTGAAGGACCTGGCCCTGCTGCGCGCCGTGTTCCAGCGCTGGCGCCCGCAGGTGGTCTTCCACGCCGCGGCCTACAAGCATGTGCCGCTGATGGAAGAGCACAACGCCGCGCAGGCGCTGCGCAACAACACCCTGGGCACCTACCACGCGGCTTTGGTGGCAGCGGAGTGCGGTGCCGAGCGCTTCGTGCTGATCAGCACCGACAAGGCCGTCAACCCCACCAACGTGATGGGCGCCACCAAGCGTGCGGCGGAAATGGTCATCAGCGCGCTGGCGGCGGAACACACCGGCACGCGCTTCATGGCAGTGCGCTTCGGCAACGTGCTGGGCAGCAGCGGCAGCGTCATCCCGAAGTTCAAGGAACAGATTGCCAAGGGCGGCCCGGTGACGGTGACGCACCCGGAAATCATCCGCTACTTCATGACCATCCCCGAAGCCGCGCGCCTGGTGCTGCAGGCCGCAGCCATTGGCGAAAGCGGCCAGGTGCTGGTGCTGGACATGGGCGAGCCGGTGAAGATCGTGGACCTGGCGCGCGACTTGATCCGCATGGCCGGCCACACCACGGACGAGATTGCCATTGAATTCACCGGGTTGCGGCCGGGCGAGAAGCTGTACGAGGAATTGCTGGCGGACAGCGATGACACGGTGGCGACGGCGGTGCCGCGCTTGCGGGTGGCAAGGCTGCAGCGCCGTGCGGTTTCGGCGCATGAACTGTTGCGCCGCCTGAACCTGGCTGAGCATGCACATGGCCAGTTGCCTGACGCCGCAGTACGCGCCTGGTTGGCAGAGGTGGTTTCGGAATATGGGGGCCCGCCTACCGTCTGAGCCCAGTGAACTCAGGCCTCGGAGTCCCCCACGACGCGGCCGGCGTCCAGGGTGATCACTCGGTGGGCCTGCGCAATGGCCGCGGGCCGGTGCGCAATGCTCAGGATGGTCACTTCGCCCGAAAGCTTTGACAGCGCCGCCAGCACCCGTTGTTCGCTGTCGGCGTCCAACTGGCTGGTTACCTCGTCCAGGACCAGCAGCGCCGGCCGGCACAGCAATGCGCGCGCCAGCGCCAGCCGCTGGCGCTGGCCACCCGAAAGCCCCTCGCCACGCTCGCCCAGCAGATGGTTCAGCCCACCGGGCAAGGCCGCCACAAAGTCAGCCGCCGCGGCCTGGCCCAGGGCCTGCCAGAGTTCGTCGTCCGGCCGCGGCCCGGACAGCCAGCACAGGTTGTCGCGCACGCTGACCGGTAGCAGGTAGGTGTCCTGCGCCACGTAGGCCACGGCGGCGCGCCAACGCCGCAGCGACCCGGCACTGCGCAGCGCTACGCCGTCAACGCGCAGTTCGCCGGCACTGGGTGCCAACAGACCCAAAGCCATGTCGGCGACGGTGGTCTTGCCA
>Ga0075163_10010723_pt1 | contig 11974 bp, 9 predicted proteins | sample JI1023141ADNA_FD_71478 | JGI IMG/M metagenome (GOLD analysis project Ga0075163, IMG submission 71478) | Wastewater effluent complex algal communities from Wisconsin, to seasonally profile nutrient transformation and Carbon sequestration -... | ecosystem: Engineered > WWTP > Effluent > Algae...
TGGAATTACCGCGGCGCAGGGCTTCGCGATCAAGCGCGGAACCAGGGCGCACGTAATAAGAAACATCGGCAATCGCGACGATCAAATGATATCCGTCATCTTCTTTTTCCGCGAACACGGCATCATCGAAATCCCGTGCATCCGCACCGTCGATGGTAACGAGCGGGTAGGGGCGCAAATCTTCGCGGCCTTTTAAATCGGGCACCGTCATACCTTCGGTTTCATCGATCACGGCTTGCGGAAATTTTTCGGATAGGCCTGCTTCATAGAGTGCTATCAGAGAAATCGCTTTCGGATCATCACGGCGGCCGATCACTTGTGTGATGCGGACTTTCTTGCGTTGCAATCCGCGTGCGGGTTGGATTTCTCCGACCACCAGATCGCCTTCATGTGCGCCGTTCAAATCTGCCTGCGGCACATCGAAATCGTGTTTGGCTTTTTTGCTGGCGGGCTCCAGAACATATCCGTTCTTGTACCGCACCAATTGCCCCATTACCAGCCCGCGCGGATCATCAAGGCGTTTGATAACCTTTCCTTCGTAGAGTTTGTCGGAAAAACGGCGCAGTGATGCAAGCGCACGGTCTCCTTCCTTGAGCGCGGGATGGCCTTTGCCTTGTTCGGGCACGATTTCGATTTTGGGCATTTCGCCCTGCAGTTCGACATTCCATTCCGTGGGTTTTGCAAACACATCGCCGTCCATGTCGATTTCATAAACTTCGACAACGGCAACGGAAGGAAGACCCTTGGGCACGGTGTAATCCTGCCCCGGCATTTTGACAATCAAACCGTCCTCGACGAGTTCACGGAGCATGTCTTTAATATCGCGGCGGTCGTCACCACGAATATTGAAAGCATCGACGATATCGCGCTTGGAAAGAGGGGAAGGGCTGGCCGCGATAAGCTTGAGAATCGCGTTTTTATCAGGTTTAGGGGGTGTAGTTCGGCTCATGTTCTTGATTGTAGGGCTTTCGTTTGCTATTTCTCAATGGCTCATTTCCTCAAAAAACGGACTATACATGCAAAAAATCCTTGTTACCGGCGCCGCGGGCTTTATCGGCTACCATCTGGTTCGCCGTCTGTGCTCAGACGGGCGCGAGGTGCTGGGTATAGACAATCTTAATTCCTATTACGATGTGTCTTTAAAGGATGCGCGGCTGGCCCAATTGAAAACTCTGCCGCAGTTCAGGTTCGAACAAATCGCGCTGGAGGATACAGAAAAATTTAGTGCCGTTGTTGCCGAATTCAAGCCCGATGCGATTGTGAATCTCGCGGCGCAGGCGGGTGTGCGCTACAGCCTTGAAAATCCGCATGCTTACATCACAAGCAATCTGAACGGTTTTATCAATGTACTCGAAGCCGCGCGGAACAACGCGGTAAAACATCTGGTCTTTGCATCGTCCTCTTCGGTTTACGGCGCAAACACGAAATTGCCGTTCAGCGTATCGGACAATGTCGATCACCCTATCAGTCTTTACGCTGCGACCAAAAAATCGAACGAGCTGATGGCGCATTCTTACGCGCATTTATACGGCATTCCCTGCACGGGTTTGCGTTTCTTTACCGTATACGGCTCCTGGGGCCGCCCCGATATGGCCTATTTCAAATTCACCAAAGCAATCTACGAAGGAAAGCCCATAGCCGTTTTCAACAACGGAGATATGAAACGGGACTTCACACACATCGATGACATCATCGAAGGCGTGGCGCGTTTGATCGACATTCCCGCCGCATCCGATCCCAACTGGAATTCCGATCTGCCCGATCCTGCGACCAGTAAGGCGCCGTATCGTCTGTATAATATCGGCAATAACAATCCCGCCGAATTGATGGAGATGATCGGTCTGCTGGAAAAAGAGATCGGCATCGAAGCAAAGATTGAAAAAAAACCGATGCAGCCGGGCGACGTACAGGTAACCTATGCCAATATCGATGCGCTCAGAAACGTTACGGGCTTCACACCCAAAACGACGCTGGAAAAAGGTTTGCGTGAATTTATCGGCTGGTACCGCGATTACTACAAGCTCGGCAACGGGCCCGCGAGATAAAGGCAGGCGGCGTTATTTCGCTTTCTTCTTGGCGGGTACTTTTTTAACGGCGGGTTTCTTTTTGGCCGCAGGCTTTTTCTTGGCAACGGGCTTTTTCTCACCGGCTTTGGCGGCTTTCTCTGCGGCCTTTTTCGCTGCTTTTTCGGCTTTTTCAGCTTCTTTTTTAGCAAGCATTTCGGCTTTCTTCTTCGTGCGCCATGTTTCTTTTATGGGCTCTGCGAGCAATTCTACGGCACGGTTCATACCGATGCTCATCACATCGTCACCTTTTTTCAGCGATTTGAAACGGTTGTTATGTTTGAGGAACGGGCCGAAACGTCCTATGCCTGCCGAAATCATTTTGCCGTCTTCGGGGTGAGGGCCGACATCGCGGGGAAGTTCGAGCAGTTTGAGAGCGGCGGCCAGATCAATGCTGGCGATCTCCACGCCTTTGGGCACACCCTGGCGTTTGGGTTTGTCTTTGGATTCTTCGGGCGGATCAATCTGCACATACGCACCATAAGGTCCGCGGCGTAAAGAGACGGAGCGTCCCGAAGCCGGATCGGTACCGAGCATTTTGGGTTCGTTGGCCAAGGCCGCTTCATCGCCTGTTTCACCGTCGGGTGTTGCGATCTCGAGCGGTTTTGTGAATTTGCATTCGGGATAATTTACGCATCCGATAAATGCGCCAAATTTGCCGAATTTCAAGGATAGACGGCCCTTTTTACAAGCGGGGCATGAGCGGTCTTCATCGCCGGCGGGGAAGAAGTGTGGTCCGAGTTCTTCGTCCAGATGATCGATAACTTCGGATATCTTCAAATCCTTTGTTTCGCCGATAACCTTGTTGAAGTCCAGCCAGAACTGGCGCAGGGCTTCTTTCCATTCGACATGGCCGCCCGCGATGGCATCGAGCTCTTCTTCGAGGTTGGCGGTGAAATCGTAATCGACATAGCGTGTAAAAAATCTCTGCAGAAACGCGACAACCAAACGTCCGCGGTCTTCCGGAATAAAACGCTTTTTATCCATGATGACGTATTTGCGGTCACGCAAAACTTGGAGAATAGAAGCATATGTGGAAGGACGGCCAATGCCGAGTTCTTCCAGGCGTTTGACCAGCGTCGCTTCGGAATAACGCGGAGGAGGCTGCGTGAAGTGCTGGTTCTGGCGCACTTCCATCAGCTTTGTCTTGTCGCCTTCGCTTAAATTCGGCAGGCGGCGGTTTTCATCGTCTTCCGTATCGTCTTCGTCTTTTTCTTCGCTGTACAAAGTCAGAAAGCCGTCGAACGTCACTGTGGAACCCGTGGCGCGCAAAACGACATCGTCCGTGCCGTCCGAAATATCGGCGGCGACTTGGTCCATCACGGCATTTTCCATTTGGGATGCCATCGTGCGTTTCCAGATCAGGTCATACAATTTGCTTTGCAGATCGTCGGGAATGGAGCGCGCACGAACGGACAAATCCGTCGGGCGAATGGCTTCGTGCGCTTCTTGCGCATTCTTGGCCTTTGATTTGTATAGACGCGGTGCCGAAGGCAGATATTTATCGCCGTAATCTTTTTTGATGAGGCCGCGGGCCTGCGCTACAGCGTCATCGGACAAAGTCGTACCGTCGGTACGCATATAGGTGATGAAGCCTGCTTCATATAATGCCTGCGCAACACGCATGGTCTGCGATGCGGAAAATCCCAGACGTCGCGAAGCATCCATCTGCAAAGACGATGTAATGAAAGGCGGGTACGGGTTGCGGCGGACTTGTTTCTTTTCGATCTTTTGAACGGAAAGATTTTTGTTGCGGATACGTACCGCGGCGGCTTCGGCCATGTCGGCGGATGTCAGGTCGAGCTTATCCAGCTTGTTGCCGGAAAGATGCGTCAAGCGGGCGACAAACGGTGCGCCGTCGGCATTGTGGAGCAAGGCTTCAAGGCTCCAGTATTCCTGGCTTTTGAAAACTTCGATTTCAGCTTCGCGCTCGCAGATGAGTTTAAGTGCAACCGATTGCACGCGGCCTGCGGATTTCGAACCCGGCAGTTTGCGCCACAATATCGGCGAAAGGTTAAAGCCGACCAGATAATCCAAAGCGCGGCGCGCCAGATAGGCGTCGATCAAATCCTGATCGAGTTCGCGCGCGTGGTTGAATGCTTCCTGCACGGCTTTTTTCGTGATCTCGTTGAACGTTACACGCTGAACGTTTTTGCCCTTGATCAGGTCGTCGTCTTTAAGAATTTCCTTCACGTGCCATGAAATGGCTTCACCTTCGCGGTCAGGGTCGGTCGCGAGGAAGATATTCTTGGAAGCCTTCACGGCTTTTTTAATGTCGCGGACGTTTTTGTCGGCGCGTTCGCCCAATTCCCACTTCATGGCGAAATCTGCCTCGGGAAGGACCGAACCGTCCTTGCCCACCAGGTCGCGGACATGTCCATAAGATGCCAGGACGTAGTAATCCGGACCAAGATACTTATTAATGGTCTTCGCTTTCGCGGGAGATTCGACGATGACGAGATTGTCTGCGCTCAACTAGTCTAAGTCCTTAATTTATCAACACAATCCGGTTTGCCGGAAGCCGTTGGATCCGTCCTGCCAGCTCTAATTCCAGCAAAACCATCTGCACGGCAGGGATTGTCAAATGACAGCTTCTGACCAGTTCGTCAACTGTGACAGGTGTGGATGATATATTCTGTAAAATAATGTCACGCACCGGTTCGGCATCGTTTTCGGATAAATCCTCGCCGCGCCACTCTCTTTGTACAGGCTCGGACAGTACGGGACGCACCGCCGAAAACGTGCGGATATTCTCCAATATGTCGTATGCATTCTGCACGAGCGTCGCACCGTCTTGGATGAGTTTGTTGGGCCCGCCCGCACGCGGATCGAACGGGTGGCCGGGAATGGCATACACATCGCGCCCCTGTTCGGCCGCCAAACGTGCGGTGATAAGGGAACCTGATTTCAATGTCGCCTCGATCACAACAACGCCGGAAGACAATCCCGAAATGATGCGGTTGCGCTTGGGGAAATGCTTCGCCATCGGCTCCATTCCCAGCGGACTTTCCGCGACGATGCAGCCTTCGAATTTTATTTGTTGATAGAGTTTTGTGTTTTCCGGCGGATAGATAATGTCAACACCGCCCGCAACCGCAGCAACCGTGCCGAAAGGAAGCGCACCTGTGTGCGCCGAAGCATCGATCCCGCGGGCAAGGCCTGACACCACAATCTGGCCGCCTTCGCCAAGCTCGCGCGAAATCTTCTCCGCGAATTTTTTTCCATTGAGCGAAGCATTGCGCGCGCCGACAATGCCGATGGAAGGACAATTCAAAAGACCTTTGTTTCCGAGCACCGAAAGGACAGGCGGTGCGTCTTCCGTGGCGGCAAGAGATAATGGATAGGCTTTCTCCGCCGCAAACACCATCGTGCCGCCGAGTTTTTCGAGCGCTTCCATTTCGGCAATGGCTGCGCCTGCATCGGAAACTTTCAAATTTTTCAATCGCCCGCCGTTGCGGGAAAGGGAAGGCAGGGCTTCGATGGCCTTTTGCGCGGTTCCGAAATTTTCAATGAGTTGGTAGAAGGTGATAGGACCGACATTTTCCGTGCGGATCAAACGCAGCCACGCGATTTTTTCTGCTTCATCCAAATCTATTTTGGGCGCGTGCGCGGCAAAGAGACTCATTTCTTTCCTATCTTCGGTTCCTCACGGGCGATAAGCCGTTTGATGTTCGGGCGGTGTTTGTAAAAAACGATCGAGGCTATCAAGCCGCAAAATCCCGTCAGGTTCGGATTGCCGTACAGCACATGCGCAACGATGGGTGAGGTGCCGAGCGCAATGAGCGCGGAGAGTGAAGAGTAACGCGTGATAAGCGCTGTCAAAAGCCATATGACGCAGGCTGCAATTCCGACTATGGGTTTAAGGGCGATAAACGTGCCGAGTGTTGTGGCAACGCCTTTGCCACCTTTGAATTTAAGCCATACGGGAAACAGATGCCCGATAAGCGCAAAAAATCCCGCCGCCAAAGGGACTGTTTCAAAGGTAAAAGGAGATTGGCATTTGCTCGTATCAGCATCGCCCGTGAAAACAACGGTGGAACAATCCATATAAAAAGCATGCATCAAGAAAACAGCCAGAAACACGGCGACGGCACCTTTTGTCGCGTCAAGAATAAGCGTGGCCAGTGCGAGCCCCTTGTTGCCCGTACGCAAAACATTGGTCGCGCCGATATTGCCCGAACCGATTTCGCGTATATCGCCATAACCTGCGAGTTTGGTCAGCACCAGACCGAAGGGAATGGAACCCAGAAAATAACCGCCGATGATGGCGAGCGCGTATTCCATTATTTTCCCTTAAGATCAGGTGCAATCGCGATGTATAAGCCTACCGTCATAAGTGCCAGTGCAACGATATAACGCGTATGAAAAGGTTCTTTCAAAAGAGCCACGGCGAAAAGACCGCCCACGACAGGCATGACAACACCGAACATTTCGTATTGGGCGACGGGAATTCTGTTGATCGCCCAGAGGTAACCTACATAGGCGACAAGATTGATGAGAGAGAAGAGCGCAACCCAGTTCCACTGCAATTCCTGAAACATGGGAATGACTTTATGGCGTTCGAAAACAAAGGCGATAGCGCCCGCCGAAATCATTAATATAAAACTGGAGGCGGCAATGAAAGTGAAGGGCGGAACATCGGTGCCGACTTTCTTCGCGATCGGCCCGAGCAAAGCATAAGCGGACAAGGCAAAGAACGCGACGATATAAGGGATGTAAAACGGCATCATGATTTGCCTTTAAGAAGCAGGTCCATAACAGCCATGCGCGTGGGCACGCCGTTGCGCACTTGTTCGAGAATGAGCGAACGTTCTTTATCGTCTGCTACGTCGCCGTCGATTTCCACGCCGCGGTTCATCGGGCCGGGATGCATGACGACGGCTTTCGGTTTGGCAAAAGCCAGTTTGTCGTAGGTAAGGCCGTAATCGCGGAAGAACGCGTCTTCGGATTCGATCAATCCGGATTTCATGCGCTCTTTTTGATTGCGGAGCATCATGACGACATCGCAACCTTCGAGACCTTCTTTCATATTGTCGAAGGCTTTGATATTCGGCACGGGGAATTTTTCAGGTTTTAACATCGGCGGCGCGACGATGCGCACCTCCGCACCCATTTTGCTGAGCAGATACATATTTGATGTCGCCACGCGTGAATGCGCTATGTCGCCGCATATGGCCACGCGCAGATCTTTGAGCTTGCCGAAATGGCGGCGGATGGTAAGCGCGTCGAGCAACGCCTGCGTCGGGTGTTCGTGATAGGAATCGCCTGCATTGATCACGGGGCAATCGACCAGTTTGGAAATAAATTGCGGCGCATTGTATTCGCTGTGGCGGATGACGATGGCATCGGGACGAAGCATAGCGTGCAACGTGTGGATCGTGTCGGTCAGGCTTTCGCCCTTTTTTACGGAGGATGTAGACACATCCATGTTCACCACATCCGCACCCAGACGTTTCGCGGCCATTTCAAAAGAAAGGCGCGTACGTGTGGAATCTTCGAAGAACAGTGTAAGGATGACCGCGCCGCGAAGGATATCTGGTTTGAATTCGCGCTCATCCAATCGGTCGGCGTAATAATCGGCCAGATCGAGAGCGATTTCGATTTCTTGCGCGCTTAAAGACTCAATCCCGATCAAATGGGAATGGGTGAAAGCGTCACGGTTGACCTTTTGGAATGATTTGCGGCTGGCATCTGAGTGTTTCATCAGGACGGGATGATTACAGAGCGGGGGCGGCTATGGCAAGAAATTACGTGCGCTTTATACACTTAAATGACTTTTCCGGCTTTCAAATCAGCGATTTCAGATGCCGAAAGGCCCAGCAGCCCGCTTAAAACGTCCTGTGTGTGCGCGCCCATCACGGGCGGCGGGAGGCGATAGGATACGGGGGTGTCCGACATTTTGAGCGGACTGCCCACCAGTTTGACGGGCGCGGCAGACTGCGGATGGCCCATTTCGATTTCCATTTCCCGTGCCTGCACCTGTTCCACGGCGAAAGCTTCGTCGATAGAATTGACGGGGCCGGCGGGAATATCAAGGGTGCGCAATTCCTCCACCCATTGTTCCTTGGATTTTGTACGGAGCAAATCAGCGATCATAGGGATCAGTACATCACGGTTTTGTACGCGGGCGCTGTTGTGCGCGAAACGCGTATCGCTTGCCCATTCGGGTTTTCCCAGATGCGCGGCGAATTTCTGGAATTGGTGATCGTTTCCTACGGCAACGACCATATAGCCGTCGCTCGTTTCGAATGCCTGATAAGGAACGATGGTCGAATGTGCGTTGCCGTATCTTTTCGGGGCAACACCCGAAGTCAGATAATATTGGGCGAGATTGGTCATGGAGGCGAGGGTGACATCGAACAGGGCGAGATCCACCATCTGTCCTTTGCCCGTTTGCCCGCGCGCATGCAGGGCGGTAAGCGTGCCGATCGCTGCATATAATCCCGTCATGACATCGACCAGCGCGACGCCTGCTTTCATGGGCGCGCCGTCTGCTTCGCCTGTATGGCCCATCAATCCGCCCATGGCCTGCGCCATCAGGTCATAACCCGGTTCCGAGGCGAGGGGGCCGTTCTGCCCAAACCCTGAAATGCACGTATATATAAGGCGCGGATGGGCGGCGTGCATCTGCTCATAACCCAGACCGTATTTGTCCAGTCCGCCCACTTTGAAATTGTGTATCAGCACATCGCTTTGCGCCGCCAGCGCGTGGATGAGTTTTTGCCCTTCGGGTTTCGTGATGTCGATGGTGACGGATTTTTTGTTGCGGTTGCAGGAAAGATAATATGCGCTCTCGTGTGTGTCTTTTCCCGAGGCGTCTTTCAGATAGGGCGGGCCCCATTCACGCGTGTCGTCGCCTGCGCCGGGTTTTTCAATCTTGATGATGTCCGCACCGAGGTCTCCCAAGATTTGTGTACAGACAGGCCCCGCGAGAATGCGGGACAAATCGAGGATGCGGATGCCGTTAAGAGAAGATGTCATGGAGATAAGCCGATACGAAAGAAGAGAACATCATATAGCCTACCACGGCGATCCCGATACAAAAACCCGGCCCTGCGGGAATGGCGAGGTTGCGGATGGTGAATTTGGTTTTGTTTTTATACGCGATGCAGGCGGCCACGATCACCCCGTGCACGAGCCCTGCCGCCGCGCCTGCGGTCACGGCCATCAAAACGCCTTCCAGCCCGAGCCACAATCCCGCCGCGCCGAGGAGTTTGACGTCGCCGAGGCCCAGCGCATCGGTTTCGTAATGGCGGTTGGCAAAGAAACGGATCACGTAAAGCATACCGGCACCCACGGCTGCGCCGAGAATCATGTCCTTGATGTCCACATAGGCGTAGCCCGTGGAAAAATGAAACACCAATCCGGCAATAGCCAAAGCCAGATTGAGTTTATCAGGCAATATCCAGTGCTTAAGATCGATTGCTGAGAGCGCGATTAAAAGTCCGATCGCGCTTGTAAGACTGAGAATGGCAAGGGTATCGAACATGATGGGGAATCGCACAAGGCCTATGTTTTTCTTATCATAATCCTTTCCGTGGAAAGGCCGCAAGGAAGGATTGCTTATTTAAAACCCATCCTTTACGGTTTTTAATTGTGATTCCTTAATCCGTTCTCATGTCCTTTGCCCGTAAAGGTTCCCGCCTACGCAATGTCTGAAAAAAGTAAAATACTCGTAGTGGAAGACAATGATTTCGTCAGGATGCAGATAGTGCGTTATCTGGCCGAAACGGGTGCCGATGTCATCGAGGCATCGCAGGGCGAGCAGGCCCTCGATTTCATAAAACAACAATTCATCAAACGCGAGCCGATCTCTCTGGCCATCGTCGATGTGCGTATGGAACCTGTGGATGGTTTCGAATTTATCAGGAGTATCCGTGGTCTCGACATGGATACCCCCGTTATTCTGGTCACTGGCGACAACAATCCGGATCTGCTGGAGAAGGCAGGCACCTGGGGCGTTAGCGCCGTTATGATCAAGCCTGTACAAAAAGACCGGCTGGTCAAAACTGTTACAAGAACTATCGAAGCCTACAAACGAAAAGGCTGAAGCCTAAATGAAGCGGTACGGAATTTTTGGACTGATGATGAACGTTGCGGCCGTGTCCGCGATGCTGTTGACGTCCGCCTGCGCGATGGTGGGTGTACCCGAAGCCCGTAACGTTGATATTCCTGCCCCCACCGTGGCCGATTCCCGCAAGGCCGGCGTGAATGAACGCCCTGATGCCGTGATGTATCTTCCGCTGGGCGAAGATGTTCTGGTTCCCGAAGTGGCGGAAGACGATGATTTCCCCACCGAAATGGTCGGACCTTTTGAACTGCGCGGTGAAACGCTCGCCGGCGCTCTGCAGCTTATTCTCGCCGATTACGATATTTCTCTGGCCTTCGAAACACAGGAAGGTTTGACGCGCCGTGTAACGGTTGCGAATCTGCGCGGCGATCTGGGCAAGGTCGTTCATCAGGTATGTTCGCTCGCGAACCTGTACTGCTCTTATGAAGACGGCACCATCACGATCAAGGACACGCAAACCTTCACCGTCACTTTGCCGCCAATCGGTTCGGGTGACGATACGGCGTTCCTGGATGACGTCGCCGCAGGTTTGACCGCAATCCTCGGTGAAGGCGGCAGCGCACCGATTGTCGATCCTACAACACGCACACTTGTATATATGGCGACGCAAAGAACGTCCGATATCGCTTCGCGCTATTTCCAGCGTCTGCGCGCCAACACGGCCATGATCGTGTTCGAGACATATATATGGGAGGTTTCTCTTAATTCCGGCAATTCCATGGGGGTTGACTGGTCCAAGCTCACGAACTTCGGCAAATTCAATACAGGCATCACGATCAACGGCGGTGTGGGTGCGGACTTCACGGATCCTATCAGCATCGGTCTGCCCACGACGCAGGATTTCGATGGAACGTCCGGCGATATCGTCCGCTTCCTCTCGCAATTCGGCGCAGTCAAAACCATTTCTCAGCCGCAGATCACGGTTCTTTCGGGCGCGGAAGCGGAACTTCGCGTGGCTGATACGCAAAACTATGTTTCCGAAATTTCCACGACGCTGGATCAGGGGCAGTCGACCACCTCCGTCAATACGGACTCGGTTGATACGGGCTTTACGCTTACTATCGGAAGCACATGGGATAAATCCACCGTTTACGCGAACTTTGAAATCGAGTTGACGGATGTAAAACAGATCGATGACTTCACCTTCTCCGATACAGGTGATGCGGGCGGTTCGACGATTATCCAGTTGCCGCAGACATCAGAGCGCCAGCTCTCCACACAGATCCGCGTTCGCCCCGGTGATTCTGTCCTGATCGCAGGTCTGGTGCGCGAGAACGACAATTTTGACACGCGCGGGCTTGGTTTGATGAAGCCGATCCTCCCCGATTCCCGCACGGCGGCCACCGAAAACCTCGAGCTGGTCATGCTGCTTCGTCCCCGCGTGATCGTATATACGGCATCGAATGATCCGCGTTACATGGATTACGCCGTTAAAAAACACCACAAACTGCCGGGCACGGGCGTTGAAGTGACGTCACCTAAGGAATTGGGCGAGCCTGCGGAACACAAAAACGTGCCCAATCCGGACATGCCGTATGATGCACCCGCCACCAAAGCTCTGACGGCTATGCCGGCGGGCAAGGTATCTACCGATCCAGCAGGGCCGGAACCTCTGGGCGCTCCTGCAGTTCCTGTATCTCCTGCGCCGGTTTCCAAGGTTGAGCCGATGCCGATCGCGCCGGTAGAGAAGATGGCCGCGCCTGTTGCCGCCAAATCGAATCCTTCTGTTGAAATAACGCCGCTCGATCTGCCGCCTGTAGCGCCCGCGCCGGTTACGCCGTCCTGGGAATCTGCCGCGCCGGTATCTGCACAGCCTATGCCTGCACCCGTTGCCGCCCCT
>Ga0075163_10010724_pt1 | contig 11973 bp, 9 predicted proteins | sample JI1023141ADNA_FD_71478 | JGI IMG/M metagenome (GOLD analysis project Ga0075163, IMG submission 71478) | Wastewater effluent complex algal communities from Wisconsin, to seasonally profile nutrient transformation and Carbon sequestration -... | ecosystem: Engineered > WWTP > Effluent > Algae...
GTCGTGGCCGAAGCCGTCGGCGGTGCTCTGCAGGAAGTAGCCGTTGCCCGCCGAGCACTGGGTGTTGAGCTTGAAGTCCTTCACCTTCCCGTTCTTGAGGATGATGATCTTGATGTCCTGCCCGCCGACGTCGCACACGACGTCGACGTTGTCGTAGAAGTGCAGCGCGCTCTCGCAGTGAGCGACCGTCTCGACGATCGCCGCGTCGGCGCGCAGCACATCGCGCAGGATGTCCTTGGCGTAGCCGGTCGTGCCGACCCCGAGGATCGTCAGCGTCGCGCCGGCGCCCTCGACCTGCTCGCGCAGGTCCGCCAGCAGCTCCTTGGTGTCGACGATCGGGTTGCCCTTCGACAGCTGGTAGACCTTCTTGACGACCTCGCCGGCCTCGTCGATCAGCACCGCCTTCGACGACGTCGAGCCGCCGTCGATGCCGAGGTACACGCGCACCTCCTCGCCCGGCCGGAACTGCTTGGGCTGGAACTTGCCCGGCTTGTACTGCTCCATGAACACCTGGAGCTCCTCGGGGGTCTTGCTGAGGCCGGCGCCGCCGGCCTTCTGCTTCTCCGCGAGGCGCCCGACGGTCAGGTACCACTCGAGCTTCTCGGTGCCGAGGTACACGCCGACGTTCTCGTCCTCGGTCTTGCCGTACTCGACGGCGCCGATCGCCGCGAAGTACTGGGCGTTCTGCGGGACGATGATGAGGTCGGCCGGGTCGTCGCAGGGCGGGAGCTCGACGCCGCGCTCGGCCCAGATCGGCGGGATGTTGGCCTTCCAGCACTCGACCATGCCCTTGATGTACGTGTTCGGGCCGCCGAGCAGCAGCACGTAGGGCATCAGGGTGTGGCCGCGGGTCAGGACGGCGAGGTTCTGCTGGATGATCGACTCGAACAGCGAGGCCATCAGCTCGTTGGGGGGGACGCCGAGCTTCTGCAGGCCGTTGATGTCGGTCTCGGCGAACACGCCGCACTTGCCGGCCACGGGGTGGAGCTTCTGGCCGTGGTAGCCCTGGTTGCACAGCTCGGCCGGCGGGATCTTGAGCTTGGCGTTGACCTTGTCGATGACGGCCCCGGTCCCGCCGGCGCACTTGTCGTTCATCGACGGGATCTTCTTCTTGCGGCCGGTCTCGGGGTCGGGCTTGAAGATGATGATCTTCGCGTCCTGACCGCCGAGCTCGACGACCGAGTTGACCTCGGGGTGCAGCTTCTCGACCGCGAGCGAGACCGCGTTGACCTCCTGCACGAACTTGGCGCCGGTCCAGCGGCCGACGTTGGCGCCGCCGGAGCCGGTCATGAACAGCCGCGTGTTGCCGGCGCCGAGGCCCGGGACCTCGGCCTCGATCTGCTTGAGCATCTTCAGCGCGCGGTCGGCCTGCTTGCTCTCGTGGCGCTGGTAATCCTTCCACACGATCTCGTCGCTGGCGACGTCGACGACGACGGCCTTGACGGTGGTGGAACCGAGATCGAACCCGATCATGTACTTGTACTGGGACACGGCTGACTCCTCGAGGACTGCGGCCCGGACGGGCAAGACGCGGGCAGAGCGTGCGCGAGGCGGCCGGGCCCCGCGCGCGCGCCCGGGGGCTCACTGCGCGGCGACGGCGACGCGGCCCGGCTTGATGCCCTCGGCCTGCATGCGCTCGGCGAGGTGGATCGCGAAGTGCGCGGCGGTGCTGACGACCTTGGGGGTTGCGCGGGGAAACTTGTACATCGGGCGCTTGAGCTCGGGGTTGGCGTCCCGGTAGGCGCGCAGCTCCTCGAGGCTGTAGGGCAGGCCCTCGAGCACCTCGGCGAACTCGCGCTTGGCCTTGGCCTTGGCCTCGCCGAGCGCCATCTGGACGCGGCTGTGGGCGTTGATCTCGCCCTCGCCGGAGGTCTCGATGGGGAGGAAGATCATGTCCTTGTAGCGGTTGACCACGGCCGACTGCGCGCCGTCGGACTGGGTGCTGGGCATGCAGCCGAACGGCTTGAGCGACAGCACCATGTGCGCGTAGTACTTGTGCGAGTAGTAGATGTTCTTGGCGACCTCGAGGTGGCCCTCGCCGCCCTCGGAGCGCGAGTGGTAGAAGTCGTGGGCGAGCGCCTCCATCTCGTCCATGTCGACGATCTCGTGGGCGGTGCCGCCGAGCGCCTCGACCATGCGCGCGTACTCGCGGCGAAACACCTTGTCGGCGAAGCCGGCGATCGCCCGCTTCTTGAGGTAGGTGGCCTCGATCTGGGCGCGCTTGCCGAGCTCGTACCACTTCGGCTCCTCGCCCTTCTCGACGAGGTCCTTGCGGTCGCGGGCCTTGATCTTGGTCTGCCACAGCATGTAGGCGATCCAGGTCGCGATCGGCTCGGTGATGATCTCCGCGCCCTCGTTGGTCAGGAACCGGAACATGTTGAAGTTGCCGTCGCCCTCGGTGGTCTGGGCCCAGAACTCGCCGGTGACCTTGACGATCGGCTTGGGCTGCAGGCGGTCGACCTCGACCTCGTCGAAGCGGCGCGACACGTCGCGCAGCGGCTCGAGGTAGTCCTCGGTCGTCAGCTGGTCGAGGAACTTGAGGATCTGCTCGACGGTCTCGAGGGTCTTCTTGCCGCCGCGACCGGCGATCAGGTCGGCGGCCTTGCCCTCGAGCTTCGCCGGGCGCTTGCCCTTCATCACCTCGTACATGAACTGCAGGCTCTCCGAGAGCGCCTTGTCGGTCGCGCCGGCCGTGGTCTCGAACGCCCGGATCTGGTTGGCGACCTCGCTGAGCAGGTCGCCGGCGTTGAAGGCGTTGAGCATGCCCATGAAGAAGTCGAGGTCCATCTTCAGGCCGGCCTCGAGGTCGCCCTGCTTGAGCCCACCCTTCTGCTGGAACAGCAGCACGCGAAACCCGTCGAAGCCGGCGTTGCGCAGCGCGAGCCGGTACTCTGCCTCGTACATGCCGAAGCGGCACGGCCCGCAGGCCCCCGCCGTCAGGAAGATGTACGAGTCGATGATCTCCTGGGTGCTCATGCCCTCGACGTCGCGCAGGTGCTGCACGTACTGCACGAGGTTGCCGACCGTGAAGTAGGTCGGGTTGCACTGCCCGTTGTTGCCGTACTCCTTGCCGAGCTGGAACGCGTTGACGTTCGGCGTCGGCACCACCGCCGTCTTGTAGCCCAGCGACTCGAACACGCCCTTGAGCAGGTGCTCGTGGCGAAACGTCAGGCCCCCGAACAGCAGCGTCGTGTGCGGCCGCTGCGGCGCCACGAAGTCGCGCTCGACCGGCTTTTTAAAATGGGCGTTGACGCTGCGGAAGCTGACGCCCTCCTCCTCCGCGAAGCGCTGCCGGGCGTCGTCCAGGAGGGACTGCACCTGCGGCTGCGAGACGATGTTGAGCAAGGAGCTGCGCTGCTGGGTCGGAGTCGTGGTCGTGGTCATCGTCGGGGTTCCCGGGTCAAAGTTCGCTGACACTCGCGTCACTGACAAGGGTGTCAGTCAACTTGAAGCGAGTGACGCACAGTTCCCGACGGCCAGCAAGAAAAAGCCGCCGGGGCCACAGGACCCCGTCCAGGCCGTGCAGCGGCGATCGCAGGGATGTGCCGGGCGACGCCGGGGAGCGCCGGGGGGCGCGATGAAGGCGCGAGGAGAGCGCGATGGAGCGCTGCGAAGATGTTCAGTCGCCCGGCCGCGCGCGATCCTTCGCGCGCGCTCTTTTATTAAACTCAGGCCAGGGGGGCGAGCTGGGGCGAGCTGATGCCCTTGATCTGCGGGATGCGCTGCTTGAGCTTGCGCTCGATGCCCTGGCGCAGGGTCGCCTGCGAGCTCGGGCAGCCGATGCAGTTGCCGGTCAGGCGCACGCCGACGACGTCGTCGATGATGTCCAGGAGCTCGATGTCGCCGCCGTCGCTCTGGACCATCGGGCGCACCTCCTCGAGCACCTCGCGCACGCGGGCGACCAGGGCGTCGCCGACGAGGTGCTCGAGCGCGTCCGCGGCCGGATCCGCGAACAGCAGGTCCTCGAAGGGCGAGCGCTCCGGGTGGATCACCGGCAGGCTGACGCGCTTCGCGGCGGCGGGCGCCGGGGCCAGCCCGCGCGGCTCGGCCTGCGTCGGCGACACGGTCGCGCCGCCGGCCTCGGTCCACGCGACGATGCCCCCGCGCAGGCTGACGACGCGGTGAAAGCCGCGCTCGCGCAGCAGCGCGGTCGCCTGGCGCGAGCGGACGCCGGCCTGGCAGTACGCGATCCACACGCCCGCGGGGTCGAGCTCGGCGTGGCGGCGCTCGAGCTCGCCGAGCGGGATCTGGACGGCGTGGGGCAGCACGCCGGTCTTGCTGCGCTCGTCGGGCTCGCGGACGTCGAGCAGCAGCACCTTCGCGCCCTCGTGGATGCGGGTGCGCAGGCCCGTGGCCGAGATCTCGTCCTCGCTGTCGTCGTCCTCGTCGTCGATCGGCGCCGCGGCGGCCGCCGGAGCCGGCGCCTCACCTGGCTTTTTGACGAGGTCCATGAGCTTGCCGGACACATCGAGCTCGCGCAGCTCGTCGTAGCCGCCGATCGACTTGCCGTGGATGAACACGTGCGGCGAGGTCTTGCGCCCGGTCTGGCCGCGGATCGCCCGGCGCAGGTCGTGGTCCTCGGTGTAGTCGACCTCGGTGAAGGCGAGGTCCCGCTCGCGCAGCAGGTCGAGCGCGGCGCGGCAGTACGGGCAGCCGCGCTTGATGTAGATCTTGATCGCGGGCTCGACCTTCGCGGGCGCGGGCGCGGCGGCCCCGGGCGCCTTGATGATGCCCTTGTCGACGCGGTGCTTGTGCAGCTTGTCGCGGTCCGACTGCCACATCGGCTGCTCGGGCGTGGTGCCGTCCCACGGCGGCGGCACGATGCGACCGCGGACCCGGTCGAGCCCGACCCAGCCGCGCGCCCGGTCGAGCCCCGCCGCGGCCATCCGCAGCGCGGCCCGCTCCGACTCCTTGCCCCGCGCCACCACCACGTCCAGCGTCCGCACCGTCAAGCGTTTAATTATCGTCCCGATCACCGGGCCGTGGGTACCCGGGATCGCGGCGCCGCGTCAAGCCAGGGTCCCCGGAGGTCGGGAGCGGCGGGCGGCGCTCACGCGCGAGTGCGAACCGTCGGACTCGAACCGACACACCTTGCGGTACTGGAACCTAAATCCAGCGCGTCTACCAATTTCGCCAGGCTCGCGAGCGAACGCATCGTATCATGCCGCCGTGCGCGTCAACACCTCGAAGTCCATCGGGCCGCTCCTGCTGGCGGCGGCCTGCGGTCAGGGCCCCACGACCGAACACGCGACGCCGTCGAAGGCCGTCCCCGAGGCCCCTGCGGCCCGGCAGCCGGCGAATTCGCCGACCTCGCCGACGGCCCCGAGCACGCCCGCGGCGCCGGCGAGCCCGGCGGGGGAGACGCTGGCGCAGGTCCGCGACGACACGCCGCTGCCGCTGACGAAGCTGCTCGGGCACACGGTGGATGAGGTGCAGGCGCAGCTCGGGGCGCACGACGGCAAGGGTCGGCTGCGCGAGTCGTGCGTGCGCTTCTTGCCGGAGCGGACGTGGTTTCGCTGCCGTCACGCGGTCCAGCGCTACCTCGACAAGACGGACAACTTCGCGGGCATCGAGATGACCTACGAGGACGGCGTGGCGACCGGCATCGCGTTCGACGGGTACAAGCGCGGCGGCGGGACGTTCACGCCGGAGGCGCTGCTCACCGCGATCGGGCTGACGCTGCCGGAGCCGGGCAAGCTGCAAAATCCGGCGCCGCAGGTGCGGCTGTGGAGCTGGTTCAACTCGGCGGCGCGGCTCAAGATCAACGACAGGCAGTACCGCGTCGAGCTGTCGGTCGTCGGCGAGGACTGGGCCCGCAGCAAGGTCGAGGTGATCCAGAACGACAAGCTCACGCCGGAGCAGCAGGCGCAGGTCGTGCGGACGAGCGCGACGGCCGAGAAGCCGGCCGAGTCGCCCGCCGCGCCATGACGAGCTGACGAGCTGACGAGCTGACGAGCTGACGCGCTGACGCGCTGACGAGCTGACGAGCTGACGAGCTGACGAGCTGACGAGCTGACGCGCGGGCCGTCGGCGCCGCGAACTTTGCTAGAAGATCTTGCCGGGGTTGAACAGGCCGCGGGGGTCGAGCGCCGCCTTGATCCCGCGGAACACGGCGACCTCCTCGGGGCCGCGCGTGTAGTGCAGGTGGTCGCGCTTGAGCAGGCCGACGCCGTGCTCCGCCGAGATGCTGCCGCCGCACGCCCGCACCAGCGCGTAGGTCTCGTCGTCGAAGCCGTGCACCTGCGCGAGGAAGGCCGGCAGCTCCATGCCCGCGGGGCGCAGCAGGTTCAGGTGCAGGTTGCCGTCGCCGACGTGGCCGAAGCACAGCGCCTCGATGTCGGGCAACCGCGAGCGGACCGCGGGTCGCCACGCCGCGAGGAACTCGGCGACGCGCGCGACCGGCAGGGCGATGTCGGCCTTGTGCGGCGTGTGACGGTGCAACGACTCGCTGATGTCCTCGCGCAGCGCCCACAGCCCGCGCGCCTGGGCCGGCGTCGCGGCGAGCAGCGCGTCGGAGATCTCGTCGGCCACGGTGGCGTCCTCGAGCGCCGCGCCGAGGGCCGCCTGCGCGTGCTCGCGGGCGGCCTCGCCGGGGATGGCGACCTCGACCTCGACGAGCACGTAGCGCGGGCTCGGCGAGGCGAACGGCGCCGCGCCGGCGCGGTGGGCGAGGACGTGGTGGAGGCATCCGTCGTCGAGGAACTCGAACGCCGAGAGCGTGAGGTCGGCGGCGCGCAAGCGCGCGAACAGGGCGAGCACCGCGGCGTCGTCGGGCGCGGCGCACAGGGCGACGAGCGCGTCGGCGGGCGGGCGACACAGGCGCAGCGTGACCTCGACGATCACGCCGAGCGTGCCCTCCGAGCCGATGAACAGCTGGCGCAGGTCGTAGCCGGTGTTGTTCTTGACGAGCGCGCCGCCGAGGTCGAGGCAGGTGCCCGAGGCGATCACCGCCTTGAGCCCGAGCACCCAGTCGCGGGTCAGGCCGTAGCGCAGCACCTTCACGCCGCCGGCGTTGGTCGCGAGGCTCCCGCCGATCTGCGCCGAGCCCTTGGACGCGTAGTCGACCGGGTACAGCAGGCCGTGCGCCGCGGCGGCCTCCTGCACCGCCTGCAGCGTGACGCCGGGCTCGCAGCGCAGCGTCCGCGCGGCGGTGTCGACCGCGAGGATCGATCGCATCTTCTCGAGCGAGAGCACGACCTCGCCGGCGGTCGCGGTCGCGGCCCCGGCGAGCCCGGTGCGCCCGCCGGACGGCACGATCGCCGCGCCGTGGGCCGCGCACGCGCGGACCACCGCCTGGACCTCCGCGATCGTCCGCGGGAACACGATCCACGACGGTCGCACCGGCCAGCCGCCGCGACAGCGGTCGGCCCCGTAATACGCGAGGTCATCGGGGGCGTCCGTGCAGCGCTCGTCGCCCACCGCCGCGATCAGCTCGCGGTGCAGGGCGGAGAGGTCGACCGGGTGCGCGTCCACGGAGTCGTTCCCGGGGCCGGCCGGATCGCGGCGCGCCGACCCGCGGGTCGAGGCGCCACGGCCGGACGGGTCCGCGAGGTCCTGCTCAGACGATCGCGGCCGTGACGGCGGAGCCCGGACGCATCAGCTGCCGGACCATGCGCACCACCGACTTCACGACCGGGTGACCCTTGATGAAGACCACGCCGACGACGTGCTTCTCGTCGCCGGCGATGAGAATGGCGTGCTCGCCGACGAGGATGCGGACGGACGGCTCGTTCGCGACCTGCCGGAGGCGCACGGCCTCCAGCACGATCGGCTTCCAGCGCTCCTCGCCGACCCATGACGACTCGCCGGCCTGCGCCTGCTCTGCGGTCATGTCGAGGACCGCGACGATGCCGTCATGCCGAAGAACGCGCTCAATTCGTGTCGATGACATGGAATTTCCCTGATTTCGCCGGTTTGGGCCCCGACCTGGGGGTCGTGGGCTCCGGGGCAGTGGTTGTACAAAAAGGCTCCAGGTGCGTCAATTCCGCGAGGCACAGATCGTTGTTTCGCGGCAGCCTTGTCGCACCTTGGCGCCATGGAGCTGATCGACACCCACGCCCACATCGACCTCCCCCGCTTCGGTGACGCCGCGGCGCGGCTCGCTGCCGCCGGGCGGGCGCAGGCCGCCGGCATCGTCGGCATCGTGGTCCCTGGCGTCGAGCCGGCGACGTGGGATGCGATGCTCGCGACCGCGGCGCTGCTGCGGGCGGCTGTGCCCGGCGTGGGGATTCACACGGCTATCGGCATTCACCCGCAGGTGTTGCCGGATCTCGAGCCGGGTAGCGACGGAGATCACTGCGACGCGCTGGCGACGCGGGTGCTCGCGGCGCCGCCGGGGATGGTGGCGATCGGCGAGTGCGGCCTCGACTTCGGGCCCGCGGTCGAGAAGGCCGGGGCGCCGCGCGAGCGCCAGGTCGCCGTGCTGCAGGCCCACCTCGCGCTCGCGCGGCGCACCGGCCTGCCGCTGGTGCTGCACTGCCTGTACGCCCACGCGGCGCTGCTGGAGCTGGTGCGGGCCGCCCCGCTGCCGCCGTCGATCCTGCACAGCTGGTCGGGCAGCGCCGAGCTGGCGGTCCAGTTCTGCCGCGCCGGGCACCTCGTGTCCTTCGCCGGATCGATCACCCTGCCGCGCGCCCGCCGTCCGCTCGAGTCGGCGCGGGCTGTCCCTTCGGACAGGTTGCTGATCGAGACCGACAGCCCCGACCAGACCCCCTCCCCGCGCCGACCCGCGCGCAACGAGCCGGCCTTCCTGCCCGACGTCGCCGCCGCCGTCGCCGCCGCCCGCGGCGAGCCGGTCGCCGAGGTCGCCGCCCGCACCACCGCCAACGCCCGCCGCCTGCTCGGCCTCGCCTGAGTTTGCCTCGCGGCCGCGAGCTTCGGCATCATGCCCGCTCCCTTGCGCACCTCCTCGCCGACCCGCCGCCTCCTGCTGCTCGCGCTGGTGCTCGCGTGCGGACGCGCGGCCGAGCCCGCGCCCGCGCCCGCCCCCGCGCCCGCGCCCGCGGTCGCGCCCGAGCCCGCGGTCGTCGAGCCCGCGCCTGCGGGCCCGCCGACGGTCCACGTCGCGTATCACCCGGACGACCTCGCGGTCGACCTCTCGCTCGTCACGCAGCTCGACCTCGCGTTCTCTGCGACCGACCGGCTCGAGCGGCGGGCCGGTGTCGACGACGCGCGCAGCTACGAGCAGGCGTGCGCCGGCCTCGACCTCGCGCAGCTGGCCGCCCGGGCCCCGCGGGTGACGCAGCTGCGGGTGAGCGGGTGCCAGGGCGCGGTCCACGTCGGGCTCGGCTCGTTCGCGGGCGTGGAGGCGCTCGAGCTGGCGGACCTGACGCTCGACGGCGTGACGATGGGCCGCGTCGCCAGCTTGCCGCGGCTGCGGTCGCTGACGCTGACGCGGGTGAAGGCCGGGAGCGAGCCGGTCGCGGTGCTCGGGCGCCTGGCGATCGAGCGGCTGGTGCTGCGCGAGCTCGACGCCGACTCGCCGCTGGCCGGCGTCGCCCGCCAGGCGCCGCAGCTGCGCGAGGCGGCGCTCGAGGGCGCGTGGGCCGGGCACGACGCCGTGCTCGCGCTCGGCGAGGCCAGCAAGCTGCGCGCGATCCGCCTGATCGACACGCGCGTCGGCAACTTCTCGCTGCACCAGCTCAAGCCGCTGCTCGAGCTGAGCAGCATCACCTGGCAGGGCCCGACCTTCAACGACCACAGCCCGCTGTACGTCCGCGACCTGCCGATCGCGTCGTTCACCTGCGCGTGTCCGGGCCTCGGCGACGCCGGCCTCAAGGTGCTCGGGCGCCAGCTCGGGCTGCGCGAGCTGGTCCTGCCGCAGAGCCGGATCTCCGGGGCCGGGCTCGCGCAGCTCGGCAAGCTCGAGCGGCTCGCGGTCGTCCGCATCGCCCGCCGCGACCCCGGACCCGAGGGCCTCGCCGCGCTCGCCCGCCTGCCCGCGCTGCAGGAGCTGGCGCTGTCGCTGCCGGCCCCGGCGACCCTCGCCGACCCGACGCTCGCGCCGCTCGGCGAGCTCGTCGGGCTGCGCCGGCTCACCCTCGACATCCCGGCGCTCGACGACCGCGCCGCGCCGCAGCTGGCGACCCTCACGCAGCTCGAGCAGCTCGACCTGGGCGGCACGCAGATCTCCGACCTCGGCCTCAAGTCGCTCGCCGGCCTGACCGCGCTCACCGAGCTCAAGCTCCACCACACCCGCGTGACCAACCGCGGCCTCGCCAACCTCGCCGGCCTCGCGCGCCTCGAGCTGCTCGAGCTCGACCACACCGACCTCGTCGACGACGGCGTCGCCCACCTCGCGGGCCTCGCCGCGCTGCGGGTGCTCCGCCTCGACAAGACCCTGATCACCGACGCCGCCCTCCCCCACCTCGCCGGCATGACCCGCCTCGAGCAGCTCAACCTCGCCGACACCGTCGTCACCAGCCAGGGCGTCGCCGTGCTGCGCCAGCTGCCCGCGCTGCGCGCCGTCAACCTCGCCCGCACCCGCGCCGCCGCCGGCGAGTGAGCCTGTACTCTCGGGCATGTCCCTTCGAGCATGTCCCTTCGGACCTGCCCCGGGGGACCTGTCGCAACGGTCAGGCGGGCAGCGGCGGGCCGGCGTCGGGCAGGTGCGGGCGGCCGTCGCAGCCCGGGTGGGTCCAGGTGCGGACCGCGTCGAGCCAGGTGATCCCGGCCGCGACCGCGTGGAGCAGCGGGCGCCCGCGGGCCAGGCCGCACGCGATCGCGGTCGCCAGCGCGCAGCCGGTGCCGCGCGGGTCGGGGCCGGGCTGGCGCAGGCGCGTGAACGTGTGGACCACGCCATCGGACCACAGGCGGTCGCGCACGCGCTCGGGGTCGCCGCCGTGGCCGTCCTTGAGCAGCAGCGCGGGCCCGCCGAGGCGCTCGGCCAGGCGCGCGAGCAGGTCGGGGTCGTCGGGCTCGGCGCCGGCGAGCGCGGCCGCCTCGGGCCGGTTCGGCGTGATCAGCCATGTCCTCGGGGACATGTCCTTGAGGACATCTCGCAGGCGGGCCGCGCGGGACCCGAGGTCGCCGCCGTCGCTCGCCGCGAGCACCGGGTCGAGCACGACCGGGGCGTCCGCGGCGGCGAGCAGCGGGAGCAGGTCACCGGCGACGGTCGCGGGGCACAGGCCGACCTTGATCGCGCGGGGCAGCGGCTGCTGGGCGAGGTCGGCGCGCAGGTGCTCGGCGGCCCGCGGCTGCGCGCTCGCGGGGGCCCCGTCGCCCTGGCGCGTCCAGGCCGTCACGATCGCCGCGACCGGCAGCTCCGGGGCGCAGGCCCGGGCGGTCGCCACGTCGCGCCACAGCCCCGCGCCGCCGGTCGGGTCGGCGCCCGCGAGGAGCCACAACGTCGAGCGCTCGGACACGGCGGCCCAGCCTACGCCGCGCCGCACCGTCCAGCCAGCGGCCGCTCGCCCCCGACCCGCGGGCCCCGCCCGCACGCCCGTTCGACCCGACCCCCGTCCCTCTGGCGCGCCCCCGCCGCTCGGGTACACTGCGGACCATGGCGACTTTCACCGGCACCGTGCGCTTCAACGACCTCGAGGGCGGCTTTTACGAGCTCGTGACCGACAAAGGCGACGTCTATCGCCTGAGCAAGGCCGGCTCGGTCAAGAACGGCGAGCGCGCGAAGGTCAAGGGTACAGTCAAGAACGGCGGCTTCGGTATCCACATGAGCGGCCCGAGCCTCGAGGTCGAGAGCATCGACCGGGCCTGAGACACACAGCAAACACCGACGCCTGAGATCCCATCTGCTGCAAACACAAAGGCCCTGGTACCGCGAGGTGCCAGGGCCTTTGATTTTCCGGTGCGAGGAAAGGGACTCGAACCCCCACGTCGTTAGACACACGGACCTGAACCGTGCGCGTCTACCAATTTCGCCATCCTCGCGGGTTGGGAGAGGGAAGCTAATCGAGCCCGCGGCGGGCGTCAAGCCGAAAATCGATCGGCGTGGAGAGCCGCGCAAAGCCCGCAGCC
>Ga0075163_10010726_pt1 | contig 11971 bp, 8 predicted proteins | sample JI1023141ADNA_FD_71478 | JGI IMG/M metagenome (GOLD analysis project Ga0075163, IMG submission 71478) | Wastewater effluent complex algal communities from Wisconsin, to seasonally profile nutrient transformation and Carbon sequestration -... | ecosystem: Engineered > WWTP > Effluent > Algae...
GCCAAGGCGGGTGACCTGGTGGGTTCCAACCTGGATGCCCGCTTCGACTTCGCGGCCAACACCCCGGAAATGCAGGCCATTCGGCGGCAGTACGGCTTCACGCCCAACCCACGCGGCGGGGTGAGCGGCCCGGGGGAGCAGGCGGCGCTGGCCGCCCAGGCCATCAAGAATGACATCGCCCAGTGTGTCAGCGTCAGTCTGATGACCAACCTCGACACCCACGACGACACCTGGGCGGACGAACACAGCGTGGACCTCAAGGCCGGCTTCGACGCCGTGGCCACCCTGGTGGAGGACCTCGACGCCAGTGGCCACCTGGCCAAGACCACCATCGTGTGTTTCAGCGAGTTCAGCCGCTCGCCGGTGATCAACAACCGCGATGGGCGTGACCACGCGATCTTCAATTCCTGTCTGTTGCTGGGCGCGGGGGTGCCCCACAACCGCGTGGTGGGTGCCACCTCTGACCTGGGCATGAGCCCCTTGCCCATCGACCCCGCCACCGGCCTGCACCGGCCCGACGGCATCACGCTCACCCCCACCAAGGTGATGGCGTCGGTGATGGCGTCGGCGGGCCTCAGCCCGGCGGCGTTGCGGGTGGATCCCCTGCCCTGCCTGATGGGGTGAGCCCTGGGGTGACCGGCTCTCCGGGACCCGTACTTCCTTGAAACAATTGGGCTTTGTGAACACCCGGCTGGGGTCGGCACCCGTCAATGCGCTGGCATCAAGTCGGCGCTTTGGGGCCATAGGCGGCCACATGGATGCCGGCCACGGCGCGGCCGGAGGGGTCGGCGCGACCCTGGAAGCTGGGGTCCCAGAGCAGCGCGGTGGGGGTGCTGCAGGCCACGCTCTCGGCCACCGGCACCGTGGCCACGGCGGAGGCGGAGGGGAAGTGGCGCTCGAAGATCGCGCGGTAGAGCCACGCTTCCTTGGTCAGCGGGGTGCCCAGAGGGAAGCGCTCGCGGGCATCCGCGAGGGCGCGGTCAGTGACCTGCGCTTCGGCGTGGGCCTTGAGGTGGTCGATCCAGCCGTAGCCTACGCCGTCGCTGAACTGCTCCTTCTGGCGCCACAGGATGCGCTCGGGGAGCCACCCCTGGAAGGCCTCGCGTAGGATGTGTTTCTCGATGCGGCCGCCACACATCTTATGGCGGGCCGGGATGGCCATGGCGTGGTCGAGGAAGGCCGTATCGAGGAAGGGCACGCGGGCCTCCACGCCCCAGGCGGCCATGGCCTTGTTGGCGCGCAGGCAGTCGTACAGATCGAGCTTGTCCAGCTTGCGCACGGTCTCTTCGTGGAAGGCCCGGGCGCTGGGTGCCTTGTGGAAGTACAGGTAGCCGCCGAAGATCTCATCGGAGCCCTCACCCGAGAGCACCATCTTGATGCCCATGGCCTTGATGCGGCGCGCCAACAGATACATGGGCGTGCCGGCGCGGATGGTGGTCACATCGAAGGTCTCCAGGTGATAGATCACATCGGACAGCGCATCGATGCCTTCCTGGAGGGTGAAGCGAAAGGCGTGGTGCACGGTGCCCAGGGCCTGGGCGACTTCACGCGCTGCCGCCTCGTCGGGTGAGCCCTCCAGGCCGATGGAGAAGGAGTGCAGGCGCGGCCACCAGGCGCGCTCGCGCCCCCCGGTTTCGACGCGGTTTTCGGCAAAGCGGGCGGCGATGGCGGCCACCACCGAGGAGTCCAGGCCGCCGGAGAGCAACACACCGTAGGGTACGTCGCTCATCAAGTGGCCCCGCACACTCTCGATGAGTGCTTCGCGCAGGGCGGCCGGGTCGGCGGGGGCGTCGGGCACCTGGTCGAAGTCCATCCAGGCGCGGCGGTACCACCGTTGGGGGGCTTCATCACCCCGCCGCATCACATGGCCGGGCGGAAAGGTGCGCACCTGGCTACAGATGGCGGCCAGCGCCTTGAGCTCGGAGGCCACGTGCAACACACCCGCGGCGTCGCGCCCGAGATACAGTGGAATGATGCCGATGGGATCGCGGGCGATGAGCCAGTCGCCCGTCTGGGTGTCGTAGAGAATGAAGGCAAACATGCCCCGCAGGTGGTGGACACACTCGGCACCGTATCGGTCGAAGAGCGGCTGGATGACTTCGCAGTCGGAGTCGGTCTGGAAGGCCCAGTCGGGAAAGGTCGCGCGGGTGGTCTGGTGGTCGTAGATCTCGCCGTTGACGGCCAACACAGAGCGGCCGTCGGCGCTCACGAGGGGCTGGGCGCCGTGGAGGGGATCAACGATGGCCAGCCGCTCATGGGCAAGGGCGACGTGGTCGTCGACGAAGAGGCCCGTCCAGTCGGGGCCGCGATGGCGCAGCAGGCGCGCCTGGCGCAGGGCGAGGGCACGGGCTTCGGGGGCGGGGCGCTGGTGGTCGAGCAGGCCGAAAATGCCACACATGGTCGCTTCCTCCTGGCCCACCGGGCGGGCAGGAGGCAGACCACCGGGCGGGCGTGGGTCTACCGGTTGTTGGTGTTACGGACGGCGAGGACCTCGATCACAACGGTCAGCAAGGGGAGAGGTGCTCGCATGGGTGGACGGTAGCCAGCGCAGCGGGCGCCACGCAAGGGCGGCTCGTAAGCAGCTGAAACCCCTGGGGGTTTTGGCGGCAGGCTTGCGCTTGGAGCGCCCACCAGGGACAGTCCGCGACCGGTTGCGAGGGGTCTGAGATGCGTACAGGGGTGCTCATTGCGTGGGGGGTGCTGAGCCTGGGCGGCGCCGCGGGGGCGCAAGCGCCCATCCCCTTTTGCGGGCCCGATCCCGCCGGGTCCCCAGCGGCGGCCGCCGATGCCGAGCAGGTGCCACCGGCTCTCGCGTGCGATGCGCCCGCGTGGCAGGCGCTGGGTGCCGCGGTGGCGACCTTCTGTGCCGCGCACCCCGAGCCCGATTGCCCGTGGTTGGCCGAACACTTCGCCTGCACCGATCTCGAGGGCGCCCGCGCGCGGCAGATCGCGCCCGAGAATGAGGGCGACTTCAGCGGATCCCCCAGCGAATACAGCAGCTTCCTGGTGGGGGATCGCGCGCTGTGCCGCCTGACCGCCGACCACCTCAAGCGCCCCACCGTGCGCTACATCGCGAGCAACTGGGTCGCGCCCGACCGACCCGAGGTGGGGTGGGCCGAGATCACGTTTGAGTCCACAGCGGGCTGGACGGTGCGCAGCCTCAAGCACCGGCCGGCGCTCGTCTCGGGGCTGCCCCTGCGGCGGGCGCTGCTCGCGGGGCTGGCGGCCACGTGCACGGGGCACGACCGGGCCGCGTGCACCCGAGCCCGGGAGTTCATCGCCCAGAACAACCAGAAAGCCCTGTGGTTTCACGTGCAGCACGCCGTGGGGTGGCAAGCGCTGGTCTTCGGTGGGGGGGCCGTGTGCAGCAACCTCGCGCTGCGACGACGGCCCGGTGGGGCGTGGCGCACGCAGTGGGCGAGCTCGTTGTCCTGCGATTGAGGTCAGCCGCCACCCAGGGTCGGCGGCATGCGCGAGGGGCGGGAGACGGGGCCCAGGGGGCGCACCGGAGGGCGGGTGGGAATGCGCAAGGCCACGCGCGCCCCGCCGCTCGGTGCGCCGGTGATGACGAGGCGGCCGCCGTGCAGGGTGGCCACCCGATCGGCGATGGCGAGGCCCAGGCCGGCGCCGCCGTGGGTGCGGGTGACGCTGCCGTCCATCTGGTAGAAGGGCTCCACCACGCGGTCGCGCTGGTCGGGCGGGATGCCCGGCCCCTCATCGCTCACCGCCCACTCCACAAAGCGCTGGTCGCCATCGGCCAGGAGCTGCACGTCCAACCCGATGCGCTGCCCGTCGGGGCCAAACTTGAGCGCATTGTCGAGCAGTTGGCGCAGCGCCTCGGCAATGCGCGCGCGGTCAGCCACCAACATCTCGAGCTGGGGGCTGGCGCGCAGCTCGAGCCGGCCACCGCGCGTCTTGATCTTGGCCGCCACCTCGCTCGCCACCCCCTTGGCCACCTCGATGGGCTCGAACGCTGCGGCCTCCAAGGCGACGGCGCCGGTGGCAAAGCGCGTGACATTTAACAGGTTTTCGATGAGACCCTTCAGGCGCAGCAGCGAGCCCGACATGCGATCGAGGGCCTGGCGCTGGGGGGTCGAGACGGCGCCGAGCTCGCCGCCGGACAGCATCTTCACGTAGCCGAGCAGCGGGGTCATGGGGGTGGAGAGCTCGTGGCTGACGTTGCGCAGCACCTCCATCTTGAGGCGGTCCACGTCGCGCAGGCGCTCGTTGGCCTTGGTCAGCTCGCGGATTTTCGCTTCCAGGCGCTCCACGACGCGGCGTGAGTGGTCCACCAGGTGGGGCGTGGCCTCGCTCTCGCTCACCGACTCGCGGAAGCCCGCGTGGAAGGCCTCCAACTGCTGCACGAAGGTGCCCATGCGGATGGGCTTGACGATGAAGCCGTCAAAGCCCAGGGACAACGCGCGGCTGCGGTCGCCCTCCGCGGTGACCGCCACCAGCGGGGTGTCCGCGAGGCGACCCCGCAGGCGCGTGACGACCTCGTAGCCGTCCAGGCCCGGGATGTTGATGTCGATCAGCACCAGGTCGGGGTGCTCGGCCAGGGCCAGCTCGATGCCGGTCAGGCCGTCGGCGGTGTCGGTGATGCGGTGGCCCCGCGCCTCCACCAGCTTGCGCACCAACAGGCGGTTTTCCGGCCGATCCTCGATGTGCAGCACGTACATCGGCTACTCCGGGACTTCGGCCAGGGCGCGGGGCAGCAGCGCCGTGAGCGCCTCCGGGGTGTTCACTGCTGGATCGTGCCAAGCCTGCTCCAGGAGCCACTGCAGCACGCGGCCGACCCGGCGGGAGGGCGGCAGGTGGGCGCGCTCCATGACCGTCTTGCCGTCCAGCGCCAGCGCGCCCGGGGTGAGCGGCACCGCGCGGGCACCCAGGGTCTCGATGCGGGCCGCGAGGGCCTGCCAGGCAGCGGGTCCCTCCCAGGTGGCGCGCACGGCCAGCCAGGTGTCCAGCAGGTCGAGCGTGACGCGGGCGACCAGCGCGCGCACCTCGAAGTCGCTGTCCGGGTGCGGGTGGGCGTCGCGCAGGCGCAGCAGGGCCACCACGCGGCGGCGCTCTTCGTTGGAGAACCGCAGGCGCCGCAGGAGGGCGTCGGGGTCACCCACTGTGGGGTGCAGCAGCAGCGTCAGGCGCTGGGCCAGAGGATCCGAGATGCCCGAACCCTCTGAAACCACTCCACTTTTTTCGTCGACCGGGTGGGCCAGCGCGCGCACCACATGGGCGAAGTCGGCCGCCGCCAGACCCGCCACCTCGGGCAAGAACTCGGCCAACAGCCCGGTGGATTGCAGGACACCGAGCGCCCAGCCGGCGCGCGGCGAGGTGAGCGTCTTGGCGAGCTCCACCCGAATGCGCTCCACGCTCACCTGCCGGAAGGTCGGCAAGGTGCGGGCCATCGCGTGCTCGGTGGCGGGATCGATGCTGAAGCCGAGCACCGCCGCAAACCGCACAGCGCGCAGGGGGCGCAGGCCGTCTTCGGTGAAGCGCGCCACCGGATCCCCCACCGCGCGGATGAGGCGGCGATCGAGGTCGTGGCGCCCCCCAAAGGGATCGGCGAAGCGGTCGGCCAGGGGGTCCCAGGCCATGGCGTTGACCGTAAAGTCCCGACGCGCAAGGTCTTCTTCGAGGCTGCGGGTGAAGCGCACCGAGTCGGGCCGGCGCCCATCGGTGTACTCGCCGTCCACGCGGAAGGTGGTGACCTCGATGGGCTCGCCCTCCACCACCGTCACCGTGCCGTGCTTGAGGCCGGTGGGCACGACGCGGGGGAAGAGCGCCATCACCTCCTCGGGTTCGGCGCTGGTGGCCACGTCCCAGTCGCCGGCCGGGCGCCCCAGGACGCGGTCGCGCACGGCCCCCCCCACCAACCACGCCTCGTGGCCGGCCTGTTGGAGGCGCGCCAGGACCTGCAGGAGGGGCTCGGGCGGCATGCTCATGGCGTCGGACCCGCGGGGAAATCCAACAGGGCGGCCATCCGAACGATGCGCTCGTCCAGGTGGGGATCGCCCAGGACGCTGCCGTGCCAGGCGGCCTCGGCCAACCAGCGCCGTGCGTCCACATCATCCAGCCGGGCGGCGGCTACGCGGGCGGCCAGCAAGACGCGGCGGGCATGAAAGCGCGGGGGGGCGGCCACGGCTTCGAGGTCGATGAGCACCGCCTGGGCCTCCTCCAGGCGATCGCCGGCCAGGAGCACTTCCGCGCGCTCCAGGCGCTCGGCCCGTGCCGTCTGGCCGGCGAGGATCCACCCCAGGGCCGCATCGAGTGCGGCCTCGGCATCCACCAACAGGCCACGTTGGCGGCGCAGGGCCGCCATGGACACCAGCACCTCGGCCGCTCCCAGGCGGTCGTCCTCGGCGGCGTAGCGCTCCAGGCCGTCGGTCAGCCACTGCTCGGCCGCGGCAAGGTCGCCCCGCAAGAGCTCCACCCGCCCGAGACCGGTGGCCGCCGCCGCCACCGCCACCGGGGATCGCGCCTGGCGCGCGAGTCGGCGGGCGGCATCAAAGGCCGCGCTGGCCGCCGCCACCTCGGTGCGCAGGAGGGCCAGCTCAGCCGTGCCCTGCCACCCACGGCCCTCGGCCCCAGGATCACCCGCCGCGGCGCCTGCATCGGCCACCGAAGCCCAGCCCCGGGCCGCGGCGCGCTCATCGCCCAGCTCGGCGGCCACGCCCGCCAGCGTCTCCAACCCGCTCAACCGAACGTCGGGGGACTCGTGCACCTGGGCCGCCACCACCGCCTCGGCCAGCGCGCGGGCCCCCGTGAGGTCCTCGGCAAGCCACGCGCGGCGTGCCGCAATCAGTCGCCAAATCGCGGCCTTACGGGGCTCACCCGCGCCATCCAGGTGGTCGGCAATGGCGGCGGCGGCTTCCTCGCCGAGGCGCCGAATCAGCCGCATGGCGATGTGGGCGTGGCTGGCGACCGCGCGATCCGGAGTCACCTCCGCGCGCAGCGCCTCGTGATCCTCGGCATGGGCAAAGCCGAGGCTGCCCGCAGCCTCTTCCACCACCACGCCGGTTTGACAGAGGGCGGCCACCGTGGGGCCATCCAAGCGGCCCTCCACCTCCACCAGCGGCACCAGCGCCGGGTTGAAGTGCCGACCCACCAGCGCCGCGCTGGTCAGCAGCGCCCGGTGCTCCGTGGACAAGGGTGCGAGGCGCCGCTCGGAAGCGTGGGCGGCGGTGAGGGGCGGAATCGCGCTGGGCAGAATCCAGTCCCCGCGGCCCGGAGGCGCCACCCCTGCCGCAAACAGGGCCCGGACCACCGCGCACACCGCCCCGGCGCGCCCGTCGCAGGCGCCCAACACCACCTCACCCACGGCCTCGGGGGCGGGTCCACGATCGGCGAGATCACCCATCAAATCGCAGACCTGAGCGAGGTCCAGCGCCTCCAACAAGACGCAGTCATCGAGCCGGCCCTCGGCCGCGGTGGCCACTTCGCACAGGGCCAGCACCGCGCCCTCCCCCCGCGCCCGCAGGGCGTGCAGGACCGCCAGGGCCGGGCCCGCGTCCTCACAATCCTCCAAAAGAAGCAGGAGTGGGCCCTCGCGCACATGCCGCTCGAGAAAGGCCCCCAGGGCGGCCGCAATCGCCTGGGATTGGGCCTCGATCCAGGGCGGGGGCGCGAAGAGCAAGCCCAGGAGTGTGGTGGCGTGGGTCTCTGACAGCGCGGCGCGCAGGCACACCCCCGCCGCGCGGCGGGCCTGGTGGGCGGGCCACCGCGCGTCGAGGCCACACGCCAGGCGCACCAGCTGCACCAGGGGCGCCCACGGGTTGCGCTCGCCCTCGGCCCGGTGACCCCGCAGGACGCGGACGGTGCTGAATGCGTTGGCCCGACGCCGCCGGAAGGCGCTCATCAGGGCACTGCGACCGCTGCCCGGAGGGCCGAGGATGCCCACCACCCGCACGCCACCCGTGCGCTGCACTTCATCGAGGCGCGCATCCAGCAGCGCCAGCGCGCGGGCGCGGGCGACCATCGGTGGGGGTTCCGCCTGGGGCAGCAACGGCTGGTCGCAGCCCGGACAGGTGGGCAGCGGATCGGATGAGCGGCGTTGGCAGTACAGGCAGGTCACGGCGGCGTCTCAGGAGGTGCCGTCGGCTTGTAAGGTGCCGAGCTTATTGCGGATGAGGCGAAAACGGGCCTCGAAGTCCGCGTGGCGGGCCCGGAAGGTATCGAAGTAGCGCCGCTCGGCGCGCCGCTCACCCAAGAGGGCCAGCTCTTCGTCCACCCGGGCCACCACGACGGCCAGATCGTTGAAGGGCTTTTGCAGCAGCCCCACCACCCCGGACTCGATGGCCTCCACGGCGGTCTCCACCGTGGCGTAGCCCGTCATCAAGAGCACCCGGCACTCGGGCATGACGGCGTGGATTTCCCGAATGAGATCAACACCATTGGCATCGCCGAGGTTCTTGTCGGTGAGCACCAAATCGTAGTGGTTTTCGAGGAATGCCTGGCGCGCGGCCGCGCCGCTGGTGACCCCATCCACGTCGTAGCCCTGGGAGCGCAGCAGCGTCTCCAGCAGCGCCACGATGGTGACGTCGTCATCCACCACGAGGACACGCCAGTTGGACTCGCCGAGCTGCTGGGTCTCCACCAGCCGCCGCTCCAGCTCCCGGTTGGCCCGTCGCAGCGTCTGCATGCCCGCCATGAAGTCTTCGTTGAGGCGCGTCAGCTCCGCCAGTACGCGCTCCACCTCGCGGCGGCGAGCGCGCCGGCGGATGGAGCGCTGGACGGCAGCCCGCAGCTCCTCCACCGAGTCGGCGCCCTTGATGAGGTAGGCATCCATCCCCACCGCCAGCGCCCGCGCCGCCGTCCGGGCCGCGGGCACATCGGTGAGGATGACCGCCGCAAAAGCCTCGCCCACGTAGCGCTGCAAGCGCTGGATCAGGCCAAAAGCGTCGGCGTCCTGGAGGGTGAGCTCGGTCACGACGGCGATGGGTGGCCCCAAGGCCTCCACCGCATCAAAGGCGGCAGCACTGGTCTCCACGGCATGCACTACGTGCCCCAGGGGACCCAGGACATCCGCGCACAGCCGCCCCACACGGGCATCGGAGTCGGCGACGAGAATCCAAGAAGAGGCCTTGCCAGCCAAGGTCACACCACGTCCGCTTGTTTGTCGCTGCCCCAGGTTCGTACCATTTCCCGATGAAGCACGGGTGGACTTTCTTGGTACTGGCGTCCCTTGCGGCCTGCGGTCCGCCCCCACCTCCAACGGCGGAGGTCCGCGGCCCGCCAGCCCCCGCGCTGGTTCAGCCGCCCGCCCGCACGCTGCGTGTGGTGGCCCTGGTGGACCCCGGCGCCCGCAAGGTCGCGGGCCATGCCCTGCGCATCGGTGACCGCATCGACGCTGCATCGGACCAGTTTGCGCGGTTGTTTGGCGTGCGGCTGGAGCTGCTGGCGGTGCGCCCCTATGCCGAGCCGGTGGGTGACCTGCGCGCTGCGTTGGAGGCGTTGGAGCACGCCGCACCGGCCCCCGAAGCCGACCTGGTGCTGCTCTTCACCACCGCCGCCGCGCCCCCCCGCCCCGCCATGTCGGACTTGGTGCAGAGCCGCTACCTCGGCCGCTCGGTCGTGGTGCGCGGGTTGGCCGGCCTCTTCCCGCCCGAAGACGGGGAGCGCCTCCAGGCGGCGGAGGTCCTGGCGCTGGAGCATGGCCTGGGCACCATCCTGGGCGCCCTGCCCAGCTGCGGCCTCGGCGTGATGGCCGATGCGCCTGCGTTCCTGGTGGACGATGGCCCCTTCCGCTTCAACAGCTTGAATCTTAAGCTGATTCGGGCCCATGCCGGGCTGCGACCGGGCGGGCGCTTGACCGCGACGGTGGCCCGCGAGATCGGCGCGCTGCTGGCCGAACCCACCCACCAGATCTGCCCACCCATGCTGGTGGAGCGCCGCCAGGCGCTGGCCGCCGAGGTGGCCGCACCGCCCCCGCAAGCGGATCCGGCCATCACCGCGGGGGTGGCGGCCCTCGAAGCGGGCCGCGATGAGGAGGCGTTGGCCGCCTGCGAGCCCATCGCCCAGCGCCTCCCGGCCAGCCCGGCGGCGCGCTGTGCGGGGGTGGCCGCCGCCCACCTGGGGCGCAATGAGCAGGCCATCCGCTACCTGCGCGCGCACCTCGTCCACCACCCCGACGACGGGGATGCAGTGTTGGTGCTGGCCCGTGAGGTGGGCCGGGGCGGCGACGACGGGGCCGCCCGCGCCCTGCTGGCCCGCTTTGTGGAGGCCCACCCCGAGCATGTGCAGGCCCGCATCAACCTGGGGGTGGCCCAGGCGCGGCTGGGGGATTTGGCGGGGGCGCGGACGCAGTGGGAGGCGGCCCAGAAGCTGGATCCGGGCAATGCGGATGCGGGGGCATTGCTCGGCCAGCTCCCTTGAAGGTCCGCCGCCGACCCGCATGGCCGGTGCCGCCGATGGCGGCTTGCACATCGGCGGGCAAGGGCTTCCAGCGCCGGTGAATCCACAGCCACTGGTCGGGGTGGGCGCGCACGGCGGCCTCCACCACCTCGGCGTAGCGGGCCGTCGCCGCCACCAGCCCGGCCTCCCCCGGCAGTAAGGGCACGTCGAGGGCCGGCTGGATCTCCACCCGGTGGGTGCGACCGGTGCGCCAGGTGAAGATGGGGACCACCGCCGCCCCCGTCCGGCGGGCCAGCCGCGCCAGGTCGGGGTTGGTGGCCGCTGGTCGGCCAAAAAAGGGCACCCAGACCGCCCGACCCGGGGGTGTGTGTTGGTCAAGCACAAAGACCACAACCTCGCCCCGACCCAACGCGGCCAGCGTCGCCCGCGCCGAGGCCCCCGCCGGCAGCAGGCTCGGCCCGCCCCGCCGCAAACGCCGCCAGATGGCCTGGGCCGTGGCGGAGCGGAATTGGCGTGTGACCACATGTACGGGCACCGCCTGGGCCGCCGCCACCCGCACCAGCACCTCGAACGCGCCCAGGTGGGCCGAGAGCACCAGCACCCCCCGGCCCCGGGCGGCGGCGGCATCGAGGTGGCCCTGCCCGACGATCTGCACCGGCGGCGGACGCCCGGCGGCGGAGCGCAGGACCTCCACCAGGCTGCGGCCGTAGTGGCGGTAGACCGAGGCCACCAACCGGCGCGCGGCGACGGGCGTAATTTCTAATGATTTCAAGACGTTGCGGCGAGCGACTCCGCGCCGAATTGGGAGGAGCCAGTGCCAGGTCGCCCCCAAAGCAGCCCCCAGAGCGTCCGCCCAGGCGGCGGGCAGGCGGGCCAAGAGCCAGGCCCAGCCCAGGGTGAACCCCACTGCGATGGCCCTCAAGATGGCCCTCAAGAGGCCAGCCATCGCACCAGCCCGTCGGCATCCCCGGCCACCACCGCCACCTCGGTGTCCACCACGACGGCGGGCCACCCGGGTGGCAGGCGCTCGGCGTCCTTGGCCGTGGTGACCCAGGTGCCCCCCCGGCGGAGGCACGCGGCGAGCTCGGCCGGGCGGAAGACGTGGTGGTCGGCGCACTCCAGGCCGGGCAAAACCTCCGCACCGGCCTGCGCCAGGCCCCAGAGGAAGGAGCCCGGGCGGGCGATGCCGGTGAGGGGCCGCACAGCGCGCCCGGCAAGCCACGTGGGCGGCGCCACGCTGCCATCGGGCAGGCGCACTCCCCGGAAGGCCACACGGCTCTGCACCCGGGGCGCCCAGGGGGCCGGCAGCGGCCGCGCACCGGGCTCATCCACTCGGTGGAGCCAGACGGCATCCGCTCTCGCCAGGGCGGCCAGGGGGGCCCGCAGGGGGCCAGCCGGCCACACCGACCGGGGCGCGGTGGCGTCCACCACGGCGATGCGGGCGGTGCACGGGAGGGTGTGATCGAGGAGCCCCCCATCCACCACCACCACGTCGGCGTCGCGCACGGCAGCCAGGGTGGCGCGGCGGTCGGGGCCGCCCCACACCGCCACCCGGAGCGGAAGCGTGCGGCGCAGCTCGGCTGCCTCATCCCCAGAGCGAATATCGGGTTCGATGAGC